>Ga0116157_10000605_pt1 | contig 36896 bp, 29 predicted proteins | sample AD_UKC048_MetaG_FD_89882 | JGI IMG/M metagenome (GOLD analysis project Ga0116157, IMG submission 89882) | Active sludge microbial communities of municipal wastewater-treating anaerobic digesters from USA - AD_UKC048_MetaG | ecosystem: Engineered > Bioreactor > Anaerobic > Digestate | place: USA... | reverse complement strand
GTTTATTAAGCGAAAGAAAAATTTAAATTTTTATCGATATTTTTTATTAAACATTAAAAACGGCAAATGGAAAGAGATGACAACTCATTTCTGAATTGCCACCCCAACTATTGACATTGAACCGATTTTTCTTTTATTTTATAATTATTCTGAAACTTCTTCAGTTTCATCTGCTTCTTCGGCACTTGCAACTGGTTCATCATCAGTGCTGTTATATTTATCTAATACTGCACTTTCGATTTTGTCTCTTGCACCTTGATTAATTGGATGAGCTATATCTTTATGCTCTCCGTTTAATTTTTTCTTGCTAGGCATAGCAACAAATAAACCTTTTTGGCTTTCTATAACTTTGATTTCACGAACTACAAATTCGTTATCTATAGTTATTGAAGCTATTGCTTTCATCTTTCCTGAATCTACTTTCTTTAAATGCACGTCTGTTATTTGCATTATTGAGCACCTGCCTTCCACTGTTTTTAGTTATATGCAAAATTTATAGTTTTATACATATACATTTATTCTATTCTCCATAATATGTTTTTTTCCTTCTTTATTATACAAAATTTTACATTTTTTTATATAATTTCTACATATATATAATTAATATTTATATAATTAATTTAATTACAATTCTACCTAAAATGTATAAATATATGAAACATTGATTAAACTATAAATTATTTAGCAGTAAAAATAATTTATATGGTTTTTCATTATTATAGAAAATAATATTTATAATGTATAAAAAGTATTGAAAATGTTTGAATTTTCCTATATAATGTGCATAAAATACTTACAAAAGGAGATGTACAATTTTGACTACTTTAAATAACTTAGGACATTTTAAAAATATACATATGATTGGGATCGGCGGAACTAGTATGAGTGGTATTGCAGAAATACTTAATTTCTGGAATTTTAAAGTAACTGGTTCTGATGCTTCTGATTCAGAAAACATAGAAAAACTTTTAGATCATAATATTCCTGTTACAATTGGGCATGACTTAGAAATGGTTGAAAAGGCTGATATCGTAATATACACTGCTGCTATTGCTATTAATGACCCTGAGCTTGTTAGGGCAAGAGAATTAAATATTCCTACTATAGAGCGTGCTGATTTTTTAGGGGAAATTACAAAGGCTTTTTCTGATACAATTTGCGTTTCTGGAACACATGGTAAGACTACTACTACTTCAATGATTTCTACTTGTTTCATTGAAGGAAAAATGGATCCGACTGTTCAGGTTGGTGCAATTTTAAAACAGTTAAATGGGAATTATAGAATAGGAAATAGTGAATTTTTTATTTTAGAAGCTTGTGAATATGTTGAAAGCTTTTTAAAATTCGCACCTAAAACAGAGATTATTTTAAATATTGATAATGATCATTTAGATTATTTTAAAGATTTAAATCATATTATTTCTGCATTTGAAAAATATGTTAAACTGCTTCCTAAAAATGGTTTACTTGTTATTAATGGTGATGATAAAAACTGTTTGAATTTATCTAGATTAACTAGTGCACGTTCTGTAACTTTTGGTATTGAGAATCAAAAGTCTAATTTTGTTGCACGTAATATTAATTTTGACTCAAATGGATTTCCATCATTTGATATATATTATAATGATACGTTTTACAAAACTGTTAAATTATCAGTTCCTGGGCGTCATAATGTTATGAATTCTCTTGCTTGTACTGCTGTTTGCCATATGTATGGATTATCTAAGGATACTATAAAAAATGGTCTTCTTTGTTTTACAGGTGCTAATAGAAGATTTGAATTTATTGGCAAGTTTAATAATAATATTTCTGTTTTTGATGATTATGCTCATCATCCAACTGAAATTAATGCAACTTCTTCTGCTATGAAGGGAAAAAAATACAATCAATCTTGGGTTATTTTTCAGCCACATACTTATAGCAGAACAAAAAATCTATTGCCTGAATTTGTTAAATCTTTAAAAGGATTTGATAATATTATTATTACTGATATTTATGCTGCAAGAGAGAAAAATACATTTAATGTATCTTCACAGGATTTAGTTAATGCACTTAATGAAAGTGGTAAAACTGCTCTTTATATATCTGATTTTGATGATATTGTTAAGTATGTTAGAACACATGCTTGTAACAATGATATTGTATTAACAATGGGGGCTGGAACTGTTACTAATATTAGTAAAATGATAATCGATAAATAAACATAATTCCGTTTTTTATAGAAAGATAATTGAAAAACAGATTAAAAACTATTCTTCTAAAAATATGTTTTATTTGAATATTATTACTTTATAATATGGGGGTTAAATTGAGGACAAGGTTTTAACCTTGTCCTTTTTATATCTTATATAATATAAAAATTATAATAATAATCCAATCTATTTTAAATCCTTGTCCTTTTTATATATTATTCAAATAATTTTTTTCTCTGAAGAACAATATTTAGATCCTTGTCCTTCTTATTATCTTATTTAAAATCCTCTATGCTTAACTCTGGATAAGTAAATATTTTTCCGTTTTCTACAATTTCTCCTGTTGCAACATGATCTTTATTCATAGTTTTTGATCCTTTTAAAAAGTATTTATACTTTATTCCTGTGCTTTTTTTAATTTCATTTGCTGAACTTGAATTTATTATTGGATCATCCCAAGTTGTATCTATTCCATACCATTTACCACCAATATAGACATAGTTCCAGGCATGCTTTTCTTCTTTTTGAGATATGGAATCCTGTCCATTACCACATACTATAATACATGGAACTTCAAGCTTATCCATTAATATTTTAAATGCTTCTGCATATCCTTCACATATTGCGTTTTTTTGTATTACAGCACCATATGCATTATTTTTGTTTACATTTGTCATTGCTGTATCATAAACAACATTATCTACTATCCAATCATGTGCTGCTAATATTTTTTCGTAACTATATGTGTATTCATTTTTTTCTAATGGTATTGATTTTACAATTTGGTCTGTTATTTTATTAAATTCTTGTATTGCTATTTCTATTTGCTCTTTTGTTTGAAAACCATCTGCATAATAATTTATATTTTCACCTTTTCCAATTGACACATCATATGTTGTTCCAGTAATTGTTTTTGTTGTTGTCGTTTCTAAAAAGAATTTATTTCCATCTAAATAAAACAATTCTGGTCTATCTTTTGAAAATGCATCCCATGCATCCTGAAATGCTTGGTGTAAAATTGTTTGTCCATTTTCTCTTCCTGCTATGTCATTTAGTTTTTTTGGCAGATTGATTTTTTGCACTCCAGATTTAAAGTTTTCAATATTATTTTCTAAAATCATATAAATTATTTTAGAATTTTCGTCTAATTGTATATAATGATGGTTTTTTGACTTTTCCAACTCGTTTTTAAAATTTTCATCCTTTAATTCAATAAATGTTTTGTCTTCTTGCCCTAAAATATATTGTTTGAATTTATTTTCAATTTCCTCTATTTGAATTTTTATTATTTCATCATTAGCAAAATATTTTATGCCTAAATATATTGAAAATAAGATTATTACTACTATTAATACGAATGTAATTAATCCTTTTAAAAAATTAAATATTTTCTTTACCATATTTTTCTCCATTCATTTTTATTATCTATTTTATATTTATATTATAACATCTTAATATTTTTAAGTAAAGAAGCATTTTATTAGACCTCGTTTATGAAAGGATTTATTATTAATCTAATGTTTTAAATATAAGACCAAAATATGTGTTTCATCAAAATAAAAACACAATAATTTTATTGTGTTCCTATTTATACTATATTAAAAAAATTCTATACTTTCTATACTTTCGGCATTTTTATAATAATAAATAATTGCATTTTTATATTTACCTGCTTTTTCTGTTATCTTTTTCCTATCATTTACTATTTTGAATTTCACTTTTTCTCCTTTTATATTTGTAGTTATATAAAAACTATTTGTTTTATATTTTCCAGAGCTTCTTCTCTTTATAATTGAAATATCAGTAACCATTGCCTTTTGTGGACCTTTTACTATGTCTTCTCCCATTCTATATGATTGAAATAAGAATAATATAATTAAGATTGAAAACATAATATAAAATGTTACTTTTGGTAATTTTTTTATTTTATTGTCCTTTGATATCCCTATAATAATAAAACCGAAAATGCAAGCTGACATTATATACAAAATAAAAAGTCTTAAGGGATATAATGGGGTAAATGTACTTACTATAAATAACAAAATTATTGCTATTATAACGATAATTTTTACTGTTTTATTTTTACTTGTTTTTGCTTCATTTTTTGCCATATAACTTTTCTCCATCTAAAATTTTTCTATTCTTACTTTCCTTTTTATAATCTTAAAAATATGTTGTTATTATGCTTTTTCATATTTCCTAAAAACTATTATTCTTTCCTTATTTATATCTTTGCCCAATTTTATTCTTTAAGTATTTCTTTAAATCTTTTTATTTTTGCTGTTGTAGTTTTTTCCATTGGTTCATCAGTTAACACTAGATTTTTAATATATTTATATGTTGCTAAATCTTTATTAATTTCTTTTATATCCTTCCAAACTATATCTTTTAATTGATCTATTGTTTTTCCTTGGTGGAAATGTTCCATATATTCTTTATCATATACTATTTTGGCCGAAACCACTAAATCGTCTTCTTTTGGCATACCATATACCATGCTTTCTGATACATATGGTAAATTATTAATAATTATTTCCAATTCTTCTGGATAAACATTTTTACCGTTTTTTAAAACTATAACATTTTTCTTTCTTCCAGTTATAAATATATATCCATCTTCATCTATTTTTCCTAAATCTCCAGTATGAAACCAACCATTTATAATTACTTCTTTTGTTGCTTGCTCATTTTCGTAATATCCCAACATAACATTTGGGCCTTTTGCTATTATTTCTCCTATACCTTCACTGTTTGGATTATCGATTTTTATTTCCACATTATACATTGGAAGACCTATTGAACCATATCTTATTGCTTTTTCGTTTTCTGCTGCTAAAACCGGAGATGTTTCTGTTAAGCCATATCCTTGTACTGTTAGAATTCCAAAGTCATTAAATGCTTCTGCAACTTTTTTATCTATTGCTGCTGCACCACTTACTATGAATCTTATATTTCCTCCTAATTTATTTATTATGTCTTTAAATAATTTTCTTCTTATATCTATTCCAATTTTTAATAATGCTTTACTAATTTTTATTGCTATTTTTACTGTTTTTGTTTTTCCTTGTTTTTCTATCTCTAGCATTATTTTTTTATACATTGCTTCTATTAATAATGGTACACAAACAAATACTGATACTTTATATTCCACTAGATTTTTTTGAATATATTTTAATCCATCACAAAATACATTACATGCTCCATTTGATAAAAAGAACATTAATCCTGTAATTCCAAATGCATGATGAAAAGGTAAAAAAGCTAAATTCACATCTGTATCATAGATTTTTTCTGCAACATTTAGTGCTGTTATATTTTCTACAATATTTCTATGTGATAACATTACTGCTTTTGATATTGAAGTTGTTCCTGATGTGAAAATAATTACACTCATTTTTTCTGGGTCTATTTCTATTTTTTGACAATCTATGTTGCCTTTTTCTACAATTTGTTTACCTTTTTCTATTATTTTACTTAGATTATTAAATTCTTCTGTTTCATCCATACATATAAATTCTGTTACTTTTGTTTTATTGTTTTCTTTTAAATTTTTCATTATACTTACATACTCTTTATCAAATACAACTATGTCTGCATAACTTCTTTGTAATAATGATTCTATTTCGTTTACTGGAAGACCTTTATCTAATGGTACAACTATATTCCCTATTGATAGTGTGGCAAAATATGTTAAGCACCATTCATATCGGTTTGGACTTATTATTGCTATCCTCTTATCTTTAAATCCTGAGTCTATAAGTCCTGTTTCCAATGCAATTACGTCCTCTTTAAAATTTTTATATGTTATATCAATATATTTATCATCCTTTTTTAGTTTAAATGCTAATTTGTCTGAATGTAATGAAGTTGATTTTTCTATTAAATCTCTTATATCTTTATATTTAACTTCTTTATATAACCTTTGATATTTATTCATATTTTATTTCCTTTCATATAAATATATTTTAGTATAATGTTTTTTTGTTTAAATATGTTTTAGTACAAAATTGTTTCTCATTTTAATATATTTTAGTATAATGTTTTTTATTTTATTTAAATATGTTTTAGCATAATATTTTTTTCATTTTAATATATTTTAGTATAGTATTTTTTTCATTTAAATATATTTTAGTATAGTATTTTTTATTTCATTTTATCAAAAAAGAGCTTGTTATAATGTATAAAACTTTCGGTTTCAAAATTATATAAGCTCTTTTGTTACATTATTTTTTTATTTTTTTATTGTAATCTCAGTAAAATTAATTTTTTTTGAAACTCTACATAAGAGATTTTATAAAATATTTGTTAAATTGTTTTATGTTTATCAATAGAAAATAAACATAAGGAATTAACCCTATGTTCATTTTATTATTCACCAAAATTAAATTCATCCTTAAATTTTTCTTTAAACATTTCAAAAACTTTACTTAAGATTGTTTCATCTTCAACACTTACATATGATTCTTCTTCTTCAGAATCTGTGTCTTCTAATTTTAAAATAACTACTTCTCCTGAATCTTCTTCATCTTCTTCTACTGGAAGTAATACTACATATTCTTCATCTTCATATTCTATTAAATCTAAAAATTCGAATTGAACATCATTTCCTTCCTCATCATTTAAAACTATTATGTTATCGATTTCTTCAGTGTTTTGTACATTTTCTAAATCTTCACTCATAACTAAAATTTCTCCTTTCAAAATTATATTATAATTGGTTTTTGTGTTATAATTTGTGCAATTTTTCAATTATAATATTTTGTATGTAAATATTATTTGCACTTTTACATATCATATACTATTTTTGCAATTAAATCAACTATTTTTCAATTTATTTATGTAACTTTCTAAAATATATACTGCTGAAATAGTGTCTACGATGTCTCTTTTCTTAAATTTGTTTATTTCAAGAAAATTCATTGTTTTATGTGCTGCAACTGTTGTTAATCTTTCATCAATTTGTTCAATCTGTATTTTATTAAATTTACATTTTAGCTTATGTATAAATTTTTCTGTTGCTTCTGCTCTTTGTGTCTTACTTCCATCCATATTATACGGCATTCCGATAACAATAATTGTTACTTCTTTTTCGTTTATTATTTCTTCCAATCTCTTTAATACGATTTTGTCATTTCCTTTATGATGTAAAGTTTCTAATCCTTGAGCGGTTATTCCCAGGCTATCTGTAAGTGCAAGACCTACTCTTGCATCTCCATAATCTATTCCAAGAGCTCTCATTAATTATCTTCCAATCCTATATAATTTTTAACCATTTTTTCTAAAAGTTCATCTCTTTCTACTTTTCTAATTAGATTTCTAGCATCTTTATGGCTTGTTATATATGTAGGATCTCCAGATAAAATATATCCTACTATTTGGTTGATTGGATTATATCCTTTTTCAACAAGTGCCTCATATACTTGTTTTAATATCTCTTGTACTTGAATATTTTTTTCTCTTTCGACTTTAAAGCTTACTGTTTCGTCCATAACTATACCTTCTCTCTTATTAATTTTTTATAAGCATGAAATATTTTTTTAATATATTTCATATTATTTTTTAAAAATGAAATTTTTTATTATTACTTCTATTTTTTATAAATAAATTTATTTACTGTTCTTTTTTTTATTTATAAATGAAATTATTTACTGTTTTCTTTATTATTTTATAAATGAATTCATTAACTGTTTATTATGAAAATTTCTTATAAACATGTAATTTTATTTTCTTTTTGATCTGTTGTGTCTAAGTATTCTTCTAATTTTTTTATTACTTGTTCTATTCCTGTTCCTTTATAATATGTTGTTATTACAGCATTTATTTTTGGTGTTACTACAATTCTTTTTTTGTTTTTTGGATTGTAATCTTCTTTTGGTTTAATTCTTGATGCTTCAATTTTTGTTTTTATATCTTCCATAAATATTTCCACTCCGCTTATATCACTTCCTGAAAATACTATTGCAAATTTAGGTCCGCAGTATCTTACAACAAAATATTCTGCCGATAGGTTTTCTGTAACAATTTTTGTTACTTTTGATATTACAGCATCACCTGTTTTTCTGCTTACTATATTATTAATTTTTGTTAGATTTGTAATATTAAACAAGCATACTGCTGATGTTGGATATTTATCTATTGTTTTTCTTGCTTGTCCATATAGGAATTCTGCTGATTTTAAGCCTGAAACTGTGTCTTTTCTTACAATATTTTCTATTACTTTTTGATTTTCTATTGTTTTTAATACAGCTACAATATTGTTTTTTACTACTTCTAATACAGTTGTATCTACATTATCAAACTCATGAGATTTACTTCCTTCTATTATCCAGTAACCTATATATATATTATCTATATACAAGGGGAAAAACATTGCTGCTTTTGCCCTTGCAAATTCCATTTTTAAATATGGTAATCTTTCATTTTCATTATTTATAGTTATATATTTAGGTGTAGCTGTTTGTATACTGTCTGTAAATACTGGCTCGGTTTGAAGATTTCTTAATGTTTCCCAGTGTTTTTCTTCAACATTAGATGCTTTAATTTTATATTCTGCTCCATCATAGACAACAATTGTGGAATATTTTATTTCGTATCTTTCTATTAATATTTCGTTTATTTTTTTGATTTTTTCATCAGCACTTATACCATCACCAATTGTATTAATGAAATCTTGTAAAACACTAAGACTTGTTACTTTTTGGCTCGTATTATTTAATTCTATTAATTTCTTTTTTAATCCTGCATTATATATTATTAATCCAATTATTGCTGCTACTAGTACAATTATGCTAAACCATATTCCTATTCCCAATTATATCACCTCTTTATCTGTTTTTTTTCATATTATTTAATGTTGAATTCATATCATCTGAAAAATTATTTTTTCCTGAATTTAATTGTTTATTTTTTTTTTGTTTTTTTCCACTTATTAATGGATATACCATATTTCCTAATGTAGTTAAACTTGTAATGAATTTTTTTGAACTTCCTTTATATGATATTTTGCATTTTATTAAACTTTCTAAATAATTTGAATATATTTGTTCCTCAAATGGTATTGTGGCATATTTTATTTTTTCTCTATTAAATAGTTCTGTCATATATGTCATACCTGGATCATTATATACTGACATTCCACCAATTAATACTTTTTCATTTACACCATTTACTTTAACATTTTTATTTATGACTGCTCTTAGTTTTTCAGGTTCTAACATATTTTTTAGTTTTAAATCTCTTAAAAATGCAGTTAATGGTTGTATTGTTAGAACATCAAATGTTTGTACTAAATATATTTCTTGTGATGCTTTAAAGTAAATTGGAGATGTTTCAAAATCACAATCTAATAGTATTAAAGAATAATTATTTAAAAGAGTTTCTAACATTCCATTTACATCTTCTAATGGTTCTGTTTCTCCTGGTAATGAAGTATATACAGTTAAGTTTTTATTAACTTGTATTCCTTGTGGTATTCCTTTTTTAAGGTTTTCTAAACTGTTATATGCTTTTTTTCTTAACTCTTCTTCATTTTCTGTGTAAATGTAATATGCATTTCTATTTTTTGTTAAGTCTAATATTACTGTATTTATTCCTTTTTCTGAAAACATTTTTGCAAGATTATTTACTATAAATGATGTTCCATTTTTTGATGTGCCTACAAATGATACTATTTTTTTATCTCCAGTTATTAAGCTATCAATACTTAAATCTTTTATTGATGTTGTTATTCTTTTTTCTGTTTCAGTTTCACTTCCATTTCCCATTCCAGATATTACATTATTGATATTATTATCTGGAATTTGAATAGATTTTGGCTGTATTATTGTTGAGTCTAATGATTTATAATTTGGATTTTTTATTTCTTCTGTATTTTGGTTAATTATTTTTCCTACCATATCATCAGCTTCATCATCTTCTTCATCTTCTTGAACATCTGATTCATCATCAAGAAAATCTTCTTCTAGGTCTTCTTCAAGCTCTTCATTTAAATCTTCTTCTAGGTCTTCTTCTAAGCCTTCTTCAAGCTCTTCATTTAAATCTTCAATGTCTTCTTCATCATTTATATCTAGATCTTCTTCAAGATCCTCGTCTAATTGTTCATCTAGTTCATCTTCAAATGAAGGTAACATATTATCGTCTTCATCAGGATCAAAGTCTTCTTCATCTTCTATTAATGTTGAATTATCGTCTTCTGCTTCGTCTTCTAGTAAAGGTAGCATATTATCTTCTTCATCAAAATCAAAGTCTTCATAATCTTCGTCAAGATCTTCTTCTAACAAATCTTGTTCTAATTCTTCTTCTGATTCTTCTTCTGATTCTTCTAGTGATGGAAGTATGTTATCTTGTTCTTCAAAATCAATATCTTCATACTCTTCGTCAAAGTCTTCGTCATCCAGATTTTCATCATCTGCTGATGGCAAAATGTTTTCTTCTTCATCATCTTCATAATCTTCTAGTTCAGAGTGTTCTTCCAATTCAAAATCTTCATCATCTTCTAGTTCAGAGTCTTCTTCCAATTCAAAATCTTCATCATCTTCTAGCTCAGAGTCTTCTTCCAATTCAAAATCTTCATCATCTTCTAGTTCAGAGTCTTCTTCTACTTCAGAGTCTTCTAAGTTGATGTTTTCTTCTAGATCATTTTCTTCTTCTAAATCATCATATTCATAATCTTCTTCTAAATCTTCGTCTTCGTAATCTGAATCTTCCAAATCTTCATCATCTAAATCTTCTTCTAAATCTAAGTCTTCATCATCTAAATCTTCTTCTAAATCTAGGTCTTCATCATCTAGTTCATCTTCCAAATCTATATCGTCGAAATCATCTTCTGAATCTTCTTCTAATTCCTCATCATAATCAAAATCTTGATCATCTAATTCTTCATCTAGATCAGTTTCGACAATATTATTTTCTTCAAAATCTTCGTCAGAATCTATGTCCTCATAATCATCTTCATTTGAATTATTTTGTATATCTTCTTCACTCTCTAGAGAAGGCAATATATTATCTTCATCTTCTTCATCATATAAATCTATATCATCTTCTTCAACATATTCTTCATCTAATTTTTCATCTGAATCTGTAACTTGTTCATTATCATATTCATCTGATTCAATGTCATCATAGTCTTCATCAAGATTTATATCATCGTAGTCTTCATCATCTAAATATTCTTCTTCTATTTCTTCTACTTCGTCTAGATCTTCGTCAAAATCTTCGTCTAGTTCTTCGTCAATATCTTCGTCAATATCTTCGTCTATGTCTTCATCAATATCTTCGTCTATGTCTTGATCAATTTCGTCTAGATCTTCATCAATTTCTTCGTCTAAGTTTTCATCAGAATCTATAACATCATCTTGTTCATATTCGTCTGCTTCAATGTCATCATTATCTTCGTCTAGATCAAGTTCTTCAAAATCTTCCTCATCTTGATTTTCATCTAATGGCAATACATTTACTTCTTTTTTAGTTTCTGGTTCTATTAGATTTTGGTTTTTATTATTATCAGAGTTTCCTGAAAAATCAATCTCTTCAATGTTGTCATTATCTGAAAAATCAACTTCTTCTATGCTGTCATTATCTGAAAAATCAAAGTCTATAAAATCTGCTAACAAATCTGTTTCTTCATTTGTATTTTTTACTTGAGTGTTTTTTTCATTATCATTATTTTCATTTTTATTATTATTTTCATCATCTTTTTCTTGAATCTTTCGTGGTCTTCCTCTTCCTCTTTTTACTGGCTCATTTATCTGCACTTCTAGGTTTTTACGAGGTCTTCCCCTTCTTATTTCTTTGTTTTCTGATTCCAAATTTTCTTCCTCAGCTTTCTCAGCTGCTATTTGTATAAGTTTCTCTAATTCTGCATTTTTAGCTGCTTGTTTTAATCTTTCGTCTTCTGCCATCTGCTCAGCTTGTTTTCTTAATTCTTCCTCTTTAAGAATTCTTTGCTCTGCTTGTAGTCTTAGTTCTTCTTCATTACGTGCTTTTTGTTCAATCTCTTGTCTTAATATAAGTTCATTTTGAACTTTTTGTTCTATTTCTTGTCTTAATTTTAATTCCTCTTTTATTTTTTGTTCTGCTTCTTTTCTAAGTTCTTCTTGTACAGCAATTTTACTCTCAGCTTGTTTTCTCAATTCTGATTCTTTAAGAATTCTTTTTTCTGCTTCCTGTCTCAATTCTTCTTCTTTACGAACTTTGTTTTCTATTTCTTGTCTTAGCTTTAATTCCTGTTGTATTTTTATTTCGTTTTCTTTTTTGATTTTTTCTGCTTCCTCAACGCTTTTTAATAATTCCGCTTTTAATTTTACTGTTTCAGCTATTTGTAGTTCTAATTCTTTTCTTAATTTTAAGTCTTCTGCCTTACGTTCAGCTTCAATTCTCATCTTTTCTTCCTCAATTTTACGTTCCGCTTCTATTCTTATTCTTTCTTCTTCAGCTTTACGTTCAACTTCTTTTCTTAGTCTTTCCTCTTCTGCTTTACGTTCAGCTTCTTTTCTTATTTTTTCCTGTTGAGCCCTATGTTCAGCTTCTTTCCTAATTCTTTCTTCTTGAGCTTTACGTTCAGCCTCTTTTCTTAGTCTTTCTTCTTCAGCTTTACGTTCAGCTTCTTTTCTTAGTCTTTCTTCTTCAGCTTTACGTTCAACTTCTTTTCTAATTCTTTCCTCTTCGGCTTTACGCTCAATCTCTTGTCTTATTTTTTCTTCTTGAGCTTTACGTTCTGCCTCTTGTCTTATTTTTTGCTCTTCAATTCTTCTAATTGCTTCTTGTCTAATTCTTTCTTCTTCTTGTTTCCTGATTTTTTCCATTCTAATACGTTCTTCTTTAGCTTTTTGTTCAGATTCTTGTCTTATTCTTATTGCATCTAATTTCATCTGAGCTTCTTTTCTTAATCTCTGTTCTTCTGCTCTTCTTGCTGATTCTTGTTTTTGTCTTATTTCTTCTTCAATTTGTTTTCTATATTTTTCTTCTTGGATTACTTTTTCTTCTGCTGCTCTTTTTTCTTGGCTTAATCTTTCTTTTTTAGCTGCAATTCTTTTTGCTCTTTCTTCAGCAATTCTATCCTCAAAATTATTTGTATTACTATCTATTACATAATCTTTTTTAATTATATTAGAGCCAATTTGAGTTGGTATTATTACTGGATTACTTAATTTTTTATTACTATTCAATTCTTTTTCATAATAATTTTTAATTTCAATATCATCATCTTCAGCAGGTTTTTGAGTCATTATATTTGCTTCTTTTCCAATTAATCTCAAATATTCTTCTGAATTTTGTTCTAAAATTTTCTTTGTTTCTATAGTTAGAAATGGAATAATTAATCTAACCTGTTCTTCTGTATATTGTGCTAGAATTTTCTTAAAACTTTCTACACTTTTAACAGGATTATTACCAATTTTTCTATAGTGAACCAATATATTTCTTATTTCTGATTCACTTACACCACTTGTTTCTTTTTCTGATTTATAATCAATGTCTGCAGATTCAACTCTATAATAAACTTTTGCTTCTTTTTTACTTCTTGGTTTATATATTAAATCGCTTACTTTTTGTATACTTCTATCCGAACCTAATAAAGAGCTGTAAATACCAATTCCAAAAAATTTTATCATTATTGGATCCATTTTACTTCTTCTGTCTGTACAGATTAAAATAATTGGAATGTCAGCTCCTGCATTATTTACTGCCTCATCACTTATAGTATCTAATTTCTCAAAAATAAATTTATCTATTTCTTGATAATTATTAGATGAAAACATTTCTAGATCTTCACTTATTACTATTCTATCGTATGATTTATCTTTTTGTAATTCATTAATTATCGCATTAAAGTAGTATACATTTTTACTTGATATGATTTCTTTGTAATCTTGTTGATATTTTTTTGATATTTGTTCAGAAATCTTATCATTACTTACCGCAAATAAAACTTTCATTTGTTACCCCTCCACTAATCTAAAAGAAATTTATGATACTCCTGATTTTACAACAATTGCGAAAATCAAAGGTAATACTTGGCATATTACACCAATTGTTATTATTGCTATCATTGTAGAAAATCCTTTATCTCTTACATCTAATTTTCTAATTCCTATTACATATTGGTATATCGCGCTTATTGCTATTCCAATAAAAACTAATGGTATACTATAAAGTCTTACTTTATTTAATATGTATGCTGCTGTTCCATATGCGTCTGAACCATAATCTTTTTTATAATCTTCTATTGAATTTAATTCTCTTTCTTTTATTTCTATTAATTGACTAGTACCTTCTTCTGTTACTACTGATTTTTTGCTTTCATTTTCTGCTGCATTTACTACTGAAAAGCAACTGATAATCAGTATAGCTACAATAAAAAAAATGGCTATCCTTTTTTTCATTTACTTTCATATCTCCTTCCAAATTCTATTATAAATTTTTAATATTTTACTTATAATATCATACAATACAAAAATAAAAATAGCAAGGAAATAAAACCATTTTTTTAATATTTTTAACATTTTTTCTTATTATATATAGAAATTATAATTTTATACATTTATAATATTTTCATAAAATTTAAATACGTAAGCTTATTTATTTGACAAATATTTTTAAAAATATGTTCTTTAAAACATTATTCATTTAAATATTTACTAGTATAAAAGAGATTATTGATTAAACAGTTTTGTTTTTTCAATAATCTCTTTTATTTTCAATACTATAATTAAACACTCTAAAGCTTAATAATTAGGTTTATTTACTTATATTTATATTTCATTATTATATATTAAACAACCTAATAATTAAATTCATATGCTTATACGTTTATATTTTTTTATTTTTTCAATTATTAAAATTTTTAATTTCAGTATTATATTTTTATATATTTTTATAATTTTTTATTTTAATACCAACTATATTATATGTTTAAATTTCAGCATTTTTTTATATTTATAAAACTTTATAGTTTAATTCCACCTATTTCATCTTTTTTTATATATTTATAATCTTCATCGTTTTTGGTAAATATATATGCTGCAAACAATGCAGTTAGCGGAACAGCAAAAAGGATTCCAAGGCTTCCTACAATTGATTGTAATACCTCTACCACTATCATTTCTGTATTAAATAAAAATAGCATATTATTATTATAAATACTTAATAATACTACTGTAGCTATGGAACTACCAACATATGCCAATATAAGAGTATTTGTCATTGTTCCTATTGCATCTCTTCCAATGTTCATTCCAGATTTCATCATTTTTTTTGCAGTCTTCTTTTCCATATTTTCTGAAAGTTCATTCATAGCTGAAGAAATTGACATTGCAACATCCATTACTGCACCTAGTGAACCAAGTACGATTCCGCTCCATACAATTCCTATTAAATCCAATGGTTTATTTAATTGTGCAGCTACTAGAAATGCATATTCTTCATCAACAAATCCATTTACTTTTAGAATTTTGCTCATTATTATTGCGATTATCCCAGCTACTGCAATACCACCTATATTACCTAAAATTGCACATAATGTTTTTTTATTCCATCCATTAATTAACAATAATGTTGTAAATATTATAAATGACGAAATCACTATTGTTGTTATGTAGACATTTCTTCCATTTATAATTGCAGGAATAAACACACAAAATATTACTAAAACTGTTATTATAAGTGATAATATTGTGAAAAAACCTTTACTTTTCCCTATTAAAACAATTAGTAATAAAAATAATACTACTAGGAAAATCATACCATCACTTCTATAATATTCTGCAAATGTATACTGTGAAGGAATTCCCGATGCTTCAGGTTCAAAATATGTTATTATTTTGTTTCCCACCTTTATAGGTACTTGTTTTATTGCATATGATCCATCAATTGTTTGAACTCCTAATACTGTCTTACCTCTATTTGGTCCTGTTAACAACTTTTGTTTGTATGTTATTGTTGTTATAGAAACAGATGATGTTTCAGTAATTTGTTTTTGATGAACCTCTGTATTTTCTATACTTACAACTTTTCCTCTAAAATAATTCTGTGCTGTATCATCTAGCATTTTAGTTTTATTTGTTCTATTTCCTATCCATATAAACAAAACTGAAAAAATTATCACAATTACAAATGTAATAATATTTTTTCTATTTAGTTCCATTTTTCTCCTCTTTTCTTATATTTATTCAGTATATATTTGTTTTATGCTGAGATCAATTATTCGATTTCTTTATTTAATTGATTAATAATATATTTATCTGTTGGTCCAAAATTATATTTATCAAATTCTGTTTCTTTTATCCATTTATGTCCCGTATCATCTGTAGGTTTTCCATATTCATATTTTGCATCATATACAATCATATTTATTGTTTTTTCTGGATATTCAAAACTTTTTTCTGTTATATAATTACTAACTGATATTTCTATATTTAAATCTTGTTTAACACCTCTTGTTATTGCTTCTTCATCTGTTTCTCCTATTTCGATTTTCCCACATGGTAATTTCCATAATTCATTTTGATTTTCTATATTACTGTTTTTACAAATTAATATTTTTCCATTGTCATCTTTTATTATAGCTGTAACAACTTCTACCATATACATTTCCTCCTTTGTAAGATTTTTTTATTGTTTGATGTATAATTTACATTTACAATCTCCTGTGCTTAAAAAGTCATCACATGGACACAAAGTAGTATCATCTGTTTTTACTTTACAAGGGCAATGCCCTTCTTTTCTATGCAAACCCTCTATTATTTTATTTACATATTCTTTATCTGGATTTAAGTGATATCCTTGCATTTATTTAATTGTATACTATATAAAAAAATTATATATTTATATATTGTATACACTCCTTTCTTATATTTTTTATTATATATTTTTCGTTATTTATTTTGTATTTATAAATTAATTATTCTATAATCTTTAATTTTTAATTGATTATTTTTTAATTTAAATTGATTATTTTTAATTATTTATTTTATAATTTAAAATTATTTATTTTATAATTTTGAATTATCTATTTTATTATTTTTCAAAAATAATTTTACGCACAATTTTTAATCTTAAATAATTTAATGCACAATTTTTAATCTTAAATAATTTATTGCATAATTTTTAAATTTAAATAATTTATATATATTTACTTACTTTTGACACAATTTCTTCTGCATTCAATAATCCTGTTATTGTTTCTACTGGTCTACCTTGTTTAAATATTATCATAGTAGGAACTACTTCTATTCCATATTTTATAGCTAATTCTTGAGCATCATCTATATCAATTTTTGCTATATCAAAATCTGCTCTTGAGTTCCCTATTTTTTCTAAAATTGGTCCTAGCATTTGACACGGACCACACCATGTAGCGAAAAAATCTACTAAAATTGTTTTTTGTGAATTTAGAACCTCACCTTCAAAATTTGTTTTGTTAACATGTTTTATCATAATTATATTTGCACAAATAAAATATTTATGCTCTCCTTTCTTTTCTGATTTTTTTAGTATTTTGTAATTTTTTATTAGTTTATTCTCTAGTATATTTTTTTCTATTAATTTTTGTTTTCTTGTTTTTTCAGAATATTTAATAATTATTTTTTCTTTTCTAATTTTTTTTCATTCGTTCTTTTCCATATTTATTATATACTAAATTAATAAATAATATTAAATATGTAAATGAAATTATAAATCCTGCTAATACGTCACTTGCATAATGAACACCTAAATACACTCTACTTAATCCTATTAAAAGTATTAGCATTGCTGCTATAAAACATATAGCGATTTTTACTTTTTTGTTTTTTATTTTACTTTTGTATATTAAATAAATTAAAAAACCGTAAAAAGCAGCACTTGCCATCGAATGACCTGATGGAAAACTGTAACCTGTTTCGTTTACCAATCTTAATACATTTGGCCTTTCTCTTGCTACAATATGTTTTATCAATAAATTTAATAATGTTATTGTTATTAGATTTATACTCATTATTGTCCCATATTTTTTATTTTTAAATATTAATAGTGCAGCTAAGCATATGGATATTAATATTGTAGCTCCACCAAAACTTGTTATAATTTTTGCTATAATTGTAACTTCTTCTGACATTATTTGTATCAAAAAGTTGTATATTGCTTCATCAAATGATTTTATTGCTAACATTTTTCCTCCTATTATTTAATTTACTTTTTTATTATATCATAATATATTTTTATTTCCATACTTTTTTTTATTTTTCTAAAATTTGTTTTTTATTTGCTTATGTGGTATAATTACATAATATTTTATATAAGGAGGTTAGTCAAATGACTAATACTAATGGCGATTTTATTTCTGATAATATCAGCAATACCAAATCATACATTCTTCTCATAAAGCAAATAGTTGAAAATTACCTAGAATGTTATGACATTAAGCAAGTAAAAAAATTTAGCAAAAACGATGAACTATTTCGGGATTTTTTAAAATCTCAACCAGAAATTTTTAAAGAGATTGGAAATTTGTGTGAACAGAATCCGGATATTTGCTTGACTCATTATTCCATAAAAAAAAGAGATAAAGATGGAAAATTTAAGGTTGAAATCAAAAAAAATTGCAAATCAGAAACAAAAAAAAATGAAACTATTAGTGTTTTGGTATTTAAAATATTATAAAGTTTCCTGCAAAACTTCTTATACATTATTAAATTTATTCTGTACTATAGAATAAATCAATGTAATTATAATATAAGTTAATGTAATTCATAATTTTCTTTTTTTATAGTATTATTTTTATACTATAATATAGACCTGATTTCTAATTGAAATCAGGCCTTTTTTTAAATTATTTAACAATTATATTTTTTATTTTGCCACAATATTCTTTTCCTTCGTAACATATTCCTTCTGTTTCACATGTAGTTCCAATCCATTTACCAATAAGAGGTGCAACTTGTTTTACCTCTTTTGCAATTTGTTTTGCAACATCTCTAATTTGCCATTGTGCTTTATTGCAACAACGCAATCTTGTTATCCATTGAACAGTTCTTGCATTCATAGTTGTTAAAACATTACACATTTGACCCCCTAAGTAAAAATAAACTAAATCTTGCTCTAGTATACCTTTTGAGGCAAATTTTTCATACATTTTTTTATTGTTATTAAATATTTCTCTATATTCATCTTCTGCTCCTATTTCTTTAATAGATTCAGGCACTATATAATTTTCTAAATTCCACATTTTAATAAAATCCGGAACTAATAGTGAGTGCATACGATGACGAGTTAAATGTGTTAAAATTGATAATGATATTGGAATCTGAAATTGAAAATTTACTTGTTCTAATTCTCTTCTATCTTCTTTTGTCATTATTATTTTCATGAATTCTTTTGTACTATCTGGATTATTTTTTTGCATTTCTGATAATATCTCTTTTGCTTGTTCTTTTGTACATTGATAATAAAACATTACCGCGCTTTCCAAGACTATTTCATCAGGATTTTGTGTATAATTAATAAGTTTTACTTTTTCTAATATTTTAATATCAGGTCTTTCAAAATGTTTTTCTAAGTATTCATATGGTTCCACAGTATGTTCTTCTAATTCATTTATTGAATCTGACAAATATGGAGCATACTTATCAACTAGGTCTTTTAAGCATTCTCCTAATTCTTTTAATTCACTCATTTTACTTAATTTTCCATATTTTAATTGATAAATCAATTTTTCTAATTCTCTTCCATCTAATCCCATTATTATATTACTATTATAAGAGTATGGCAACATAAACCTTGCGTCTTCTGTTTTTATTCCTCTATCAACAAAACTGCCATATTTATTAAATAGACTTTTCATATATTCATTATATTCTAACTGAATTTCATTGTTTTCTGAATGAATTTCTCCTTCTTTTGTTCTGAATTCTGGAGTATAAAATCCAACTGTTCTAAAATCAACTTCTCTTCTTGATTTTATTGTAAATGATGTTAATCTATTTCCAATAATTGTTTGCTCTATAATTGGTGATACATCACAAATTGCAAAAACAAGATAATCATGTTCTATTATTGATTTATGACCCATTTTAATTATTCTTTTTATTAATTTGAGATTTTTTTCATAATCATCACAGCTCTCTAAAACATCAAATACATTTCCTGGAAATCTTGATAATTTTCCTGCAGCTGCAACTTTTTTTATTCTTTCCTCTACTTCTTTTTCTGAATATCCACCTAATAATTCTACTTTCATTTTTTACTTCCTTTTAATTAAATTTTGATATTATTATACTATATTATTTTTTTAAATTTTTCAACCTTTTTTTTATATTTTGCTATCTATTTCTTGAGCTAATTTACCAATTGCTTTTGTTTCTATTCTTGAAACATATGAGCGTGAAATTCCCATCATTTTTGCTATTTGATTTTGAGTTTTTGGATTTTTTCCATGTAATCCAAAACGTAATTCCAAAATCACTCTTTCTCTATCTTTTAATAATTCTTGCATTTTTCAATATGATTTTTTGATTTGAAATTTTAAATCAACTTGTTCTTCTCCATTTTTCATTTTATCGATATATATACTTTCTTCATCTTGTGATAATGGTTCTGGAAATAATGAATTATTTGATATGTATCCAACAACAAAAATTGCCGTTTTTAAAAAAACTAAAAAACCTGTTAAAGTAATAGAAAACATATATTATGGCACCTCCATTTTGGGTATACCTAAATATATGTTTTTGCTATTATTTTTGTGCATGTATCTCTGCATTTTATTTTATATCATCTTTATATTTATTAATATTTTTCTAGAACTTTATTTTCAAATATTTCGTAGATAATTTACACTATTAATGTAGTTTTTACTCTGTTCTAAGAGCATTTACTGGATCTTTTTTTGCTGCAACTTTTGCTGGAATTAATCCTGCGATAAGTGTTAAGAACATACTTATTAATACTAGTGCAATTCCTCCGGCTATCGGAAGTGATGCAAGATTTGATACATTTGCTAAAGATTTTATTATTGCATTTATTGGTATTAATAGAATCATAGTAATTAATATTCCAAATAGTCCTGATGTGAATCCAATTATTATTGTTTCAGCATTAAACACTCTTGTTATATCTTTTTTTCTTGCTCCAATCGCTCTTAAAACTCCTATTTCTTTTGTTCTTTCAAGTACTGATATATAAGTTATAATTCCTATCATTATAGATGAAACTATTAATGATATAGCAACAAATGCAATTAAAACATAACTTATCATGTCAACAATTACTGTTACAGAATTCATTAATACACCTACTAAATCTGTATATTCTATAACTCTATCTTCATGACCTTCGTTATTTTGTTTTTCATTATATTTTTTTATTACTTCTGCTATTTTGTCTTTAGATTCAAAATCTTTTGGATATATATTTATTTCTTTTGGTTCTTCTAAATCAGCTATTCCCATTTTTTCTGCGTTCAAATCATAATTAGCTAATTTTCCGGTTCCAAATTCTTTTCCTGTAAATATATCAACTTTTTTATTTTCTATCTGCTCTTTTGCCATTTGTGTATTATTTGTTTGATTTACAATATATTTTGTAAGTTCTTTATTATAATATATTCCTTCTTCCATAGATGTTGCCAAAGATTCACTATTTAATCTTATTATTCCTACTATTTTAACATCTACTCCATTCGCTATTTTTTGGGCCATAAATTTTTCGTCTTTACTTTTATCTACCCATATCCCATTTTCTTTTTGATATTTATCTGTTCCTAATAATACTTTATATGTTGTTCCTAAAATATTTTCATATGAATAACTTTTCACTTCTGGTTTAGATTCCTTTTTTTCTCCAGTGTACATTGATGTTACCATATTTATTACTTCAGATTGATCTGCTAATCCCAATGTATATAATGTATAATCTGATATTTCATTATTTTCGTTTACAATTATTGCTACTTCATTATAGTTTTCTGGCCATTGACCAGCTATAACATCATATTGAGTTTTTAGTAATTCTTTATTATCAATCATTTCAAACCATACATTTGGTTTTGAAAATGGTGATGCTGCCATTTTTTCCATTCCTATATTATCTAGCATTTTACTTGGATTTACCTGATATGCTCCTTTTGATAAATCATTTTTATAAACATTAAGTGTTATACCATAATTATATTGAATTGCATTTGCATATTGCTTGATTTCATTTTCACTACTTTCTAAATAATGTTTAAATGATTTTAAATCATTTATTTTTGTACCATCAGTCATCATAGAAATCATTTCTGACATAATGTTGTTTGAATATACTTTGTTTTTATCATGTTGAGTTGATGTTTTTGATGTATCTTGTGTCATCATTCCCAACATTGCATTTGAATTCATTGATGTTTTTTCAATGGTTACTGGATATGATGATAATGTATCTTGTTCTATTGTTTTTACATATTCTTGCACCCCATTTGATAATGAAAGAATTAATGCTATTCCTATTATACCAATACTTCCAGCAAATGCTGTTAAAATTGTTCTTCCTTTTTTTGTCCAAATATTTGTAAATGATAATTTTAATGCAGTGAAAAAATTCATTGATGTTTTCTTTAATTTATATTTAGATTCTTGAATTTGTTCTGTTTCTAATGAATTTGTGTCACTTTGAACTTCTCCATCTTTTATTTGAATAATTCTATTGGCATATTCCTCTGCGAGTTCTGGATTATGTGTTACCATTATAACTAATTTATCTTTTGCAATTTCTGTTATTAATTCCATTATTTGAACTGATGTACTTGAATCTAATGCTCCTGTTGGTTCATCTGCTAATATAATATCTGGATTATTAACTAATGCTCTAGCAATTGCTACTCTTTGCATTTGACCACCTGATAATTGGTTTGGCTTTTTATTTATATGTTCTTTTAGTCCAACTTTTTCAAGAACCTCAGTTGCTCTTCTTTTTTTCTCTTTTGCTGAAACACCACTTAATGTCATACACATTTCAACATTTGCTAAAACGCTTATATGGCCTATTAAATTGTAATTTTGAAAAATAAATCCTATAGAGTTATTTCTATATGCGTCCCATTCACTATCTTTAAATTTTTTTGTTGATTTGCCATTTATTATTAGATCTCCAGAATCATATCTATCAAGTCCTCCTATAATATTTAACAAAGTTGTTTTCCCACTTCCACTTGTTCCCAATATTGCGACAAATTCTGATTCTCTAAAATTTAAACTTACATCTTTTAAAGCTTCTTGTGTGAAATTTCCAGTTTTATAACTTTTTCTTATTTTTGTTAATTGTAACATACTTCCTCCTTAATTTTTTCTTCTTATTTTAACATATGAATTTTTTTTTAACAATATTTTTTTATTATATTCCAAAATAGATTTATATATGGAAATTAAAAAATTTATTTTTAAGAATACTATTTTATAGTATTCTTAACTAAGTTTTTTTTGGAACTTAACGATATTTGCTTATAACAATAGTGTTTTTATTTGCAGCCAAATTTGTTTATTTCACTTTCAAAAAATTATTCTATTTGCCTATAACAATAGTGTTTTTATTTGCAGCTAAATTTGTTTATTTCACCTTCAAAAAATTATTCTATTTTCTTATAATAATAGTTTTTTTTTTTTTACAATAATTTGGTGTTTTTTTAAATATTTAAACTTTTTTTTGAGTTTTCCACAAATATTCCACATTTTTTCCACATTTTTCTACAAAGTTATACACATTTTTTTCACATTTTTTCCACAGAGCACTTTTTCTTTTTCCTTAAAATCCATCCGTTACAACATTTTTCAGGTATGTACATTTTTACACATTGTCCAGCTTTACCAGGATTAACATAAGTTATTTTTTCATCTGTTTCTATATCCCATAATTTTTCAATTTTAAACTCAATTGATTTAATCTGGTTTGGTACAATAATTTCAATTATATCCCCTATTACAAGCCTATTTCTTATTTCTACTATAGTTTTTTCAGTATCATATTCTATTATTTTACCTCCAAATTCATAGTCTGGATTATATTGTTTACCTTCATATTCTTGGAAATCTTTATTATTTTTATCATTGAAATAAAATGTAGTTAGACCTCTAGTTTTTGTTTTCTCTAATTCTTTTAAGTATTTTGTGTAATCATAATTTTTTGGATTTTCTATATAATCATCTATTGCATTTCTATATGCATTTACAACACTTGCCAAATAATATTCTGTTTTTAATCTACCTTCTATTTTTAAACTTTTTACTCCCATTTCAATTATTTCCGGGATTTCCTTAATTAAACATAAATCTTTTGATGAGAATATATATGTTCCATTTTGATCTTGGTCCACCGGCATTAAATTTCCTGGATTATTAGTTTCCTCTACATATACATTATATGACCATCTGCAACTTTGTGCACAATCTCCTAAATTTGCACTTCTATTTGCTAAAAAATCGCTTAAAAAGCATCTTCCAGAATATCCAAAGCATATTGCGCCATGTATAAATATTTCTGTTTCTAATTCTTTTGGTGTTTTATTAATTATTTCTTTTATTTGTTCTTTGTTTAATTCTCTTCCCAATATTACTCTTTCGGCTCCATTATTATGCCAAAAATTAGCTGTATGATAACTAACAATGTTTGCCTGTGTACTTATATGAATTGGTATTTTAGGTGCAACCTGTTTAATTATTTCAACAACGCCTCCATCTGCTACTATAACTGCATCTACCTTTAATTCCTGTAACATAATTGCCTGTTTTTTTATTTCTTCATATGTTTCGTCATGTGCAAAAATATTTATTGCTGTATATACTTTTTTCCCAATGCTATGTGCATATTCTATAGTTTTAGCTAAATCATTATTTTCCATTTCGGCTCTGGTTCTTAATGATAAATCTGATGTTCCTGCATATACCGCATCTGCTCCATACATAAAAGCTGTTTTGGCTTTTTCAAAAGAACCTGCCGGTGCTAACAACTCTGGTTTTTTCATTATTTCTCCTCCTTTTTATAATATTGTAATTATACCATATTTTTGTTAAATTTTCTATACTATTTACTTTTTTTAACTGTTTTGATATTATTAATAAAATAAAGATTGACTAATTTTAAATATATTATATATAATTTAGATATAGCTAAATTTAAAGATGATGAATTTAAGATATATTATAAAGATAATAAATTTCAGATATATTATAAAGATGTTGAATTTAAGATATATTATAAAGATAATAAATTTCAGATATATTATAAAGATGTTGAATTTCAGATGTTCTATAAAGATAATTAATTTCCGATATATTATACAGAATTTATAAAATACATAAATTTTAAGATAGTCAATTTAAATATAATATTTCTAACTTAATATACTTGTAATACTGCAGAAAATGAAGAGGTTTGTAATGAATAATAATTGTACTAAAAAATCTAATAATAATTATATAAAACTAATTTTATATTTTTTTGTTTTTTCTTTTACTGGCTGGCTACTTGAAACCGCATACTGTTATAGTCAAATAGGTAGATATATTAAACGAGGATTTTTATATGGTCCAATTTGTCCTATTTACGGTTTTGGAGCTTTAATTTTAATTATTTTTTTAAGCAAGTATAAAAAAAAATCTTTTAAGCTTTTTATAACTGCAGCAATTGTATGCTCTATTTTTGAATATTTTGTTGGTTATATTTTAGATGCTGTTTTTACTCTAAAATGGTGGGATTATTCTTCTGAATTCTTAAATTTAAATGGGAGAATAAGTATTTTATTTTCTTTTTCTTGGGGAATTATTGCAATTATTTTTATTAATCATGCATTCCCTTTTATTGAAAAACATTTATCTTGTATTTTAAATAAATTATCATTAAAAAGACAGTATTTATTATCTTTTACATTAATTTTTTTATTACTAACTGATCTTATTTTTTCTTGTATAAAATACATACATCTACCAAGTATAATTGTTTAATGCTTAATAAATGTTTATATAATCAATACGGAAAGAAAATTGATACAATTAATAAATAAGAAAAACAATAAGGAAAGAAAATTGATACAATTAATAAATAAGAAAAACGAAAAGGAAAGCAAAATTGATATAATTAATAAATAAGAAAAACAAAATTGATATAATTAATCAATTTTGTTTTTTTATAATATTATTTACTTTTTTCTCCTGGAACTGAGATTCCTTTTAATTATTTTTTATATATTAGGTTTTAAAATGATATTTATTATGGAATTTTGAATTAATATTTTTTAATTCTGCTTATTGCTAAACCGTCTCCTACATCTAATATTTCTGTCTCTAAGTTTTTATTATCATTTACATCAACTATATATTGTCTTAAATTTCTTACTGCTGTTCGGTGTTTATGATTATTATAATCACTCATAACATAACCTTTATACAAAATATTATCTGCTATAATTATTCCGTCTTTTTTTATCATTCTTAGTGCTTGTTCCAAAAAGAATGTGTATTTTCCCTTTGCTGCATCTATAAATACAATATCATATTCATCATTTAGTTTAGGAAGTATTTGTAATGCATCTCCTTCAAAAAGGTTTATTTTTTCTGTAACTTCTGCTTTTATAAAATTTTCTTTTGCTTCATTACATCTTTGAAAGTCTCTTTCAATTGTATCAATAGTTCCGTCTTTTTGTAAATATTCTGAAAAACAAATAGCTGAATATCCTACAGCAGCACCTATTTCTAAAATCTTTTTTGGTTGCTTCTCTTTAAGGATTTTTATAATAACTTCTAATGTATCATCCATTATTATTGGAACTTTATCTTCTAATGCTTTTGCTTTTATCTTTTCAAGTTCTATTTTATTCATTCTAATTGACCTCTCTATTTTTTTAGATTACTTTATTGGTACTTATTACTTATTGACTTACTTTGTTTTATTTACGAGCTTGTCTTTCACGTGTTCTTGTGTCTAATGTTATTTTTCTAATTCTAATATTTTTTGGTGTTATTTCTACTAATTCATCTTCATCTATAAATTCAATTGCTTTTTCAAGTGATAATTGAAGTGGTGGAACTAATCTTAATGCATCATCAGCTCCTGATGATCTTGTATTTGTTAAATGTTTTTCTTTACATGCATTTATTGCAATGTCTTCATTTCTAGAGTTTATTCCTATTACCATTCCTTCATACACTTCTGTACCTGGATTTATAAATAATTCTCCTCTTTCTTGTGCATTATATAAACCATATGTTACTGCTGTTCCTGCTTCAAATGCTACTAATACTCCACGTGTTCTAGAAGATATTTCACCTTTATATGGTTCATAGTGATCAAAAACACTGTTCATAGTTCCTGTACCTTTTGTATCTGTAAGAAATTCTGTTCTATATCCAATAAGACCTCTTGCTGGAATACTAAATTCTATTTTTGTATGACCGATTTCTGCTGGTTCCATATTTTTCATTTCTGCTTTACGTTTACCTAATTTTTCAATAACTGTTCCTATTGCTTCATCTGGAACATTTACTGCTAAAGTCTCTATTGGCTCACATTTTACTCCATCAATTTCTTTAAATATAACTTTTGGACGTGAAACTAATAGTTCAAATCCTTCTCTTCTCATTGTTTCTATTAATACTGATAAATGTAATTCTCCACGACCACATACTTCAAAGCTGTCAGCTGTATCAGTTTCTTTTACTCTTAAGCTTACATTTCTTTCTAATTCTTTAAACAATCTATCTCTTATATGTCTTGATGTTATGAATTGTCCTTCTTTTCCTGCTACTGGTCCATTATTTACACTAAAAGTCATTGATACTGTAGGTTCATCTATATCTACAAAAGGGATTTTTTCTGGGTTATTCAAATCACATATTGTATCTCCTATACCTATATCTGAAATACCTGATAGTGCTACTATATCTCCTGCTTTTACTTCTTCTGCTTCAACTTTTTTTAGACCCATATATGTAAATAATTTTGCTATTTTACCTTGTACTATTTTGTTTTCAGATTTACAAATTGATATTGGCATACCATTTTTTATACTTCCTCTTTCAACTCTTCCTACTGCTATTCTTCCTAGGTAATCATCATAATCAATGTTTGTTACTAACATTTGTGTTGTTCCATCCATATCACAATTTGGTGCATCTATTGTACTTATTATTGTATCAAATATACAATGTACATTATCTGTTTCATCTTCTAAATTCATTTTTGCAATACCATTTTTTGCTGATGCGTATATTACTGGAAAATCTAATTGTTCGTCTGTTGCATTTAGTTCAATAAATAATTCTAATACTTGATCTACAACTTTTAATGGATTTGCTCCTGGTCTATCAATTTTGTTAATTACAACTATTGGTTTTAAATTTAGTGCTAATGATTTTTTTAGTACTTCTCTTGTTTGTGGCATTGGTCCTTCAAAAGCGTCAACTAATAATAAAACACCATCTACTGTTTTTAAAACACGTTCTACTTCTCCACCAAAATCTGCATGTCCTGGAGTATCTACAATATTTATTTTTACATCAGAATATATTACTGATGTATTTTTTGATAATATTGTAATTCCTCTTTCTTTTTCTAAGTCATTAGAGTCCATTACTCTTTCTGCTACTTGTTCATTATCTCTAAATATATGGCTTTGTCTTAAAAGTGCGTCTACTAATGTTGTTTTTCCGTGGTCTACGTGTGCAATTATTGCAATATTTCTTATTTTTTCGTTTTTCATTTTCTTCCCCTTTTTTATTTATTAAAATAATATTACTACTCAGCTTATTCATTTTACTAGTTTCCTAGTTTATGAATTAATAAATCTAAGCCGAGTAGTATATTAAAATACCTAATTAATATTTTTTAGCAGTTATCTTTATTATTCTATGTATTCATTACTTGTTCCTTCTAGTTCTCTTATAGATAATTCTAGTTTTTTATTTTCCTTATCTAGTTCTATTATTTTAGCATTAACCTTTTGACCTACTTTTAATATTTCTTCTGGTTTTGCTATTTTTCTTTCTGATATTTGTGAGATATGTACTAAGCCTTCTATTCCTTTGTCCACCTGAACAAAAACTCCAAATGGCATTATTTTAATAACTTTGACTTTTACTATATCACCATGTTTATATTTTTCATCTGCTTGATCCCATGGATCAGGACCTTTTTTTTCATATATAAGCATTAATCTTCGATTTTCTTTATCAGCATTTTTTATTTTTACTTTTATTTCTTGATCAATTTTTAATATGTCACTTGATTTTTTATTTCTTTCCCATGTCATTTCTGAAATATGTAGTAATCCTTGAACTCCATCTATATCAACAAATGCTCCATATGCACTTATACTTGTTACAATCCCTTTATAGGTTTTTTGCATATCTAATTCATCCCAAAATTTATTTTCTTTTATTTTTTTCTCTTCATCAATTAGATGTTTTACAGATCCTATTATTTTTTTTGTTTTAGGATTATATTCTATTATTTTAAAACGCAATTCTTTGCCCTTATAATCATTTATGTTTTCTCCACGTTGTACACCTGATAATGATGCTGGAACAAATATTTTTATATTTTTTGAATAAACTATTAGCCCATTTTCGTTTACCTCTACCACTTTTTCTTTAAAAACTGATTTGTTATTTAATTTACTTTCAAATTCTTTTTTATCAATTTCAAATCTTGCTTTTTTATATGATAAAAGTACATTTCCTATTCCATCATTTAGTTTTAATACTATAGCTGTAATTCTATCTCCTATATTGAACTGATCGGTTGGATTATTTTCTGAATCTAATGGAAATTCTGATTTAGGTATTATTCCATCTGATTTATAACCTATATCAACAAATATTTCTCCATGTGAACTTATATTTACAATTTTTCCTGTTACGGTTTGACCAACAGTTATTTCTTTTAATGTATTATTTAAAAGTTCTTCAAAAGTAATGTTTTCCATAAAATTCCCACCTCTCATTTACTAATGTCCATCGGTAAGTAATTATATCTTATTTTTTCTTGTTTGTCAACATAATAATATCATCCATAACAACCTTTGTTGCTGTTTCTAAATCTTCTTTATTTTGCATGTTATATTGCTCTAAAGTTATTGGTTTTCCATAATTTAGTACGATTTTTGTAAAAGGTTTAAAGGTACCTTGAATTCCTACTGGTACAATTGGTACACCTGCTCTCATAGCCATAAATACTGCTCCATTTTTTGCTTTAACTTGTTTATCAATTCCGTTTCTAGTTCCTTCTGGAAAAATACCAAGAATTTCGTTGTTTTTTAGTGCTTTTAAAGACCTTTTCATTGCTTCCATATCTTGTGTATTTCTTTTTATTGGAATAATGTCAAATAAGTGTGCAAGCCATCTTATTAATCCAAATCTTGATAAATCATATTTTCCTATGAATCTAATTTTATCCTTACTTAGCAAAACAATTGCTGCCGCATCTAAAGTGTTTACATGATTTCCACAAATTATATACCCACCTTGTTTAGGAAGATTTTCTGTTCCTAATATTTCTATTCTAAATGCTAATAAATATAAACCTGCTAAAAATGATTTTGTGATTTTTCTTACTACTTTTTTTCTTGTGTTTTCTGGTCTTATTGCATATATTTTCTTTTCTAATTCTTTTTCTTTTTTATGTTTTTTTATCATATCACTTATTTGTTTAATTACTTTTTTTAATGGCAGTTCCGAAGTATTTATTACTGTTGCTCCATCTGCTATTTTAAGTGCACCAAATTCTTTATTTTTATCATTAAAATCTCTTTTTTTCATATCTTCTAATACTTCTTCATACGGAGTATTTATACCTTTTTCCGTATTTTGGTTGTACCTTCTTTTAGCTCTTACTTCAACATCTGCATCCATATATATTTTAATATCAGCATTTGGGAAAACGATTGTTGTAATATCTCGCCCCTCCATTATTATGTCTTTTCCAGAACCAATTTTTCTTTGCATTTCTACAAGTTTTTCTCTTACTTCTTTTATTGCTGATATTTGAGAAACAATTTTTGTTACTTCTGTTGTTCTGATTTTTTCTGTAACATTTTCATTATTTAAATATACTATCTGTTTACCATTTTCTGTTTTTATATCGATTCTAATACTATTTGCTATTTCAATTATTTTTTCTGTATCAGATATTTCAATTTTTTCTTCAATTGTTTTTAATGCAACACATCTATACATTGCTCCTGTATCTAGATTTGTTAGTTTGAATTTTTTTGCTATAATTTCAGCTACTGTTCCTTTTCCACTTCCTGCAGTTCCATCTATTGCTACTATAAAAGCCATTTTTTTTCCTCCATATTTAAAATTTAGATTTACGATGTTTTATATTTGGTATTACGATGTTTTATATTTGATATTACGATATTTAATATTTGGTTTTCGATGTTTAATATTTATTTACAATAATTATTATTCGGTTTCCTACCTTTAATATTTTAATTTACACTATTTTGTATTTATACTTAAAATTTTTTAATTAGAAACTTAGAATTTGATTATAGATATATAATTATATTTTATGCAAAACTTATTCATTTATAGATGTAGTTATTCTGGAACATTTATTCCTTTTGCAACTATATCTATTTTTTGAACATTCATTGCTGTTAATCTTTCTATTTCTTTTTTTGTTTTTTGTTGGAAATCTTTTAATGTATCTAAAATATTATAACCATAATTTAATATTATTTCCATGTATATTGTTGGACCGATGTCTGATTTTTCTACTCTTGTTCTTACTACTTTATATACAGCCTTTTCTTTATTTGCAAGGTGTTCAGCTATTTGTCTAAAAACACTATCTGATATTGTAAAATTTCCTAAATAACTAAATGTTGGTCTTATTATAGATTTTTCTGAAATATACGGTGTTTTCCCCTTACCTTTTGATTTAAATATTTGTAGTGGATCTAATAAATATCCTGAGAAATCTTTTTTAATTTCAAATGTAGGAACTGGTATAACATGTTTTCCTTCTGTTACTCTTATTCTTTTTGCATCTTCCATTTCTTTTTCTGTTGCAACTTCATTTATATATATTATTTTGCTAATTTCTGGTAGTCCTAAACTAGAAGCTATTTTTTTAACCATGCCATCTGATGTTCCTAAAATTATTATTCCTTCTGGTTTGTATTTTTTAAAAGCTTTTTTCATTTCTTCTTTTTCTTTTTCATCCATAAATAATGCATGTTTTACTGTTTCTATTTTAGTTGGGGCCTTTTTTGCAGATGTTCCAGCAACAACTGCATTATTTTTTATTAATAGACCATCATCTATTATATAATTTATATCGTTTTCACTTGCTACCATCTGTGCTCTGTAACTTTTTCCTGTACCTGATGGCCCAACAAATGCTAAAACTCTCATAGTATTATTGTTAAATAACATTTTTTAACTCCTTTTCTAATATACTGGTATTATAACATTTTATTACAAAAAAAACAATTAAACAAAATGCAATTTATGCAAATTTTTAATTGTTTTTTACGGTTTTATTTTATTTCATCTATTGTAATATTTTTTGAGTGAACAATTTTTTCCCATTTTGTTTCTCTTTTAAATAAACACTTAAAATTAATTAGTAACCACGAACCTAAAAATAATGGATATAATAATAATCCTTTTCTCATTGGCTTTATAGGTTTTTTATCTATTATCATTATCATAATTCCTATAAATATTGGTAATAAGAATGTTGGTATTATTACACTTATAGCATTCCACATTAATTCTAATGTTGTCATTTCATTTGTAAAATATAATACTAAGTGTAGTAATAATAATACAAGAGTTAATATAAACATAGGAATACTTCCTAGCATATATAATAATCCATCAAAATTCATTAATGTTTTATTGTCTTTTACAGCAACTGCAAGTGGTTTTGTGTATTCTTTTAAGCATTGCATATGACCTACTGTCCATCTTGATCTTTGTGACCATGATTGTTTAAATCCAACTGGTTGCTCATCATATACTATTGCATCTGTTGCCCATCCAAGTTTTTTTCCTTCAATAATTCTCTTTAATGAGAATTCAATGTCTTCTGTAAGTGTTTTTGTGTTCCATCCACTAGGTTTAATAACATCAAATTTCACCATGAACCCGGTTCCATTTATTAATGGAGATAATCCTAAATTATATCTTGCTAAATGGTATAATCTATTCATTGTCCAATAGAATATAGCATAACCTGCTGTTACCCAACTATCTGAAGGATTTTTTATATCTCTATAACCTTGAACTACATCTTCGCCTTGGCATAACTTTTTATTCATTGCATTTAGAAAATTAACATCTACTATATTATCTGCATCAAATATACAAAATGCGTCATATGGAGCATCTTCATCAATTTTTTGTCTTAAAAACCAGTTTAATGCAAATCCTTTTGTTTTACGTTTTTCATCAAATCTTTCGTAGACAATTGCTCCAGCTTTTTTTGCCTTTTCAGCTGTTTTATCTGTGCAGTTGTCTGCTATTACATATATATCATATAACTCTTTGGGATAGTTTTGTTTTTTTAAACTCTCTACCAAATTTGCTACAACCGCATCTTCATTATGTGCGGGAATTATAGCCATAAATCTGTTTTCTTTTTTTTCAAGTATTGGTTTTTCTTTTACTTTAATTAGAGAACATAAACTTACTATTATTTGATATAACCAATAAATTGTTATTATCCATATCATTGCTTGTTGCAATATATATATATACTTCATTTTTTCTCTCCTCAATTATTTCATATTAAATTTTTCTTTTGATTTAACATATAATTAGTCTATCTTTTCACTATCTGATTTTGCTAATGATTCTAAGTCTTTCATTGTAAGATTTATTCTTCCTTGAGAATCAATTTCTTGAACTTTTACAGTTACTTCATCTCCAATATTTAGAACATCTTCAACCTTTTCAACTCTTTTACTAGACATTTTTGAAATATGAAGTAAACCTTCTTTTCCTCCACCAATGTTTATAAAAGCTCCAAATGGCATTATTCTACTTACAGTTCCATCATATATTCCATTCACTTCGATTTCCTTAGCAATTTCTTCAATCATTTTTATTGCTTTTTGTCCTGATTCAGTTTCTGATGAATATACAAAAACAGTTCCATCTTCTGATATATCAATTTTTACTCCTGTTGCATCAATTATTTTATTTATCATTTTTCCACCTGGTCCAATAACATCTTTAATTTTGTCTACACTGATTTTTGTTGTTATTATTCTTGGTGCATATTTAGAAATATCTGCTCTTGGTTTGTCTATTTGTTTTAACATTACTTCATCTAATATGTAATCTCTTGCTATTTTAGTTCTTTCAAAAGCTTGTTCAATTATTTCATATGTTAAACCATCATTTTTTATATCTACTTGTATTGCTGTTATACCGTCCTTTGTTCCACCAACTTTAAAGTCCATATCTCCAAAGAAATCTTCTAAGCCTTGGATATCTGTTAACATTACATATCTGCTTGGATCATTTTTATCTGTTATTAATCCTGTAGAAATTCCTGCAACTGGTTTTTTAATTGGTACTCCTGCATCCATTAATGCAAGTGTACTTCCACATATACTTGCTTGTGATGTTGATCCATTAGAACTTACAACTTCTGATACAACTCTTATTGCATATGGGAATTCTTCTTCTGATGGTAAAACTGGAATAATTGCTTTTTCTGCTAACGCTCCGTGTCCTACTTCTCTTCTTCCTGGACCTCTTGAAGGTCTAGCTTCTCCAACACTATATGATGGAAAATTGTAATGATGCATATATCTTTTGCTGCTTTCTTCATCTATTCCATCTAACATTTGTTCTTCACTTTTCATTCCTAATGTAGCTATTGATAGTACTTGTGTTTGACCTCTTGTAAATATTGCACTTCCATGTACTCTTGGTAATAGTCCTACTTCACATGATATTGTTCTTAGATCTTCGATTTTTCTACCATCTGGGCGTTTTCCTTCTTCTAATATCATCTCTCTTACGCACATTTTTTCTAAATAATGTGTACATTCAGAAATATCAGATTTCATTTCTTTTGTTTTTTCTTCTCCATATTTTTCTATAAAGAAAAGTTGAATATCTTCTGATAATTTATCCATTGCTAAATCTCTAACATCTTTATCTAATGCTTGAACATCAATATACATTCTGTTTTTAAAGTTTTCTTCAATCTCATTGTAAATATCTTGGTTTATAGAATATGGTGTGTATTCAAATTTAGGCTTACCTATTTCTGATTGTATGTTTTTTATTAATTCACATATTTTCTTTATTTCTTCATGACCTTTTTTTATTGCTTCTAACATTATTTCATTAGATAATTCTTCTGCACCTGCTTCTATCATTGTTACTTTTTCCAGAGTACCTGCTACAGTTAAAGTTAATTTACTTTTTTCTCTTTGTTCTGCATTTGGATTTATTATTATTTCATTTTCTACATATCCAACATTTACAGATGCTGTTGGTCCTCCAAATGGTATGTCTGAAATTGCTAAAGCTGCTGCTGCTCCTATCATTGCGCATACTTCTGGTGAATTATCTTGTTCTACTGATAAAACTGTTGCTACAACACATACATCATTTCTAAAATCTTTTGGAAATAATGGTCTTAATGGTCTATCAATTGCTCTTCCTGTTAATACTGCCTTATCTGCTGGTTTACCTTCCCTTTTCATAAAGCTACCTGGAATTTTTCCTACTGCATATAGTTTTTCTTCGTAATCAACTGATAATGGAAAAAAATCAATTCCATCTCTTGGTTTTTTTGAAGATGTAACATTTACCATTACTACAGTATCTCCATATCTTACCATTACACTTCCATTTGCAAGTTCTGCAATTCTTCCACTTTCTATTGTTAATTTTCTTCCTGCTAGTTCTGTACTATAAGTTTTAATCATACATTCTCTCCTTTTTTGATTTTTATAAATAATACTTTTTCTAGTTGTAACCTCGATAAAAACAGATTTTTTTAAAAATTTCTTCTGTATCTTAATTTAATGTTTATTCTATTTTAATTAAGACTTATTTCTATTTAATCAAATTTTATTGTATTTTATTTCATACTGATTAATCTTAATTCTATCTTTATCCAAGCTACTTACTAATATTTTGTATTATTTAATTCGTTTTTTTAGTAAAATGGACGTTTAGCAGATAGCAAAACGTCCAATAATGTTTATTTTCTTAATCCTAATTTTTCAACTATATCTCTGTATCTTTGAACATCTTTTTTACCTAAGTAGTTTAATAAGCTTCTTCTACTTCCTACCATTTTTAACAATCCTCTTCTTGAATGATTATCTTTTTTATGGATTTTTAAGTGTTCAGTTAATTCATTAATTCTTTCTGTTAAAAGAGCTATTTGAACTTCTGGAGACCCAGTATCATTACCTTCTCTTTTATATGTACTAATGATTTCTTGTTTTCTTTCTTTTGTCATTTGGTGCACCTCCCCTTATTTTTATTCCTTAAACCTCGTAAAAGTGGTGTTGATTTCCTTAAACCAAGTATAAGTTTGTTTTTAACATACTAATTTTATCATATATTTAATATAAAAGCAAGTTTATTTTATTATTTATGTTTATTTTGTATGTGTCAAGTAAATGTAGGCAATTTTTTTATCTCTTTTTTAATCCTCTAATGCTAATCGTTGTAACACTTAAAATATTTTGAAATTCTCTTAATAAAACATAGCTTTTTT
>Ga0116157_10000603_pt1 | contig 36920 bp, 17 predicted proteins | sample AD_UKC048_MetaG_FD_89882 | JGI IMG/M metagenome (GOLD analysis project Ga0116157, IMG submission 89882) | Active sludge microbial communities of municipal wastewater-treating anaerobic digesters from USA - AD_UKC048_MetaG | ecosystem: Engineered > Bioreactor > Anaerobic > Digestate | place: USA... | reverse complement strand
GGGACCAGGTGGACCGTGGTCGTCGACGGGGTGGAGGGCAAGTCCTACGAGAACATGAGCACCCCGTTCTTCAGCCCCGACTCCAGGCACCTGGTTTACGTGGCGCAGAAAGGCGCCAAACAGACCGTGGTCTTCGACGGCAGGGAGCTGGGCGACTACGACGGTATCCCCCACAAGGGCAACCCGGTCTTCAGCCCGGACTCGCAGCGCCTCGCCTTCCTCGCCATCAAGGGCAAGCAGATGGTCATGTGCGTGGACGGCAAAGAAGGCAAGGCCTATCAGAAGGTGTCCTTCCCCGCCTTCAGCTTCGACTCGAAGCACCTGGTGTACCCGGCGAGCATGAACGACACGTGGTTCATGGTCTTCGACGGCAGGGAGCTCACCACCTATGACAAGGTGGGGGCCTTCTCCTTCAGCCCTGACTCGTCCCGCTTCGCCTACGGGGCCAGGCGCAAGGAAGCGTCCTTCATGGTCGTCGATGGCAGAGAGCACCCGTCGTTCACGGACGTGGCCATGCCGTATTTCAGCCCGGACTCGAAGACCGTGGCCTACCTGGCCCTCGACGGCAAGAAGAACCACCTCATCTTCAACGGCAACAAGGGCGAGTCCTACGACGAGATCAAGGACCTGGTCTTCAGGTCCGACTCGGGCGGACACACCTTCACGGCTCGCAGGGACAAGGCCTGGTTCATCGTCACCGACGGCAAGCCGGGCCCCCGCTACGACGCCGTCTTCCTGCCCACCTACAGCCCGGACTCCAGACGCCTGGGTTACATGGCCGCCCGGAACAAGAAGTTCTCGCTCGTCGTCGACGGCAAGGAGGGACCATGGTGCGACTTTGTCACCATCTCCATCTTCAGCCCCGACTCGAAGCACGTCATGTACATGGCGAAACGGGGCGAGAAGTGGTCCATCTTCCACGACGGAAAGGAATCCAGGGCCTATGACGGCGTCGCCGTCCCCGTGTTCAGCCCGGATTCGCGCCACTACATCTATCTGGCCCAGGACAAGGGCATCTGGTTCGCAGTGGTGGACGGGGTGGAGTCCAAGGAGCGCTTCCTCGGGTTCCTCAAGCACTCGGTCATCGCCTTTGACAACGAGAAGGCCATGAACATCGTGGGCATCCAGCAGGTGCCCGACTCCAAGCTGGGGCCGAACCTGTCCCGCCTGAGGATCGAGCTGCCCGACTGATGAAAGATAAAGCCCGGTCCGGTCAGAGGTACCGGTCCGGGCTTTTACGTAGTGCGTGTGAGGATTTAGATATCAGGTTCCGGCCCCGAGCTCCTTCATGAGGGCAATGAACTCCCTGCTTTTTCTGAGATTGTAGAGGTCCGGGTCCTTCATGATGAGCTCCCCGTTGCGGAACCCCTTCGCCACAGCCTGTCTGAGGCGGTCGGCCGCCTCTCCGGTTTTGCCCTGCCGTGAGAGCACGCAGGCCATGTTGTACGCCACCTCCGGGTTGGAAGGCTGATTCTTTTCAAGGGTTTCAAGGGCCTGGAGGGCACGGTCGTAATCCCGCATGTCCGCGTATGCCACGGCGAGGGCGAACAGGGCCCTGATGTCGGCCGTGTTCTTCTCCAGCAGCCCGCGGTAGCTCGCCACGGCCTCGTCGTACCTGCCCAGCCTGCGCCACGTGTCGCCCAGCTCCATGGAGAGGGATGCCCCCGCATCCCCTGCATGGACCCGGGACGTGAGATCGGCCACCCTGTCCTCGAGCGCACGCTGCGTGGCCATGGCCTGAACAAGGGCCTGCCGGGCCTCCCCGTGGCCGAGGCGCGCCGCCGCCTGGAAGGCATCCACTGCCCCGCCCACGTTTCCCCTGGCGAGAAAGGCCTGCCCGAGGCTGAAGTGCAGGCCCGCATGCCCGGGGTGGTGCTGCAGCCCCTCCTGGAAGACGGCAATGGCCTCGTCGTGAACGCCCATGGAGACCATGACCGTGCCGAGCCTGTGGTGGGCGTTGGCCTTTGCAGGGTTGAGGCGCAGCGTCTCGCGGAAGGCATCGGCCGCCCCTGCCTGGTCGCCCGTCTCGGCCAGGGCCGTGCCCAGGCAGAACCAGGGGTCGTCGTAGTACGGGTTGATCCGGATGGCCTCCCGGTAGTGGTCCACTGCCGAACGCCTGTCTCCGGATTCGTGCAGGGAGATGCCCAGGTTGTTGTGCGCGATGGCCAGGCCGATGTTGTTGAACGCACCCTGCCGGTGGCCGATGATCGAGAGCACGTGGGTGAACAGGGTGCGGCTGTCCTGCCAGTGCCCGGCCTGGAACCAGGTCAGGGCCAGGCATGCCGCAATGGCCACAACACCGGCACCTGCCGCCACACTTCTCAGCAGCCTCCGTTCACCCATGGCAGCCGGCACGCCCCAGGCAATGGCCATGAAGATGCCGATGAACGTGAGGTAGGCGTAGCGGTCGGCCATCTCGGGCCACACGCCGGCCTGGAAGATGCCGAGGAACGGCACCATGGCGCCGAGGAACCAGAACCAGCCCACCGGGAGGTAGGGGTGCCTGGCCCCGGCCCGCAGGGCGAGCACGCTCAGCGCGGCGAGCACGATCAGCGCCCCAGCGGTCTGCCAGGCCGGGATGGCGGCCGGGAAGGGGTAGAGCACGGCGAGGTCCATGGGCCAGACCATCTTTGTCAGGTACTTCACCAGGGAGACGAGGGCGTTCTGCACCCGCAGGCCGAAGGTCACGATCTCCCCGGTGTACAAACCCATGCGCGCGCCTGCACCCACGATGTTGCTGACAAAGGAGACCAGGGACAGGGCCAGGAACGGCAGCTTCTCCAGGAGGAGCCTGCCGACGGGCATGCCCGTGAACCGGAACCCCTCGGTGCTGCGCTTGTACCCGATACGCCGGAGCGGCCAGTAGTCGAGGAGCAGGAGCAGGAAGGGCAGGGCCATGACCGCGGGCTTGGCCATGAGCCCGAGGCCGAAGAGCGCCAGGGCCAGGCAGTACCGCTGCCAGGAGGGCCTGCGGGTGTAGGCGTGCCAGGCGAGCAGGGTGAGCATGAAGAAGAGGCCGCTGAGCACGTTGTTGAGCTCGGCGATCCAGGCCACCGACTCCACGTTCATGGGGTGCAGCGCGAAGAGCGCGGCCACAAAGGCGCTTTTGAGCGGGGCATCGGTCATGTTCCTCAGAGCGAGGAAGAGCAGGACGGCGTTTGCGATGTGCAGGCAGAGCATGAGGATGTGGAACACGCTCGCGGTGAGGCCGAAGAACTCGAAGAATACGGTGTAGGCGAGCCAGGTCAAGGGCGCGGCCCAGGACTCGGGGGAGAAGGACCAGAGGAAATTGTCCCAGCTGAGCCCGGAGAGGACCCGGGGGTTCTCGGTGATCTGGATGGTGTCGTCGAGGTTGACGAAGCCGTGCGTGGCGATGCGGGAGTAGGCCAGCGTGGTGGAGAGGATGAGGAAGAGGGAGATGAGGAGGGTCTGGTGTCTGGATATGTATTTGTGCATGCAGGTCACCTTGTTGTGTAATGATTCATGATATCAGCCGGAGCTGTCTTTGGAGCAACTTATATGTTTTTCTGATGAGAGTCATTGGTCCATCACAAAGGAGAATCTCGGTTGCACGGTACAACATTGTTAGGGGCCTGATAATTCTTGTTGTGACAAGGAACCGTAGCAGAATAGTATCCCCAACCATGTTTTTAAATAACTCATCCTTATAAGACATATCAAACTCATCAATTTCGTTAGAGCTTAAGCCCTTGTCTGAAAATTCTGCAACGATTCTGTTTACATAGTGGGGATTCGTATCTTTATATCCGAATGCCTTCATATTAAATACATAATCAGCCAGAATGGAATACTGAGGATCGAACTTGCCAAGCACTGTAAACAGGGTCCGATGGTAGAAAATGGCCTGCTGACAGATATTCCTAGTATAGATTTTGAGCTTTCCAAACCTGCCGTCATAAATTTTCCCCGAATTGCCCCATAGTACATTTCCATAAAGCATTCTTGAATCGGGTGATGACTGGAAGAAATCCTTCAGAACATCTGGGTCAAAAAGTTTATCATCTGCTCCAATGAAGTAAAGCCAGTCTCCAAGCGCGAGATCTATTGCCTTGTTAAAGGCATCGTAAATTCCCTTATCTGGTTCACTTAACCAGTAATCTATGTAGTCATCGTAAGCATGCAATACCTGTAAGGTGCCATCCGTTGATGCGCCATCGATGACAATATATTCAATATAGGGGTAACTCTGAGAAAGGATGCTCTTTATGGTGCCTTCTATAGTTGAATATCCATTGTATACAGCAGTGATGATTGTCACAAGGGGGGCTTCGCCTGATCTTGTTTTATAGATCCCTTTGCGTCTTTTGCCACCTTCTTTTCTCGTGTTATTTAAATCATTCATCACCGAGGAGCCCCACTAAATGAGCAGTGATGGATAGATAGGTGAATAATAATCTTTTATCATGGGATATGGGATATCCGAGATGCCATGATATATCGAAAAATACGATTCAGCATGATCCTCAACCACATTTTCAGAACACTCAATATCTGATTCGGATGCTTCTTCAAAATATATTTGAGCGTTATCAAATGCTCTGAACAAATAAGATTGGAATCTGAGGATAAGTTGCTGTCGTGCCTTCTATATCTGCTTAACACTTCGTTTACACAGCCAACTTCCCCTTTGCTCAACACATCGACCCAGAACAGCCAGTCTGAAACGGTGGGTATGTTCTGATCAAATCCTTCAACCGGGATGGCGGAGCTCCTCACCATGAATGATGTGCCGTTTGCCCCCAGTTTCATGGTGATATCCAGCAAGTCACGTCGAACTGTTTTTTTGATTTTTTTGTGCGGGGCGATCCATAAGGTTTTTCCAGATGTATTGTCGAAAACATCAACATGAGTATAACATAAGACAACTTTTGGATTTTGTTCCATGTAGGCAACCTGCTTGTGAATTTTCCCCGGCAACCAAACATCATCCCCTGCTAAGAGGGCCACATACTTTCCATTGCAATGTTTCAACACCCTGTTGCAATTTTCTGTGACCCCGCTGTTCTTCTCGGATAGAATTAATTTTATGAGATTTGGGTACCTATCCCTATAACCCTTCAAGATCTCCTGTGTACCGTCTGTGGAACAATCATCTCCAATAATGACTTCCATGTTGGGGTAACCCTGGACGAGAATACTTTCGAGAGTTTCCTTGATAAAGCTGACCTGATTATATGTTACTACATGGACAGATACCTTGGGTGGATTGTTATTCAAAAGATTACTCCCGAACAGGTGATTGTCCTGATTCATAATGGTGCTGAATCCGTTTTTGTGGGACAGAATACAATATCTCTGAAAAAGTAGATCATGGCAATCAGATAGAGCAAGTAGTTCAGGGCATATGCATAGGTGACCCCGATCAATCCGTACCTGTTGAGGAACAATATGGAGAAGATCACAAAACTCGAAATAAAACACAGTTCCGTGATCACGTAGAGTTTGGTCATGGCCTTGGCCACCATGAGGAACGATAGCAGCCAGCTCGCGATCTTGAGCACATCGCCTGTCAGCTGGAAGGTGAACAGGTCCGCCATGGGCATGAACTCCCTGGTGAACAGGATGATGACAATGAATTCCCTGAAAAGGTAGATCATGATCGCCATGGCAAGCACCATTGGCAGGAGGATCTTGTAGCCGGAGAAAATTTCTTTTCTCAACGCCTCTTTTCCCAGCAGTTCGGACAGCCTCGGCAGGTAATACACGCTCAGGGAAGTGGTCACCACGAGGAGGTATATCTCGGATATCTTCCAGACGCCCTGCCAGTAGCCCGCAGCATCCATGGAGATGTGGTCTGCAATGTAATTCCTGATGATTATCTGCGCAGTGGGAACCGTGGCGGCCGACAGCAGGGCCATGAGTGAGAATTTGCTCAGATTCAGAAGACTGGCCCGGTCAAAGCCCCTGGTGAAGTTGGAGAGTTTGAACCATTCGCTCCTGGTGATGAAGAAGATCGTCACGAAGAAGATGAGGGTCTGGGATACCACGATGGCCAGCAGGGAGCCGTAGAGTTTGAACAGGCAGACAAGGATCAAGGTGATGAAAAGCCCGATGATGCTCGCAGTGATGTTCAGGGCCACGAACTTACTGATCTCCTTGTACCCGTTGAGGATCGAGACCAGCGAGCTGTTGACGGAAAAGATGACCAGGGTGATGCCGAAAATAATAAAGATGCTGGTGTATTCAGCGCTTTTCAGGAGGTGCAGCGCCAGGCTTCTGTGGAAAGCCAGAATGAAGACCGTGAGGCCCAGCGAGCACAAGAGGCTCATGGCCAGGGAGGTGCTCAGGATCTTCGCCTTTTTCTCGGGGTCCTCCCGGTATTCGGCCACATATTTGACAATGCCGCTGTTGATGCCGCCATTGGAGAACCCCAGAACGATGGACACGAAATTCATGAACTGTCCAGTCAGTGCAAGGCCAGAGGGGCCGATGTACAACGCGATGACCTTGTTGATCACGAACGCCGCCGCAATTTTTACAGCAGTGGACAGGGAGGTGAGGACGGATGTCTTGATGAGGTCCATGGGTTACCGGGAAATGCAGAAGTCCCTGACGGTACGCGTGACATGACACGCACTGTCGGCGTCGAGGTGCGGGCCGATGGGAAGGCTCAGGACCTCCCTTGACACCTGTTCAGAGACCGGGAATGTCCCTTCAAACAGCTTCAGGTTGGAATAGGCACCCTGGAGGTTAGGAGGAGTGGGGTAGTGGATCAGCGTCTCGATGCCCGATGCAGCCAGGTGCTGCTGCAAGAGATCGCGTTTCGCGCAGCGGATGACATACTGGTGCCACACCGGCTCAGACCGGGCGGCGACAGATGGCGTTTGGATACCCGTCCCTTCAAGGGACCTGGTATAGAGGTCTGCAATTTTTACACGTCGCTCGTTCCACTCATCGAGTTTGCGGAGCCTGACGCGGAGAAACGCGGCCTGCAGTTCGTCCAGGCGGGTATTGTACCCATGGATTTCGTGGCGATACTTCATCTGGGACCCGTAGTTCCTCAGTGAACGCACCCTCTGCGCCATAGCATCACTGTCGGTGGTAACGGCACCCCCGTCGCCGAATGCCCCGAGGTTCTTTGCAGGGTAGAAGCTGAACCCTGCCGCGACACCGAGGCCTCCCGCACGCCTTCCCTTGTATCGTGTGCCATGCGCCTGGGCGGCGTCCTCGACGACGTGAAGCCCATACTGCCTTGCACCATCATCGATAGCGTCCATGTCGGCGCACTGGCCGTAGAGGTGGACAGGCATGATGGCCCTGGTCCTGTACGTTATTGCCTTCTCGATGTGTTTCGGACTGATGTTCAGGGTTTCTTCGTCTATATCCACCGGGACAGGGGCGGCGCCGGAGTAGGTCACGGCGAGCCATGTGGCGATGAAGGTGTGGGCCGGCACGATGACTTCGTCCCCGAAGCCTATGTCGAGGGCACGCAGGATCAGGTGGAGGGCGTCCAGGCCGTTCCCCACCCCGATGCAGTGCCTGACGCCGCAGTATGCGGCGAATTCCTTCTCGAACGACTCCAGTTCGGGGCCGAGGATGAAATGCCCGGAGGACATGACTCGCCGATAGGCCGAGTCGAGTTCATCCCTCAGCTCGTGGTATGCGGCGCCAAGGTCAAGGAATGGGACGCTGACCGTCATGCGCCACCCTTCACGGCACGGACGAATGCCTCGTAATCGCGGAAATAGTCCGATTCGTCGTAGGGCAGCGACGCGAGAACGAGGCAGATGCCGCCCGAAGAGAAGTTTTCGATCTCCCTCCAGATCATGGTGGGAATGTAGAGACCGTAGTACGCGCGATCCAGGTGAACGGTTTTCCGTCGATGCCCGTCGTCGAGGACCACGTCGAAGGCGCCCATGACGGCTACGATGAGCTGCTGGAGCTCCTTGTGGGCATGGCCACCCCTGGTGGATCCGCCAGGAATGTCGTAGAGATAGTAGACGCGAGATATTTCGAAGGGCACATGGATCCCGCCTTCGATGGGTGTGATGTTCCCGCGCCGGTTGGAGATGATCGGCAGGTCGAGGAGCCTGCAATCGTCTATCGAGGGCATCCCGGCACCTCATGCAGTGTATGTGTGAACTGATGGTAATCACGAAGATAATCCGCCTCGGAATAATGCTGGGAGGCGAGGACGAGACACACCGCGTTGGTGGAGAAGTTTTCCAGCTGTCTCCATATCATGTTCGGCACAAGGAGACCATAGTACGAGCGGTTCAACGAGACGACCTTTGTGCGGGATCCATCATCGAGCACCACATCGAAACTTCCGGATAGTGAAACGATGAATTCATGGAGTGTCTTATATGCATGGCCACCACGCATTTCTCCACCAGGTACATCATAGATCCAGTATGCTCGTTTTATGGGGAAGGGTATCTGCCGGGCATATTCAATGATGCTCAGGTTGCCCCGGTCATCAAGGATCTTGGGAAGGTTTATAATGCTGCAGTCGTCTATGGTATGCATGTCGTTCAGTGAAGCGGCAGGGTGTAGAAGTCGTATACGGTCGCCCTGGCGCCGAAACCTTCCTTGAACTCAATCAGCCCCTTGTTGAGGAAGCGGCCCTGATCCTCTGTCGAGATGCCGAAGTCGAAATAGGGTTTGTCGTGATAGTACTCTGATACGAGATAATCGATGATGATGTCTGATGCCCCGATTTCCCGCCCTTCATCCGTCACTGCGATGTACTGGGTGTGGGCAACGTTCTGGCTCTCGTAAACGATGACCCCGCCGAGCATCGTCTCCTCCCTGAATGATCCGAAGAGCTTGATGTTGTCGGGGAATGTCTCTGCAAGCAACGTGATTTCCCTGGCCGAATGAACGGGCTTCACCCCGTGACGGGTCAGGAGGTTGCGCTCCTCAATTGACATGAATGTCTCGTAATCATTGGTTTTGTCAACCTTAAGCCCGTTCTTCCTTGCCCGTGCCATGAGCCATCTCCGCCCTTTGCTGAAGGGAACCTTCTCCTTTTGCAGGATCGTTGATGATACATCACGTCTCGTCAGTACTGCACCGTGATAAACAAGAGCGTAGAGGTCCTCCTCGGACGGCAGGACTGCATAGATGTGGGGGATGGCCTTGTAGATCAGAGCCTCTCCACCCTGCTGCCGGAGATATGTCTTCAGCAGGCCGATGATCTCAAGCATCTTTGCCGTTCTCATCCTGTGATTGGACACGATGCCACCGAATGTCAGCCCGCCATGGGATACGAAGGCACTGCCGTCTTTGTTCATGGGAAGAACAGCCACCGGTTCATTGTCATCAGAGAAAATCAGTGAATGATCCGTGAACCTGTCTGCATGATAGTCCATGTAGCCCCTATTGAAGAGAAATACACCGTTCTTCGAGGAGCCGATGAACCGGTCCCAGACATCTTTCATGCTGCTGTCGTATCGTACTATCTCGATGGACATGAGTGTGTGCCAGTGTGCTGTGTTACGGGGTATCGAGGATGGCATAACCGAAGCCATCCCGGCCCATGTCGTTTCCATTGTAGAACATGTACGTCCTGTCCTCGAATGATATGAGGGCAGGGTATGCGACGGACCTGGAGTCCCACCCCTCGGGAGACAGGCCTATGCCAAGCTCGTCATCCTTCCTTGTCCAGTTCTTTCCATCGCTCGATTCGGCATACCCTGCTATGTAATCTCCGTCCAGAGTTCCCCTTGTATAGAACATCATGTACCTGTCACCGGTCTTGTAGACACGGGGTCTTCCGATGCGATATTCCCTGTCCGAGCATTCCACACAGAGGATTCCCGTGTCGCCGAACGCGTGTCCGGTGGGTGATTCGAGATACCTAATATGGTACTGTGGAAAAGGTATTCCTCCAATTATTTCCCATGCATCTCCGGCCGCATACCAGATCTTCCATGTATGGCCTTCAATAAGGGCTGTATGAATTGCCCTGATATAATAGCCCTCGTCGGACCTGTCGAGAACCGGGACCTTGCTCTTCCTGAGAAAGGTCTCGCCCTTGTCGGTACTGATCGCCAGGCCGGAAAACGCAAGGAATTTCACATTGTTGACGAGCTGAAAGCCAACGTAGAACATGTACAGACAATCGTCATGGTGTACGACATCGCCGAGAATCACGCCGTTGTCGTCGAAGGTACCGGGGATCCCTACATCAAGGGCTGGTTTTTCAGAGACACGCCTGATCGATGACGGATCGCGCGCATCGAGGTCAACGAACCCGACCCTGCTGACCCCCTTGTCATCGCGGAAGCCTGCATAGACACGGATGGTGTCAGGGTGGATCAGGATGGGGGTAGGGGTCAGGGCAGAGTCTTTCGCCCAGGGAGATTCGCCTTGTGGCCCGTAAACGAGGCCTTTTTTAATCCACTTCACCGGGTTCTTCCTTGACGTTGAAGGATGCGAAACTGCTTTTCTGAAGTGGTTTTGCAGGGTTTCCCACATAAACCCTACCGGGCTCAGTGTCGCGCGTGATGACCGCTCCCGATCCTATGATGCAGTCCCGCGCAATGGTTACCCTGTCATTGAGACAGCTGTTCACACCGATGAAACAGTTTTCACCGATCGTGCAGAACCCTGAGACCACCACATGGGAGGCGATATAGCAATTGTCGTGAATGGTCGTGCGGTGTCCGATATGGTTGCCGCTCCAGAGGGTTATGTTATTGCCGAGTCTGACCCCATGCTGAATCACGTTATTCTCAAATATGAAACAATTCTCTCCAATTTCAACGGTTCTCCACACAAAGGCCTTTGAGCTGACATAGGATGCGGCAGTATATCCCTTCTTCTTTGCCTCAAGGTAGAGTCTCGTTCGGACCCGGTTCAACTGCGTGTAGGAGACTGCGACGTACACCATGTAATTCCTGGGGCTGAACGAGTGTTCCAATTCACTGAAATCTATGACCGGGAGATCGAGGAACGTAGGAGATGTGATGTATGGCTTGTCAACACTGAAGGCGACAACCTCATGCGGGGAGTCGTGTGTAAAATATTCATATGCGATCTCGGCGGTTTCGCCAAGGCCGATAATGATCAGCTTATCTCTCATTTCTTTATATTATATTAATCTTATGCATATTGCGGAAGCATATCTTTTAGTCGTAGTGAAATTTACATGTTCGTTTCGATTACATTTCAACGAAGCTCTGGTACTCCATGGCGGAGAAGCAACCATAATTTGTATGGGTACCCAACAAATGGTTTAACGAAGACTTTAAGTGATATTGATCTATTTTTTTGTACATGTCTACGATATCTCAATAGTTGTGTCTTTCGGTACCATAGTTGACCAATAGCTTCCAGGTAAATGTATTTCAATGGATAGAAATCATTCTTGAAAATGGAGAGTACAATACCTTCTACTGTGAGCAGTACAATGTCCAAAGGGAAAACTATCAATAATAGCGGCAAGGGATAGCAGATAAACAAGACGAACATCTTATTTTTTTCACTGTGGAAACGGCTTCTATATGTTGTGATAAGTTTGTTATTATGTACCTGAGCTCCTCCGAGGCTTCTTCCTACCCAATGGTCATACCCAGATCTTGGAATAACTATCACTGAATAACCCATGAGACGGGCGATACAACACAGGTATGTATCCTCTGCGAGATATTCGAACCATTCAGGAAAACCGCCGAGTTCGTGCCATAGGTTCCTAGGCATCCACATACATGCCCCGATGACCATGCCCACGTCGGTTTTTTTCGGGTCCTTATTAGGTATTGGGTTGAGGAACGGATCTAAGAACAGTCCCATGTCTCTCAGATCACCCGTGAGCATATCATATTGAGGTAATCCGAGAATACTCGGGCGAGATAACTGCTCAGCGTATTCATAAAGAGTTTTCAACGCATCGCTGTGAAGTACTGCATCATTGTTCAATAAAAGGATGTATTCACCCTTTGCTTTGTCTACCATCCGGTTATTGCTTACGCAGAAACCAACGTTCTCTTCACTCGGGATGATCATCACATCCGGGAAATGATCTTGGATATACTCCATAGAGCCATCTGACGATGCATCATCATGGACAATGATCTCGATCGGGATGTTCCCTTCCTGATTGAGCACGGATTCCAGGCAGGGGCCTATTACCTCAATCCCATTGTAGTTGGCTATGCACACAGAGCAGACCGGTGGATTCATGTCATGTACGGAATTTTCTGTATTCTATTTCGCAAATATTTGCGATGTATGTTGCCACATCGATGGTTTCCTGGATCATCTTGTCCCTCTGAGCTTTCCTGAAGTCAGCCCTGGGGTTTTCCAGGATATCCTGGAATATTTTCAGTGCATGTTCTTCTGATCTCGTTGACACAAGCAGTCCATAGTTTTCAAAGAAGCGCAGGTAGCCCAGGGATCCTGCAAAGGTCGATACATAGAGCGCTGGCGTTCCCAGTGCCGCAGCTTCGGTCATGGTTGTCGAGCCATCGCCGACGACAGCGGAAGCAAAGGCAATGGCATCGAGAAGTCGAGAAGGTCGGATAGCAAGGCGATACTTTTCCAGATCAGGGGGAAGGGGTCCTTCTGCTGATATGAACAGGTGATGTTTCTTCAGGGCAATGGAAGCCAACTGTCTTTTGAAATCAATAGTTGTTGAGCGCTCTCCCCAGTCGTGGCTTGCCTCCCATGAGACAAATCGCAAGATCACATAGTGATCATTGTCGGTTAACCCGAGTTCATGCCTGACCCTGACATCAGGTGTGAACCATTCGGGTCTGAGATATGCGAGATCATGGGTCCCATTGTAATGCACATGTTTTGGGCCATAGTTTACAAGAAGACATGCGGGTGAATATACTCGTACTGATGCAGGTTTGTACAACAACCGCTGTGATCCCGCAGTTTCAGTATCATTGAAGCATATGTGGGGAATTCCGCTGATCTTTGCAGCCCAGGCCCCTGCAGGCGACCCTGCGCTGGCAACGATATCTATGGTATTAGTTCGAATGATATTCCGCGCAACAGCCATCCAATCAATAAGTTCCTTTATATTTGGCAAGAGACCGCTGCTCTTCTTCGTTCCAGGGAAGTACTCAATTCCATAGTCTTCGAGGAGAGACCTCGTGACCTCCTTGTCCCGGGCGAGTATTAACACCTTCCATCCCCTGTTCTGAAGAACTCTGCAGGGATTCTTGAAGAGGTGAACCTCAGCCGGGTGGCCTATGTCAAAAAGGATCTTCGGCACGCGTTACATTTCCTGTTAAAGACCCGAAATCGATAGTGTCAAAGGAGAGTTATTTGAGATCCTTGTTCGCCTCCATGTCAAACCACATGGCGAACAGTATGAAGAGACTGGCGCTCATGAACGAGAACATGGCGGCCAGGGCATTGATGGGAGGTATGTGGCCGAACATGTACCAGTACCAGAAGAGTCTGATGAATAGAACTACCGTGATAAATTTGAACAGGAAACCTATTGCATAAAAAAATATCAGCGGATGGAAATCCCTGATGATGTACTTCTCCTTCATACGCCACAGGAACATCTTCAGCAGCAGCCAGCTGATGGTGAAGATCACCTTGAAGATGTTGATCTTCGAACGCTCTCCCACATTGTAGACCGGCTCGATGGGAATGTCCGCCACCCTGCAGTTGTACACGTTCAGCCTCACCAGCAGGTCGTTGGGCTGACCAAAGCGCTTGTACATGCTGCCCCAGTCGATAAGGTTCAGGGCCTTCTTGCTGATGACCGTGTACCCGGACTGGAAGTCCGCCACGTGCCAGTACCCGGAGGCGATTTTGGTGAGCAGGGACAAGAACGCGTTCCCGTAGTACCGCACCTTGGGTATTTTCTTATAGGCCTCGCCCGTGAAGAGTCTGTTTCCTTTTGAGTAATCAGCCCGATTGTCAACTACCGGGTCCAGCAGGGCGGGGAGGTCTGCCGGGTCCATCTGGCCGTCACCAGCCATTACGGCAGCAGCGTCAAAGCCGTTGTCCCGTGCCCACGTGTACCCGGAAGCGATGGCGCCGCCAACGCCTTGGTTGGCCTCATGAGCAATGAGTACGATCTTCGGGTTTCCCTTCTGGTAGCCCTTCACCACCTCCACGGTACGGTCCCTGCTGCAGTCGTCGATGACGACCATCCTGTCCACGAAGTCCGGCATGGTCTCGATAACCATGCCGATCTGGGTCTCCTCGTTGTAGGCCGGGATCACGACGCAGATGGACTTGTTCTTATACATAGATATCTCCGATCAAAGATCACTGTGCGCACTCCGTGCGCCTGGGGTGAAACAAGGCATGGCTCCTGAAACGTCCCAAAGCATTTCAATCGGAGTAATTATCGAGAATCATTAAAAGAGTGTCAAGGATAATGTCCCTCGAACAAGGAGCTACATCTGTACTGTAAAGAACAGCAGGTAACAGACAGAGCTCCGTGCGGGGAGACCTGTTTTTCACGTTGAATATCAAGTGAATAAGAGGGTAATCTAAGGCCATTGCCATGAATACGGACCATGAACATAACTTTCTGGCGGGAACAGTAAGGAGGCGCGCGGCCATAGTCATCTATGCAGTGGCCGCGGCCGCCATTGTTGTGCTTGCCTACTACCCATCCTTCAGTGTGCCGTTCCAGTTCGACGACATGACGAACATCAGGGACAATCAGCATATCAGGGTCACGACGGTGTCCTTGCAGAAACTGTGGGATGCAGGTGTCAGGAGCTACGCATCGAACAGGCCGGTGGCTAACATCTCCTTTGCGCTGAACCATTATGTCCATGGATACGAGATAATCGGCTACCATCTCGTGAACCTGGCCATCCACCTCATCACCGGACTCTTCATCTTCCTTGTGTTCAGAGATACCCTGGTCATGGCAAAGGAGAGGAACCCTGGCCTGTTGATTGGAAATAGTACAAGTCTCTTTGCCGTTGCATGTGCCGCAGCCCTCATATGGCTCGTGCACCCGTTGGCCACCCAGTCGGTGACCTATCTTGTGCAGCGGATGACGAGCATGGCGGCCATGTTCTCGGTCATGGCGCTCTACTGCTACATTCGGGCAAGGCTCGCATCGGTCGGGAGCATCAGGTGGCTGCTGTATGCCGCAGGTATGTTATGCTGGATCCTGGCCATGGGATCCAAGGAGATATCCGCTACGCTGCCGTTCTTTGTATTTCTTTATGAATGGTATTTTTTCAGAGATATGAGCTCATCCCGGTTCAAACGCCAGCTTATCATAATTGCCGTGATAATATTTTTGCTGGCGTTATTCTTCCTCGGGTTGAATCCCATAAAAGGTATAATGTCAGCTTACACTATTCGCGATTATACCCTGGTCCAGCGCGTCATGACCGAGTGGCGTGTCGTACTCATGTACCTGGGCCTCATCTTCTTCCCCTATCCGGGCAGGCTCAACCTGGACTACGATGTGCCCCTGTCGTATTCCCTCCTCGATCCACCGAGCACTCTGTTGTCTCTCATCATCATTGCCGGGCTTCTCGTCTTGTCCGTCTGGATAGCGAGGAAAGACCGCATTATCTCTTTCGCCATCCTGTGGTACTTCGGCAACTTGGTCATCGAGTCATCCGTCATCGGCCTCGAACTCGTCTACGAGCACCGCACCTATGTGCCCTCCATGTTCGTGGTGCTCCTTGCCGTGCTCGCCGTTCACCGCTTCCTCAGGCCCAGGTGGGTGCAGGTCCTGCTCCTGTGCGCCGTGGTGGGCGTCTTCTCCGTCTGGACCTACCAGCGCAACCTGGTCTGGCAGAGCGACCTGACGCTGTGGGGTGACGTGCTGAAAAAATCCCCTGACAAGGCCCGGCCGCACACGAACTACGGGATCGCACTCATGGATCGCGACAGGGTAGACGAGGCCATACCCCATTTCGAGCGGGCAGTGGAGCTGGCGCCCAACGTTCCGCCGGTCCACAGAAACCTGGGGCGCGCACTTTACCGGCAGGGCAGACTCGACGAGGCGATCGAACAATACCGAAAAGCCCTCGTCCTGAAACCCGGAGAGGTCGAGTTCATCCTGGAACTCGGCTCGCTCCTTGAGAAAAAGGGTGACCTGGGCGGTGCGACTGAGCTCTACAGGGGAGCCGAGGACAACGTGGAAGCGGCTTCCGCCCTGGGTCGGGTGCTCGCGCAACAGGGAAAACACGACGAGGCCCTGGGGGTATTCCGGAGAGTTCTGACCGACAACACCGATCGGGCGGAGGTGCATCTGGGCATGGGGAACATATACGTCATGCAGGGCAGGATCGACGAGGCGCGCTCAGCCTATGGCGAGGCCCTGCGGATAAAGCCTGACTACACCGCTGCCCGCAGCAACCTGGGAGACCTGGCCATGAAGGCAGGCGACATCGAGGGCGCCATCAGGCACTACGAGCAGGCCCTCTCGACGGGCGCGGGCTCGGTCTCCCTGCTGAACCGGCTGGCCCAGGCCCATGCCGCCCTAGGCGACTATGCCCGGGCGACCGGCTACCTGGAGAAGGTCAGGGGCCTGCAGCCGGACAACGCTGAGGCCCACTACAACATCGCGTGTGTCCTGGCGAGGCAGGGCAGGCGTGGCGAGGCGCTGCAGTCGCTCGCCCGGTCCGTGGACCTGGGATTTGCCGACGTGGAACTGCTCGGCACCGACCCTGACCTGGAAGGCATCAGGGGCAGCGAGGCATTCCGTGAACTGGAGCGGAAGGTAAGGCACAGGAGAGAGGCACCATGACAGACGCGAGTCTCTCGAGGTGGGAGAAGCACCTCCCGGCAGCCTTCATGGTCGTCCTGGCCACGGTCGTGCTCGCCGTGTACTGGCAGGTCACGGGGTTCGGGTACATCCTTTTCGACGACCCGAAGTACGTGCGGGACAATGCCATGGTCACCTCAGGCCTCACCCTCGAAGCCGTCCGGTGGGCCTTCTCGCTCTCCGGCTACGCCTCCAACTGGCACCCGCTCACCTGGCTGTCGCACATGCTCGACGTGACGCTCTTCGGGACGGACCCGGGCATGCACCACCTCGTCAACGTGCTGTTCCACTGTGCCAACGCCCTGCTCCTGTTCGTGGTGCTGCGCCGCATGACCAGGGCCCTGTGGCGGCCCTTTGCCGTGGCGGCGCTCTTTGCCCTGCACCCGCTGCACGTGGAGTCGGTGGCATGGATATCCGAGCGCAAGGATGTGCTGAGCACGCTCTTCTGGATGCTCGCCATGCTGGCGTACTCCTCGTACGTGACCCGCCGGGGCGCCTGGCGTTACGCAATGGTGGCCCTCATGCTTGGCCTGGGCCTCATGGCCAAGCCCATGCTCGTGACCTTGCCCTTTGCCCTGCTGCTCCTCGATGTCTGGCCCCTGGGCAGGATGACTTCCCTGAGGGTCGTGCCGCGGCTCGTTCTGGAAAAGGCCCCCCTGTTCGCCCTGGCCGCCGTCTCCAGCGTGCTTACCTTCCTCGCCCAGCGCGCGGGCGGGGCCGTGGAGCGCATCGAGGTGCTGCCCATGGCCGAGAGGCTGGCCAACGCGGTGACCGCCTATGCCACGTACCTCGCAAAGATGCTCTGTCCAGCCGGCCTGTCCTTCTTCTACCCTTACCCGGCCTCCATTGAGGCGGCCCCCCTGGCGATTTCCCTCGTCGTGCTAGCAGCAGTGAGCGTGACCTGCCTCGTGACGTTCAGGAGGTTCCCATACCTGGCCGTGGGGTGGTCCTGGTACCTGGGCACCCTGGTGCCGGTCATCGGCATCGTCCAGGTGGGATCCCAGTCCATGGCTGACCGCTACACCTACATCAACCTGGTGGGCATCTTCATGGCCCTGGCCTGGGGCATGCACGACCTGGCGGGCAGGGTGCGGTACGGGAGGCAGGTGCTCCTTGCCGGGCTCACCGTGGTACTGATCGTGCTGGCCGGGCTCACCCGCGTGCAGGCAGGTTACTGGAAGGACAGCGCCACCCTGTTCAGCCGCGCCCTGGCCGTGACGCGTGACAATTTCATCGCGCAGACCAACCTGGCAGCTGCCCTGTTCGAGCAGGGGGACAACCAGGCGGCCATGGGCCACGCCAGGGAGGCCCTGAGGATCAAGCCCACCTATGTGCCAGCCATGAGCAACCTGGGCCTCGGCCTCCTGCGGCACGATCCCGCACATGCCGGGGCACGCCGACTCATGGAACAGACCCGTGCCATAGAACACCAGACCGACGAACGGATACGCTCAATGGCCGGCCTGCTCGCGCTCGACCCGAACAACGCGGCGCTCCACTATCAGCTTGCAGGCCTTCAGCGGCTCAGAGGCAACGATGACGAGGCCATTGCACACTACGAGGAGGCGCTGCGGGTGAAGCCGGGCTTCAGGGAGGCCCTGTACTCCCTGGCCCTCATATACGCCGGCCAGGGCAGGGACACGGAGGCACTAGCGGCCCTTCAGGCCATTCTCGATGCCCACCCCGGCGATACGGACGCCCTGTACAACACGGCATGCATCCACGCGAAGCTGGGCAGGACCGAACAGGCCGTGCAGGCGCTCGAGGAGGCCATGGCCTCCTCGAGCGCCTGCACGGCCTGTTCGGTCCTGCCCAGCTTCGCGTGGATGCATGCCGTGTTGTACAGGGCGTCCGTATCGCCGGGGTGGGCATCGAGAATGGCCTGAAGGGCCGCTAGTGCCTCCGTGTCCCTGCCCTGGCCGGCGTATATGAGGGCCAGGGAGTACAGGGCCTCCCTGAAGCCCGGCTTCACCCGCAGCGCCTCCTCGTAGTGTGCAATGGCCTCGTCATCGTTGCCTCTGAGCCGCTGAAGGCCTGCAAGCTGATAGTGGAGCGCCGCGTTGTTCGGGTCGAGCGCGAGCAGGCCGGCCATTGAGCGTATCCGTTCGTCGGTCTGGTGTTCTATGGCACGGGTCTGTTCCATGAGTCGGCGTGCCCCGGCATGTGCGGGATCGTGCCGCAGGAGGCCGAGGCCCAGGTTGCTCATGGCTGGCACATAGGTGGGCTTGATCCTCAGGGCCTCCCTGGCGTGGCCCATGGCCGCCTGGTTGTCCCCCTGCTCGAACAGGGCAGCTGCCAGGTTGGTCTGCGCGATGAAATTGTCACGCGTCACGGCCAGGGCGCGGCTGAACAGGGTGGCGCTGTCCTTCCAGTAACCTGCCTGCACGCGGGTGAGCCCGGCCAGCACGATCAGTACCACGGTGAGCCCGGCAAGGAGCACCTGCCTCCCGTACCGCACCCTGCCCGCCAGGTCGTGCATGCCCCAGGCCAGGGCCATGAAGATGCCCACCAGGTTGATGTAGGTGTAGCGGTCAGCCATGGACTGGGATCCCACCTGGACGATGCCGATGACCGGCACCAGGGTGCCCAGGTACCAGGACCACCCCACGGCCAGGTATGGGAACCTCCTGAACGTCACGAGGCAGGTCACGCTCACTGCTGCTAGCACGACGAGGGAAATCGCCAGGGGGGCCGCCTCAATGGAGGCCGGGTAAGGGTAGAAGAAGGACAGGCCGGCTGGACAGAGCATCTTTGCGAGGTACGTGGCATAGGCGGTCACCGCGTTGGCCAGCCTCTCGGCCATGGGCAGCACCTCGATGCGCTCCACGGCCCCGCCCGCGCGCTGGGCGAGGAAGGTAAGCACGCTGGAGACGGCGGCCAGGGCGAACAGGGGGGCCTTTTCCAGAACGAGCCGCGGCACGACCCTCAGGGAAGTCATCCTGCCCAGGGGCCAGACATCGAGGAGCAGCAGGGCAAAGGGCAAGGTCACGAGCATGGGCTTGGCCATGAGGCCCAGGCCAAGCATGAGGGCCACCATTGCGTAACGCCAGGCGCCCCGGCGGGTCACGTACGAGGAGTACGCCAGCATGGCGAGCATCCAGAAGAGCGTGCTCAGCACATCCTTGCGCTCGGATATCCATGCCACCGACTCCACGTGCAGCGGGTGCAGGGCAAAGAGCGCCGCCACGGCAAAGGGCCGCCACAGGGCCCTGGTCATGCGGCGCAGCACCACGAACAGGAGCAGGGCGTTGGCACAGTGGAACAGCACGTTGACGAGGTGGTGCATGCCCGGGTCCGTCCCGAAGAGCGTCACGTCGAGCATGTGCGACAGCCAGGTGAGCGGGTGCCAGTTGGAGGCGTAGCCGGAGAGCGAGAAGGCCCACCGGACGGCTTCGAGGGTGAGGCCTGAGGTGACCATGGCATTGTCCCGCACGTACTTCGGGTCGTCGAAAAGGATGTACCCGAACCCCGTGACCTGCCAGTACACGGCGAGCACGACCGTGGCCAGGACGACCATGAAGGCTGCCGGGAGGTGCTTCTCCCACCTCGAGAGACTCGCGTCTGTCATGGTGCCTCTCTCCTGTGCCTTACCTTCCGCTCCAGTTCACGGAATGCCTCGCTGCCCCTGATGCCTTCCAGGTCAGGGTCGGTGCCGAGCAGTTCCACGTCGGCAAATCCCAGGTCCACGGACCGGGCGAGCGACTGCAGCGCCTCGCCACGCCTGCCCTGCCTCGCCAGGACACACGCGATGTTGTAGTGGGCCTCAGCGTTGTCCGGCTGCAGGCCCCTGACCTTCTCCAGGTAGCCGGTCGCCCGGGCATAGTCGCCTAGGGCGGCATGGGCCTGGGCCAGCCGGTTCAGCAGGGAGACCGAGCCCGCGCCCGTCGAGAGGGCCTGCTCGTAGTGCCTGATGGCGCCCTCGATGTCGCCTGCCTTCATGGCCAGGTCTCCCAGGTTGCTGCGGGCAGCGGTGTAGTCAGGCTTTATCCGCAGGGCCTCGCCATAGGCTGAGCGCGCCTCGTCGATCCTGCCCTGCATGACGTATATGTTCCCCATGCCCAGATGCACCTCCGCCCGATCGGTGTTGTCGGTCAGAACTCTCCGGAATACCCCCAGGGCCTCGTCGTGTTTTCCCTGTTGCGCGAGCACCCGACCCAGGGCGGAAGCCGCTTCCACGTTGTCCTCGGCTCCCCTGTAGAGCTCAGTCGCACCGCCCAGGTCACCCTTTTTCTCAAGGAGCGAGCCGAGTTCCAGGATGAACTCGACCTCTCCGGGTTTCAGGACGAGGGCTTTTCGGTATTGTTCGATCGCCTCGTCGAGTCTGCCCTGCCGGTAAAGTGCGCGCCCCAGGTTTCTGTGGACCGGCGGAACGTTGGGCGCCAGCTCCACTGCCCGCTCGAAATGGGGTATGGCCTCGTCTACCCTGTCGCGATCCATGAGTGCGATCCCGTAGTTCGTGTGCGGCCGGGCCTTGTCAGGGGATTTTTTCAGCACGTCACCCCACAGCGTCAGGTCGCTCTGCCAGACCAGGTTGCGCTGGTAGGTCCAGACGGAGAAGACGCCCACCACGGCGCACAGGAGCAGGACCTGCACCCACCTGGGCCTGAGGAAGCGGTGAACGGCGAGCACGGCAAGGAGCACCACGAACATGGAGGGCACATAGGTGCGGTGCTCGTAGACGAGTTCGAGGCCGATGACGGATGACTCGATGACCAAGTTGCCGAAGTACCACAGGATGGCGAAAGAGATAATGCGGTCTTTCCTCGCTATCCAGACGGACAAGACGAGAAGCCCGGCAATGATGATGAGAGACAACAGAGTGCTCGGTGGATCGAGGAGGGAATACGACAGGGGCACATCGTAGTCCAGGTTGAGCCTGCCCGGATAGGGGAAGAAGATGAGGCCCAGGTACATGAGTACGACACGCCACTCGGTCATGACGCGCTGGACCAGGGTATAATCGCGAATAGTGTAAGCTGACATTATACCTTTTATGGGATTCAACCCGAGGAAGAATAACGCCAGCAAAAATATTATCACGGCAATTATGATAAGCTGGCGTTTGAACCGGGATGAGCTCATATCTCTGAAAAAATACCATTCATAAAGAAATACAAAGAACGGCAGCGTAGCGGATATCTCCTTGGATCCCATGGCCAGGATCCAGCATAACATACCTGCGGCATACAGCAGCCACCTGATGCTCCCGACCGATGCGAGCCTTGCCCGAATGTAGCAGTAGAGCGCCATGACCGAGAACATGGCCGCCATGCTCGTCATCCGCTGCACAAGATAGGTCACCGACTGGGTGGCCAACGGGTGCACGAGCCATATGAGGGCTGCGGCACATGCAACGGCAAAGAGACTTGTACTATTTCCAATCAACAGGCCAGGGTTCCTCTCCTTTGCCATGACCAGGGTATCTCTGAACACAAGGAAGATGAAGAGTCCGGTGATGAGGTGGATGGCCAGGTTCACGAGATGGTAGCCGATTATCTCGTATCCATGGACATAATGGTTCAGCGCAAAGGAGATGTTAGCCACCGGCCTGTTCGATGCGTAGCTCCTGACACCTGCATCCCACAGTTTCTGCAAGGACACCGTCGTGACCCTGATATGCTGATTGTCCCTGATGTTCGTCATGTCGTCGAACTGGAACGGCACACTGAAGGATGGGTAGTAGGCAAGCACAACAATGGCGGCCGCGGCCACTGCATAGATGACTATGGCCGCGCGCCTCCTTACTGTTCCCGCCAGAAAGTTATGTTCATGGTCCGTATTCATGGCAATGGCCTTAGATTACCCTCTTATTCACTTGATATTCAACGTGAAAAACAGGTCTCCCCGCACGGAGCTCTGTCTGTTACCTGCTGTTCTTTACAGTACAGATGTAGCTCCTTGTTCGAGGGACATTATCCTTGACACTCTTTTAATGATTCTCGATAATTACTCCGATTGAAATGCTTTGGGACGTTTCAGGAGCCATGCCTTGTTTCACCCCAGGCGCACGGAGTGCGCACAGTGATCTTTGATCGGAGATATCTATGTATAAGAACAAGTCCATCTGCGTCGTGATCCCGGCCTACAACGAGGAGACCCAGATCGGCATGGTTATCGAGACCATGCCGGACTTCGTGGACAGGATGGTCGTCATCGACGACTGCAGCAGGGACCGTACCGTGGAGGTGGTGAAGGGCTACCAGAAGGGAAACCCGAAGATCGTACTCATTGCTCATGAGGCCAACCAAGGCGTTGGCGGCGCCATCGCTTCCGGGTACACGTGGGCACGGGACAACGGCTTTGACGCTGCTGCCGTAATGGCTGGTGACGGCCAGATGGACCCGGCAGACCTCCCCGCCCTGCTGGACCCGGTAGTTGACAATCGGGCTGATTACTCAAAAGGAAACAGACTCTTCACGGGCGAGGCCTATAAGAAAATACCCAAGGTGCGGTACTACGGGAACGCGTTCTTGTCCCTGCTCACCAAAATCGCCTCCGGGTACTGGCACGTGGCGGACTTCCAGTCCGGGTACACGGTCATCAGCAAGAAGGCCCTGAACCTTATCGACTGGGGCAGCATGTACAAGCGCTTTGGTCAGCCCAACGACCTGCTGGTGAGGCTGAACGTGTACAACTGCAGGGTGGCGGACATTCCCATCGAGCCGGTCTACAATGTGGGAGAGCGTTCGAAGATCAACATCTTCAAGGTGATCTTCACCATCAGCTGGCTGCTGCTGAAGATGTTCCTGTGGCGTATGAAGGAGAAGTACATCATCAGGGATTTCCATCCGCTGATATTTTTTTATGCAATAGGTTTCCTGTTCAAATTTATCACGGTAGTTCTATTCATCAGACTCTTCTGGTACTGGTACATGTTCGGCCACATACCTCCCATCAATGCCCTGGCCGCCATGTTCTCGTTCATGAGCGCCAGTCTCTTCATACTGTTCGCCATGTGGTTTGACATGGAGGCGAACAAGGATCTCAAATAACTCTCCTTTGACACTATCGATTTCGGGTCTTTAACAGGAAATGTAACGCGTGCCGAAGATCCTTTTTGACATAGGCCACCCGGCTGAGGTTCACCTCTTCAAGAATCCCTGCAGAGTTCTTCAGAACAGGGGATGGAAGGTGTTAATACTCGCCCGGGACAAGGAGGTCACGAGGTCTCTCCTCGAAGACTATGGAATTGAGTACTTCCCTGGAACGAAGAAGAGCAGCGGTCTCTTGCCAAATATAAAGGAACTTATTGATTGGATGGCTGTTGCGCGGAATATCATTCGAACTAATACCATAGATATCGTTGCCAGCGCAGGGTCGCCTGCAGGGGCCTGGGCTGCAAAGATCAGCGGAATTCCCCACATATGCTTCAATGATACTGAAACTGCGGGATCACAGCGGTTGTTGTACAAACCTGCATCAGTACGAGTATATTCACCCGCATGTCTTCTTGTAAACTATGGCCCAAAACATGTGCATTACAATGGGACCCATGATCTCGCATATCTCAGACCCGAATGGTTCACACCTGATGTCAGGGTCAGGCATGAACTCGGGTTAACCGACAATGATCACTATGTGATCTTGCGATTTGTCTCATGGGAGGCAAGCCACGACTGGGGAGAGCGCTCAACAACTATTGATTTCAAAAGACAGTTGGCTTCCATTGCCCTGAAGAAACATCACCTGTTCATATCAGCAGAAGGACCCCTTCCCCCTGATCTGGAAAAGTATCGCCTTGCTATCCGACCTTCTCGACTTCTCGATGCCATTGCCTTTGCTTCCGCTGTCGTCGGCGATGGCTCGACAACCATGACCGAAGCTGCGGCACTGGGAACGCCAGCGCTCTATGTATCGACCTTTGCAGGATCCCTGGGCTACCTGCGCTTCTTTGAAAACTATGGACTGCTTGTGTCAACGAGATCAGAAGAACATGCACTGAAAATATTCCAGGATATCCTGGAAAACCCCAGGGCTGACTTCAGGAAAGCTCAGAGGGACAAGATGATCCAGGAAACCATCGATGTGGCAACATACATCGCAAATATTTGCGAAATAGAATACAGAAAATTCCGTACATGACATGAATCCACCGGTCTGCTCTGTGTGCATAGCCAACTACAATGGGATTGAGGTAATAGGCCCCTGCCTGGAATCCGTGCTCAATCAGGAAGGGAACATCCCGATCGAGATCATTGTCCATGATGATGCATCGTCAGATGGCTCTATGGAGTATATCCAAGATCATTTCCCGGATGTGATGATCATCCCGAGTGAAGAGAACGTTGGTTTCTGCGTAAGCAATAACCGGATGGTAGACAAAGCAAAGGGTGAATACATCCTTTTATTGAACAATGATGCAGTACTTCACAGCGATGCGTTGAAAACTCTTTATGAATACGCTGAGCAGTTATCTCGCCCGAGTATTCTCGGATTACCTCAATATGATATGCTCACGGGTGATCTGAGAGACATGGGACTGTTCTTAGATCCGTTCCTCAACCCAATACCTAATAAGGACCCGAAAAAAACCGACGTGGGCATGGTCATCGGGGCATGTATGTGGATGCCTAGGAACCTATGGCACGAACTCGGCGGTTTTCCTGAATGGTTCGAATATCTCGCAGAGGATACATACCTGTGTTGTATCGCCCGTCTCATGGGTTATTCAGTGATAGTTATTCCAAGATCTGGGTATGACCATTGGGTAGGAAGAAGCCTCGGAGGAGCTCAGGTACATAATAACAAACTTATCACAACATATAGAAGCCGTTTCCACAGTGAAAAAAATAAGATGTTCGTCTTGTTTATCTGCTATCCCTTGCCGCTATTATTGATAGTTTTCCCTTTGGACATTGTACTGCTCACAGTAGAAGGTATTGTACTCTCCATTTTCAAGAATGATTTCTATCCATTGAAATACATTTACCTGGAAGCTATTGGTCAACTATGGTACCGAAAGACACAACTATTGAGATATCGTAGACATGTACAAAAAAATAGATCAATATCACTTAAAGTCTTCGTTAAACCATTTGTTGGGTACCCATACAAATTATGGTTGCTTCTCCGCCATGGAGTACCAGAGCTTCGTTGAAATGTAATCGAAACGAACATGTAAATTTCACTACGACTAAAAGATATGCTTCCGCAATATGCATAAGATTAATATAATATAAAGAAATGAGAGATAAGCTGATCATTATCGGCCTTGGCGAAACCGCCGAGATCGCATATGAATATTTTACACACGACTCCCCGCATGAGGTTGTCGCCTTCAGTGTTGACAAGCCATACATCACATCTCCTACGTTCCTCGATCTCCCGGTCATAGATTTCAGTGAATTGGAACACTCGTTCAGCCCCAGGAATTACATGGTGTACGTCGCAGTCTCCTACACGCAGTTGAACCGGGTCCGAACGAGACTCTACCTTGAGGCAAAGAAGAAGGGATATACTGCCGCATCCTATGTCAGCTCAAAGGCCTTTGTGTGGAGAACCGTTGAAATTGGAGAGAATTGTTTCATATTTGAGAATAACGTGATTCAGCATGGGGTCAGACTCGGCAATAACATAACCCTCTGGAGCGGCAACCATATCGGACACCGCACGACCATTCACGACAATTGCTATATCGCCTCCCATGTGGTGGTCTCAGGGTTCTGCACGATCGGTGAAAACTGTTTCATCGGTGTGAACAGCTGTCTCAATGACAGGGTAACCATTGCGCGGGACTGCATCATAGGATCGGGAGCGGTCATCACGCGCGACACTGAGCCCGGTAGGGTTTATGTGGGAAACCCTGCAAAACCACTTCAGAAAAGCAGTTTCGCATCCTTCAACGTCAAGGAAGAACCCGGTGAAGTGGATTAAAAAAGGCCTCGTTTACGGGCCACAAGGCGAATCTCCCTGGGCGAAAGACTCTGCCCTGACCCCTACCCCCATCCTGATCCACCCTGACACCATCCGTGTCTATGCAGGCTTCCGCGATGACAAGGGGGTCAGCAGGGTCGGGTTCGTTGACCTCGATGCGCGCGATCCGTCATCGATCAGGCGTGTCTCTGAAAAACCAGCCCTTGATGTAGGGATCCCCGGTACCTTCGACGACAACGGCGTGATTCTCGGCGATGTCGTACACCATGACGATTGTCTGTACATGTTCTACGTTGGCTTTCAGCTCGTCAACAATGTGAAATTCCTTGCGTTTTCCGGCCTGGCGATCAGTACCGACAAGGGCGAGACCTTTCTCAGGAAGAGCAAGGTCCCGGTTCTCGACAGGTCCGACGAGGGCTATTATATCAGGGCAATTCATACAGCCCTTATTGAAGGCCATACATGGAAGATCTGGTATGCGGCCGGAGATGCATGGGAAATAATTGGAGGAATACCTTTTCCACAGTACCATATTAGGTATCTCGAATCACCCACCGGACACGCGTTCGGCGACACGGGAATCCTCTGTGTGGAATGCTCGGACAGGGAATATCGCATCGGAAGACCCCGTGTCTACAAGACCGGTGACAGGTACATGATGTTCTATACAAGGGGAACTCTGGACGGAGATTACATAGCAGGGTATGCCGAATCGAGCGATGGAAAGAACTGGACAAGGAAGGATGACGAGCTTGGCATAGGCCTGTCTCCCGAGGGGTGGGACTCCAGGTCCGTCGCATACCCTGCCCTCATATCATTCGAGGACAGGACGTACATGTTCTACAATGGAAACGACATGGGCCGGGATGGCTTCGGTTATGCCATCCTCGATACCCCGTAACACAGCACACTGGCACACACTCATGTCCATCGAGATAGTACGATACGACAGCAGCATGAAAGATGTCTGGGACCGGTTCATCGGCTCCTCGAAGAACGGTGTATTTCTCTTCAATAGGGGCTACATGGACTATCATGCAGACAGGTTCACGGATCATTCACTGATTTTCTCTGATGACAATGAACCGGTGGCTGTTCTTCCCATGAACAAAGACGGCAGTGCCTTCGTATCCCATGGCGGGCTGACATTCGGTGGCATCGTGTCCAATCACAGGATGAGAACGGCAAAGATGCTTGAGATCATCGGCCTGCTGAAGACATATCTCCGGCAGCAGGGTGGAGAGGCTCTGATCTACAAGGCCATCCCCCACATCTATGCAGTCCTGCCGTCCGAGGAGGACCTCTACGCTCTTGTTTATCACGGTGCAGTACTGACGAGACGTGATGTATCATCAACGATCCTGCAAAAGGAGAAGGTTCCCTTCAGCAAAGGGCGGAGATGGCTCATGGCACGGGCAAGGAAGAACGGGCTTAAGGTTGACAAAACCAATGATTACGAGACATTCATGTCAATTGAGGAGCGCAACCTCCTGACCCGTCACGGGGTGAAGCCCGTTCATTCGGCCAGGGAAATCACGTTGCTTGCAGAGACATTCCCCGACAACATCAAGCTCTTCGGATCATTCAGGGAGGAGACGATGCTCGGCGGGGTCATCGTTTACGAGAGCCAGAACGTTGCCCACACCCAGTACATCGCAGTGACGGATGAAGGGCGGGAAATCGGGGCATCAGACATCATCATCGATTATCTCGTATCAGAGTACTATCACGACAAACCCTATTTCGACTTCGGCATCTCGACAGAGGATCAGGGCCGCTTCCTCAACAAGGGGCTGATTGAGTTCAAGGAAGGTTTCGGCGCCAGGGCGACCGTATACGACTTCTACACCCTGCCGCTTCACTGAACGACATGCATACCATAGACGACTGCAGCATTATAAACCTTCCCAAGATCCTTGATGACCGGGGCAACCTGAGCATCATTGAATATGCCCGGCAGATACCCTTCCCCATAAAACGAGCATACTGGATCTATGATGTACCTGGTGGAGAAATGCGTGGTGGCCATGCATATAAGACACTCCATGAATTCATCGTTTCACTATCCGGAAGTTTCGATGTGGTGCTCGATGATGGATCCCGCACAAAGGTCGTCTCGTTGAACCGCTCGTACTATGGTCTCCTTGTGCCGAACATGATATGGAGACAGCTGGAAAACTTCTCCACCAACGCGGTGTGTCTCGTCCTCGCCTCCCAGCATTATTCCGAGGCGGATTATCTTCGTGATTACCATCAGTTCACACATACACTGCATGAGGTGCCGGGATGCCCTCGATAGACGATTGCAGGCTCCTCGACCTGCCGATCATCTCCAACCGGCGCGGGAACATCACACCCATCGAAGGCGGGATCCATGTGCCCTTCGAAATATCTCGCGTCTACTATCTCTACGACATTCCTGGCGGATCCACCAGGGGTGGCCATGCCCACAAGGAGCTCCAGCAGCTCATCGTAGCCGTCATGGGCGCCTTCGACGTGGTCCTCGACGACGGGCATCGACGGAAAACCGTTCACCTGGATCGCGCGTACTACGGTCTCTACATTCCCACCATGATCTGGAGGGAGATCGAAAACTTCTCTTCGGGCGGCATCTGCCTCGTTCTCGCGTCGCTGCCCTACGACGAATCGGACTATTTCCGCGATTACGAGGCATTCGTCCGTGCCGTGAAGGGTGGCGCATGACGGTCAGCGTCCCATTCCTTGACCTTGGCGCCGCATACCACGAGCTGAGGGATGAACTCGACTCGGCCTATCGGCGAGTCATGTCCTCCGGGCATTTCATCCTCGGCCCCGAACTGGAGTCGTTCGAGAAGGAATTCGCCGCATACTGCGGCGTCAGGCACTGCATCGGGGTGGGGAACGGCCTGGACGCCCTCCACCTGATCCTGCGTGCCCTCGACATAGGCTTCGGGGACGAAGTCATCGTGCCGGCCCACACCTTCATCGCCACATGGCTCGCCGTGACCTACTCCGGCGCCGCCCCTGTCCCGGTGGATATAGACGAAGAAACCCTGAACATCAGTCCGAAACACATCGAGAAGGCAATAACGTACAGGACCAGGGCCATCATGCCTGTCCACCTCTACGGCCAGTGCGCCGACATGGACGCTATCGATGATGGTGCAAGGCAGTATGGGCTTCACGTCGTCGAGGACGCCGCCCAGGCGCATGGCACACGATACAAGGGAAGGCGTGCGGGAGGCCTCGGTGTCGCGGCAGGGTTCAGCTTCTACCCTGCAAAGAACCTCGGGGCATTCGGCGACGGGGGTGCCGTTACCACCGACAGTGATGCTATGGCGCAGAGGGTGCGTTCACTGAGGAACTACGGGTCCCAGATGAAGTATCGCCACGAAATCCATGGGTACAATACCCGCCTGGACGAACTGCAGGCCGCGTTTCTCCGCGTCAGGCTCCGCAAACTCGATGAGTGGAACGAGCGACGTGTAAAAATTGCAGACCTCTATACCAGGTCCCTTGAAGGGACGGGTATCCAAACGCCATCTGTCGCCGCCCGGTCTGAGCCGGTGTGGCACCAGTATGTCATCCGCTGCGCGAAACGCGATCTCTTGCAGCAGCACCTGGCTGCATCGGGCATCGAGACGCTGATCCACTACCCCACTCCTCCTAACCTCCAGGGTGCCTATTCCAACCTGAAGCTGTTTGAAGGGACATTCCCGGTCTCTGAACAGGTGTCAAGGGAGGTCCTGAGCCTTCCCATCGGCCCGCACCTCGACGCCGACAGTGCGTGTCATGTCACGCGTACCGTCAGGGACTTCTGCATTTCCCGGTAACCCATGGACCTCATCAAGACATCCGTCCTCACCTCCCTGTCCACTGCTGTAAAAATTGCGGCGGCGTTCGTGATCAACAAGGTCATCGCGTTGTACATCGGCCCCTCTGGCCTTGCACTGACTGGACAGTTCATGAATTTCGTGTCCATCGTTCTGGGGTTCTCCAATGGCGGCATCAACAGCGGCATTGTCAAATATGTGGCCGAATACCGGGAGGACCCCGAGAAAAAGGCGAAGATCCTGAGCACCTCCCTGGCCATGAGCCTCTTGTGCTCGCTGGGCCTCACGGTCTTCATTCTGGCTTTCCACAGAAGCCTGGCGCTGCACCTCCTGAAAAGCGCTGAATACACCAGCATCTTTATTATTTTCGGCATCACCCTGGTCATCTTTTCCGTCAACAGCTCGCTGGTCTCGATCCTCAACGGGTACAAGGAGATCAGTAAGTTCGTGGCCCTGAACATCACTGCGAGCATCATCGGGCTTTTCATCACCTTGATCCTTGTCTGCCTGTTCAAACTCTACGGCTCCCTGCTGGCCATCGTGGTATCCCAGACCCTCATCTTCTTCGTGACGATCTTCTTCATCACCAGGAGCGAATGGTTCAAACTCTCCAACTTCACCAGGGGCTTTGACCGGGCCAGTCTTCTGAATCTGAGCAAATTCTCACTCATGGCCCTGCTGTCGGCCGCCACGGTTCCCACTGCGCAGATAATCATCAGGAATTACATTGCAGACCACATCTCCATGGATGCTGCGGGCTACTGGCAGGGCGTCTGGAAGATATCCGAGATATACCTCCTCGTGGTGACCACTTCCCTGAGCGTGTATTACCTGCCGAGGCTGTCCGAACTGCTGGGAAAAGAGGCGTTGAGAAAAGAAATTTTCTCCGGCTACAAGATCCTCCTGCCAATGGTGCTTGCCATGGCGATCATGATCTACCTTTTCAGGGAATTCATTGTCATCATCCTGTTCACCAGGGAGTTCATGCCCATGGCGGACCTGTTCACCTTCCAGCTGACAGGCGATGTGCTCAAGATCGCGAGCTGGCTGCTATCGTTCCTCATGGTGGCCAAGGCCATGACCAAACTCTACGTGATCACGGAACTGTGTTTTATTTCGAGTTTTGTGATCTTCTCCATATTGTTCCTCAACAGGTACGGATTGATCGGGGTCACCTATGCATATGCCCTGAACTACTTGCTCTATCTGATTGCCATGATCTACTTTTTCAGAGATATTGTATTCTGTCCCACAAAAACGGATTCAGCACCATTATGAATCAGGACAATCACCTGTTCGGGAGTAATCTTTTGAATAACAATCCACCCAAGGTATCTGTCCATGTAGTAACATATAATCAGGTCAGCTTTATCAAGGAAACTCTCGAAAGTATTCTCGTCCAGGGTTACCCCAACATGGAAGTCATTATTGGAGATGATTGTTCCACAGACGGTACACAGGAGATCTTGAAGGGTTATAGGGATAGGTACCCAAATCTCATAAAATTAATTCTATCCGAGAAGAACAGCGGGGTCACAGAAAATTGCAACAGGGTGTTGAAACATTGCAATGGAAAGTATGTGGCCCTCTTAGCAGGGGATGATGTTTGGTTGCCGGGGAAAATTCACAAGCAGGTTGCCTACATGGAACAAAATCCAAAAGTTGTCTTATGTTATACTCATGTTGATGTTTTCGACAATACATCTGGAAAAACCTTATGGATCGCCCCGCACAAAAAAATCAAAAAAACAGTTCGACGTGACTTGCTGGATATCACCATGAAACTGGGGGCAAACGGCACATCATTCATGGTGAGGAGCTCCGCCATCCCGGTTGAAGGATTTGATCAGAACATACCCACCGTTTCAGACTGGCTGTTCTGGGTCGATGTGTTGAGCAAAGGGGAAGTTGGCTGTGTAAACGAAGTGTTAAGCAGATATAGAAGGCACGACAGCAACTTATCCTCAGATTCCAATCTTATTTGTTCAGAGCATTTGATAACGCTCAAATATATTTTGAAGAAGCATCCGAATCAGATATTGAGTGTTCTGAAAATGTGGTTGAGGATCATGCTGAATCGTATTTTTCGATATATCATGGCATCTCGGATATCCCATATCCCATGATAAAAGATTATTATTCACCTATCTATCCATCACTGCTCATTTAGTGGGGCTCCTCGGTGATGAATGATTTAAATAACACGAGAAAAGAAGGTGGCAAAAGACGCAAAGGGATCTATAAAACAAGATCAGGCGAAGCCCCCCTTGTGACAATCATCACTGCTGTATACAATGGATATTCAACTATAGAAGGCACCATAAAGAGCATCCTTTCTCAGAGTTACCCCTATATTGAATATATTGTCATCGATGGCGCATCAACGGATGGCACCTTACAGGTATTGCATGCTTACGATGACTACATAGATTACTGGTTAAGTGAACCAGATAAGGGAATTTACGATGCCTTTAACAAGGCAATAGATCTCGCGCTTGGAGACTGGCTTTACTTCATTGGAGCAGATGATAAACTTTTTGACCCAGATGTTCTGAAGGATTTCTTCCAGTCATCACCCGATTCAAGAATGCTTTATGGAAATGTACTATGGGGCAATTCGGGGAAAATTTATGACGGCAGGTTTGGAAAGCTCAAAATCTATACTAGGAATATCTGTCAGCAGGCCATTTTCTACCATCGGACCCTGTTTACAGTGCTTGGCAAGTTCGATCCTCAGTATTCCATTCTGGCTGATTATGTATTTAATATGAAGGCATTCGGATATAAAGATACGAATCCCCACTATGTAAACAGAATCGTTGCAGAATTTTCAGACAAGGGCTTAAGCTCTAACGAAATTGATGAGTTTGATATGTCTTATAAGGATGAGTTATTTAAAAACATGGTTGGGGATACTATTCTGCTACGGTTCCTTGTCACAACAAGAATTATCAGGCCCCTAACAATGTTGTACCGTGCAACCGAGATTCTCCTTTGTGATGGACCAATGACTCTCATCAGAAAAACATATAAGTTGCTCCAAAGACAGCTCCGGCTGATATCATGAATCATTACACAACAAGGTGACCTGCATGCACAAATACATATCCAGACACCAGACCCTCCTCATCTCCCTCTTCCTCATCCTCTCCACCACGCTGGCCTACTCCCGCATCGCCACGCACGGCTTCGTCAACCTCGACGACACCATCCAGATCACCGAGAACCCCCGGGTCCTCTCCGGGCTCAGCTGGGACAATTTCCTCTGGTCCTTCTCCCCCGAGTCCTGGGCCGCGCCCTTGACCTGGCTCGCCTACACCGTATTCTTCGAGTTCTTCGGCCTCACCGCGAGCGTGTTCCACATCCTCATGCTCTGCCTGCACATCGCAAACGCCGTCCTGCTCTTCCTCGCTCTGAGGAACATGACCGATGCCCCGCTCAAAAGCGCCTTTGTGGCCGCGCTCTTCGCGCTGCACCCCATGAACGTGGAGTCGGTGGCCTGGATCGCCGAGCTCAACAACGTGCTCAGCGGCCTCTTCTTCATGCTCACCCTGCTCGCCTGGCACGCCTACACCCGCAGGCCCTCCTGGCAGCGGTACTGCCTGGCCCTGGCGCTCTTCGGCCTCGGGCTCATGGCCAAGCCCGCGGTCATGGCCCTGCCCTTCCTGCTCCTGCTCCTCGACTACTGGCCGCTCCGGCGTATCGGGTACAAGCGCAGCACCGAGGGGTTCCGGTTCACGGGCATGCCCGTCGGCAGGCTCCTCCTGGAGAAGCTGCCGTTCCTGGCCCTGTCCCTGGTCTCCTTTGTCAGCAACATCGTGGGTGCAGGCGCGCGCATGGGTTTGTACACCGGGGAGATCGTGACCTTCGGCCTGCGGGTGCAGAACGCCCTCGTCTCCCTGGTGAAGTACCTGACAAAGATGGTCTGGCCCATGGACCTCGCCGTGCTCTACCCCTTCCCGGCCGCCATCCCGGCCTGGCAGACCGCTGGGGCGCTGATCGTGCTCGCCGCGCTGAGCGTGCTCGCCCTGCGGGCCGGGGCCAGGCACCCCTACCTCCCGGTGGGCTGGTTCTGGTTCCTCGGCGCCATGGTGCCGTTCCTCGGCATCTTCCAGGCCGGCGTGTGGCCCGAGATGGCCGACCGCTACGCCTACCTCACGTTCATCGGCATCTTCATGGCCATTGCCTGGGGCGTGCCGGCTGCCATGGGTGAACGGAGGCTGCTGAGAAGTGTGGCGGCAGGTGCCGGTGTTGTGGCCATTGCGGCATGCCTGGCCCTGACCTGGTTCCAGGCCGGGCACTGGCAGGACAGCCGCACCCTGTTCACCCACGTGCTCTCGATCATCGGCCACCGGCAGGGTGCGTTCAACAACATCGGCCTGGCCATCGCGCACAACAACCTGGGCATCTCCCTGCACGAATCCGGAGACAGGCGTTCGGCAGTGGACCACTACCGGGAGGCCATCCGGATCAACCCGTACTACGACGACCCCTGGTTCTGCCTGGGCACGGCCCTGGCCGAGACGGGCGACCAGGCAGGGGCGGCCGATGCCTTCCGCGAGACGCTGCGCCTCAACCCTGCAAAGGCCAACGCCCACCACAGGCTCGGCACGGTCATGGTCTCCATGGGCGTTCACGACGAGGCCATTGCCGTCTTCCAGGAGGGGCTGCAGCACCACCCCGGGCATGCGGGCCTGCACTTCAGCCTCGGGCAGGCCTTTCTCGCCAGGGGAAACGTGGGCGGGGCAGTGGATGCCTTCCAGGCGGCGGCGCGCCTCGGCCACGGGGAGGCCCGGCAGGCCCTTGTTCAGGCCATGGCCACGCAGCGTGCGCTCGAGGACAGGGTGGCCGATCTCACGTCCCGGGTCCATGCAGGGGATGCGGGGGCATCCCTCTCCATGGAGCTGGGCGACACGTGGCGCAGGCTGGGCAGGTACGACGAGGCCGTGGCGAGCTACCGCGGGCTGCTGGAGAAGAACACGGCCGACATCAGGGCCCTGTTCGCCCTCGCCGTGGCATACGCGGACATGCGGGATTACGACCGTGCCCTCCAGGCCCTTGAAACCCTTGAAAAGAATCAGCCTTCCAACCCGGAGGTGGCGTACAACATGGCCTGCGTGCTCTCACGGCAGGGCAAAACCGGAGAGGCGGCCGACCGCCTCAGACAGGCTGTGGCGAAGGGGTTCCGCAACGGGGAGCTCATCATGAAGGACCCGGACCTCTACAATCTCAGAAAAAGCAGGGAGTTCATTGCCCTCATGAAGGAGCTCGGGGCCGGAACCTGATATCTAAATCCTCACACGCACTACGTAAAAGCCCGGACCGGTACCTCTGACCGGACCGGGCTTTATCTTTCATCAGTCGGGCAGCTCGATCCTCAGGCGGGACAGGTTCGGCCCCAGCTTGGAGTCGGGCACCTGCTGGATGCCCACGATGTTCATGGCCTTCTCGTTGTCAAAGGCGATGACCGAGTGCTTGAGGAACCCGAGGAAGCGCTCCTTGGACTCCACCCCGTCCACCACTGCGAACCAGATGCCCTTGTCCTGGGCCAGATAGATGTAGTGGCGCGAATCCGGGCTGAACACGGGGACGGCGACGCCGTCATAGGCCCTGGATTCCTTTCCGTCGTGGAAGATGGACCACTTCTCGCCCCGTTTCGCCATGTACATGACGTGCTTCGAGTCGGGGCTGAAGATGGAGATGGTGACAAAGTCGCACCATGGTCCCTCCTTGCCGTCGACGACGAGCGAGAACTTCTTGTTCCGGGCGGCCATGTAACCCAGGCGTCTGGAGTCCGGGCTGTAGGTGGGCAGGAAGACGGCGTCGTAGCGGGGGCCCGGCTTGCCGTCGGTGACGATGAACCAGGCCTTGTCCCTGCGAGCCGTGAAGGTGTGTCCGCCCGAGTCGGACCTGAAGACCAGGTCCTTGATCTCGTCGTAGGACTCGCCCTTGTTGCCGTTGAAGATGAGGTGGTTCTTCTTGCCGTCGAGGGCCAGGTAGGCCACGGTCTTCGAGTCCGGGCTGAAATACGGCATGGCCACGTCCGTGAACGACGGGTGCTCTCTGCCATCGACGACCATGAAGGACGCTTCCTTGCGCCTGGCCCCGTAGGCGAAGCGGGACGAGTCAGGGCTGAAGGAGAAGGCCCCCACCTTGTCATAGGTGGTGAGCTCCCTGCCGTCGAAGACCATGAACCACGTGTCGTTCATGCTCGCCGGGTACACCAGGTGCTTCGAGTCGAAGCTGAAGGCGGGGAAGGACACCTTCTGATAGGCCTTGCCTTCTTTGCCGTCCACGCACATGACCATCTGCTTGCCCTTGATGGCGAGGAAGGCGAGGCGCTGCGAGTCCGGGCTGAAGACCGGGTTGCCCTTGTGGGGGATACCGTCGTAGTCGCCCAGCTCCCTGCCGTCGAAGACCACGGTCTGTTTGGCGCCTTTCTGCGCCACGTAAACCAGGTGCCTGGAGTCGGGGCTGAAGAACGGGGTGCTCATGTTCTCGTAGGACTTGCCCTCCACCCCGTCGACGACCACGGTCCACCTGGTCCC
>Ga0116157_10000593_pt1 | contig 37262 bp, 30 predicted proteins | sample AD_UKC048_MetaG_FD_89882 | JGI IMG/M metagenome (GOLD analysis project Ga0116157, IMG submission 89882) | Active sludge microbial communities of municipal wastewater-treating anaerobic digesters from USA - AD_UKC048_MetaG | ecosystem: Engineered > Bioreactor > Anaerobic > Digestate | place: USA... | reverse complement strand
ATATTTTTCTTTTGTTTCTTGATCAAAATAGGATAAATCGGTGCCACTAAATTTAGAATGATTTCCTAAATCTCAGTCAGTTCTATTATGTATACCCTCTATTTCAGCAAACCCTCAAGGGAATAAATATTCAATATCGCAAGCTTTTTTAGCATAATGAGCTAATTTATCTTGGGGATGATCACAGAATCTTAAATGTTCAGGGTCAATACCCAAATTGATATAATATTGCATCCTTTCTTTTTTTCAATATTCAAACCATTTATCAGCTTCATCTGGTTTTACAAAAAACTGTAAATCCATTTGTTCAAACTCTCTAGTTCTAAAAGTAAAAGGACCAGGAGTAATTTCATTTCTAAAAGCTTTACCGATTTGGCAAATACCAAAAGGAATTTTCATACGGGCTGAATTTTTAGCTCATAAGAAATTCATATAAATTCCTTGACAAGCTTCCCCTCTTAAATATACTACATTAGCATTATCCTCTACCGGCCCTACGAATGTTTTCATCATAACATTAAATTTTTTAGGAGACATTAATTCTCCTGAACATTCGGGGCATTTATTAACATTTTTTAATTCATCGGCTTTGAATCTTTTATGACAGCTTTTGCATTCTATTAATTCATCAGCAAAACCAGCTGATAAATGTCCAGAAGCTTCTCAAACTTTAGGAGACATTAAAATAGCTGAATCTATACCAACAATATTATCATGCTTTTTTGTCATCTCGTCTCATCAAGCTTTTTTCAAATTATTTTTTAATTCAACTCCATAAACTCCATAATCATATGAGCTTGAAAAACCACCATATGGTTCAGAAGACAAATTAATAAAACCATTGTCTTTCAGAAAAGCTACTATTTTTTCCATTTTATTTTGTTTTTTTTTCATAGAGTTAATTTAAATATTTTTAATAAACTATTCTTGTACCCTGCTATAACTAGCATTAGTTAAAGCATCATAAATATTATTTGACATTATCTCACGGTATGTTTTATTAATTTTATTTTGTGTAAAAGCATCAACTGCCGTTATAGAAGTTTGGTTAATGATCGGTATTGTTTGGTTGGCTTCGCTTATAGTCGGAGCCACTTCCACTTGGAATATTAATTCATAAGGCTTGCTTATGACTCCTGAATTAGCCGGTAATTTATCTAGTTTTCAAATTAATTTTTTAGAAAACGTATCAAATGTAAAATTAGCATTAGTATAGCTGGTACTATATTTATTAGTATAGGTAGCATAGTATGGTAAATCAGTAGTTACGACTACATCATTAACATCATTTAGGTAATTTTTAATTTTCATATGAATTGTATAACAAGTTTTCTGGCCTACTTTTAAAGGTAATGCTCCGCAATTGCTTATAGTGGTTTTATCATCTTTGAAATACCCAGTTATTTCTAGAGCAACATCAGCATTTAATTTAATAGTAGCGCTACTAGTAGTTTTAATTTTTGAATTAACATCCAATCCTTCTACTGGCGTTAAGCTTTCTAAAGTAGCCATTATTCCTAATTTTAAATTTTTATCATTAAATGTTTTTACGTTGTATTTATCTGCAATTGGTATAGTAAAAGCAATATTTCCTTCTTGTCCTGGATTTAAAGTCGCAAATGCAGGAATTTGAACTTCATTTCAGGTAATAGTTTTATTACCAAAAGTAAAATATCCTTTATTGGGAGATAGTTTTTTATAATCAAAATAGTCACCTTCAAAAGTAACTTTTAATACCATATTGTTTAATGGCACTCCATAATTATTTTTATAATGAGCTAATATATTTAATGTTTCGCCAATAGAAGCGGTATAATTAGCGCGTTCATTAACTAATAAATTTAAATTTAGAGGATTGCTTACCAGAGACATTACTGATTCAGTTTTTCCAACAACTAAAAATTGATCCTTATCTTCTAAATTAATACCTACTCAAGTAATAAATTTTTTATTCTCACCTCCTTGGCTTCTCATGTTTCCAGATATTTTAATATTTCCTTGTTCTAAAGCTCTAACAAAACCAAGATTAAATATATTACCGTTTCTAATAATTTCTTGATCACTGTTTTCGAAATTAAATTCAGCTGGATATTCAACTTTGATAACCATATTTTCAAACTCTTGATTTACTTGATTATTTCAGCTAATACCAAAATCAAAAGATGTTTCTGGCAATATTTGATTGGGATTTATATTATTTAAACTAATAGCTGAGCCACTAATTAAAGTGGTAAAAGATTGATCTTTTTTAAAAATTGAAGAAAAACCTTGCGGCTTGTATTCAAAAGATGATTCAATTTTTAATTTATCGCCAGTAATACCAAAAAATCTTACTTCTATTTCTTTTTCGATTCTTTCTTTCGAAGCCAAATCTCCTAAGATAATAACTGGGCTATTTTCAAAATTTAAATCATAAACATTTTCCGGTAATTGTATTTTAATCTGTGAATTTGACAAAACTAAACGAGTATTATTTTCGCAAACAAATTTTATTTTTTGTATTTCACCCGCCTTTGTTTCTTTAGGGCTCTCGATAGAAAAATTAACACTACCAGGTGTTAGAGTTTTTCATAAAAAATAACCGGCTATTATTAATACTATTGTTGTTGCCATGCCGAATATAAATAATTTGATTTGGCTGTTTTTCATAATTTATTTTTAAAAATATTTTTTAATATGTTTTAAATATTTATTGAGTAAATTCTTAATATTTTGATATTGTTTTTCTATAGGATCTATTAAATCGGTATTGTACATTTCTTTAACTGGCATTTTTAATAATATCGTCAATGTTTTAAAAGTTGTTCAAGGTATTCTTTCCGATTCTTTTTTAAAACATTTATCGCAACAAAATCCCCAATGGTTTTTATCAAAATAAATATTCTTGGAATTACTTAATTTAGCCTGACAATTAATACAATTATCAACATTAGGAGAAAAGCCTAATATTTTTAGAAACTTTGCTAAAAAATTTATTTCAATAAATTTAGAATTTAATGTATTTAAATTATTTATTGAGTCATTTAATAGATCTCACAATCTATTATCTGGCTGTTTAAAATCAGAAAAATCTTTTATAGTATCGGTAATAGTATTATAAACTTTAAATTTTTCTAGATTTTTTCTAATTTTTACATATTCTTTTCTAGCTAAAGCAGTTGTAATTAAGCCATACTCACCATTAGGAGTAAACATCAATTCAATTAAATTAGGTGGTTCTAATTGCCCACTTAATTTTGAAAGTGGCTTACGTACGGATTTAGCTATTAAGCTTATTTTACCATATTTTTTAGTAAAAAAACAATATTCTCTATCGTATTCTTTAATATTTTTTTTGCCGATAACAAAACCTAAAGACGTAAGCATAATAATTATTTTATATCCAAATTATATCATAAAATTATCAAAAATAAAAGCAGAAATTAAAATCTATAAAACAAAAAACCAACCATAAATTGGTTGGTTTTTTGTTTTTAAAATACCTCGATGTACGTTGTTTTGATCCCGAAGTCAATAGCTTCTTGGGTATCATTAAATCAAACGTCAACTCGGTCATTGTATTTTTTATTCATCCTGTCCTTTACAACAAATACTCGATCACCGTAAATGGCTGGTATTCTTACTTTTGTATTGAATGGCAAGAAGTTAGCAGCAATAACACCCTCTTCAACGGTATGTCCAGAAGCGGTAACGAAAGGATCGTCATCACATTGGTCAACAGTAGAAGAATAAGCTGTTATTTTTACTTTAATCTTTACGGGAGAAGTATTTTTAGGCTGATTATTAATGGGTTTTAAAAACAACGCATTATATGAATAGCCACTTTGGAAAGGAACAACTACAGATGAAGCTTCGTTCAAAGATAATAATCCAGCTTGACCAAGGTTTAAGAATAAACCCATACACGCTATTACTAATAAGGTTTTATTAGTGAATAGTGGTCTGATTTTGCTAGATATAAGGCTTAATTTAGATTTTAAGCCCCCGCCTGTATCCATATTCATTAAAATATCTTTCATTTCTGAAAGATATATATATTATACCATACACCTGATTTGCCGTCAATAGGGTCTGTGGAAAACTTAAAATAGTCATTTTAGCAAAAACGCTAGTAAAATCTAGCGTTTTTCGTAATTATTAGTAAAGAATCCTTTATTTATTAGTCAAAATCAATTTTTTTATTGTTATTTTTATGTTTTTTATCTCAAAATTCCTTGCTAATTTTTACTAATATGGCATCCATAACACTAAATTCATAGCGATAGCTAATAATATTGATTAATATATTAAATTTTAGTACAGGAGAAAGCATTGAATTAAAATGTTCCGCCGACAATAGCCAAACCTCAGGATCCTTTTTCTTATATACCCCTTCTTCAGTATTAAATACCTCATAGGTAATCTGGGTTAATTTTTCCTTGATTTCATCTATTGGCTTATCGGCTATTAAAGTTACTGGTACTACTAACCTAATTTTGGTGTCATTCCTAGCATAATTTATAATTGATCCATCTGAAATCTTGGAGTTAGGAACTATAATAATGTTATTATTTAAGTTTCGTATACGAGTTGAGTTTAGGCTCATATCCTCTACTACTCCCTTTATTTCATTACCTCCATCTATAAAATCACCTATTTTTATTTTTTCTTCAGAGATGATTTTAATGCCCGCAATAAAATTAATTAAAGTGTTTTGTAATGCCAAACCAACTACTAAGCCAGCTATACCAAAACTAGTTATTAAAGGGGTTACCGATATTTTAAACATTACTAAAATTATAGTAATTGCAATTAAAAAAATTATTACCGCTACTATATTACTAATATATTGAGGTATTTTTTGAGCCCTTTTATGAACTTCCAATCAATGGCCTATAAAAAAAGATAATAGTCTTGAAACTACACAAGAAATCAAAAATATTAAAATAATCTTAAAAGACCAATCAATTGTTTGTATATATTGATAATTTAAAATCATTAAAATAGCTCTTTTGCTAAACAGAATAATTATAAGCCAATGAATTGGTGTTGTTAAAACAGTTACCAAAAAATCATCAATATGAGTATTGGTTCTAATAGTTATACGCTTTACATAATATCAAATTAAATAATCAATTAAATAGGCTAATATTATTGATAATAATATTAACAAAGTACCGCGTACTATCAAACTATTTCAGAATATATTTAAATAATATAAGCTATCCATGTTGTATTGTTATTTTAAATAGTATAAAAGAAAAATTAAAAAAAATCAATGTTTTATTCATTGATTTTTTTTGTGGTGTGCCCAGAGAGGGACTCGAACCCACACTGGATAATTCCAAAAGGATTTTAAGTCCTTCGCGTCTACCAGTTCCGCCACCTGGGCATTAGTAAAATTATAGCAAATTTTCTTTATAAATCAAGAGCTGATTATATTTCTCTAAGCTTCTGTTCGAGCGCACTTAATAAGTCTTTTTTGTTAAAATGTTCTTCTAAATAATTAAAACCGTTTATACCTTTTTCTTTTAATTTTAAACTATTATCCTTTATATAGTTATAGAGTTTTTCAGCATCATCGGTTTCTATACAATAGCCACAATCGGCATTGTCAATAATAGTTGATGCCTGCCCTTCTAAATTTATTAAAATAGGTTTTTCCAAAAACATATAATCAAATATTTTCGAAGGTATATTTTTTCTGAAAGCATCATTAATTTGATAAGTAATTAAACCCAAATCGCATTCATTAATTAAATTAAATAAATCATGCTTGCTTTGATAATCAAATAAGGTAATATTATTTAAACGTAGTTCATTAATTTTATTTTTTGCATAATTTTTTAATGGCCCATCACCGATGATAAAAAAATTAATATTTTCTTTTTGTTTTTGACATATTTCTGCTAAATTCAGAATTAAATCAACATTTTGAGCAAAACCCAATAAACCAGCATAAAATATTTTAAAATTAAAATCCAACCTTTTCAAAGTATTTTTTATTAATAAATTACCATCAATATCAAAACCATTAGGTATATAACAAATTTTATTGTTAGCTATTTTGTAATCTTTTTCTAAAGTTTCTTGAAAAGCTGGCGTATTGATAAATATTTTTGAAGCACAAGTGTAAGTTTTTATTATAAACTTTTCCAAGATTTTAGTTATTAAACCTTTTTTTAAAAATTTTAAACTAATTGCTACTTCTGGCCATAAATCGCGTAAATCAATAATTAATTTAATTTTTTTAACTTTTGTATAAAAATATGCCAATATTAAAATACTAATTGGTGGAGATGAAACAAAAACCGCATCAACATCTTTAACCATAAACAAATTGATAAAACTTGAAAAAGCAAAACTAAAATAATTTAAATATCTTCAAATTTTAGAATTTGTTTTTTTAGGCACAACCAAAAAACTTCTTAATACATTAATATTGCCCTTCTTCTCTTTATATAATCATTTTATTTTATAATTTCCTATCATTTTTCCTAAAGGATGGTTTGGGAAACCAGTTAAAACAGTTACTGTATTGTTTTGAGACAAAAAGCTTGCTAAATCATTCATACGATTAGCTGCAGCATTTGTTTCCGGATAAAAATATTGAGTATAAATTAATATTCTCATAAGTTTATTTTAAATAATTTTCCATAATGTTTATCTGAAAAGAAAGATTTTGTAAATGATCGATGTTTTTATAATGTATTTTAATATTAGTCCCAAGTGCCTCTTGATTATATTGGGAAGATATATAAGAATTTTGTACCTGGAACGACAACATTTCCGGTATCTCCATAATTAAAACTTTTGAATCATTTTCTAATACAATAATATTTTTTAACATTAAGTCATTTTTGATTTGAACAGATTTTGGTAAATAAAAATTTCATTCAATGTCTTTAATATTACCATTAAAAGTATCAAAAATAGTTAGTTTGTTGTTTTTTTTATGTAATATTAGCGATCTGGTATGGGAATTACCACCGTAGTTAATTTTTAATGTCATTTCATCTCTCAAGTCGGTTATATTTTGTTTTTGAACCGTTGCCTTTTTTTGATTATTTCTGAAGAAAGGATCATTTTTATTAATTTTACTTTGTTCTTGATAATTAACAAAACAAGTATTATGTCTCCGAGTTGATACGTAGTAAGATCTTTTTTCTGAATTCAAATTATAATTAAAGGTATTAGGATCTATAAAGAAGTCGCTTCCTTTATAATTTAATTGAAAACTTAATAAATCATTATGAAAGTGGCTACTATTTTTTTGGTTACTTCTTAAAAAAAGTATATTAAAATCAGTGTTTTTCAAAAATCCATAACCGCTATCATTAAACACCCTACTTTCATTAGTTAAAAAACTATCATCGCTTATTAAACTATATAAACATTCGATTTTATTTTTTAATGGTTTAATATCATATATTTGTGTTTCGTCATTGTCGCCAAAATTAAAAATTTCTTTTTCATTTTTAAATAAATATTTGCAAAACTCATATATTTTATTTAATTGTTCTAAATAATTATATTTTTTTGGTATTTCTCTTAATTTTTCATTTTGTTTTTTAATTATTATAGCTATCATTATTGCTTCGAGTTTTAATAACTGATAATTGCTTGAATTTTCAAAGTCAACGCCGTTGCAATCAAATTGGGTATCCAAACTTTTAATTAAATTATTGAAGCTTTTTTTAACAAAATATTGGTTATTGAATAGTATACTTAAAACAAAAATACCCAAATTATCAACTATATAGTGGTTCGACTTAAATGGAAACTGTTCAATATTATTAATTAAAAATATAAAACTTTGGTTTAAATTAAGAGAAAACTTATCAATAAAATCTTGATCAAACGCGTTTTGATCTTTTTTTACTATAATTTGAAAGCTTAATATCCAATTTAAAACACGAATACTTACTTCCATTGGATTTGTTCAGTTACTCGAATTAAGATAGGTATTTTGTTCTATTCAACTATTTATAATATATTTATATAGTTCAATATATTCTTTATCATTTGTTTGATAAAATTTTATGGCGATATCTTTTAAATAATATCCTCTAGATAATTCCCAAACATTTTTTATGTCAAATCCTTTAAAACTATTTTTGGCAATCCATTCTCTTAAATCAAAATAATATTTATAAGGAATATTAATTTTATTTAAATAGTCATAATTCCAATTGATATTTTGCATATCAATTTCTGTATCAAAAATTTTTATTTCTTCGTTTACGCCACTTTCTATTAATTTTAAAAAAACATCGTTATCAATCAAAAAAATATTTTTAAAATCAGGTAAAGTTTTTTTAATTTTTATATATCTTAATCTTTTAGCTTTTATATATTGGTATAAAAACCAAAAACCAGCTATAGGATTATTTATTATTTTTTGTATTCGAGAATAAGATATAAACATATTTAATTTTTTTGAGCAGTTATAATTTTAAAAAAACCATATTTACTAGGAATTAATTTTTGAAAAAACTTTGGCATAAAAATATTTCTAGTCAAGCGCACATCATAAGGAGTTATTAAATTGCTTATTTTAATATTTGAAAATTTACTAAAAAGATTTTTTGCTTCTATATCAGTTAGTGCTTTAGTAGCAATGCTTTCATGATATTTATAAAATAAGTCAACTCATTTTATAAAAGGTTTAAATTTTAATAGTCCATGAAGTATATATAATTGTAGCCCAACTAAAGAATAACGATTATAAATCATAATAATAATTTTACCGCCAGGTTTTAATACACGATAAACTTCATCAATAGCTTTTTCCATGTTTGGTGTATGATGAAGCACTCCCCATGAATATATTAAATCAAAGGCATTATCTTCAAACATTAAATTTTCAACATCCATATTAATAATATTTCCTTTTTTATCATACAGTTCAAAATGTTTTTTACAAACACCTATCGATATGGTAGATAAATCAATACCAGTATACAAAGCTCCATTTTTAGCAAATTCAATACCATCCATACCAATACCACAGCCGATTTCTAAAACTTTTTTATCTCTTGCTGTTTGAAATTCTGCAACATCAATAATAAAAGGCTCTAAATTATACCTTCGTTTTTTAATTTTTTCAAAATATTCTTTGTTTAAATTTTCCGGTATTATACCGAACGTACCGCATGGTTTTTTATTTCAAAAGGATTTTATTTTATCTTTTAATTCCATAGATGCTATTTATTTTTTAATACAAAATATCAAACTAACACATATTTGGAAGAAACTATATTTCCTAGCACATTTGATAAGGTTTTAAAGCCAGGAATTTTAGCCATAGTTCTTTCAATAATTGGGCCTCCAAATAATGGGCCATTTTGCCATTCTTGGATTATAAAATTGGATTTATCAAATAAAATTTTTATTGATTGAAAGCTAAAGGTTTGAATATGACGATCGTTTTCTTTTAGGGTTATGTTACCCACATTTTTTTTAATTGCTTTTAGGACGTATTTTAATATGGGTAATTTAATTATAAAATTTACTAATCTACTTTCTCTTTCTGATCATCCATGTCCGTTTGGAGTAGTTAGGATTATGATGCCATCATCTTTTAATCTTGATTTTAAATTTCGAAGAAATTCTATTGGTCTTTCTAAATGCTCTAATATTTCACAAGCAAGAATAATATCATATTTTTTAATTATATTTTCAATAGGTATATTTTCAAATTTAACTTTTTCAAAAATATTATTAGTATTAGCAAAATCAATAGATATTTTATCGGTATCAATACCTAAAATATTATAGCCCAATTGACCCAATGGCAATGTTATTAATAATCCACTTCCACAACCAACATCTAATATTTCCAGCGCATCTTTGTTAATATCGTTTTCTTTAATATATTTATCGATTTGATTAATAATAAATTGTATTCTTTTTTTATGACCGTAGCTGTTCTCTTTTACTATAAATTTTGTCATATTATTTTAAATTATAAAATGGTAATAATAATTCTTTTAAATGTACTTTTTGATATTTTTTAAGCAGTATTAAATGTAAAAAGAACGTTAAACTATATGTCAAAACGGAAGATCAAGCTGCTGCCAACATACCATATTTGGGTATTCATAAATAATTTATAACAATATTTAATATAATACCAGGGATTCAAATTAAAACAGCTTTTCAAGGGTAATTATTAGCAGCAAAGAATTGCGTAACAATACTTAGTAAAGATCAAAAATACATTGCTATTAATAAAATAAACAAGGGCTCTACTGATGATATAAATTGATTACCAAAAAAGAATTGTACTAAGACTGATCCAAATATTAAAGTTATTAATATTATACCTAAAGATATTAACGATATTCAACTCGTAAATTTTTTAATATAATAAATACTTTTACTTATATCTTTTGATATTAAAGGAAAAATAACCGCTGATGCGCTAGCAGATAATAATAGCATAGCATCAATAAAATTAGTTGCTACCGAATATAATCCAACCTCTTTTACTCCTTTCATTATTGATAGCATATATAAATCAGATCTTAGTACCAAATAACATAAAAAGCAAGCCAGATAAGATCTCATGCCAAAGTTTATAGCTTTTTTAAAATAAGAGATATTAATATTAAATATATTTGGTAACCCACACCTTTTAGCTAAAATTATAAAATAAGTGACAACTTGGACAATTAAATTTACCAAAACTAAAATTATTATTGAAAGTAAATTTATTTTAAACTCAACAAACATTACAATCATAGCAATTATTAAAAGTATTCTGTCAATAATAATTATACTATTAAAAATTCTAAACTCTTGTTTACCGGCAAATATATTTTCAAAGAATGTTTCTAAAAAAGAAAAAGGTACTATGGCTAATGTTCATAATAAAATTTCATTAGGAAAACCAACTCCTAGTATATCGGGTTTTATTTGTTTTAAAACAAGTATTATTGTTATCGATATAAATGATAAAAATAGGCCTTGTCAAAAAGTATTATTAAAAGCAATTTTTTCATCTTCCTTATTGCTACTTATAAAATATATATTTGCATTTCCAAGCCCTAAATGTAGCATAAAATATAAAAAATCAGGCAGAAATAACGCCATAGTAATAATTCCTTTTCCATCCGGTCCGAAATATTTTGCCGCTAGTATCATTAATACTAAAATTGTGATTGCTTTTAAAATTCTAGCTCCAAAAGTTAACAAAACATTAACAATCGTCGTTGAACTATAAATACGTTCTTTTAAATTTTTAATTGAAGTAATAATCATAAAAATTAGTTAATATTAATAGAGACCATATTTTAAGTACTGTCTTTTCGTTTAATTTTTTTTGATTTAAAATAAATGTAATATAATTTTGATTTAAAATATTATCTCGTAACATTTTGGAATCAAGAATAATATTTTTAATTTTTAAAGCAAAATCTTTATCGTTAACATATCAGTTTAAAAAAGGAGCTCAAAAACCCTGTTTTTTACGATAAATTATTTCTTTTGGCACAATATTCTCCACTGATTTTTTCAATAAATATTTTGTCTCATTATTTTTTAATTTTAAATTATCTTTAATATTAAAAACATATTCTATCAAATCTTTGTTTAGAAAAGGTACCCTTGATTCAATTGAGAAATTCATAGTAATTAAATCAACTCGATTTAATAATAATTCTGGTAATCTCAGTTTTGTTTCTAAATAAGTAATTTTTTGTAGAGCAGACATTTTTTTATTATAGTATTTTTTTACAGTTTTATCAATAAAATGTTTATCAATTTTATCATAAAAATCACTAGAAAAAATATTTTGCTTCGCAGTATTTAAAAAGATATTATTAGCGCCTAAATATCAAGGTAGATCATTAGATCAACGTCTCAATATTTCTTTTAAAAAACTAGATCAAAAAACAAAAATCATTGATAGCTCTTTTAACACTCATTTTAATCACGGGGGTCATAACTGTGTTTTTTGTCAAACAAAATCAATTAATTTAATTCATTTAAAATATTTGAAACTTTTATAACCACAAAATAGTTCATCTGCCCCTTCGCCTACTTGTATCATTTTGACATTATTTTTATTAGTCATTTGGGATAAAAAATATAGCGGAAAACATACTAAATCACCATTTAAACTATCATTAATTTTTTTGAAATTATCTAAAAATTCTCAAAAATCTTTTTGTTTTATTTCTTTTTCAAATGTTTCAGCTTTTAGTTGCTCGGCGATTAAACGTGAATACGATATTTCATTATATTTTTTATCGTCAAAATATACCGATAAAGCCTTTATTGGCTTACCCATGTGTTTTGACATTAATATGGCATTAATACTTGAATCAAGACCTCCAGAGAGAAAACAACCGAAATCAACATCTGACTGCATTTGCTCTTTTATTGAATTGTCAATCTTTTCTAGTATATTTTTAATTATGTTTTGTTCATTATCTACTGTATTTTTTAAATTTAAATCTCAATAATATTCATTTTTAATAGTCCAATTATCTAAGGAAATTGTTATTAATTCTCCCGGCCTTAATTTAAAAATATTATTGAATGGCGTTAAATTGTCGATTGTGCAAAGAAAGGTTAAATAGCTATCTATGGCAGTAGGATTTATTTCTTTTTTAATCAAATCAGTATTTAAAATTGATTTTATTTCAGAAGAAAATATAATATTTGAATTACTAATACTATAATATAAAGGCTTAATACCCATTTGGTCCCGTATTAATAATATTTTTTTCTGTAGCTTATCATACATTGTAATGCTAAACATGCCATTAATTTTCTTTAGAAAATCAACACCTCATTTTTTATAAGCATATAACAACACTTCTGTGTCAGAAGTTGTTTTAAATATATAATCTTTTTCTAATTCTTTTTTTAGATTTAAAAAATTATATATTTCACCGTTAAACATTATTATAATATTACCATCTTGATCTTGAAATGGTTGATTACTTCTATCTAGTAAATCAATTATTTTTAAACGATTAAAAGCAAGATAAACACCATGTTCTTTATCTAAAAACATATCTTGGTGATCTAGCCCACGATGCTTTATTGAATCAACGGCTGTTTGCAAATTATTTTCTAAATCTTTTTTATTTTCCCTATCAATTATGCCAGTAAAACCACACATAAAATTATTTATTAATATCTTGATTAATTTCAAAAGTAATTTCCATGGTTTTGATAATATCGCTTAAAGGAATTAAAGGTTGACCATTTTTAATAGACTTATATAAGTTCGTTATTTCTTGGCTATGACCTTTATCTTGTTTTCCAAATTTTAAGTTATATTTGCGGTTACTTGATTTTAATTCTTTAAAGTCAATAATATTATAAACTTGATTATTGAAAAATACTTCAATATTTTCTTTTGGTCAGTTTTTATTGCCTAAAGTTGTATAAATTAAATTAAAAATTGATCCTTTTTCAAATTTAATAGTTGCGACTATATTCCCCGTTTCTAGATGAGTATTATCTTTAGTTTTATTTACTGATATTGTCCCCACTTCATCATTTATAATATATAAACCCCAATCAATCATAGCGCATGCTTCTCCAACAATTTGCCCTCCACCTTCTTCAGTATTAATTCACATGGTTTTATCAAAATTTTCACTATTTACTACATAATTAATAATTATTGGTTTTTCTTGATCTTTAACGATGTCTTTAATTATTTTAGTCATCTTTGCAAATCTCCGATTGAAGCCAATATTAATTAACGGTAATTTACTCGCGTTCTTTATTAAATTTTTAATTTCTTCTAATTCTTTTTTATTTATACATAAAGGTTTTTCAATAAAAATATTTTTATTGAAATTAATTGAATTTTTAATTAAATCAAAGTGGAGGTTGTGTCTTGGTGTAGCAATAATTAGGTCTACATCTGTATTTTTAAATAGCTCTAAATAATTAGTAGTAATAATTTTAGCGTTTAGTTTCTTTGAAAAATATAATAATTTCATATTGCTACGATTAGCTAAAGCTAAAATATTGTATTTATCCAAATTCTTTTTTATTGCTGGCAAAATAGTTGACATAAAGAAATTACCCAAACCAATAATTCCAACATTGATTTTTGTTTTATTAGGGTTTGGTAATGAATAATTTTCATTTACAATAATATTTGTTTTATTTTCATTGATATTATTGTATTTAATGGCTACACCCAATCAATCGGGTCTATTTTGCAATTCGTTGTATACACCAACAACGTTTTCAAATTCAATTTCTTTGTTAATAATATGTGTTAAATCAAGCACTTTGTTTTTTAATAAATCTAAAAACGATTGCATATTACGATTTTCAGTAAAACGCACAAATTCTAGCGGATAATCTTTCCCTTGTTCTTCATATGTATAATCGCCTCTTCCAGGACCATAGGAACAAGATATTTTTAAATCAATTTCTTTTTCATATCATAAAGATCTGCTGACATTGCATAAAACATTACCAACAACTATTACTCTTCCTCTTTTTCTAGTTATTTCTATTGCTTGGTTAATAATTTGATTGTCTTTGCTCGAAGCAGTAATAATAACTGCATCTACCAAGTTAATATTTATTGATTTAATTTCATTTATTAAATCTTGATTTTTAGTATTTATGACTTTAATATTATTGTTTTTAGCCAACTCAATTCTTTTTTCATTAGTTTCAATACCGATTGTATTAATACCATTAGCTTTTAATATCAAAGTGGTTATTTGGCCAATTAAGCCTAAACCAACAACTACTATGGTTTCACCAATCTTTGGGTCACATTGCCTAATACCTTGCATGGCTATAGCTCCAATAGTTGTAATACTGGCGTCTTTATATGAAATATTTTCAGGTATTTTGGTAGCTAAATTTTCAGGTATAGCTACAAACTCAGCGTGATTAGCTTTACCTGCCCCAGCACAAGCAACAATATCACCAACTTTTAAATTTTTAATATTTTTTCCTATTTCAATAATTTTACCGCAAGAACTATATCCCCATTCTCTAGGCATATTTAAAAAATCCATTCCTAATTTGAACACTTCTATTAATCCTTTGTTTTTAACCATTCGTAATGCTTTTTGTATTTTATCTGGGTAATTCATTACTTTTTTATACAAAGGATCTTTCATAAAATTAATATTTGTTATTTCTGTTCCAGTAGAAATAATAGAATAGTAATTTTGTACCAAAACTTGGTTTTCATTGATTGTTGGTACTGGCAAATCAACGATTTTTATCTCTTTATTTTCTGAAACTAACTGTTTCATAGCAATAGTTAATTATTTTGTAATTATTTTCATTTTAGCATAAAAACATCATAAAAACAAACATGAATTTACTATTGATTTTTACATTTAAATTTGTTAATATTTATAAAATTAACTTATACGGGGTGTCGTATAGTGGTAGTATATATGCTTTGGGAGCATGTGGTCCCAGTTCGATTCTGGGCACCCCGACAAAAAAATTGGAGCCAACCCTGTGGTTGACTCCTTTTTTTGCCTACTTATTTATATAAGAGATTATATCTTTTTCTGTATGCTCGCAGAGCTTTTATTTGATGTTCGGTAAGTGCGAGGGAAATATATTTTTCCGGATGGTTTAATATTACAGGCTGTTTAAGATGTAGCTTACTTAGCTTGCATCGAAATTGATATACAGTTTTTGGGAATACGATAACTTCGTCGCCCCTAACCTCCATTTCTGGGAAAAACACTCCTACCGGAACATAGAGATGTGCTTTTAACAATTTCTTAAGATTGACCTTTTCTTCTTTAGAGATACCTTCTTCTTGCAACCTAGCATAAAATGCTGCCATGGGCAGTTCTTTTGCTAGCACAGGATGCACTGCGAATCCAGGGCGGGTAGAAATAAAATCCATAAAATAACCTCCTAAAAAATATTCTGAATGTATACTACCATATTAATATTTATAAATCAAGATGGGGCATTGTTAAATACCCCATCATAAATTAGCTATTAATAATTCATCTCATCATATCTATATAGAATTTTTCAAAATTATTTTTAAGTATTTTTTGGTTTTCTTTAGTCATTTTTTTAACTACATAATCGCCAGCTTTGAATTGATATTTTGATTCAGTAATGTCTACTGGTCTAATTCCAATTCTAAATCTTCAAAAAGATTGAGTCTTAAGATTTTGTATAATAGAATCAACTCCCCTATGTCCTGCTGCTGAATGGCTAAAACCTAATTTAGATTTACCAAGTAACATATCTGATTCATCATGTACTACCATTAATCCTTTCATATCTATTTTATAATAATTTAATGCTTTTAGAACTGAATTGCCAGAATTATTCATAAAAGTTTTTGGTAATACAAAAATAACATCTTTATGCCCTATTTTAGCTTCCAATATTTTAGCTAGTATTTTTTTATCGTCTTTTCATTTTAAATTTGATTCTATCTTTTTATCATTTTCTAATTTTTCAATTAATCATTCCAAAAAGACCTTCCCGATATTATGGGGTGTATCATCGTATTGTTTTCCAGGATTATTTAATCCTACAATTATTTTTTTAATATTTTTAGTGTCCATATATTTAATAAATAAAATTATAAATATAATTATTAATTTCGTCGTAATTTTCTAAACCAATTTTAGGCATTAAGAAATAACCATAAACATCGGAGTTATTACTAATTAATAATTTTTCAGGATCCGAATAATTAATAGTAGTGAATTTAATATTTTTAGCATTTAAATTTTTGGCTAATGGCAATAATTTTAAACCATCATTGACATTAAAATCAGTATACAAATAACCACTTCAACTAGTATATATCTTATATAACATTACTGGGCTTGTAAAAGCATTTAGTTTCTTTAATTTTTGGAATACTGCCATTAAAAGATCATGTTGATGGTCAATTCTGGAAAAATCTCCAGTTGCTGCATAACGCGATCTTACAAATTTTGCTGCTTTTTTACCATCCAAGTAGTTTCACCCAGATTCTAAATAAAATCTTTCGTTAGGATTATCGGGATTAGCTAATTTAGGATCGTATAACGGTTGATCTAAATACACATTAATACCACCAATAGCATCGATAAAGTATCTAAATCCATCTAAATCTACAATTACAATATTGTCAATTTTTAAATTAGTAATTTGTTCCACCTTATCTTTAATAAGATCAGTTTTTTTAATTTTTAAGTTAGGATTGTCTACAGTTAATAAATTATTAATTTTAATAAAATTTTCGGTATTTTTAATATTTACTAATAAATCTCTTGGTATTGATATGGCTTTGATAGTCGATTTATCAAGATTTACATTTACTACCATCATCACATCGGTGAGTAACGGCCCATTGCTTTCAAAGCCAGCAATACCCAATACCAATACATTTGTATCCTTAATATTTCTAATAGCATTTGTTATATTTTTTAACTTGAATATTTCCACTTCTTTTACTTGCTTAGAAAGAAAAACCGAAAAAGCCATTATTAACGATAAGGCAAAAACAACAAATAAATTTTCAGCAAAACCCCGAGTTAACTTCATTAATGTATTTTATTATTTTGTAATAGAAAGGTTAATAATGGTTTTATCGATAATACTTCCGTCTTTAGCTGAATATTGAAAGGCATTAATTTCAATATTTTCTAAATCATTGAATTTGCTTAAATCAACATCAACTTCAAATGGTCCATATAAGCCAATATCCAAGGGGTGTGCCGTTATTGGCTGTTTATACAATATTTCTTGATTCTTTTTATTTTTTATTTCTATTTGCAAAACGTTTTCAAATACTCTTGCCGATCCATTGATTTTAAAAATATCTTTTACTTTTTCATTATTTTTAGGCGAAATAATAATAATATTTGGTGATTTTTTAATTTGTATTTTTTCAACCCTTGTATTTTCTTTGTTTTTCTCTAAATTAGCTAATATTTCAAAACCAAGATTAAATTCACTAAAAATTATTGGTTGATTTTTTATATCTACCATTTTAGTCTCGTTATCAAGTATTAGTTTTATATCTTGATTATTGTTATTGATGTAGATTATTCTATTATCGCTATCTATATTAATAATAGTGCCATATATACTAGACTTTTTATCTAATAAGAACCCATACATAAACACCGCCAGAACAATGACTATAATTAATATTATTCATATTTTTCTCATGTCGATATTTTAACTATTATATATAGTATATCAAATAAACTTCTTGATTTCAAATGCTAAATATGCTAATATTTATTAAATTAATTAATTTCTCCCTGTAGCTCAATGGATAGAGTAGTAGCCTTCTAAGCTATTGATGGAGGTCCGATTCCTCCCAGGGAGACAAAATAAAACCAGCCAAGCTATTATGCCTGGCTGGTTTTGATTTAAATTTCCATTACAATCGGAATTATCATTGGTCTTCTTTCCGTTTTTTGGAATAAAAACAAACCGATCTCTTCTCTTAATATGTTTCTGATATATGATTCATTTAAATCTTCATTGGAAGATTTTTGGATACTTTTATTAATAATTTGAGTTACTTTTTCTTTAGTATTACGAATTAATTCATTAGAGTCTTTCATGAAAATAAAACCCCGAGAAATAATTTCTAATACTTTTATTTCTTTATTTTTTCTATCAATAATTAAATTAATAATAAACATGCCATCTTGCGATAAAGCTTGGCGATCACGCAATACAATTTCGCCAACATCACCAACGCCTAACCCATCAACCATTACGTAATTAGCAGGAATGAATTTTGACGTTAAAGTTACTTTACCTCGAACCATTTCTGATACTTGGCCATTACTGGCTAGCAAGCACTGTTCTTTTTTAAGTCCTAATACATCTTGAGCTAAATCATTAAATAGTTTTTGCATGTAATAAAAGCCATGAACAGGCATCATATGCTTGGGTTTAATCAAGTTTAGCATCATTTTGATGTCTTCTTTATGAGCATGACCAGAAGCATGTATGTCTAACATTTTATAATGATAGATATGAGCCCCTTGTTTGGTTAAACTGTCTTTCAAACATTGCACGGCCATTTCATTACCAGGTATTACCGAAGATGAGAAGATCATAGTATCGCCAGGTTGGATACGAATATTTTTATTTTCTTTGTTAATAATTTTCATTAACCCAGCATTATCTTCTCCTTGGGCGCCAGTAGTTAAAATCAACAATTCTTCTGGTTTATAATGATGCATATCTTTTACATCAATAACTGTTTTGAATTCAGCTTTTACATAACCCAATTTTTTAGCAATAGCCAAGTTAGTTTTCATAGAAAAACCATTAATGACTACTTTTCGATTAAATTTTTCAGCTAAAGCAATTGCTTGTTGAAGTCTACCAATTAAAGAGGCAAAAGTAGCTAATATAATTCTTCCTTTTGCGCTCATAAAAATGATTTCTAGGTTTTGAAAAATTTCTTGTTCTGAAATAGAATGTCCTTCTTGTTCAATACCAGTACTATCTGCCATTAAAAGATTGACCTCTTGTGATGCTAGCTTGACAATCCTTGTTAAATCCGCTGGTTTATCAAAAACAGGATTAAAATCAATTTTGTAATCGCCAGTATACATAATATTACCCTGTTTAGTTTCAATAAAAAATCCTACTGAATCAGGCACATTATGATTTACATGAAAAACATTAATAATAAAATTATTAAATTCAATTCTATTATTTTTTTCAGAGTCTATGATTCTAATATCTAGTTTTTTCATATGAGTGAATTCTTCCTGTCGTTTTAAAATAATTTCTTTAGTTAAAGGCGTTGTATAGATTGGCGTATAATTTAACTTTGAAATTAAATAAGGCACTGCTCCTAAATGATCATAATGGGCATGAGATATGAAAATTCCTAATATTTTAAGGTTTTTATTATTATCAAAGTATTCAATGCTAGGAATAATAAAATCAACGCCAGGCATATTTTCTTCAGGAAACCGGAGTCCCATATCTACAATTATACATTCATTTTTGTATTCAATCACAAACATATTTCTTCCAAACTCCCCTACTCCTCCTAAAGCCATAATCTTTACAGGATTATTATCCTCATTAATTTTCTCTCTTGTTTTGTTAATAGGCAAAGGCCTTTTAGGATTTGCTTTTAAGTTATTGTAACGTCTTGGTACCAACTTTCTTATAGTTGGCCGAGTATTAATATTTTTTTCTTCTTCCATATGTATTTTTTATTATTAATTTATTTAATATAAGTGCCGAGAGCGAGATTTGAACTCACATGCTATAAAGCACAGCGTTCTGAACACTGCGTGTCTACCAATTCCACCACCTCGGCAAAATCGATATCCTCAAGCTTTTTTAATTTAAAATGCTATTTTATAACCCTTTTTTGTTCTATATATCATTTATCTATATTAGTAAATGACGAAGAAAAAGAATTATATATTTGTTTATCTTCGATTTTTATTTTTTTATAACAAGCGTTAATATAATAAGGATTATTTAAAAATATTGCTGGTCTATCTACAAATAATATATCTTGCAACTCAAAAAGGTTTTTTTCTATTTGTTTTAAATCATTCGTGGTATGATTAATTTCTAATATAGCATCTAGCTCAGTATTTTTATAAACTGATAAATTTAATCCTAAATTATTAGTTTGGCTTGAATGTCAAAAATAATATAAATCTGGGTTTATAGTATAAGTTTCTCCAAATAACAAAGCGTCAAAGTTTCGATTTTTTAAATAATCTTTATGTAATTCATCTAAAGGAACTATTTGCAAATGCACTTTGGCACCTAATTCTTCTCAATCTTTTTTAATCATATCAGCCAAATGAATAAGTTCATTATTGGATGGTAATAATAAAGAAAATTCCAAATCAGTTTTAACTTTTTTATTTCATTTTTCTAAAACATTATCATTGTCTTTGTCTTCAAATCCTAAATCAGCTAATTTTTCTTTAGCCAATTCGAGATTGTATATATCTTGATTTAAATCAGAGTTATAACCAATAAAATCTTTAGAAATAGGGGCATTTAATAATTCAGCATCGTTAAAGAATATATTTTCAACGATTTCTTTTTTATTAATTGCCATGTCTAAAGCTTCATTTATCTTTGGATTAGACAATAATACATTTTTTTGATTTAGAAAGATAGCATAATAACGTGGCAAAATTGTATAATTAGTTTTGATTCTATTTTTATTACGTATTAAATCTTTTTGATAAGGAGTTAATTCTTTTATCATATCAATATTTCCTTTTACCAAAGCTACAAATGCTTCTTCAATATTTTCAAACACTTGAAAATTAATTTTTTCGATATACGTTTCTTTAAAATATTTCTTATTACGTTTTAAAGAAATATTGGTAATTTTTCCCGATTTGTTTTTTTGTATCTTTGATATGATATAAGGGCCACTTCCTACTGGTCGTAGATTTAATTCATTAATAGCAAACTGGTCAGCCGAAACTGTTTCTCATAAATGTTTAGGTATTATTTTAAAATTAAGATAGTTGTAAAAATTAGATTGATTTACTGGTACGGTAATTTTTACCATTAATTCCCCTAATTTTTCGGCTTTAACATCTTTAAACAAACTTAATAATGGACTTTTATATTCTTGATTTTTAAGCAAAGAAACTGTAAAAATCACATCATCAGCTGTTAATTTCTGACCGTCATGAAAGTATATATTATCTTTTAAATAAACTTCATAAACAGTTTTAGATTGATTAATTATAATATCATCTGCTAAATCGTTTTCAAAACCTCCTTTACCATTTTCTTCAATTAAACCACTGTATATTATATTAATTAATTCTTGTTCTATATCGTTATTTTGGCTTACGATAGGATTAATATGTTTCGGTGTTTCTCAAACCCCATAACTTAAGGTACCACCAATTACTGGTTTTCAAGTTGTGAATTTATCTAATACTAAGAATCCTAATTTAATTATACTGAATATAATTAAAAACAGAAAAATAGAACTAAGTATTTTTTCTTTAGTTGAAAAATGAATTCACAAGCGGTTGATTTTTTTTACAATATTCATATTGATTCCAATATTTAATCTACTTTATCACAAAAATTAATATTGAAGATAAAATAAATAATATCATTAATATAATAGTTAAAATATGTAGATATTTTTCAATACCTCTTTTCTTCATGTAATTTACTGATGATCCGCCTAAAAATCCTGATAAACCACCACCTTTTTGTTGTAACATAATTAAAACAATTAATATCACTGATGTTACAATTTGGATAATAGAAATTATTTTATGTTGCATATTAAGTTTTTATTCTAATTATTAATTTGAATTTAAACCAATTACTAAATTTACCAAGAAACCCATCAATCCCATAATTAAGGTTACTTTAAATAATGATAAATTATTAGTAATAACAATTGCTTGAGTATAATGATTTGCCACCATAACCAAACCCATATTAACTATAATTGACAAAATTCCTAAAGTTAAAAAAATAAAGGGTTTTAATATTATATCAAGGATTGGTTTAATTACTAGCATTAAAACTGCCAATATTACCAAAAAAGTTATAAGCGTTTTGATATCACTGGTCACTGTGATTTCTGTAAAAAACTTTTGACAAGCATATATACCTAGTCAATTAATTAAGAGTAATGCTATGAATTTTTTGATTAGATTAAACATATTAGTATTTAATGTATTTTAGCAAATTTTTAATTAAAAGTCAAAAGAAAGGCTTTACCTTGTTTTTATTTTTTGATTATGGTATATTTTATATAACAAAAATATAATATAGTATAAAATATGTTTAAATATTTATTTGATCAAGATTATAAAATAACCAGTATTATTAAACGTAATTTATCATCAGTTGTTGGTATTTTCGCATTAAAACCAGCCACTGATAATATTGGTGATGCTACAATTATAAAAATTAAAGATGAATATTACGAAAAAATAGGTAATTCTTCTGGCTTTATTGTTACTAATGATGGTTTGGTCGTTACTAATTTCCACCCTATTTCCAATAGAAAGTTAACATACAAGATATTCTGAAATGACAAATTTTATGATTGTGTACTTTTTCATTTTGATGATGTTAATGATATCGCTATTTTAAAACTGCAAACTCCTAAAAAACAACAATTTCCCTGTATTCCACTAGGTGACACTTTTTCAGTTTCTTTAGGGGAAACTGTGATAGCTATAGGTAATGTTTTAGATGAGTTCCAAAAAACAGTTTCCAAGGGCATTGTATCAGGTCTTTCTCGTTATGTTAAGGCCGATAGTAATTATAGTGGTATTGTAGAGTATAAAGGTCTTATCCAAACCGATGCTGCTATAAATCCTGGCAATTCAGGAGGTCCACTCATAAACTTAAAAGGTCAAGTTATAGGTATTACTACTCTAGCTGTTAGTGGGGTTGAAAATATAGGGTTAGCTATCCCCATTAATCCCATTAAAAAAATCATACGAGATTTAAAAAATTATGGAGTTGTTAAGCAAGTTTCTCTGGGAGTACGTTATATTATTGTTGACGATATTGTAAAAAATACATACAATTTACCCGTTAATTATGGCGCATTTATTATTTATGGTGTTAATCAACCGGGAATTATGTTTAATAGCCTAGCAGAAAAACATGGTATTAAAGAAGGAGATATAATCTTAGAAATTAATAATAACCGCATTGATATTAAGCATCCTATCAATGAATATTTACAGGATATTTGTCTGGGAGATGTTGTTAAATTAAAAATCCTACGTAACCAAAAGGAATTAATGGTTAAGATTAATTTCTAGTATATATTTTATATGAGCGGGTGAGCAGAATCGGACTGCCGTCTTCTCCATGGCAAGGAGATATAATAGCCACTATACGACACCCGCTTAATTATATATTATTATATCATTTTTTTTATAATAGTCAACAAGATATACCCTGCCTTAAGCAGGTTTTAAACATTAATTGACAAAAATTAATAAATTTGAAACAATATATTATATATAAACATTAATAGTCAAATAATATGTTAGATTCTCAACAAATTGAAAATTATAAAAAGCAGTTAGAATTGGAACAAGATAAAATTCAAAAAGAACTATCATCTTTTGGAGTTGTAAAAAGCAACGATCCTAATAATTTTGATTCATATATTCCTTCTATTGGATTATCTGAAGAAGACAATGCTTTGGAAGTTAGCGAATATTTAAATAAACTTTCAACCGAAACATTATTAGAAGCAAGGCTGAAAGAAATTACTCAAGCATTAAGCAAAATAGATAATAATACTTTTGGTATTTGTGAAAAATGTAAAAAGGAAATTGAAATAAAGAAGCTAGATGTTAATCCAGCCTCAGATTTTTGTATTAATTGCAGTAAGCATTTAATTTAATTTATTTCTTTTTTTCTTCTTTTGTTTCTTCAAAAGCACCAGAAATTAATAAATCTTTTCAATCATTAGTTTTTATTTTGCCACCTTTAGCATCTACTCTAGCCCTCGATAATCAAATCGCAGCCGTGACAGGAGAAAAAATCATTGAAGCGATAATAGAGAATCCAACATCAATGGTGTTTAACCCAGTGATAGTCGCAAAGTCTATCGCTGTTTCTTTTATAGTGTTTCAGAGAGAATCTTTTTTTTCACTTTCTATAGTTTCTTTTTTATCAGAATCTAAAGAAAACAGTAAATCTTTTTCGGTTGTTTCTTGTGGTTTAACATCATTTTTTTCTTTTTCAATTACCGGAACGGGTGTATTTTCTTTTTCCGCCCGTTGTTTTAAAGTTAAAATGCCATGTAATTTTTTAAAAGCCAAAGAAATAGTTTCATCATCTTTCATTGCTGGTAGTACCGATTCTATTTCTTTTATCATTGTATCTGTATCATAATCATCAGGTAATTCTATATCTTCAAATATAGAATCATCTTTCTTGGCAAGATGTTTTTTATAAAAAACAGCCAAGTTCTCGTAAGTAAAAGTTTTTTCTATGTCTTCTTCGCTATCAATATTTTGGTTATCATTATTTTCGCCAAAATCTTCTTTTTCTTTTTCCTCTTCTTCTAAAACATATTTTTTAAATCCTTTTTGTAAATTATGTTTAAAAACTTTATCTTTCTTAAATTGTGAATCCCAATTAATATTTTCCAAATCAATCTGCTCTGCTAAACCCTTAGACATATCAAGCCATTTGTCAGTTTTTTCTTTATTAGCAGACTCTTCTTTTTTTAAATCTTCATATCCATCTACAAAATTATTGATCCTAGTTTTTAATTCTTTATTTTTTGTTTTATTAGCTATACTTTTTAGTCAGTCAACCTTTTCTTGATTATTTTTAATACTGAACATAAAAATAAACAAGAAATTAACATTCCGATCTCTAAATATTAATTTCAATGCTTGTTCTTTTAGCTCCGTATCTTTAATTCTTGCAATTGCTTCAAATGGATCTTTTCTATTTTCCATCATGTTTTTTAAAAATACCTTTTGGTCTTTTTCGTTTTTATTTTCATTAAAAGTTTTTTGTATAATATCTATTTCTTCTTGAATATCATTAATGGCTTCGATATTTGTATCGATTATTTTTTCCATTCTAGAACTAACATTATTTCTTTTCTGGTTATTAAGTAAATTAATAATAGTATCAAAATTAGAAACTTTTCGGAGTTCTTTAATAGCGGAGTATTCTATAAAAATATCTTGATTTTGATTGCTATCTTTTGATCTTACATTTTTTTCTTTTTCAGCAATTGCCTGCTCTTTGTTTTTTAGAGTTTCTTCATTTGCATTATTCTCTTCTTGATTTTCAAGAACTTTAGCATCAGTATCGTCAGTTTTTTTTGGTATTGTAGGTAATTCGCCCATATTTATAGTTCAAGTTTATTATTAATAATATAACACAAAAGTGGCAATTACACAATTAAATAAATTTGATTAACTTTGGTCTGCATATCTTAATTACAATTAATATTATTGATAAATAAGTTATTATATAGGCGATTTGATCTACTATTCCCTGTTTAAAGGTTAAAGTTACAGTTTTTTTGTTAGGAATTACTGCCATGAATGTTGGTGATACTAAAAATGGTCCTTTAGCTCCGTTTACTTTCCAGGTTGGGAAATAAGATACTTTTACAATGTGTATTTTATTTAAGTCATTAGTAGTAAAACTTATTTTTGTATCAGTAATTTTTTTAACATCAATTTCATTAACAATATTAAAATTATTTCTAGCAAGCTCCAGTTGTTCTTTTTGATAATCATTTTCATAAAATATAATTGGTAAATTTAAATCTTTGTTTTTATATCAATCTATTGATGTTTTTATTCAATTTTTTTCTTTTTTCATAAGTTCAAAATTATTATAAACATCTACTATTCTATTTTCTGGTACGGCATAAATAGCAAATGGCCCAATATTTTCTAATAGTTGCATATTTTCACTTGCTAGTTTTTTAATATTTTCAGTGTAAGCTATAAAATATTTTGCATTTGAAAGTTTTAAATGTTCTACTCCCTTTTTAAAATTAAAAGGAGGATATTCAAACCCAGCGATAGCTGATGTCGGACTTTCGGTTGTTTCCGTTTGGTTTATAAAATGGAAAGGACCGAATATTGAAGATTCTATTAACAATCCTTCAAAAGTTGGTTTTCCTGTTAAAATCGGTATATTTTCTAAGAATCGTGGTGTACCAAAACTATCATATTCTGGTCGATATTCTCACATAACTTTTCCGTAAGGCAAAGTTTTCAAATATTTAAATAAGGGAATGGCGGCATTTCTATAAGCATCCTTGTCTTCAAATCCTTTATAATTTCATTCCATTCAATAAGGAATATATTTTATTTGTGATTTTATTCCTGTGTTTTTGCCAAAGAAAAAAGTAGGATCTATTAGAGTTAAATTAATAACAAATACTATGCCTATTAGCACTATATACAATCAATTCTTTCTAGATGAAATTTCAGCAATTAATTCATTAATACCTATGGCTCCTAAAAGAATATAGCTCATAATAAAAAATGGTAAAAAGCGTGTGTTATAAATTGGAGAATTAGTTACTAGTCAGAATAATATAAAATTAGTAACTCCAAAAATTAAAATATTAATGAATTTCCAATTCTTGTTTTTAATTGAAAAGAATAAACCTAAAATAGCAGTAAGTGAGAAAAATCTTAAAAATGGAGGAAAAACCTCTTTTCATTCAACAGTACGATATCAATTCATCATACTGGTGTATGATTTATAATATAAAAACGGAATTGATCAAAAAGCAGATACCATAAAGGCGAACATAAATACTTTTAAAATATATTTTAGTCTTTCTTTTCAATTTTTCTTAATAAAAATTAACACTCCACCATATAGAGTAGCACTAATTACTGGAAACGGATGAGACAGGGCCATAATGGCTAATATTATAATATTAGGAACCAAGTATTTGTTTTCATCTACTCCTTTTGATAATAATCCCATAAATAAGAAAAACAGAGCGAACGAAAAAGAATATGAAAATTCACCAGCTAAAGTACTGGGAATATTACCACCATAAATACTAAATGCTTCTAAAAATAAAAACATTATTGATCCCAAAGCACCAATTTCTGGTACATATTTTTTATAACCTAAGAATCTAAGTCCTAAATAAACACAGATCGGCATTATTAATGTTCCTAAAAGAGTCGCTAGTTTAAATGCAACATTAAGTTTTAGTATAAAACTTATTAAAGCCGAGATGACAAACATTAATGGCGGATAAAAATAGAGAAAAGGAAAACCACCGTATCAATCGTGTGTTCAGGTTTTTATTGTTGGGAAAATAGATGCTAATTTATATGCGATATAATTATGTGAACCAGTATCTCCTCCCGAAATCATAGTATCTTTAAATATTAAATTTCATGGTATTTGTGCAAATAAAAATATATACAAAACTATTAAAATTAAAATACTAATTAAAATGGGAGATTTTAATATTTTATTAATTTTTTCCTTAATCATTTTTATTTTTAAAATAATTTTTGTTAAATCTGATTTTTAATATATCAAAACACATTATAATTATATCTTTTATTTTTATTGTACTTGCGTGAGTATCCTTTTTCATTTCAACTAATATTTTTAGGATTTTTTGTTTATGGATTTTAGCCATATACAATAATTCAATATCAATTGTGAAATTATCAATTATTAATTTTGATTCTATTTTATCAATAAAGCTTTTTTTAAATCCTTTTATGCCACATTGCGTATCAAAAATGCTTCATCAAAATAATGTTTGAATAATAATATTTATACCTCAATGAGTTGCATGTCTTCAAAAGTTTTCTTTAAAATCAGTTCGATAGCCAATAATCACATCTCCTTCATTGCGAGCAAGCATATCATACATTATTTTAATGTTTTCAATACCATAAGGCAAATCAGCATCGGTAAAAATAATAATATCTTTGCTGGCTATTTTAAAACCACTCCTAAGGGCCTTTCCCTTTCCATAATTTTTTGAATGATTAATGATAACTATTTTCTCTTGGTAGTTACTAATTTTATTTAAAGTATCATCTGTGCTACCATCATTTACAATAATAATTTCGCTACCACTAAAATTATTTAATAAAGTTTCAATGTTTTTTTCTATAAACTGCCCTGAATTATAGGCTGGAATAATTATTGATAAATTCATGTTGTTCTTTTAATATATCGATATATTACCAAAAATTTTGTTTTTAATCAATCTTTATGATATAATAAAAATAATAAATTATTAGTTATTATGGAGCAAAATCATAAAAAAGTATGTTTAATTATAATAGATGGTTGAGGTATTGGACGTAGCGACCATACAAATCCGACTTTTTTATATAAGGGTCCTTTTTTGGAATATCTTAAGCAAAACTTTCCATATTATGCCTTACAAACATCTGGTATCGCAAGTGGGCTGAGATTTTTAGAAGAAGGATCAAGCGAAGTTGGTCATTTAATTATTGGTTCTGGTAAAATTATTTATCAAGTTAAAACTAGAATTGATCAAAGCATTAATGACGGGACATTTTTAAAAAATCAAGCAATAATAAAAACGATTAATCATGTTAAACAACATAATAGCGTGCTTCATTTAATCGGAATATTAAGTTCTGATGGGGTTTTAGCCTCGATCAATCATCTTATTTCATTAATTTATACTGCACGCATTAATGGCGTTAATAATATATGCCTTCATTTGATTTCTGATGGCAAAGATGGCCCACGCAATGAAGTATTGGTATTAATCAACAAGCTCGAACAAGAAAAAACAACTCTAGGTGCTATAAATATAGCCTCTATTACTGGTAGATTTTATGCCTTAAATGATCATAGCGAGATGTATATTGATAAGTTTTATAATTTCTTAACTTCTAATAATCCAAATAACTATCAAGAGATAGAAACACATTTAGAAGAATTAAAAAACAAAGATATTAGTGACGAATTCATTGAGCCCTTTGCTATAAAAAATAATTTTAAACCCATTAGTAGCAATGATAGTATTGTTTTTTATAATCTTAAACCCAATGCTTTCCCTATTGAATATTTCATATCGAAACTAAATTATAATTCTAAAAGCATTACTAATTTGAATATAACTAGTTTAGTTGATCTATCAAAAGATTTAAATGTTAATATTGCTTTTCCCAATGAAAAAATAAGCAATTGTTTATCAATGGTATTATCGGCTAATCATAAACGTCAAGCTCATCTAAGCGAATCGATAAAATCTTTGCATGTCACATATTATTTTAATGGATTAAATAAAACGCCATTTCCTGGTGAATATTGGTTTATTTTACCATCAAATCCATCTTTAAATTTTAAAGAAAATCCGTATTTGGAAGCGCCACACATTACCGAGCGTGCCCAACAAATCATAGATGAAAATATATATGATTTTTTAGTTATTAATTATCCTAATGCTGATATGGCTGGCCATACTGGTGATATAGATGTTGCCAAAACAGTCATTTCAATTATTGACAAAGAATTAGAAAAACTAATTACTCATGGTTTAAGTAAAAATTATACATTTTTAATTACTTCTGATCATGGTAATATTGAAAGAATGAAAAACCCTCTTACCGGAGAAACAGAATTTGGGCATGATGGTAATTTTGTACCAATATATCTTGTTGATAATAGCTGGAAAAACGCTATGCCTTTAACTCAAGAGGAGATATTATCTCACGAAAAAACAGCTGTCGGTATTTTGGCTGATATTAGTCCAACTATTTTAGATATTTTTGATATTAATCAGCCAATCGAAATGACAGGTCAATCTTTGCTACGCATTCTTAACCTACCTTAATTTATGAATAAAATTATTACAAATAAAATTAAAAATAGCCCACATTTATCAGGGGTTTATCTTTTTTTTAATAAAAAAGAAGTTGTTTATGTAGGCAAAGCCAATGATTTAAATTCTAGATTAAAATCTTATTTAAATAATAAAATAAAAAAGAATCAAACTATTGATATTTATGCCAATAATTTAAAATGAATTATTACCAACAACGATACAGAAGCATTAATTTTAGAATCAAAATTAATAAAAAAACACTCTCCCAGAGTAAATATAATATTAAAAGATAACAAGAATTATTTTTTTGTAAAAATAACCAATGATAAATTCCCTAAAATATTTATTACTCATAATGATAAAGATGTTGATGGTACTATTTTAGGTCCATTTACTTCCGGCACTCATTTAAAAAATCTTTTAAAATTATTACGTTTAATTTTTCCATTTTGCAATTGTAAAACAATGCATAAAAAACAATGTTTTAACACTCAGATTTCTCTTTGTCCTGGATATTGTTGCCAAAAACACATATCTTATACCAAATCAGATCTGCAAGTATACCAAAACAATATAAACAACATTATTAAGGTTTTACAAGGTAATAATAAGATAATATTAAAAAATTTATATAAAGACATCGAGAAAGCCGTTAATAATCAAGAATTTGAAAAAGCAAATTTAATAAAAAAACAGATTTTAGCGTTAGATAATATTTTTAAACATCAATCAATTTTAAATGTGAATTACGAAAAAATACACATTGAAGCCATTCAAGAATTATCTACATTATTTGAATCTAAAGTAACGATCAAAAATATAGAAATGTATGATGTTTCTAATATTGCTGGCCAATTTGCTACCGCTTCTTTAGTATTTTTTACCGATGGTAATCCTAACAAAAAGGAATATAAAAAATTTAAGATTAAGTATACCGAATTAAAACCCAATGACCTTTTAATGTTAAAAGAGGTATTTAATCGTCGTATCAATAATATCCATTGACATCAACCCGATTTGATATTAATTGACGGAGGTGTTAATCAACTTAAAACAGCTATAGCTGTTTTTAACAATGATAAAAATTTTAAAAATGTTCTTTTAGGGTCTTTAGCTAAGGGCAAAAAACAACTATTAGTTTTTAAGCAGGATATTATAGAATATATTGATTTAAAATCTCTTTCCAAAGATTTAGCCAATATGTTAGTAAATATTCAAAATGAATCTCATCGGTTTGCCATCTCTTATCATCATAAATTATATTTACAAAATTTAAAAAACGACCATTAAGGTCGTTTTTTTTTGCTATTTAAATTGTGACAGGAAGTCTATAATAGGCTCGTCTCCCATTAAGCATTGACCTTTATAATACATCATCGGCACCCCTCAATTGTCTTGCAATTTACATTCTTTGATTTTATTTAAGGCAACTTCTATATTATTTTTATCAGTAGCCGGATCATCGATTTTTAACAATTTTGTTTCAATTTTAATATCTTGGTTATCTTTTAAAAAGGTTTTTACATTTTCACAATGCGGACAAGCTGACGAATAAAAGATTAAAGCCTCATTTTCTTTTGTTTCAGCTGGTGTTGTAATTTCTGTTATAATTGGTTCTTCAATAGAAACGTTTTCTATAGGAGTATTACTGATTAAATAAATACCATAACCACCAAATAAAAATATGATTAAAATAAGTAAAGCCCAAATACGAGTAAGTTTCATAATAAAGTTTTTAATTATTAAATTATGTTAGTGCCGAAGGTGGGACTTGAACCCACAAGGTATTGCTACCACTACCACCTCAAAGTAGCGCGTCTGCCAATTCCGCCACTTCGGCAACATATGACTTTAATTTTATCATTTTTATCTTAAAATTTCAAGATTAAAAAAGGATTTGTAAAACAAATCCTTTCTAATGTTATTCTTTGTTTTCAACTTCTGTATTTTGTTCGTCTTTAATTTCTGTTTCAACTGGTGTTTTTGATTCCTCTATTACTGCTTTAGTTTCTTTTCTTAATTTAGCTTTAGTTTCTTTAATAGATTTCTTTCTAATATAATATAATTTTGCTCTGCGTACTTTTGAAGATTTAATAATATCAACTTTAATAATATCACTAGTATATAAAGGAATGACTCATTCAACACCGACTGAATCAACAATACTTCTAATAGTAATTGAAGCGCCCAATTCTTTATTGTGTTTTCTAGCTAGTACTAAACCTTGCACTGTTTGTGTTTTGCTACCCTTACTCTTTTTGTCCGGGTTTGATTCTTTAAGTTTTAACACAATTTTTACAGTATCGCCTACTTTAATGCTATCCAAAACGGTTTTGGCATTCTTTTTAATATCTTCATTTATCGTAAAAATACTTTTTGTCATTTTGTTTTGTTTATATCGATTAATTTATACGTATGTATGATATTACCAAAAAAACAATGATTAGTCAACCTATTCGAACTTTTTAAGTCACGTCGATAAATCTTTAGGTAGTTTTGATAAAAAATGGTATTTTTCCTTTTTATAATCAAAAATTAATTCGCTAGAATGTAAAAATTGACGATTAAGTCCATATTTCTTATTAATTTTTTTAGAACCATATTCATTATCACCAATAATATAATTTGACATTGAGGCTAAATGTACTCTTATCTGATGTGTTCTGCCGGTTTGTGGCCAAGTTTTTATTAAAGAAAAATTATCAAATTCTTTTATGACCTCATATTTTGTTATAGCTGTTTTCCCTTCTTCATTTAAACTAATTTTTCTTCTATTAAATTTACCTTTTGATCTTGTTATTGGCATATCAATTATTCCCTGTCTGTTTTTTAATTTACCATATATTAAAGCTATATAAACTTTTTGTATTTTATGATTTTGAAATTTTAATTTTAAACTTTTAAAAGCACTTTGATTTTTAGGTATTATCATTAATCCTGATGTATCTTTATCAAGTCTATGCACTATACCTGGTCGCAATGGATCTTCTCCTACTTTAACAATATTTGGATAAATATGTATTAAGGCATTTGCTAAAGTTTTTTGATCTTTTAATGTAACCGGATGTACTAACAAATTCGCAGGTTTATCAATAATCATAAAATCTTTGTTTTCAAATATAATTTTTATTTTTATTTTTTTGTCAGGCGCCAATTGTATTTTAGGTTTTTCAAAAATTTGATCATTAATATTAATTTTATCACCTATTTGCAATTTAATAGATGATTTTATTTTCTGATCATTTAATAAAATATTACCATTTTTAATATTATGGTTAAAAAATTCCCTGCTTTTTTCTGGGAATTTATATGCCAATCATTTATCAAATCGTATTTTTCCAGTATCGTTGAATATTATTTCCATAATAGCATTTAAATAGTGTTATATCGTTATCCTATAATAAAACAATATAAAAATCAATAGGCCTTGAATTTCTTTAAAAAAATTGATAAGATAAAAACATTGAGATATTTATTACGGGCGTGTAGCTCAGTTGGTAGAGCGATCGTCTTATACACGATTGGTCGAGGGTTCGAGTCCTTCCACGCCCACAAAATATTGATAAAAATATACAATTATGTTAATATAAATTTATGGACGATTAGCTCAGTTGGTTAGAGCGTTACATTGACATTGTAGAGGTCAGAGGTTCGAGTCCTCTATCGTCCACCAACAAAAAACCACTAATAAATTAGTGGTTTTTAAATTATTATTTTTCTTCTATTAATTGATAAAACTCTTCTTTTTCTAATGTTTCTTTTTCTAATAATGCCTTGGCTATTTTTTCTAGTACTTCTTTATAATCATTAATAATTTCTTTTGCTTTTTTGTGTGCCGTATTTAATAAAGCACTCATTTCCTCGTCGATTTTTGCCGATAATTCTTCTGAAAAATTATGTTTGTTTGTTAGCGACTTTCCTAAAAAAATTGATTCATCTTCGGCTAAAGAAATTGGCCCTAATTTGCTCATGCCAAATTTCATAATAAATGCTCTAGCTTTTTCAGAAGCAACCTTTAAATCATTTGCCGATCCAGTTGATATATCGTTAAATATAATTTCTTCGGCACTATACCCTCCCATAAGAGTTGTTAGTTCGTCTAATATTTCTAAACGAGTGGAAAAATTCTTATCTTCTGATGGCAATTGTAATGTATAACCCGCAGCTCTGCCTCGAGAAATAATAGATATTTTATGTATAGGGTCAGCATTTTTTAATTTAGCAGCAACTAATGCATGACCGCTTTCATGATATGCTGTAATTTCTTTTTCTTTCGGTTGTATTATATGGCTTTTTCTTTCAGGGCCAAGTAAGACTTTTTCAATAGATTTTAATAAATCTTCCTCATTAACTTCTTTTTTGTTATTTTTAGCGGCCAATAAAGTTGATTCATTGGCTAAATTTTCTAGATCAGCACCTGAGAAACCGGGAGTTCTTTCAGCTATTTTACGTATGTTTATATCTTTATTTACTTTTTTATTATTTAAATGTAATTTTAATATTTCCTCTCTTTCTGATATGTCTGGCAAGTGAAGAATAATTCTTCTGTCAAATCTGCCAGGTCTTAACAAGGCGCTATCCAAAACATCAGGTCTGTTGGTAGCAGCTACTACAATAACATTGGTGTTGTTATCAAAACCATCCATTTCCACTAATATTTGATTTAATGTTTGCTCTCTTTCGTCTTGCCCACCACCAATACCAGAACCTCTTTCACGACCAATGGCATCAATTTCATCAATAAACAATATTGAAGGGGAAGCTTTTTTAGCGATAGCAAAAGCAGATCTTACTCTTGAAGCGCCAACACCTACAAACATTTCTACAAATTCTGAGCCAGAGATATGGAAGAAAGGAACATTACTTTCGCCAGCAATTGCCCTTGCTAATAATGTTTTTCCTGTACCAGGGCTTCCCATAAGTAACACACCTTTAGGAATTTTAGCGCCTAAATCAGTAAATTTTTTTGAATTTTTTAAAAAATCAACAATTTCTAATAATTCTTCTTTTTCCTCTTTCATACCAGCGACATTTTGGAAAGTAATTTTATTCTTATGTGGTAAAAATTGCCTTACACCCGCTTGGTTAAAACTGAACATTTGACCAGGCCCTTGTTTATTTTGTTTTCCAAAGAAATTAAATATTGTGAAGAATAGATAAATCGGTATAATACCAATAGCAACAAACATAAAAATACTCATTCAATTAATGTCTTCTTTAAAAACAATTTTTACATTCTCTAATTTAGTAGCGTCAACATTATAATATTTCAAAACTTCAAAAATAGATTCGTTAACATTAATTTTAGTTGTTATTTTATTATTTGATTTATCAATGCTTACAACGTTATTTTCTTTAATTTCTATTTGAGAAATTTCCCCTTTATTGATAAGGGTAACTAGTTCACTTATTGCTAAATTTTTTGTTTTTGATATAAAGCCAGTATTATTACCAAAAATTAAAGCAATAGTAATTAAAATTAAAGCAATTACCAGTATACTTTTAATAATATTTTTCATCTTTTAGGTATTTATTTTATTAAACGTCTATATATCTTATCAAATAAAACATGAAAATACAATAATTAAAAAACAACCACCGAAGTGGTTGCTTTTTAAAAGATTACTGTATTATTGGTGTATTACCATTTTGTATAAAACCAATAGCCGCATTCATTGATTCGTTAGAAGTAGTTATTATAACATAGTCTTGGGAAAATCCGTAAACTAATGATGTTTCCTGACCCGGGTAATCAAAATGTCTGATATTTACCCCTAAATATTCTCTATCTTTAAATGTTTTTGTACTAGTTGTTTTGGGTGAAAATAACCAGAGATCCAAAGTGTTTTTTATAATATTACGGTTAGATTCTCAACTCATAAAATCAGTTTTAATTGTTTCTGTAGCATCGCTCTTTATTTTAAATACTAATCCTAAAGATGGATGTACTTCTCCATAAAAACTATAAACTAAATATTTGTCATTTAAATATTCAACTAATGACATAGGCGCGTTATCTATAAAAGCACTTAAAATTTCACCAGAAGTCATAAATTGATCTTTAATTTTAGGCGTAATTACTTTAAATTCACCAGGTGATAGCAAATTATTAGCCTCTGTCTTTATTTGATTTACAATTTCTTGTGATTTTGATATATCGATATTTAAATTATTTAATTGGAAACCACTATTTAACGGAATAAAAGGAGATGCTTTTGTTGTTGTAGTAGTTATACTAGTGGCTGGCATTAATAGATTTTCAGAATTAGTTTTTAATGAAACTTTTGGTGATAACATTTTAGGTCTGATTATAAACATAAAAACTAAAGTTATAGCTATTGCTAACCCTAAAATTAATAATAATGGCAATATTTTACTTTTGCTTTTAGTGCTTATTTGAGTTTGTTCAACGTTTGCTATTGGGCTAAATTCTTCTGGCATAATTAAATCATTCAAATTAGCGTTTAAATTAGAACTCAAGTTGTTTATGTTAGCATTATCCTTTATTTTTGCAATAGGAGCTACATTTAAATTATCTATTTTATTTTTAATATTTTCTAAAGTAGTTGGCTCTGTATTAGTTGGTACAGCTTCTGTTACAATTGGTGTTGGAGCGATTGGCGCTGGTCCCAATACTTGATTTAAATTAGCAAAGTCTGGCACTTCTATTTCCGATGGCTTATTAGGTATTTCTGTATTTATTGGTATTTCTGTTTTTGGGATAGCACTGCCTAAATCTACACTTGGCGTATTTACCGGAGTATTATTTTGTGGAACATTATTTATATTATTAAATCCAGTATTTACAACGGGGTTTTCTACATAGGGTAAAGATTCGCCACCACTATTTTTTAAATTACTTAAATCAGCGTTCATGGTTCTAATATATACATTAGAATCTTTTGGTAAAAAACTTGGATCAACTTGGCTATCATTCGCCTTGCTAACATCTTGAGGATTTAAATTTATAGGATTATTTGGATCAATCATAATT
>Ga0116157_10000587_pt1 | contig 37408 bp, 38 predicted proteins | sample AD_UKC048_MetaG_FD_89882 | JGI IMG/M metagenome (GOLD analysis project Ga0116157, IMG submission 89882) | Active sludge microbial communities of municipal wastewater-treating anaerobic digesters from USA - AD_UKC048_MetaG | ecosystem: Engineered > Bioreactor > Anaerobic > Digestate | place: USA... | reverse complement strand
TGTGCGATCACCTCGTCGTCCGCGCGTTCGTCGGACGGTGGCACCAAAGCCCTGCCCTCCTGCACGAAGTTGTCGAACATGTGGATGTCCTCCCCCTTGTGTCGGTCCTACCGCCGCCCCACCCTCTAGCGATCAAAGGCGCTAGCCGGTCCCTTAGCTCAGGGCGAGTCGTGCTCTTATAACCGGGTTCGTCAGGTATGGGGCAGCGTGTGTTACCGTGTTACCTATTGCTGGTGTGCTTCGTACTCAGCGTCCTGCGCACTGAGCAGCACGCCTTCCACCTGGCTGGTAGCCTTGTGCAAGGCTTCGGCCAGCGACTTGTCCCAGTTCTCGGTACGCTTGAGCGTTTCGGCACGTTCCAGTGCGTCAAGCGCGACCTGGATGTACTCGATGGCCTTGGCTGCCATGTCACTCCTCCTTGGGAGACTGCTCGTACCAGCGCAGCAGGTCAGCAACGGTGATAAGGTCGCGCAGCGAACGAATACCGTCGGCGTGCTCGCGCTGCACATCTTCCGCGTGCTTGTCGGCGTCACTCAGTAGGTCGAGCACGTCGCGCATGTCAGTTGCCATGTCACTCCTCCTGCGGGAACAGCTCAGGCTCAGGCGCGCCCTTCAATACCTGCTGATCCTCGGCGTACTGCCGGAGCTTGGCCCATACGGTGTCTACGTTGGCGTCGGTCACTTCCATGATGCCGAGCTTCTTCAGCGTGCCGGTGATGTGGAACCCGTCCACGCTGCCCTGCTTGTTGGCGTAATACTGGCACTGGTTGACGAACGCTACGAGCTCGCGCCCATACCTGGGCGACCGGATGATCGGCTGTGCGTCTGCCTGTGACTGCTGCGGCGCGGGTTTCGGTGCAGGCCGAGGGGCAGGGGGCTGCTGCGTTCCATTCGTCGGTCGCGGTTGGCTCTGTGCATACCGCTCCAACTTGACCGGCTCGCCATCTTCCAGCCACGACCGCAGGACTGCGGCCAGGTTCTTCGTCGGCTTCTCGATGACCACGTTCACCAGGTCAGGGCAGCGCGTCTTTGTCACAACCAGGGTGTTGTCCTGATCCATGTCGGCCACGACATCGAACTCGTACTCCAACCCGTCACGCTGCACGGGCTGAAGCCCCACCTTGCGGATGACGGTGCGGCCCCGCTCGTCCTTCTCCTGCGAGTACTCCATCTTCGAGCGCATGGTCACGATGATGTGCAGCGGTGCACTGATGATCTCATCGACCATCCTGTTATGCACCGGCGTCACGTTGCGCCAGGCGGAGAAGCTGTTGCCGCTCTTGTCCTGCTTGGCGAATTGATCCACCATCTCCAACGCCCCGCCCTTGCCGTTCCACGCGTGAGAGAGCGAGTCAATCACCAGCACGTCATACCCGGCCTCTGCGGCCTCGGCGATGGCCCGGATGTACTGGTCTGGGTGGAAGCTGTCCAATTCCTGCACGTCGAACCCGAACAGGTTGGCGTACTTGGAGGCGGAGCCGCGCTCCGTGTCGATGAGGGCGACTTTCTCGCCCAGTCCGCTCGCCAGAGTAAGCGCGGTGTAGGTCTTGCCCGACCCACTGGGACCGATGAGAGCCAGCCTGAGCTTGCTCTGCTTCTTCGTTGCCTTCGTGAAAGCCATGTTTCCCCCCCTTGTGTGTTGGCCCTAGTAGGGCAGCTCGCTGTAAGCCTTGCTGTCGTAGTGCGCGAAGGCGTCCTCGACCAGCGTTGCGGTCGGATCGTCAATCCACTTGCGGCCTCCACCGACGAAGTGGATGTTGATGCCGTCGAAGTCCTCGATGTCGCCGTTGTCCGTGACTCGCTGGCCCGTCTTGCGCTCGATCATCGTCACCTTGTCCGGGACAATCGTCAGCCCGTTCACCCTGATGAGCATGTCAGTTCTCCTTGCCGTTGGTGCCGTTCCCGGCGTCTGTGGTTCTGGCCTGAGCCAGTCGCTCGCGTTCGGCTGCGTAGCGGGCTGCTGTGTGACAGTAGCAGTCCAGGTTCGAGCATGTGTATACTAGCATCTTTGGAAGCTAATGTCAATAGGTTTTAGGTATGGAATGTCCCATTGTTGCGAATCTTTAAGGTTGGAAAGTAACTACTTGGGATATACTAGGGATAGTGTGGGATACAAGGGGAGGGCTATGGACAAACAAGCGATTGGCGACCGCATCAAGATGCTGCGGGAACGTAAGGGCTGGACGCAGGGCGACTTGGCCGAGGCGCATCGGGTGGCGCCGCCCTCCGCAACCCTGAAGTAAGCACTATTACCATTGTGGCTTGACAGGTAAGCACTCTTGACGTACCATCCCTGAGCGGAGGTACGCTTGGAAGATGAGAGGACGTATGCGCAGAGGATAGCCCTGGTCGCCTTCTGGCTGGGGCTCGGTGAAGGACTCACAAGCCAACAGATCGGCAAGCTGACGGGCAGCGAAACTTCCGGTCAGCCCACCAACCCAAGCAAGCATACTGCTCGCAAGATTCGCTCTTTCTTTGCCTCGCTACAAGCTGTTATCGACCTGCGCCAAGACGAACATGGCATCTGGTCAGCCACCTTTCCGTCTGTTCTTCAGCACCCCCAAACACCCGGCCAGCGTGCCGCACTACTGGCCTTTGAGCTGGCCGTACACGGAGAATGTCGCATTGTTGACGTGGCCTGCCGCTATGGTGTAGGTCGAAATTGCATCTGGAAGCTGCTTTCCAACCTGTCTGCCGTGCTGCCAATCTACTACGAGCGCACAGATCACGCCTGGCATGTGCTAGATGGTGGAGGCTGAGACGATGCGATAGGCCCGTACAGTCCGATTCGCAACCTTGCGTGTTCCGGCCTCGACAATGCTCCCGGCTGCTAAGGCCCGCTCAATGGCAACCTTAGCCCTGTTGTACGTAACATGATTCTCGTCGGCGAACTGCTGACACGTGAACTCGTCCGCAGCAATCTGCGGCACGATGTACTGCTGCCCCACCTGTCGTAACAGGCGCCGGGCTTCTGCCTCGGTCATCAAAGTTCCTCCACCCCGTCCTGCTCGATGGGGATGCGCCAGTCATACTCGTCTACTGTGCCGCTGGCTGTCACGTCAAACGCCACCATGCCGACGCTCGCCACGGCGAACGGGGCCACCGTCTTGATATGATCGTCGTGCACCTTCCAGCTTGGCAGTATGAACCCCGTCATAACCACATCGCTACCCGTTACCGAGTACACGTCCCGGCGTAGATACTGATGGTGGTGTGCGGTGAGCACGAATCTCGCCCAGTCGCCGCGTTCCAGACCAGCCAGGTACAGCGACTTAAGCCACGCTGCAAACGCATTGCCAACTGTTTGCGTTCGACTGCCAGGCCCGGACCCTGGTTTGTGGGTTACGTCGAAGCGGACCCCGTTGATGCTAAGGCGCCCGAGGTGGTGGCTCGCCTTGCGGGAGTCCTGGGCGTCCATGTCGAGGATCTTTCTTGCCACGCGCTCCATGCTCGTACCGCTGTTGCCATCATGCGCGTCCGTGCCAGAGTAGAAGCGTATCGTGTCAGGGTCTTTGCCGTGCCAGCGGAACTTTCCAACTTTCAGACCCGTTTCTAGGACGGCGCAAGCCATGTCCTCCTGCGTGTCGATCCTGGTCGTTGTGATCTGCGTCGTTTCGTGATGCAGTCCCTCGATCACGTCGCCCAGCACGATGACGATTAGCCGCGCACCACGCCGCAAACGCGCTACGCGTTGCCAACAGTCCATCCAGTGTGCGATGATGGCTTGCTGCAATTCGTTCGGCAGGAGCGGAGTTTTGTCCTGCGAGAGCCAGTACTCAGGCGCCACGGCGTAGGGGGATCCCACGTGCAGGTCGTTGATAACAACGAGCACGCTTCGTTTCGGAGTTGCTACGCTCATAGCTCAACCTGCGAACAGGTGTGTCAGCCACGGTGTAATCAACTGCGCGATCAGGAGTAGGATGAGCAGTGTCAGCGTCGTGCGCGACTGCTGCCCTTTGAGTTCGTCCACGGTCTCCCCGATGGCATCAAGTTTGACATTCATCGCCTTGATCTCAGTTTGCACGTAGGTCATGCAGTCCCCCATCTTGGCATTGGTTGCCATGTCGCCGTTGATGATCGTTGGGATGATGGCCTGCGCCGGGAATACGCGCAGCAGGCTCTTGACTGCCGCATCGAACGCGTCTCCGACATGCTGATTGCGCCGGTAGGTCGAGTAGAACACCCGCGCAAAGTGCACTGCGGCCCGGTCCTCAATCGGTGCGTCCATGGCGACGACCGGCACGTGCAGAACGTTGTGCACTGCGGCGCCTGTGCTGAGAGAGTCGCAGGCGTTGACGATGACGAACCGCACGGACTTCTGTTTGTCGAGCATGGTGGCAAAGTCGTTCGCTTCGAGAAGCCCGTCAGACAATTCGAGCACGGACTTCGAGCCGTGTCCGCAGAAGTGGATCGCGTCATACTGCACCTTATCGTCGCGCAGCAGGCGATCCAGGCCAGCGCGGTCGAGCAGGCCGTTGACAATCTCCGGGGTTGTGCCGCTGGCGATGCCTGCTAGTTCGGCATCGGCTGAGACGGTCGAGTGGGGGGCGATGAAAAGCAGGCGCATGACAGTCCTCATCTATCGAATCGGCGTGCGAGTTGGCTTGGGCGTTGGTGCATTAGGCGTCCTGGACCCAGCGGGCGTACCGGAAATTGGCGTGCGGGAGCCCTCTGGCGTCGCAGGTAACGGTGTACGGGTGGCGTTGGAAGGTGTCGGCAGATTAGTGCTCGTCGGCGTGGGAGAACCCGTCGCGGTGCCCGTTGGCGTGACGGTAGGCGTATAGGTCGGCGTGCGTGTTGGCGTCGGCGTGCGTGTTGGCGTCGGCGTGTTAGTGGGCGCGAGCGTGCCGGTCGGCGTCACGCTCGGCGTGGTCGTGTAGGTCGGCGTCGGTGTATAAGTCGGTGTATAAGTTGGCGTTGGCGTTGGGGTTGGCGTCGATTCCTCTGACTCGTACAGAATCGTCAGGCTGTTTAGGATCGCCTGGGCGTCAGCGATGCGCAGTTCCATGTCGTGTGTGGTATAGCCATCCTTGAAAGCCGCGGTCATGGTGAAGGCTTCGGTTTCCCAATCGCCGCCGCCAACCTTGGTAATGATGCGAGTTGTCTCGGTGCCGCCAGTATCCTTCCAGGCCAGAGTAATCGTGCCTGCGTTGTTATCCAGATAGCGCAGCGTGACGGAGTAGGTGTTGTTCACGTTGCCACCACGCCACCAGTCGTCTTGAATGTCGATGCCAACGGTTGATCCCGACTGATAGCCCAGGGCGTTGCGGCTTTCACGCGCGGCAGGACTGCTCAATTCGGAAGCACACGCATCGGGAGGAGCACTGCCGCCTGCCGCAACCGCGGTAGCGCGAACACTTGTCGAACAGTAGGTCGTGGGTGTTGCCGCTCCGACCACCTCGGCCAGATGATCGAACGTGCCAGGAACGCCACTGTATTCGTAGCCGGTGCCGACATTCTGACGCTTGATCTCACCCTCACGAAACCAGATCCAGACTAACGGCGAGTCATTCTTGGTGGTGCCGAGCGTGCGGGTGATAACGTCGAGTACTGTTGCACTGATGTACGGCGACCAATCCTCCTGAATGAAAATGTTGTCGGCGTTAGCTGAGGCTGCGTTGAGCAGCATGTAATCTGCATGTCCCTCCCGGTCTGCCGTGGGCACAGACGCCGGGAAAATCTTGGGCTCGAAGCTGACGCCGCCCAGGTCAGGATAGGTATGGCCGATCTGGAATCGGCCCCATGGGGCAGGCGTCAGATACGTCCAGGCTCGATTCTCATCCGGCGCCAGGCCGTTGTAGCGATAGCCGATGTACTCGCTTGGTGATGGCGTGAGATTGAGTTGTTCTTGCAGATACTTGGACACCTTGCGGTCCGCGTTGTAGCTGCTGTTGGCGCAGGCCGGGATGCTGTGCGCCATGGTCACCGGCTTGTTCGTGCCATCTCGATAGGCGCGGGCGCCCGCCACCACCCAGTCGATGTAATCCTGACACGGCACCAGCGCCTCGATAGACGCCAGCCCGCCTTGCGCCAACACTACCTCGCCATTGTAGCCAGCCTCAAACGCAAAGCCTGCGACTCTCACATCATTCCCAAAGGTCGTCATCAGCGATGCGACCATGTTAGCATAGCCCGTCGTCCAAAGAGCGTTGCTGTAATCAGGCGCGGAATAGCCGCCCGCGGTCACAGTGGGGAGTTGGGTCGGAGCATAGATCGCCGCGCCCTGATGAATCGGGATACTGATCCAGGCTTGCAGGTCCAGGCTGTCCGCATAGGCCACCCGTGTTTGCATAGTAGACCAGTCAGGCGTCGCCGTCAGGTCGGCCTGGATCTCGCTCCATGTCTGCGGGATGTGGACCCCACTTTGACCGGGGAACGGCGTCACCGTTTCACCGGACGCCATCGAGCGTACTCCGACCAGCCCAGCTAAATAGCCTGCCGGTGTCACCGTGCCCTCGGGGTAGATCGAACGTGATACGTAGGGCTCGTCAAGTGGACGGTAATTCCGAGCAGCCAGGAAGATCCCGATGCAGACTATGAAACCAAACAGCAGGATACTAAGTGCGATTCGTTTCCGTTGTTCCTGTTTCATGCTGCGTTGAGTACCCCATCTTCGACAAACCGCTTCAACCGCCCCGTCAGCCAGGCATCGTATATGTCATGCTCCCAGGCATCGAAGATCCGGTAGCCCTTGGCGTGCAGCCTCTCCCACTGCACTGCGTCCTGTAACTTGCGCTGCGGAAGGCTGTGCCAGTAGTCGCCCTGCACCCGGATGATCGTGGGCTTGGCGCCGACATACACCAGAAAGTCAACCACCGCACCGCCGAGCCGCAACCGCCCACCGTCCTCGCTGCGCTGCCACTGAAAGTAATAGCCGAGCCACACCAGCGCCAGCGCAATCATGCGCTCAGGCAGCGTGCCAGCAACCGGAATCTGTGCCTGCTTTTCGCGGGACAGCTTGGCGATCTCCGCGAGAATATCCTCCTCGATGCGCGCATAGTTGAACGACTTGCGGATACTGGTATTGACGCCCCCGGGCTTGCCAATCTTGGGGAATGGTTGTTTGCGCAGGCGCGAGCTGAACGGTCGAAACATGGTCAGGCTCATGCGCCCTCCGTCTCAACTTCCTGATAGCGCACGACGACCGACATGATGCCCTTGTCTCGCGTCCCGCGCTGCTCGTTCGGTAGTTCGCTCGTCGAGTAGTCAACGATGTGCACGGTATAGGTCTTGCCGTACCAGGTGGTGAGGGTCAGGGGTTCTTTCGCTCGCCGCAGGGTGCGCAAGTCCTCTAACTGCTGCGTCAGTGAGCGCGTCACCTGGACGCCATTCCGCATCTCCAAACGATCTTCCAGCCGATACACGCGCGTCAGCGAGCGCACGTCGTCTGGGCGTTCCATGTACTTCAAGACAACGGCTTCGATTCTGGGAGTAGTTTTTGTGTCTAGGAGCGAACGTTTGAGGACTAGCTTCAACTGGCACTTCAACGAGTAGGATGCAGCCGGAAAGGCCAACGTCTGGATGCTGTCGCTCACGGTAACTGTGCCTAGAGAAACAAACTCGTCGTTCTCACTCGCCCGCCACAACACCTGCACCGTATCTGACGTACCACCATGGCACGCGGTCGTGTGGATCTCGACAGTCATCCAGTCCTTATCTACCGTGTGGATGTTACCGTCGATCCATGACGTGAGCAGATAGCCCGTATCCACGTACTCGCAGTTGGGAATCAGCCAGCGCCGGTAAGTGGTCGTCGGCATGTCAACATAGGCAGCGTAATGGCCGAGGCCAAACCACAGGCGCGGAAACTCGCCATACCAACCAGGCTCAACCACCAGCGACCGCACCGGCAGCATACCGATGTAGGGCATACTTACCACGGGATGCCAGGAACCTTCCTGATAAGCGTATAGCACGCTCGGCCCGATCTCAATGCTGTCGTAGCCCGCCTTGTAGTCAAGACTTGTACCGTTGGCTACTCCGCCCTCGGCAATCACCCACAATGCGCCGAGCGCACTGACCCCGGCCCGAAACACGACGCGTTGGTTAGGCACAAAGTTCAGCGCCGTATCTGGCGCAACCGGCGTAAGCACCTTCGAGGAGGTGTAGCGCAGGATGCCGTTGTTGCAGGAGAAATACAGGTCGCCATGGTGGATCAGCATCATTGAGAAGTTGCTCTCGTCGGCTACGTCCAGCAGGTCGATGACCTTGACGCACGACATTGAACCCGTAGTCGGGAACCCGGCAGGGATTGTGACCTCGTATAACCCGTCATCCTTGCCAACCCACAACGAACCGTCCCAAGCCACCATGTTACGAATCTGATAGGTCGCCGTGCCGATCTCAAGCGACTTGTCGGCATCAGGCCCGGTCGCGCCATCGTAGACGTTGATCGAGTTGCGGTCATGCGCGAACACAAGCAAGTTGCTGTACGTGGCGAGCTTGATCGCACTGAAACCGGCAAATGTAGTCGTGTCCCAGGTGTCGCCACTGAGCCCGGTCCACGTCTGCATGTCCTCATCGTTTGCCAGCGCGAGATACAACTTGTCGTACAGGTCGGTTGCCGTGCGGTGCCACAACGCGTCATAGATGCCAGCAGGCAGCAGCTTGGCGCTGGTGCCATCCATAATTGGCGTCATGCTCGGGGTGGCCGAGAGGTAGTAGACACACGATCCAGCAACCGCCCACACCCTGGCAATGCCATCATCGCCGGACCCAAGCAGCAGTCTGGGCGGCGTGTCGAAGTGGGTGTTGTAGTCGTCGGCCCAATGACAGAACATGAGCGAATTAGTCACCCACGCGCCATCAGTGTACACGGCGCCGGTGGCACTGCCACCAATGACGGCTGCTTCAACTTCCGGCGTGCCGAATCCGTCGCCGAGCCAATACACGTTCTTGGCTGCGTCTGAGTTCTCGACCGTGATCCAGTAGGTCGCGTTGCCGATGATGGTCGGCGATGCGATTGGCGAGGAGAACACAGCAGATACCCACTGCCCATACGCTCGCAGCTCGCCCAGGACAACGTAGGCCGTCGCCAGGACTGTGCCTGGCGCATCGGTCTCGTTGGCACACAGGTTGACCGTCACAGGCCCGGTGCCATTATCACCGCGCAGAAACAAACGGATGCGCTTCAGAGCGACCATGTAGCTTGGTGTAGTGAACTTGGTTGCCACTTTTGCGTAGACGCCTGCCGCGCCGCTGCCGCCGATGGCAATGTAAGAGTCGCCGGTAGCCGGAAAGGTGGTGCTGCCAAGATCATTAAGATACACCTTTGGCCCGAGCACAACCGTACCAGATCGTGTATCGACGTTGAAGCCGTTGTAGTACCGCGTGACTTCCGTAAGCCGTTCCTGCCCCATGCCACCTGAAAAGTCGGTCAGAGACAATGCCGAGATAGCATCGTAGTCCGCATACGACCTGTCTCCGGTAACGGTCTTGGGCGCGAAGGGGTTGGAAGATGTGTTGCCATGCGTCCCGCGCCCCAACATGAAACGATAGTCCGTTCCATTGTGGTTTAGGATTTCGTCGGCATACTCAAACTCTGCGCTCATGCTATGCTCACGGCTTCACATAACTGTTGTGATACGACTGCATTCCCATGATGAGGGCGTTTTGGCTTTCGGGTACATCCCAGTTCTGCGCCCTGGCACGCTTGGCAACGCGCTGTATCTTGCGTTCCTCCTGGGCCAGCTTCTCGCCCCAGTACCGCACCTGCGTGCCGTACCAGTCGCGGTCAGTCGTGTTGTTGAGCTTGTTCTCCAAGAGGTAGAGCACGGCTCGCGCCCGGACAAGTGAGATCGGCAGGGCCAGCGTCGTATCCTCGGTCAGTGACTTCTCGCCCGCGTAGTATGTGACCCACACCACATCGTCGCTGTTGAGCGTGTCGGGCAGGCGCAGGGTCAATTGGTTCTCGGCTTCCTCTAACTGCCAACCCTTGATCTCCACAGGCATCGTTTCAAGGTCGCCGTGCTCCCTGAACCAGACCCCGATGATCTGATTGCGCCGCATGAGTAGTGGCGCGCCGGTGATGTAGTAGTCTAGCGAGTCATCCTTCGGGGTAAGCGTCGTCGCCACCTCGTAGCCGACGCAGGCCAGATCGAGCGCATCGTCAATATCGTGCTTCGTGACGCGGAAGTACACCTGATACCTGTCGCCATCCTCCACCGCAGCCGATAGAGCCGGGGAGATGGTCATCGTTCCGGTCGTGCCATCGTTTACGAAGTCCGTAACCCAGGCGTCCTCACCCTCGGGGTCCGCACTGTCGGCAGACTTGATGTAGACCTGCGCACCGTTGAACCAGTCATTCGCGAAGCGCGTGAGCTTGGTATCTACGATGGTCGAGGTCGAGCCACCAGTTGCAAGATCGTCGTGCAAGCCGAACACGCGGGCAACCGCTTCTCGATACTGCGCGCGCGTGACGCCATTGCCGGAAAGGGGCGCCTCGGTAGTGGTCGATGCTGTCGCCGGAGTCCCGGTCCCTGATCCTGTTGCCATTACGCGACCTCCTCCTGATCTGGGTTCGTGAAGTTCCAGCCCGATTTTCTACGCCACACGTCGATCAGACCGGCTTCAAGATAGAACACGACTTGCCCGCTGGCATTAGTCCTGCCGCTGGCTAGGACTGGCGTTGTCGTGCTTCGAGCTGTGACCCATACTTCTGCATCTGGAATGGCTGTACCGTCCTCAGTTGATGTCAGCGTGTAGGTGAATGTGATAGATCCGCTGCCGCTGCCACCCAGGCCCGCGATCGCGGCCAGAACCGCATCGTCGGCTGCGGCCAGTGCCGTGCCGAGCTCGGCGTTCGTCGGCACGTCCCCGATCAGCGTGGCCAATGCACTGTTACCAAAGGTGGCACTGCCATCCCAATCGAGATAGCCCGTGCCGCGCAACGTATCAGTCGTCGCAGGATTGGCCCCTGCCTGCTCGTAGACAGCATAGGAGTACGATCCTGCCTCAACCGCAGGCATGTTGCCAAGATAAATACCAGCACCAGCCTCGGTCAGAGCGATATCGTAGTCCGTCCAGTTCGCTCCGTTGTACGCCTCAAACGCGCTGCCGTTCCACAGTTGCCCGGTGCTGTTTAGCAGCACGGCGTACAGCGTCAGGCCAGATGTAGCGTAGGCGTGCAGTTCGTTTGACATGTCAACGCCTTATCTTGGCAACATCAAAGTGCCGAAATTCTAGCTTTGGTATCAGCGCACATTTCGCAGGATCAATCGGCCAGCCATGTTCGCGCAGCAACTCGAAATGACGCAACGGTTCTGCTACAACATCGGCATACTGAAACTCGTCAGCACTCAACACATCAGACCGCTGGCGAAACTCAGCGATGAGTTTATCGAACACTTTGTTCTCGGTAACAAAACTGCCGGGAGGTGGGCCAAGAAACTTAGTAGCCGATGCCTGTGCCTCGGTCGGATCACGACGCATGAACACGATGCGAATACCAGGATCGTGTTGCCCTACATACGCCAATCGACCATGCAGCACCTTGATGAGCTTACCATCCAGATGCGCGGGAAAGTCTGGTCGTTTCAGATCAACCTGACTCAACTCGAAGAACCCGGATGGGTTTGGGTGATACTCACCGCGTGCTGGAATGATTGGGTCCGGCTTGAAATGCGCCGTCATGCCACCAGCTTGTAGTGCCGCCATCATCATAGACGTGCCAGAGCGCAGAATACCCGATACGATGTAGAGCATACTGCCTCCTTATGCCGTCACGGCTGCAAACGTCGCCACGTCGCCGGTGTAGTAGCGCAAACGTGGTCCTGGCGTCCCACCACCGGCATCTAGGTACAGCCAACAATTGTAGGCCGCGTAAACATGGGTCGCTGCTGATAGGTCGATGCTTTGGATGGCGTAAGACGCAACATCGTTATATATGAAGTTCGCACCAACCGTGTTGCCGCTGAAGTAATCACCCACCGTGTTGCTGACGAAGTTCGCACCAACCGTGTTGCCGCTGAAGTTCGCACCCACCGTGTTGCCGCCGAAGTTCGTACCAACCGTGTTGCTGACGAAGTTCGCACCCACCGTGTTGTAGCTGAAGCTCGCACCCACCATGTTGCCGCCGAAGTTCGCACCAACCGTGTTGCCGCTGAAGTAATCACCCACCGTGTTGCTGACGAAGTCAGCACCCACCATGTTGCCGCTGAAGTTCGCACCAACCGTGTTGCCGCCGAAGCCAACCTCGAACCTATTCTCGTACGTGGTGTCACCGTCAAAGAATACGCTGCCAGTCAGGATAGTTGATGACGTATACGCAAGGCGACTGGCATCTAGTGCAATGTGTATAGCTTTCGGCTGACCTGTGGCAAAAAGCGTGAAATCGTCATAGTCCACCCCGCTCGGCACACCGTTCCATGAAGTTGAATTGCAATTCCAGTATTGGTAGGTGGACAGATCGAACAAAATGATCCAATACGCGTCATCGCTGCCAGTCGGCTCTTGAGCCGTACTCACCGCACATGCCCTGTACACCATGCTCGTTCCGGCATGACTCACAATGTCGCCCTTTCTGTATGTCGTGCCACTGTTCCAGGCCGTCGCATCTGTTTTCCAACGCCGCGTCTTACAGTTGCGCCAATCACCGGGAGCGAACACGTCATTGACCGCATCGTGACGACTGATGATGACACCCTTGAATGAGGTAACGATTGCACCTTCATCGTCAATAAACGAATTGTCTGTCAGCCAGTTCGCGGGATTCCAGTCGTAGTAGATAACATCGGCAGGATAAGCCGCAGAGAACGCCAGTGAACCGATCTGATTTGCCGCTGTCGCCTGGACAATCAATGGTTCTGTCGTTCCGGTATCGTCAGCGAAGCGCACGTAACTCTTGGTCCAATAATCATAAATGCCGATGTAGTAGCGCGTGGCAAAGTCTGTGATGCGGTAGAAGCCGCCGACCGTCAGTGTACTTGCGCCGATAGCCGTGACCAAATCGGCATAGGTTATGTCGGTTGCACCACCGCCACCTGATGCAACATCACGCCATTCAGCCGCACCACTGCCGTCTGCCGATAATACCTGACCGTCACTGGCAGCGCCGGACTCAAAGGCCGCTGCGTTAAGTGGTGTCAAACCGAAAAACTGCGCCATGTTCTACTCCTCATTCCCTAACATCAGCTTACGCGTACTGCTAACATCCCATGTATGCAAACTGTCGTCACAGCGACGTCCGCTTACACACAATATCACTGGGCGCTGCTTAGTATTGGCGCAGCGCCCGAAGACTCTGTGAATCCCAGGCTCTCAGCAAGGGACATCACCGCTTGCCACCCAGCGCCTTCTTGAGCAGCTTTCGCACGCGCTTCAACTCCTGCTCCGCGGCCTCGGCACGACTCACCACAGAGACGTAATGATGCTGCGTCTCACGCACATAGCGCCGGATGGCCGCGGCCTGATCCTCGCCCGGTCGCATACCAATCAAGGATGACAATTCCTCATCAGTCATCGTACCCTCGCTGATCCATATCGTTGCATCACTGGCAACCGTGATGCCTGTTACTATCGCATCATTCGCACCGACCTGAACAAACTGATTCTGTTCGCCGTATTCCCGGATGAAGTTGCCGCACGTCCGACACGCAGACGGTGGCAGCGTTCAGTTACAGACAAGCGTCATGATGCCTCACTTACATCCCGTGTGTGCATACTGTCGTCACAGCGCAGTATGTATGCACACAACATCACCCTACCGCCGCGCCCGACTTCAGCGCGTTCTCCAACCGATACAGCAACCCGCCGTCTAACGCAATCAGGCTGGTAAGGATCGCTTCGGCGCGCGCCGTGTCGCCCGCCTCAATCATCCGTGTGTACTCCTCCAGCCACCACCTTACCTTCTCAGCCAGCACCGCAGGTGGCAGCAACGGCTCTTCTGCCGGTAGGGGCAGCAGTTGCGCCCCGAACAGGACCGCATACAGGTTGCGCCCAGGGCACGCCGTCTGGCCCACGTCCCGGTGGCCGACGATCTCAAGCCCGCGCCCAATGTACGCGTCCAGCACCGCATACAGCCGGTCAAACGTCGCCAGCGCCGCCGCAGTCGGCACGTCCGTCTCGAAGTTTCCTGCGAAGCACACGCCGATGCTGTCCGCGTTCGCGTCGCCCGCGTGATAGCGCACCGTGTCCAGGCTGCCCAGGTAGGACAGCCCGCCGTCCGGCGTGATGCCGAGATGATAGGCGATGCCGGGCCAGCCGCGCGTTTCCACGTGGTAGCGGGCCACCGCGGCCCAAGTCGTGCTGACGGGCGCTGCCGTGTGGTGCACGACAATACGCTTGATGCTGTCCTCCGACCGCTTGGCGTAGCTGCCGTTACTCACCAGCACCCGGCGCACGTCCACCGTCTGCGGCCCGAACGCGGCCTTGATCGCCGTCCATGCCGGATTAGTCATCTATCATCTCCCCGCATACGCGCGCCCGATGTCCGTCAGCACCAGCCCGCCCTGCTCCGTGAACAGCGACGGGTCGAGCAGCGGGTCACTCGTCGGCCAACTCCAGTGCGGAATATCCAGATGCCCGATGAACGGGCTATGTCGTGTCAGGCGCGGCGTGCGCGCCACCCAGCCCAGCCACTCAGCCGTTTCCCAGGCCCACGCGTCGCCGCTCCACCCCGGCAGGAACGCGTACTCCGTGCACCACACCTCACTGACGCCCCACGCGTCAGCCCACGCGAGGTACTGCTCGGCCAGAACGATCAACTCCTCAGCCGTGGCAAAGTAGCCGTGAAAGGCCAGCGCATCGAGCCGTGGCGGCGCGCCGTACTTGCCGATGTAGGCATTGCGGAAGCGCACCAGCCAGGCCGGGTCGAGGTGCGACGGCGCAGGCGATACCAGTTTCACGCCGGGATAGCGCCGCTCCAGCTCCCGCCACAACTCAGCCGCCCGCTCAGGCGTGACGAGCGATTGCCCGTCAGGCTCGTTGAAGCCGAGCAGCCAGCGCGAGCCGCGCGGCACCACGTCGCCCATGTGCTCCGCACCCCAGATCATCGGCACATACTCCACGTCATCCGTGCTGCGCCCCTGCGTGCTCCAGTTGTAATACCAGTTGCCGCCGATGGCGACGGTTTGCGCTGCCGTCGCGCCCGACAGGCCCAGCTTCGGCATGGCGGCGATGTGGTACAGCGGTAGAAACACCTGATACCTCATGCCCGGCGCCTCAGCCTGCTCACCACCGCCGCCATAACACACCACAGCGGCAGCACAGCACACCAGAACACGCAGCCACCTCATGCCTGCGTGACGAGCAGCGTCTTGTCGCCAGTCGCGTTGATGCAGTTGATTGCGCCACGGTACAGGTTGCCATACTGCATCGACATCTCGAACGATCCTCCGGCAGCGTTTAGCCGGATTCCCTTGCTCGCCACAGCCGTCCCGCCCAGATACAGGTAGCACACCGTATCGGAGTCGTTGACGACGAGCAGATACTTGCGCTTCTCATTTGCCGCCACGAGCACCGTGGAGGAGTTCTTGCACGTCACTTCTGTGTGTGTCGGCGCGCTCATCACCGCCGACCCGGTAAACTCACTCATAGATACGGGCATCTCAGCACCCCTTTTTGCCTGCGGGCTTCTTGCCCTTCTTCACCGGGCGCTTTGGTTCCGGCTTTTCCTCCTCCATGTCTTTCTTCAGCCAGGGCGGGAGGTTCTTGGTCTTGGGTTTCGGTGCCATCATGCGCTCCTAGTAGTCTCCGAGATTGATCCAGGTGATCGTCAGCGTGCCCGTCACAGCGACGGTCACGGCTTTGGTAGTCGAGGCGTTCGCAACCGCTGCGTTCACGAACACGTCCAGCGCGGTCGTCGTGCCGTCGAACTGCGCCGCTGCGGCCAAAGCTGCGTGCCAGTCCAGCGTCAGCGTCGCGTTGCTCTCCGTGTCCAGCGTGGTCTTGGGGATCAGATCGGCCTCGGTAGAGGTCAGGTCAGCGTTTGCCGCCTGCGTGCCATCCACACTTCCGACTGCCATGTAGAAGATGTCATTGTCCGAGGCGTTGAAGGCGTTGTTGACCGTCACGCTGGCGTTGATCGTGGCCCCGAGCACATGAATCCGGCCTACCGGGAAGTCGTAGACCTTGACGCCCTTCGAGTTGTCCGCATCGCCAGCCAGATCCAGGTCGTTCGCCCCGGTCAGCGTCAATGTGAGCACCGTTTGATGCAGCACGCCATCGCCGTATTCGACCGCAGTCGCCTTGCCCGAGACCACCGCGCCCACGCCAACCGTGGTTACTGGCAGGGCCGCAATCGTCATGGTATTGAGTGCGCTGAACGTCTTGGTGCCCGTAATGGTCTGCGTGCCGCCCGTGGTGACGAAAGCCGTCCAGTCTGCCGCGGCCCGGTTGTTCGCCGTCTTGACGTAGATCGCTGCGTTCGTCGTGTCCCAGTACAGAGACATGAGCGGCGCGTCAGTGTGCTGCCGTTCCGTGCCGGGCGCACAATCTCCATAGAACAAATGCGGCGCCAGGTTGCCGCCAGGGTCGTAGTTGTGTTCAGACTCGTTGCGTACTTTCATGCTTGCTTTCCTTCCACAAAGGTCATGCGCCGTCCTCGCTGTCAACCCATACGCGCGTCGTCAACTTTGGCTCCCGACCACCACACCATCTGTATCGCCGGTCGGCGCGCCGCTCTTGATGCGTAAGTCGCCTGTGGAATCAACCCACAGATGATAGTTACCAAGAATCAGATGCCCGTTGTCGTGACCTCCGTCGCCAGCAGGGTATACGGCCAGATTGAACGAAGTGTCAAAGCCGCCAGCCTTCAGGCTGGCAATGTAGAAGTCGAGCGCAGTATCGCCAACAGTTCCGATCTTAAGCGGCCAGGCACCGCACGCGACATTGGCTTCCGGCCCCGCAGTCACTTCACCGAATGCGTTTGTGCTGCCGGTGTCTTGCCCAGACATGATGAGTGCTGGTGTGGCCGAATTGATGTGCGCCTCGTAGCGCGTTGACTTGGCGATTTCGATGCCCTTCAGGATGAACTTGACATCGGCTGCTGCGGCAAGATATTGCCCGACGACGGGCGGATACTGCGGATCAAGCTGAATGCCATAGTAGGGACGCGTGATGGTGTTCGAGCCATCAACGTAGAAGTTACTTGCGATGTAGAAGCCCCCCGTTACAGTCTCCGCCTGGACAATGTTCGCCGTATTGAACTCGAAGCGATTGCCGATGATGCGATTGCCGATGCCACCGTCGTAAACGGCTTTCGCAAAACTTTCGATGTCACAGCCGATGATCGTGTTTGTGCCAGCGTTAGTGTCAAAGTGGATGCCGATGCTGTCCGCAATCGGCGTAGGATACTTTCCGCTAAACCATGAATCGGTGAAGTTGCACGTCCCGGCCCGTTTCTGCACCTTGACGCCGTACTTCAGATAACGCAGCCGACACGCCAACACACGCAGACCGCCGCCCCACGTACCTGTCTGATCGCCTTCGCCGTCCATGATGATGCCGGTTTGTGACGTATTGGTGCCTTCGATGACGACATTGAACAGCAGCGGATTGACAGCCCGGTCATACTGAATAGCGATGCTATCAGCGTGCGCCAGCGTGATCGTCAGGTCACGAATCTGCACGTCCTCAATGTTAGCATCAGCCGCGCTCGTATTTTCAACGTAGATACCGGCATTTCCCGCCAATGCGCTTGAAAAGGCCAGGATGCTCCCGATACCCTGCCCGCGCAGCGTCACATTGTCACCGCTGATTTGTATTTGCCCCGTCAGTTTGTAGGTGCCCACCGGGAACACAACCTCACCGTTAGCGGCAGTGCTGGCAGCGGTGATAGCAGCCTGTACCTTCGTCGTGTCATCCGTCACCCCGTCGCCTGTTGCACCGTAGTCCAGCACATTGAACACGCCTCGCGTGGCGTTATACGTGCCAGCCGGAATCACCGCGATCAGCGCATTGTTCGCAATGCCGCCCGTCCCGATATTCGTCGTGAACGTGAGCTGCGTGCCGCTGTCCACCGTGGCAACCACGTTGCGCTCGATGATGCCCGTCGCCAGCGCATACTCCACGTAGCAGCCGCCGAGGAAGCCAGTCGTTGAGTCAACCGTCACGACCTTCTGTGCTGCCGAGGCCGCACCGTCAGCCTGCGTGATCGTGCTGCCTCCATAGAAAGAGGTCCAATCGCTACTCGCTCCGGTATCTGCCCTCTTGATGTAGACATTGGCCGTGGTGGATTGCTGATGGATGTAGATACTGCCAGGAACCGCGTCGTACCAGGGGCCATCCGTCGCATTGAGCGTGTCATCACCGTACCAGACAGCAGGCGCATACGCACCACGGTCGTTATCAGGTGGGTAGTGCGGTATGATTGATTCTATGCCTCTGAGACGCTTCGCCATGACGATTACTCCCGGTGCAACGGAGCCACTGTCCGAATGTTCATAATGTGCGGCTTGCCGACAAACTGCGTCTTGACGTGGTATGCCCAGGCGTCCCAATCCACGTACCCGATGGTCAGATCATGCTTGGCGAAGAACAACGTCGCATTGCGGGTGAATACCATGTCCTCGGTCGATGCCTTCTGCGCGTTCAGTTCGTTCGTGTACTCGTAGTAGAACCAGGGCGGCGGCAGCTTGATTTCTTCCCCGTCATGCTTCGTGAATCCGGTGAAGATGCGCATGTCAATCGCCATGAGCCCGGTCCCTTGCAGCGAGCACTCCTGAATCCCGCGCATCGCCGCAGCTTCCTCACGCGTGTACAGCTCGGCCTTGATCTCATGCCCGTCCTTGAAGGTGCGCCACCGGCCCATGATCGGCAGGTAGTCCGGGCCTGCGGTGCAGTACGGTGCGCTGACGATGGTCGGGGATTCGTGCCAGCGTGACGTGATGAAGTCGAACGCGTGCGGCAGGAACGGGTGGTTCTTGTCGATGTCAGGCGCCATGTCTGAATCAACGACAACCAGAATGTCAACGTCTGAGTTCATCGCCACCACGACCGCTTGATTGCGGCTCATGGTTACGGGCGTGTCGTTTACGTGCCACAGGCGCAACTCGCCTTCGATCTTCTCGTTCTTGTGCGCCCACAGAACAGCGGCAGCGGTCCAGTCCACGATCTCCGTGCGCTCACTCCCCCCATACGGAAAACGTGCCAGCATCACACGCCAGGTCTGCTTCACTGAGTCCTCCGAAGTACCATCTTGATACGTCCCTCCATTTGCTGCGTGAACCCGTGTTGCGCGGCTGCTTCCTGCACCAGCTTCTTGTCGTACAGGCGATAGTCGTCGAACACCCACCAGGCACCGCGCGGTGCCCGTGGCCCAAAGAAAGCAACTTCGTTCAGTACATCATGCGTCGTGTGCGGCCCGTCGAAGTGCACCATGGCATACTGGTTGACGACTTCGCTCAGCCCGCCCCGATACACGTAGACGCCAGTCTCAAACCTGCGGAAGAACTCGCGGTCAGTCATTACGATGACTTGGAGATCTACCTCTCGTAACATGGCGTGTTCGTACAGGTCGGCCAGGCACTCCCGGCGCATCTTGTCGTTGTAGATGGTGTCAACGTACAGCAGCGTATCGCTGATGTCGTAGTTCAGACCGCCCCAGGGGTCGATGGCGACATGCGTATACGGAAACGGGGAGCGGGCAAGCTCATCGAGAATGACCTGTGTCCCGCCCCCCGTTCTCACACCGATTTCGCATGTCAGACCAGGAACCTGCGCCTTTACGACCTCTGCCGTTGCTTGCGCAAGCAATTCGTATTCGCCAGAATCCCGGTCGATCATGGCTTACCAGACGCTGGGCTCGATAGCGACAACCACGGTCGCAGCGTTCCCGGAAGCCGCGGTCGTCAGCACATACGTCGCCTTAAACTGGTCCCCGGCAGCAACTTTCAGCGAGCTGCCAGCCGTGGTCAGGGTGGCCGATTCGGGCGTCGCGGCGACCAGATCGCCACCAGCGCCGATATTGTAGGTTGCGGATGACAGCACGTTGGCACTGCCCTTGGCGATTGCCAGGGTGCCGCCGGAAGTCGTGAGCAGCGTGTTGATGCCGATCCAGACTTCCTTGACCGTCCCGGCGACAGGCGAGACAGCAACCGCGATCTTGTTTGTGTTTGCCGTTTCAATGACAGTGCCGAGGTCCAGGTAGACCCAAGCCGATCTTGGTGTAGGCACAGTAGTACTCCTTTCACAGTGGGGAGGGCTTGCCACCCTCCCCTAGCAGGCTCAGTTGATACCGATGGTCCACTTGGACACGGCGACCTTGCCCAGCATGACCCGCTTCTGGATCGCGCCGACGCCACCGTACCACCACCAGCCGTAGTACTTCATGCGCTTGAGGGTGTCCAGGGTGCCGTCAGTCACGATAGGCACGCCATACTGCCCCGCATCGCTCGAATACACACCGATCAGGCTGTTCTTGCCGATCAGCGGAATGGCCCCCACGTTGTACGCCTCCACGACGCTCTCGCCAGAGGCGTGGTTGAAGCGCAGACCGAACGAATCGTTCGCGCCGTTTGCCCGAATGGTCAGGGTCGTGTCATTGACCGCGGTAATCATCACCTGTTCCAGATTCGCGCCGGGTGCGACACTGTTGGTTTCCAGCGTGCCGATGGTGATGTAGTTGCCCACCGCCAGGCCGGTGGCAGAGGTCACGGTGACGGTCGTCGCACCCTTGCTCGCAGCGGCGGAAAGCGTGGTTGCCGACTGCAACGCGGTGCCGGAGCCCATGTACAGGCGCCCCATGTTGGTCGGAACGAAGGTGATGCCCGACAGGGTGAAAGGCTTTTCCAGGGCACCGTAGATGTTCATCTTGTCCTGGTAGTAGCCGATGTTCTTCCACTCGGCCAACGCTTTCAGATCATGCGCCACCAGGGGATGAACCAGCGCCAGGAAACCAGCGTCCTCGAAAGGCTCGATGTCCATCGAGTACGCCTGGGCCGCGAGCTCCATGAGAAACGAGTAGGTAACGGTGTCCGTGCCGCTGGCCGCGGTCAGATCGGACATGTCCGCGCTACCGTCGATGTGCAACGTCTGGGTGGGGTATGACGAGCCGCGCCCACACGCCGAGCGGCGCAGGATGCGGTCGATGCTCTTGACGCGGTTCATGGCGACGAGCTTGCCCATGACCTCATCCAGATTCGTGCGGCTCTGCAACCGGGATTTCTTCGAGATGGCGAAGGTCTTGCCATACTCGTCCGGGGTGACGGTCACGTTGCCATCAGAGATGGTGTCCGGCGTCACATCCGCGTCCTCAGTCAACGAATCTTCCACAAGGTCTTGCTCCGAGTAGATCGGGAAGTCCAGGGACGAACCGTTGCCGCCGTTGGGGGTGATGGGCGCCTGCCAGTCGATGAACTGCGCCCACACACCCGGATTGTCAACGGACGTGAGGTAGTACTTCTTCTCGTATTTCGTGACGACACTGTTGGTCAGGTCGGCAGCTTTGGTGATACCCATTGTCAACACTCCTGCGTCTTACGGCAGGTAACGACGCTCAAACGCGGTTGCCCCACCGTTTCTTGAACTCCTGACCGGACATCTTGCCCTGTTGAAGCAGGGCCAGATCGCGCTGCCAGGAAGCGCCAGCGTTGACAGGTGTTGAAGGTACTGCCGTATCGACCTCGTTCATGCCTGCGCCTTGCAGGGCTTTCGCAACCTGCTCCTGCACCAGCTTTGCAATGGTGGCAGGGTCGGCGGCTCGGCGGTAGGTCTCGATCTCGGCTTGCAATTTTGCGGCTTTCCTTGTAGCCAGGTCACGCTCAAACTGCGCCGCGCCGGTAGCCCCACTGTATGACCGGGGATCAAATCCCGTCATGTCGAGCCCTTCCTCGGCGATGCGCTTGCGAACGTGCGTATCCCATTTCTGCCAGGCGGCATATGAGGCCGCAGCCTGCATGTCGGCCAACTGCCGAACGATGCGGCGCTGCTCATCAGGATCGACAGCGTCATCCAGGGCGTGTTCTAGGGCACGCTGCTGGTCCGCGAACTGTTGCTGCTCGCGTGCTTCGATCTGCGCTTGCAATTCTTCCCGCTGGCGTCTCTCCTCGGCCACCTGCTTGTCCATCGACGATTTCCACTTGCGGAAGGCGGGCAGGGTGTCGAGGTCGATCTGCGATTCCTGGCTCTGAGCCTGCTTGACGGGTCGGGTACTTGGGCTTGTCTGTTCTGAATCGGTCTCGGCTGTCGGCGCTTCATCTTCGGGAAGTTCAATCTCGGTCACTTCCTCGTTCGGCTCCAACTCCTCGTACTCGTTCAGGCCAAACTCCTGGTTCGCCTGGGCGTCAGTCATGTGATTCCTTCTTCTCCTGTCGCTCTGGAATGTGCCCGCTATGGGCCTATGCACTCACTTTACAATGCGGGTGTGCCATGATTTTGGTTTTGACAGGAGAGAAACCGCAGAAATACAAAGGCCCGCAGGAGGAGGGTATCCTGCGGGCCTTTGCGGAGGGAAGGACTTGCGCTAAACCGGAACGGGTGGTGCTACCGGCACGTTCATCGGCGCGTGCGGCGTGCTGACCGACGACCAGCCGCCTACTGCTGGCGCCGTGGAAGGTGCGGGCGGCGGCACATTCGGCGCATTAGGCGGGATACTCTGCATCATGCGCGTGTAGTCCGACTTGACGCCAGTCTGCTTCATCAGCCACAACAGATACTTCAACAGCTTCGCCCATAGTTGCGGATTGGCCGCGATCCAGGCCGCACGTTCTTCTGGCGTCATGGTGTAGTACTTGGACGCCAGCGAGAGGATGTCGCTGCCAAACATCAGCCCGGCGAAGGTGTCGAAAGCCGGATCGTCACTACGCTCCTCCTGCACCAGCTCGCCGTAATCCTGCAAAGTCCACTTCTCGTATGCGGGCGGCTCGGCAGGTGTCGGCGGCGCGGTGTCAACCGGGGTCGTGCCCGGCGTCGTGACCGGCGTGCCGCCTCCGCTGGTGTAGCGACTGCCACCGCTGCTGTACCGTCCACCCCCGCTGTAATTGGTGCTGTACGTGGGAGTGCGCGAGGTGTAGCTGCTCGACGCCTTGCTCGTCGTTTTGCTCGTAGACGTGCGCGTGTCACCGTAGATGTAGTCGTAGTAAGCCTGGACTTGCTTGTACTTCTCAGGGTTAGCCTTCTTCCAGTCGGCGCGTGCGGTGCCAGTCTTGGGCAGCGAGCTGTACTCATCCGCCCACTGTGCGACCTTGGTGCCGAACCGCTTCTCCGCCTCGTCGTACTTCTTCGATAACTCGGACTGCGTAGCCGTAGCCGCTTTGCCGGTCGTCGGGCTGCTCGTCGGCGGGTTGAACTTCTGATAGGTCGGGCTCGTCGCCTTGGTGCTCTTGCTGGCGTCCCAACCTGCCTTCAGCCAGGGATACTTGGCGAGCACGGCTGGCTTGTCTGCGCCCTCGGCGTAGTACTCGTCGTTTGCGGCCTGGTACTCCGCGTAGGTGTGCCCGGTTGCCTGCTCGACCGCGGCTCGGATCGTGTCGCGTTCTTTCCAGTACTGGTCATACTCGGCCTTTTGGTCCGGGGTCGGCACGCCAACCGTGGCGGCCAGCTTCTCGATGCCTGCCTGGAACGCCTTGACCTCGTACTCTTTCCAGCCGCTCAGGTCGCCCTTGTCGGCCTTGAAGCGGTCGATCATCTCCTCCGTCAGCCCGGCCTCCGTGAGCATCCGGTAGTATTCCTGGCCTGGCGGCAGGCGGTCCATGACCGCATAGGCGTAATCCTTCAGCCGCTCGGTCTGGTCCGACTCGCGGGCCATCTCGACCGCTTTCTTGAACGGATACTTCTGGTTGAAGTCGTTTAGCATCTTGCGCCACACGGCTTCGTCAACACCCTGGTCGTAGCGGGCGTCCCAGATCGCGTTCCATTCCCGGTTCATCCGGTCGATCTCGATGTCGCTCATGTCCCGGGCCTTGAAGCCAGCACCGAACAGGTAAGAACCCAGGTTGCCAGGCGCACGCTTGACTGCCTCACGCTGGCGGGCCATGTCCCAGGCTTCGCCGCTGTGATTGTAGGCCGCATCCTCAAACTGTTGCTGCGTGATCTTGCCTTCCTGCAACAGAGTGTACAGCGCGTAGCCGATGCGCCGCCGCTCCCAGGTGTCCCCACCCTCGACGTTCTTCAGCCCGAGCGCACCTTCGACGGAGAACCCACCGGGCGGGATGATCTTTTGCAGCCCGGGGACGTACTCCCGCGCCAGCGCAGTCGCACCCTTCAGTGGGCGTGACCAGGGGAACACGTAGCCCACCCACTCGTCAGATGCGTCCTGATAACCCTTGGATGACAGCCACGCGGCATAGGCCCACGTCAGAGCCGGGTGCAGGCTTGGCCCCCACTCTTGGATGTCGGAGAGCACCCTGCCACCAGGCGCCTCGTTGCGCGTCCGGCTGTCAAAGTCGTTGAGCAGGGCTTGCAGCGGGATGAGCGTGCGTTCGAGGTCAAAGTAGAGCTGCGTGTTGTGGAACGGCACGCGGATCTGATCTTCCCAGTACTCAGGCATCTCGGCATTTGGATCGCCCATCACCGCGCGGTAGTACTCGCGGTTCGTCTTGGCGAGCTGCGCCTTGATGCGGGCATAGTTGCTCACAAAGGACGGGTTCGTGAGCAGCCGCTTGGCCCAGTTCGGATAGGTGAACGTGTACCAGTAGGACCACGGGAAGATATAGGCCAGCCACTCATGGATCATGCGCTTGTTCTGGTAGTCGCCCAGGGCAAAGTTGCGCATCTGCGTGGCGAGGTTGGCGACCGTCGCCTTGTCGCGCACCATGTTCGGGATGATGCGCTCGTTTGCCAGCTTGCGCAGAAGGGCGATCTGCTCGGGCGTGAAGGGCGGCAGGTCGTCAACCGTCGCGGTCATGTAGTCCTTCAGCTTGCTCCACACCGGGCGCATGGAGGTGGCCGCGTGGATGCGCGCCGCACCGACGCTCATGCCGTTGCGCTTGAAGATGCGGTCGAGCACTTCCTGCGCCTGCTGCGTGCCAGGGGCGACGATGCCGATTCCTTCTCTTGCCGGTGGAGCGGTGAAGTCTAGCCTGCCTGTGGTTTTGGTTGTTCCTTGGGTTGGGAATTGCGCCAGTCCTTGACCTTTGGTTCCAAACGCGGGAGTATTAGCTTGCCCGATTCGTTCTTCGCCAAAGAATCCAAGCTGCTCGGCGGAAGACCCTGTTTGTTCTTCCCTGATTCGTCCAAAGATGTCCTCCTTGTTCACCCCTACTATATCACCATGCAAGTTCATCTGCCCAGGATTCGGCGCGGCTTCGACTGTATCAGCGTAACCGTTGAGCAGTTCACGTACTTTCTTGGGACTTCGACTGATGGTATCGAAATGAGCGAGCAGTTCCTTTTGGAATGGCGTCAATTCATCTGCGAACAAGCTCATCTGTGATAGGTAGTCATCTACCTTGATACCCTGCTCCTTCAAGCGGGCAAGAGCATCAATCGCTGCGGATAGGTCATCGCCAAGGGCGAGGTCGGCAGCACGTTCGCCTGAGCGCACCATGCTTTCAGCGCGGCTCATCTTTGGCAGACTACCAAACATGCCAGCTTCGATGTTCTTGATGCCGGGATCGAGCGATTCAAGGAACACCTGCCCCAACCGCTGACCAGCATCACCGGGGTAGGTCTTGGCAAACAAGGCTGCTTTCAGACGGGCTAGCCCCTGAGCGTTCAGACTGCCATCAGACGTAACAAGTGCGGCCCGTTCATTCGCCGGGATTGCTTCGATGTATGCTTTGACGATTGAACGATTGGCACCAGACGTAAGGGCTTGATCGACACTCTGATTGTCGCCTACTTCGAGTGTGGCAAGTAGCCGATCTGGCACCCGGCCAGCATCCTGCAAGGACTGCTCAACCGGCGACATGGCAAGCGTAGCCTGCTCGTTCGCCTCGGCAGCAAACTGCACGCGATCCACTTCTGTCACGCGTTCACGCACCAGCACCGGGTCTGTGATGCCTTCGAGTTGTTGGGCGTCAATGCCGTACTCTGGCGCAAGTTCACGCAAGCGTGTCTGATATGCTTGCCACCTGTCAGGTGCATCAGCGCGTGCCTTGCGTAGTGCCATCACTCGGCCATTACCAGATTCAACGGCAGCGTCAGGCCCGACAATCATTGGCCCGCGATCAAGCGAGTTGAAGTTGCCGAGTAGCCCATCAGGTTGCAGCTTCCTGGCAATCTCATCGACTTGCATCCTGGACGCGGCTCGATCTCTGATGCGCGGTTGAAGCTCCTGCGGGTAGGCAGGATTCGGAGTAAACGCATCCGTCTGTGACGGTATCAGTTCGTCAAGCGATACAACTTTGTACCTGAACTCATACTGCCTGTTCGGGTCTGTGCCGTAGGCTGTAACTCTATTACCAGTCGCGCCTTGCAGTTGCGCGGATAGTCGCGCCTCTTTCGCTGCCTGCGGGATGGGCGAGGGTTCGGGTTGCGGTTGCGTAAGGCGTGACTTTCTGAAGTCGTAACCTACTTGTTTACCCGTGCTATCGCTAACACCAAAGATGCCAGAGTCAACAGCTTCAAGTGCTTCACTGATGGCCTGTTCCTGTTTGATCTGTTCAGGGTATGACAAGTTGCGGCTACGAATCTCATCAATGTACTTGCGCTCGATCCTGGCCTTAGATTGTTCAAGGTCGTCAAGATAACGCTGGCTTCTATTCGTTTCTTTCTCAATGCCGCGCGTGATGCGCTTGATTTCCTTTTTGTATTCTGCAACCGCGCTCTTTACAGACTGCACACCCTGAGCGCTAAGCTCTGCTTGTCGTCCGGCGCGCTTATTCAGTGCTTCCATGACCGCTTCACGGTCGGTCTCAGTAAAAGCGGCTACACTAGGTCTGTCCACCCCGGCGTTCTTGCGGGCGAAGTTTAGCAGCCACCTGTCGTTATCTTCCCAGTCGCCCTTACGCTTGCCAGTCTTGGGGTTGTCGTTTTTGAGTTGATACTTGGTGCCGACCCCCGCGTCCCTGGCCGCGGTGCGAATGTTTTCGTCGCTGATCGCTGGTGCCCTTGTCGGCAACTCAGGCCCACCCAACTCAGGCAGAAGGTCAGTTGTCGCGGCGGCAGGCGCGGCTGGCGCAACAGGCCCGGTCGGTTCCGCGGGCGGCGGCGTCGGCGCACCCTTCGGCGGCACGTCGCCCGTGTTCAGCCTGCCAACGGCTCGCTTGATCTCCTCATCGAAGGCGTCTATCTGCGCGTTGCGGCGCTGGTGTAGGTCATCCCACAGTCGCGCTCGCTCTTTCTGCATCGCCTCGTAGATCTCGTCAGCGGTCGCACCCTTCAACCCGTTGCGCTTGTCCCGCCAGAAGTTGTTGATGAGCCTGTCAGACCTGTCCCACGTGTCCACCACGTAGGCGCGATACTCGCTCTGCGACCTGATTGACTTGGCATCGAAGCCCAGCTCCGGCATGAGTTCGTTGTCAAGCTGGTCCAGCTCACCCATAACGGCCATGCGGCTGCGCCTGCGTGCGGCTCTCGTCTCCTGCCACAGCACGTCACGCGCCGCGCCGTCCAGTCCTTCCTGCGCCTTCAACGTGGCTTTGATGAGTGCGGTATCGGCTTCCTGCGCCTGCCGGACGATCTCAACCGACCTGTTCAGGTAGTCCTTCAAGTCCTCTACCGTTGCAGTCTTGGAGTCCATCGCGTCCAGGGCGTCGGCGCGCAAGCTCTCAACTGCAAGACTCAGCGCGGTGCTGTTCTCGGCTTCCACTTCCCGAATCGTGATCCTGGCTACGGCTTCCTGCGGCGTCCTGGCCTTGCGCATTACATCGTCTACCGCTTCCACCGCATCCGGCCCACCGGCCTGCATCGCTCCCTCGCGCACGTCCTGCGGTGCGCCACCCATGCGCGGGTCAAGCGTTCTGCCTGCGGGCGGCACGGCTCCACCAGGTACTCCGGGAACACCACCTGCTACGCTGCCGGGCGGAGGGGCTGATCCTGTAATGTCCTCGATGACCTTGCGCACCTCAGCGGGATTCATGCACCCATCCAGCCTATGCTCGATGTAGCGCAACTGCTCCATGGAGAAGCTGCCGCTGAGTTCCTTCGTGATGCGGCGCACCGTCTTGGGCCACACCTGTTCCCAGTAATGACGAATGTGATGTGCCGTAATGCGCTCGGAGGCGTACCGCTCGAAGTTCTGGCCGACTTGCAGCGTCACGCTGAACTTGTCGCTCAGTGTCGCGGTCTCGACTGCCTTGAAGATGTCAAAGAAACCTATCGGATCGCTGATGGACTTGATGTACTCCTGCGCCTTCTCCCGCGTTTTCCACACGTCGCCCTGTGCGCCTACACCTTGCTTGGTCATCCATGGCGCCGGACCCCACCGAGTCCACAGAGTACGCAGACTGTCAGCCGATTTCACCGGGGCAACCCCATCCACCATCGCGGTAAACAGGTTGTTGGCTGCGTTGCGGAACGCGTAGCCCGGGTTGGTGCCCAGGAACATCATGGACACGGCGTTGCTCACGTTGCCGCGCCACTTACGCAAGGTGCTCTGCTGGCTGGGGTACTTGTAGGACAGCACATCCGCACCGTCAACACCCTTGGTCTTGACCGGCATCCCGTAAATCTTGCGCGCAGCTTCCTCGTAACGTGATGCGAGATCGGCAACGGCTGCGATGTCATCGCCCTTCGCTGCGTCGATGATCTTCGCCATCTCGTCAAAGTCAACGTCACCGACCTTGGGCGCGGCGGGCAGTCCGTCTACCAGTGCCTTCGCCTCGTCAAATGCCTGCCGAGCCTTGTCTGCAAACGTCTCGGCCTTGGCGATCTTGCTGGCGCTGGCCCCGGCCTGGCGTAGCTCGTCTACCTTGTTCGCTGCGGACGCAACACGCTTTTCGACCTCGGCCAGCTTCGCCGCGGCTTTGGCGCGCTCGGCCCCACGTGCTGCGGCTGTTGCCTCGTCCACCGTGCCGAAGATGTTACGAATCAGCAGCACCGTGCGCTTGGCCGGAAGGGACTGGCTGAATCCTCCCGTCATGGCGGAGATGAGCGGGTTATCCGGGTCTTGGATGAACTCGCGCAGGAACGTGACCATCGGATTCTCACCGGGCAGTCCGCCGAGCTTGGCGATGGCGTCAGGGTTGTTCTTGATGGCGTCCTGGGCGACCTCTGAGATGCGTGTTACCGTGTCGGCGCTCTCGATGACGTGCGCATGAGCGAGCGATTCCGGCGTAGGTTGCCAGGGTGTATGGCGCCCGAGCCATGACCGCGCCCTGTCTGAAGCCGTGTTCGTCAACGCGCCAACCTCGTCCAGCGTTGCTACATGCCGCGCCGCACCCCGCCCGATGAGTGCCGGTCCCTCTCTCGCTGCGGCCTTGGCGATCTTAGCCGCGTTGGTGAACATGCCGATCACGTCCAATAGGTTCAATGGATCGAGGATGGCGGAGACAATCAACTGCTCTGAGGCTGGGGCAAACTCCCGGTAACGCTCACGCTCGGCGACCTTTTGTTCATGCGGCCTGTCGATGATCTCCTGCATGATCGGCCCCATGTACTCACGGGACCACTGCTTCATCTCAACCGGCCTGCCGCTGGCCGGTATCCCTAGCTGGGCCACACCGAGAGCCATACTTCTGAAATAGGCGGCTTGCTGCTGTCGGTTGAGGTCGGCTAGCTCACTTCGCAACTCGTTCAGCGCGCTTCGCTCGCCGCCGCGCCCCTGGATCTGGCCTTGCGCCTCCACGATCTTGCGCTGCAACTCATCACGCGCATCCTTGTACTCGGCCACCGTCTGCTCGTAGTCCTGCGGCAAGAACCGTACACGCAAACCGGACCAGATTGGTTCTGTCAAAGCCTCCTGCGGACGCGTCAAGCCACGCCACAGGATACCACCCAGACCTCCACTTAAGGCCACATGCACATCTTCCCCGAACGTACGCGGATCGGTCGGTGCATTGGCTTTCCACTCTGGCGTACCACCTAGCGCAGCCCCGATGACAGACCCGACCGGCGTTGACGTGAACTTGCCGATTCCCGCTGCGATCTTGCCGGGTAGTTGCGCCACACCCTCACGCACGTTCGCGCCAAACTGATCTTCTGCTACCCGCGACGCTTCGGGGAAGTTCTCAAGCGCGCCCAGGGCACCCTCGCGGTTTTCCCACAGGTTGCGCGCAAGATACATCGCCGGTGCTGCCAGTGGCGGCATGGCGGCAGCATTACGCAGGCCGGGAATAGTCGGCGCCTCTGTCGTCGTGTCGAAGCTCGGCGGGGGCAGCATGTTGACCTGGCGCATGGCCGTCATCGTCTCAGGGTTGAAGCCCGGGAACGTGGTCGGCGGAGGTGGCAACATATCGTTGACCTGGCGCATGGATGAGACTTGCGGCGGCTCGTAGGGCGCGGGCATCCTCTCCGCTGCTGTGCGCTGGCGTGTACTCTGCACCCGGTAGGTGGGCAGCGGGCCTTGTTCATCTACGGGTGGCGTCCATCTTGGTGCTTGCTGCGGCATGTAATCGCGGTACGTCTGCGGTGCGGGAGGTGTAGGACGTTCGACCCCAACACTACCAGTATACGCGCCTGGCGCCGTGGTCTGCGCTGGCTTACGCGCCGACTGCGGAATGACCGGGAACTTGAAGCCGAAGTAGTCCAGATAGTTAGCCAACTAGATCTCTCCCGTGCGCAGGTATGAGACGAGCGGCTGGCGCGGCGCAGCGGTCAGCATCCGGCCAAGGTAGTTGAACGCATCGCTCACGGTGAAGGGTTGCTCCTGGCCCGGTACGATTTGCTTGGTGCGGTAGGCGTTGAGCCCACTCCACACACGCGCCCAATCGTCATCCGTCAGCGGTACACCCGTCTTGTTCTGCCACGCGTTGAGCAGGTTGTAGTAGTCCGTCTGCGCGCCCTTCTCGGCTCCACGCGTGCCGTAGTAGTCGGTCGGCTCTGAACCCAGGAATGACTTCAACCCGGCGAGATATGACTCAGGCAACGCGGCGAATCCAGTCCCAGGTACGGCAGGCGCGGCTCCTCCACCTCCACCACGCGCGACGTTGCCCAGAGAGTCCAGGCGTCTCCCCCAGGCGTCATAGGATACCAGGCCATCATCGCTGATGTATGATGCGTTATACGGGTGGGCCATGTGTCAACCTCCAAAAGTACGACGCGGACCAGTCGTGCGGGCCTGATGCAGCGCACGCGCCAGCTTACGGGCGAACTCCTCGTTCTGCTGTGCGTATGCCATAGCCTGCGGTAGATACTGCTCGAACGGCATGGACGGCTGCGGCTTGGTCGGGATCCGGTCTGAGATGCGATCCAACTCCCGCTCCGCCTGCTCCCCGATGCGTGTCAGAGAATCCGCGACGATCATCAGAAGCTCCCGTAGTAGTCGTCCTGCCGCTGCCGGTAAGACACGCGCCAATCTTCTGCCGAGGGCGGGCGTCCCATCGCCTGATAGAACTGATCGCCCCAAGCCTTGTCTGCCAGTGCGTGTTGCAGGGCGTAGTTACCGTCCTTCTGGTAGACTTCCTCCGGCGTAGCCCCACCGTGCTCGCGCTTGAACTGCTCGTACCACACCGGATCAATCCAGCCCGATGCACCATAGCTGCTGCCACCATAGCTGCTGCCTGAGTAGGTCGGTGCGGTGACTTGGCCTGCCTGTCCTGCGACTGCGCCCGGCACGCTCGGAGGTGCGGCGCCGCCTTGCCATATCTGCGGAGGATACTGCCCGTAACTTGCGGGAGCCTGCGCCCTGGCCTGTGCGCCTTGTGCCTCCGCCCCGGCCATGTAGTTGCGATACTGCGCGACGGCTGCGCTCAGGAGTTGAGCATAATCAATCGGCATCCGTACATCTGCCTGCTTCGGCGCGGCTGCGCTGGCTGGCGTCCACTGTGGGCGCGGCGCGGCGGAAGTTGCCATGGCTGGGGCGACAGGCGCGGCAGAAGTTGCCATAGCGGGGGCAACAGGCGCGGCGAAAGGCTGGGCCTGTCTTGACACGCGCGCAAAGTCATCGAATGGCATGTTGGCATAGCGCATCGGCGCCATACTGCTACCACTCGTAGGCAAACCGTAGTACCCTGCGTTGTTGACCGCGGCCCGGTACTCTTGGCGGAAGTCCGGCAGGCCCGGAGGTTGTGTTGGCATATCAGCCTATCCTTTCGATCAGCGTGACGAGCTTGATGACGAGCAGAACCAGCAGCTTCCCGACAAGGTTGTACTCTCGCCGCACATGCTTGCGCAGGAAGTCAGTTTCCTCACTCGTAGCAGCTATCTCCCCAGTCAACCAGCAGCCATCATGCGGCATATCAGGCCGGGCCGGATCATCGTCGTCCGGCACCCATACGTAGTCCTCGTCCACCGCACCACAATGCGGGCAGGCGCACCCTTGCACACCCACCGCGGCAACCCCTTCCCATCGTCCACCACAGTTGGGACACTCGAACGAGACGTGCAACCAACCTGGGAACACGCTGACCGTGCTGCCGTGCAGCTCACGCCACATGGGCCTTGCTCCGTTTGCGTGCTGGTACGGGCGACTCTGGTGCTTCCTGCGGCGTCTCAACCGGCTCGGCCTCGCACGTCTCATCCCCATACTTGTAGCGCACGATCTCTTTGTAGGCCAGCCATCCGCCCGAGGTCTGGACCAAGCCGATCTCCCCGTAGCCGTCATAGCCCTCGGCAATGTAGGACGCCATCTCCCGGCCCAGTGCATCTATGGCGTGCTGCGGGGTCGGCTGCACGACCGTGATGATCTTGTAGTCTGCTGTTACCTGCGGTGCGTTAGTCTCGTTCAAGTCTCACTCCCTTACGCTTGCGCCTGATCGACCGGCGCTTTGTCACCTTGCAGTTGTCCTTGTCCTTGGTCACATCATCCCCGGCATCATCATCCCAGGCTCACCCGCCATCTCATCAAGGTCAGGCACGACCGGCCCCTGTCCCGCGAGTGCCTGCATGTCGGCGGGATTCACCCCAGAAGGCGGCATACCTGGCATACCCTGCATACCTGGCGGCATACCCTGGGGCGCTGCGCCACCACCGCCCTGCATCTGGGCGAGTAGTTGCATGAGCACCTCGGGCGGCAGGTTGGCTAACTCAGGCGGCAGACCGGGAGGGACACCTTGAGCCATACCTTGACCTGGCATCTCAGGCATCGGGCCTTGTCCCATCATCGGCATCTCCCCCGGCTGCATCGGCATACCTTCCGGCATACCGCCGGGAGGCATCTCGCCCTGCGCTAAGCCATCTGGCTCATCAGCCACTTGCCCTAAGTCCGGCACAATCTGACCATCCTTGAGCTGCTTCCACCCAGGCGGCACCTTCAGCGTCCGGGGGATGTACCCGCGCGCCGCTGCCAGCTTCGCCGCTTCCAACGGGGCTAGCTGCTCAACGATCTGCTCGACGTGGATGCGCTCCTGCTCGCTTGTGTCGTCCTCGGTCAGCTTGTACTTGCTGCGTGCCGTCCTCTTGCTCAGGAGCCCGGCCTGCGTGGACTCGATTGCCATGCGCAGGTTGCTCGCCTCATCTGCGGGCATCGGATCGCCAAGCTCTACCTTGCATTGCCAGTCGTCGCCCACGTTCCCCAGCTTGAAAGACACTTGCCGCTTACTCCGCCGCTTGCGCTTCTTGCTACCATCCTCGGCAACCTGCGCACCTTCCGCACCCTGCATCACGACGAGGGGAATCTCATCGCCAATCAGGGGTTCCAGCTTCCGCTTGCCAACAATCGCCACAATCCTGAACACCGACTCGTAGCAGGATTCAATCGCGTGCCAGATCGGGGCGAGGGCTCGGCGTCCGGCCTGCGTTTGGAGGTTGATCGCATACCCGGCCATGGACTCAACACCCTGCCCGTACATCGCAAAGGGGAATGTCGCCTGCTGCAACTGCTGTAACATCCTGTCGCCCGACTGGAAGAAGTCGCCCGGCAATGGCGCCCGCTGCAATGGCTGCACCTGATCGCCCCGCGAGAAGAAGTTGACCGCACCCGGCGCCGTATCCAGCTCCCGGCTACCGTCCAGTGGATACGCATCCGAGAACACGTTCCAGGCGCTTGTTATCGCCGCCCAACCAGAGGTGAGCAGGATCGAATACCACGTGTCCAGGTTGCGGCAGATCGGGGCAATCGACCGCATCAACGGCTGATACCTGGCGCGTAGCCGAGGAATAACCCGGCCCACACCCACCGCATACGGCACGACCCCGTACCCATGCGCCCGCACCATCTGACCGGCCACCGCGATTGGCTCTTGCGCGGCGTAGTAGGCTACCCAATCCGGCGTCCATACCTCCGTCCACTCCACGTCCAGGTCATCGGGATAGGCTTCCACATCGGATAAGGCATCTGGATACAGGCCACGAATCTCCGCCGCAGTGCGCTCGAACCGCTCGGCCATGAACAACGTCCCGCCAACCCCGATCTCCCAGACACAGTTGCGAGGGTCACGCACGAGGCACACCATAGGCGACCCGGCCACCGCAAAATCACCGGACTCTAGCTTGGACAGGGACTTGTCGTAGAACAGCACCTTGGCGATACATACGGCGCGCTGCGTAGCGAGGTAGGCGAGTTCCATCGTCGTCGCCTGTTTCAGCGTCTCGTCATTCTGGCGGAGCCATGCCTGCAAGAACTCCTCTTGCTCGTCGGCCTCACGTTCGGCGGCTTCCGTCTCGCTGCGTAGGGGCACCTCAATCGTTAGTTCCTGCTGCGAGGCCAGGTCTACGACAAGATCAACGGTGTTGGTGTAATGGCTGCTGCGTACCAGCTTGACACCGTCAGGCGCGTTGGCGGGCGGCTCGGCGTCGTACATGGCGTCCAGCTCGTCGTACATGGAGTTGCGGGCCTGGGCTGCGTCGAATAAATCCTCGGCCTTGTTCCACAGTTCCTCGGGGGTCGGCTTGCTCTTACGTCTCACAGCCATGTATCCACCTTGCGCTTAGTCGGTCGCATGAATCTAACCCCTGTCTCAGTACGCACCATGCCCGGCCCGTCTGAGGGTTTACGTTGTGCGAACGGATCACCCGGCGAGGGTCGCGCGGCAGGCAGGCCCCTCCTAACACAACTCAATGCAAGCGCCAAAGCCATTACCGTGTCATCATGCTGTCCGGGTGGTGCTGAATACCGCAACGCGCCACTTGGCAAACGCTCTGCCGAATATGCTACGAGTTCAGCAAGTAACACAGCATCGGGGAAAATCTGAATAGACTGTTGCTCAAATGCCACAGCCAGTTCATTCACAAGAGCCGCTTTGCTCGCGCTTGTTAGTTTGACCCCTGTAACCATTGGTGCTATACTTTTCACAGTCAACCCCGACAATAGAAAGGACAAATCATGTTAGCACTCACCTGTAAGAACTGCGGCGTAGGGTTCACGACCTACGACGAGCGCCGCTCGTTCTGCTCCAAGTCCTGCTACATTGCGTACAAGGTTGCGCATCCTGACGAGTACGGAGGCAAGACCAACCTCTACACTTGCCAGTATTGCGGCGCTCCCGTGAAGCGTAAGCCATCCGAAGTTATCAACGGGAATATCTATTGCTCGCGCTCTTGCTCTAACAAGGCGCAATCGCAAGCCTTGAAAGACCATCCAGAACTCAGACATAGCAAGGGGGCGGAAGTCACTTGCCAGAACTGCGGCAAGCCGTTCTACATCAAACCGCACAGAGCGAAGGCGGCCAAGTTTTGTTCCCGCCAGTGCTTTCATGCGTACCGTTTTGGTAAGAGTAGCAAGGGTAACGGACTGGATACGGCTGGTAGCAATAACCCCAACTTCAAGGATACGAGCAACCACACGACGGCGCGCAAGATTGCGATTAAGGCTTACGGCAAAGCGTGTATGGTGTGCGGCTGGGACATAACCTGTGACGTTCACCACATCACGCGCCGTAAACTTGGAGGAAACGCCCCCGATAATCTTGTTGTCCTGTGTCCTAACCATCATCGAATGGCTCATCTCAATCTGATATCTCAAAGTGAACTACGCGCCCTAGTTCAGAACGCAATAGCTCAATCACCGGATCACCAAGGCCGGTTGCGTCTACCTGAATCATAGAGACGTGATATCGTTCTGCAATTGCACGAACTTTGCCGACCTGAAATGTCCAGTCTATCTTGTTGAACCTGTCAAGGTGTACCAACGCAATAGGATCAACGGACGTATCAAGGACCGCGATTACTGAGAAGTCAGCCAACCTAGCCAGATCAACGCCCATAACATAGGCGTGATCTGCTTGCGGCTCCATTGGTGTACCATTAGCGCACTTGTACACCCCCCTGAACACCGCGCCACCGTCCTCGATGAACTCGGCTAGGAACTCCTGAGCGAACACCCGCTCGGGCAGGGTGCGGCGTGCGGCCTCAATCTCATCGGCTCCAATGTAGGGGTTGGTAGCAGTCGGCTTACGCCACGAGCGCCACCCCTCCGCCCGATCAATGCCCAGGTTGTAGAGCTGCCAGAAGTAATTATGCCCGCGAGGAGTGCTCATAAACCAGGCACCCCCGCGCAGGTCGGCAAGCGTCGGGCGAATGACGTTAGTCCAGGCCGGTTCGAGGTTGGGGCTCATCGCCGCCTCGTCAATGATGACCTTGGCAAACTTGCGCCCGCGTGACGTATCCGGGTTGTCGAGGCTGAACATATCCACCGTGCCGCCGCTCATCAACTCGATCCTATGCTCATCCGCCCGAGCTGCTACCGTCACCGGCTGGACGACCTCCCGCACCATGCGCCAGGCGTCCGAGAGCATACGATAGGTGGGCGAAAACCAGGCCACCGGCTTACCCTGCACGGCTGCGTCAATCAGCAGGTCAACGCCAAGCCAGGACTTCCCCCAGCGCCGCCCGCACGCGAGGACGTTGAAGCGCGCGGCCTCGTCAACTACCTGACGTTGCGCCGGGTGTCTCGCCGGGATGCTCAGGGATAGGGATTTCGACATGCCGGATTACGATCTCCAATGGCCCACCACCGGGGCTAGATACCTCTGTCTTGTCGGTCGGCTTGCCTATCGTGCGGTCGAGCACCTGCACAATGGCGTCAAGCCGCTTGCTACTTCCGCGCCGAGCCTTCAGTTCATCCCGAAGCGCGTCCATCGCATCGGGAATCATGCGCCGCAGCTCCTCAGCAGCGATTACCACGCCATCTTGCTTGGCGAGGGTGATGCACATCCGCACATCGTTCAGGTTCTCCCACCTGCAAACTGTTGAGGGATGTATCCCCGCCTTTTCTGCCGCGTCTCGATCTGACTGCGACCACAAACGCGCCCGCACGAAATCAAGTTGTGCTGGCGTCAGGGTCTTGAGAAGTGTTGCGAAATCTGGTTGATCCATTGACCATCGTTTGCGACCATTGACTAGCCGCTGTCTGTCCGGTTGACCGACACCCTAACGATACCCTCATCCTGCTTGACCTGCATGAGCCAAGCTGCCTCATAAACGTAGCCTTCGGGGAGGTCGAGAACTACTCGTACCCCCCCATCGGCCATTGTGCGCACCTGGGAGACCCCTGCATTGATTGTGATCTCGTCGGTGTCCGACTTGCTACCCACCGAGCAGGAACCGGCGCAGC
>Ga0116157_10000577_pt1 | contig 37828 bp, 25 predicted proteins | sample AD_UKC048_MetaG_FD_89882 | JGI IMG/M metagenome (GOLD analysis project Ga0116157, IMG submission 89882) | Active sludge microbial communities of municipal wastewater-treating anaerobic digesters from USA - AD_UKC048_MetaG | ecosystem: Engineered > Bioreactor > Anaerobic > Digestate | place: USA... | reverse complement strand
TTAGATGTTGGGACTGAGTATGGGTATAAAAAAACTTGTGCTGAAATTCCTGGAATTCGTGATGTCAAAGTTGTTACAGCAGGTGATCCTTTAATGCAAAGAGATTACGATGAAGTTCGTAAAAAACATGTTTTTGGTAAAGTAGATATCTATATTCGTGGTGGAGAGAATTCTCAAACTGAAGAACAAGTTGGGTTTTTGTTTAATCAGGTAATTAATGATAGATTTACTGTTGTTGATGCAACTGACATGATTATTGAAACAACAAATACTAATGTAGATGTTTCAAAGCCTATTTATGAGGTAACAAAAATAAGGAATAATACAGCAGGTAAAGATTATGATTTACTTGGCAATTGGATGATCAAAAAAAATGGTGTTGATTATCAAAAAGGAACACAAGTTACAGTAAATTTAGAAACAGGCGATATTGTATTTGATACACCTTTAGTTGTAAACGATCAAATAACAGCAACTTACGACTACAAGATTGTTGTAGAAGAAGTTATTATTTCAAGTGCACTTGGTGGAGAAGTTGATTTTGCTCTTGGTTACATTCCTATAGTGAAAAATTCTTATATAATTACACAAAACGATGTTGTGTTAGTCGAGGGAATTAATTATACATTGAATGTGTTTAATGGTGCATTACATCTTTTAGGATCTGGTTTAGAACCTGGAGATTCTCTTGTTGCAAATTATAGTTATGTCGAACATGTTTTAGATGAAGTTGTTTTAATAGCTACAGGAGGAGAGACAACAGCAACATTAGCTAATGGTAATTTACTTGAAAGTTTTATGATAAATCTTAACGGTGTTGATATTGATTTAGAAGCAAGTAATCAAATAAATACAAGTATAGGTATGAATATTGCTGATCTTATAAGTGTTACATACAGATATAGAGATAGTAATCCTATAATACTTTCAACACAACCTGTAGATTCAGTACAGTCTATTGTAGGTTCTGTGAGTGGTACATTACAACCTGATATTAATTATGTACTTGATAAAGTTGATGATGTTCTTTTAGAAGGTAATTCAAGTAAAGCAACTAGATCAATCATAATAAAATACTCTAACGGTATACCTACGGGAAGTTTATCAAGTGGTTCAGAAGAATTCGTTATGATAAATAATGAATATAGAGAATTAGACAGATTTGGAATTGATACAGAATCTATCGTGGTTAAACAAGGTGACACAATCTATTTGAGAAATAATGATTACTTAGTAATGCCAGAAAGTCAAGGATTAAAGGTTCAACTTGCTCGTTCTAAAACATCTACAATACCTAATGGTAGCACTGTTGAAGTTAGGTATAACTATGGTGAAATTTTTACAATTTCGTATCAAACAAATCCTTTAATCAAAATAGCTCAAGATGCTGTTGAAGTTACAAGACATGTTACAGCTGACGTTTTAGTAAAGGGTGTTTTAGAGACAAACGTTGATATCAGTATGTCTGTCGTATTAAAACAAAATGCAAGTTCATTACAAGCTACGTCTGATATAAGAACTTCATTATCAAACGAATTTAATAAATTGAAGCTTGGTGAAAGTATTGCACAAAGTGATGTGATAAGAGCAATTGAAAATGTTTCAAGCGTAAAATCTGTTGTTGTACCTTTAGCAAAAATGGTAAAAGCTGATGAGACGCAAGTGAATAGAGAATCAATAAACTCTACATTTCAAATTTTTCAACATAATATTGTTTATTCATACACTACAGGTGTTGGAGCGTTATTACATAAGACTATGGGCTATGGAGCTGATGATGGCTTTTATGCAATTTTTGAAAACGACAGACCTCTTGTTTTAGTGACTAATAAAAATGATGTATGTAATGCTTCAGGACAAGGTTATATAGGTCCTGATGGTGAGATAGTGATTTCGACAATTGATAACGATATTGCATCAACGCATAGTTATACAGTATCTTATGTAGTAAAAGGAGAAACAGGAGCTTCAGATATTCAAGCGACAAGTTTAGAGTTTCTTTCACTTGGTGAAGTTGTAATTACAACAGTATGATAGGAGTTAATTCATGAAAAAGTTAATTGTTTTTTTGAAAAATGGTAAAACAAAAGAGTTTGAGATAGAGAAAGTTCACATAAGACAAATAGAGCAAGACTCTCCAGTAATGCTTGACATGTTTAAAAAAAACGATAAATACGAGATGCATGTTTCTTCAAATTTAATTCCAGCAATTGATTTTGTTGATAAGATTGAGATAGTCGAAGGATAAAATATGAGCTCTCTTGTTACTGTTATTGAGGGTACAAATAATCAAGGTTTTTTTGATGTTATTTATTTTGAAAACAGGATTTATGCTTGTACAAAAACACAAGTGTACAAAAGTAACCTTGCTTTAGATGGTTGGGAATTACAAATTCCAATATCACAGCAATATAATGAACCTGTAATGATTGTTTTTAATAACAACTTATACATATCAGATGATAATAATAACTTTAATGGTGATTTTTATTATAATTTACAAGTTTTAAATGAAACTAGAGATGGCTTCGATTTTGTTTGCTCTGATCAAATTGGCTATTATATCATTTCATTTGTTGTTCATGATAATTCTTTATTTGCTTGTCTTGGTGGTTATCAAGGTGCTTTAGCTCGTTTAAATGGAACAACTTGGGAAATCGTTGGAGCTTATGGTGCAGAAGGATATTTAACCTCAGGTGTATCTGTAGATAACACTTTGTATGTTCTTGCTACTACAGGTGGACTTATGATTTGGGATGGTGTTTTACATACAGAAACACAACCTGGATATTATACAGGTATTGCACAACAATTTTTAAAATATTATAATGGAAATTTTTATGCTACTGGGGGACCTGTATTATATGTTATGAATTTTGATACATCATCTTGGGATGTGTTTTGTCAACCTTCACCTGAGTTAATGTATTATTATCTTAGCGATTGGGTTATTTTTGAAGATAGGTTTTTTTCATCGATTTTTATAGAAACATATTGGCCACCACCCGGAGAAAGTTTCTGCTCAGTTTACGAAAAAGAAGATTCTCAATGGGTAAATTTGTTTGCACAAGTATATGAATTAGGAAAATTTAACTTTGAAATTGCTGGTTCGACATTATATTTTGTTTCAAGTACAACTAATTCTTTAATGAGAGCTTCTATCACACCTGTTTCTACTTTAAGTGTTGATTTTAGTTCAGACAAATTATATGGTTTAGCACCAGTGACTGTAAATTTTACATCTAATGTAACATCTAATCCACCTGCTATTTCTTATTTATGGAATTTTGGTGATGGTTTAACTAGTTCTGATCAAAATCCACAACATACATTTATTCATGGATGTTATAATGTGACTTTAGAAGTTAACAATGGTGTTGAAACAGTAAGTACTACGAAATTTTATTTTGTAGACTCATATGTTTCATCTACAGTAGAAATTGATTCAATAGAAAAATTACAATTGATTGGTTCTCCAGGTAATGCTTTGACATCTACTGAAGGTTATGCTTTACACGACAATTATGTTCAAACAGCAAACATTAATGCTTCTTCTACACTAACTTGGGATCAAGGAAAAGGATTTAAACCTATTGCATCTATAGAAGGTGAAAATGCAACATACTACAATGTGTTTACAGGAAACTATGAAGGAAACAGTTTTAGTATTACTGATCTTTACATAAATAGAGATGATATGTATTATGTAGGTTTGTTTGGCGTATGTGAGAATTCTAATTTTTCTAACATGAGACTAGTTGATGTTAATATCACTTCAGGAACTGGATCTTATGCAGGTGCAATTGCTGGTTACAGACTTGTTAGAACTACTGAAAGAGGCTCTTTCAGTAACTGTTTTGTTTCAGGCGATGTAACAGCATTTCAATCTTCCGCTTACATGAGTTATTGTTTCTACATGGATTTTTCAAATTGTAGCGCTGATATTACACTTACAAGTATTATGCAATCTGGTGCTTTTGCAGGTCAAGGTTATTCTGTGACATTAGAAGATTGTGATTCAATATGTTCTATAAAAGCTCGTCCATTGTATTCACCTCCATCTAATGTAGGAGGTCTTGCAGGTAATTGCGCATACAGTAGTTTTAATAATTGTCACTCACTTGTAGATATTCATGGTGGCGACTTAGCTGGTGGTTTGGTTGGAACTTTAACTTATTCAAACGTAAACAACTGTTATGCACAAGGAATTGTAAGAGGAAATTATAGAGTAGGTGGTTTGATAGGTGATTTTTTTTCAAATACAGAAGTTTGTTCAAATCTTTATTCAACTTGTACCGTAGAGGGTAGATTGAACGTAGGAGGTTTAATTGGTTTTTCTTCTTCAACAGTTGAATTAACAGATAGTTATAGCACAGGAGATGTTCTTGGAAATGAGAATGTTGGTGGATTTGTTGGTTCAAGTTCAGCAATATTCATTGATTGTTATTCAACAGGAAATGTTGTCTCTCAATGGAACAAATCTGTAGGCTATATTGATTTTATTTTTAGAGGTGGAATAAGAGTTGGTGGCTTTACAGGTATAAATTATTTATCAAGATTTGAAAACTGTTATTCGACAAGTGATGTTGACAATGGTGGTCTTTATGTTGGTGGTTTTAGTGGTCACTCAAGTACAAGTGTTTACGTAAATTGTCGAAGTTCTGGTTATATAAAAAGTGAGTCTGTAAGTGAAAGTTTTAGTTGTGTAGGCGGATTCATAGGTCAAAGTAGTAATGATACTTTTGATTTTTGTTTTTCAAGAAGTAATCTTGAGATACATAATGTGGGTGATCAAATAGGTGGATTTGGTGGAAGTATTAGTTCAGCAACTTGCGAACGTTGTGGAGCTTTAGGTAATGTGATAGCTGAAGATTCAACGAGTGTTAGTGGATTTGCAGGTTTTTTATATGGTTTTATGACAGAATGTTTCTCGTTGGGTGATGTTCTTTGTGTGTCTGGTAGTGGTTTTACTCAAGAAGCTTATTATTGTTTTTTTGTTAATTGTTTTTCACAAAGCAATGTGACTTATAAAACATCAAACAAATTAATTGTAGATACTGATTGTAGCTCTATAGATGAAATAATTTGTAATCAAGTCGAAACACGTCACAATCCAGACGAGTTTACACCAACGTATTCATCTACAGGAATGAATATTTTATGGAAATCTAATTCTGCACCACCTAGTTATTTTCAAGATAGCGTAGTTTCATTTTTGAATAGAACAACATTTAAATTGTTTTTTGACTTTACAATTAAAAATTGTGGTAGCAATGCAAGCGAATTGTTGTATGTTACACGAGCTTTACTTGATAGTTATGAGCAAGTTGATGTTACAGGTTTTAAAGTAGTGACATATAGAGAAGATTATCCCAGTTTGCCAAGTGGTGTCGAAATTTATGCAATACACGAGAGAACTTCGACTCTTATTTATAGTCAAGCAAACATGTTTAACCATAATTTTTCTTTGAGATGTGAGAGACTCGGTGTTAAAATGAACTTTTATGTTGATGACGTCATTTTAGCGACTTTTGATTTAAGTTCGCCAACTGAAAGTTCTATCTGTTCAAAACTGGGCATGTCAGGTAATGAAGTTGGAGGAATTGCTACAGAATATCAGATATCAAGATTAGGTGCAGAGATAAAAGCTCCTAAAAAAGATATAGTTGTTGCAGGATTTGCAGGAAGTAAAAATGCTGAAATCCCTATTAGTAAATGTTATAGTTCTGGTGTAGTAACACAAGTACAAGGTGATTAATCAATTTAATATGAGAGAAGAGAAATTATGGCGACATATTATGTAGAAGCAACAGGCTCAAACACATATCCTTATGATTCAAGAGCTACTGCAGCTATATCTTTGTATGAGTTATTTCTTGGATTAGATGAACATTCTATTTACGAATTAGTTTCTGGTGATGTTGTTTATGTTCATGGCGTGGTTTATGAACCAGAAGAATGGATGTGGTATACATTTAATGGTGCAAGTTTAATAGGTCAAGATTCACTTACTGATAAAATAAATATGAGTAATTGTACTATTTATAGTGCAAATCCAGAAGGTGTTTTAATTCGAAATATCTCGTTTTTGACAGATAGTTCTGATGCTTTGTTTGTTTATTGTGATGGAAATTTTGATATTTCAAGATGCAGGTTTAATGGAAGTAATATAACGCAAAATGCAATTTATTGCAATAGTCGCACAACAAATATCTCTGTTTCATGCAATACGTTTGAAAATTTTATTGGGGATGCTGTTTATTTGCATGATGACGGACCACCTGATAGATTTGTAGGGACTGGACAAACTACAAGAAACTGGAAACAGATGGCAGTAGACCCATCTAATAATATTTATGTAGCAATGTCGACATACGAGTATATTTATAAAAAGGATGCAGGTGGAAATACTTTTAATCAATTAGCTGTCACACAAAGGAACTGGAGTGGTGCAATTGCTGCAGCACCTAATGGAGATATTTATGCTTGTACTTCTACAGGTGTTTACAAACAAACAAATGGGATTGGAGATTTCAATGTTGTACAAGCACCAGTAAATAGTAGTATTGATATAACTGCTATTGCTGTAGCTCCTAATGGTGATGTGTATCTTACAAATGGTTCAGTTCAACTTCCTCAAGGTTCTAGATCTTATGGAATATGGAAACAAACTGGAGGAATTGGCTCTTTTGTTTCTTTAGGAATTTCTGATAATTATTGGAGTGGTATTACTGTTGCACCTTATGGTATAATTTACGCTTGTACAAGTAATGGTGATATTTACGTTAGTGAAGATGATGGAGCTTCTTTTATTCCATTAAATCAAACACCAAGAGCATGGAAACAAATAAATTCTTCTCCTAATGGTGACATATTTGCTATTGTTCAAGGTGGCGGTGTTTATGTTCAATTAGAAGGTATTGGTGATTATGTTGCAATAGATACGTATCCAAGGAATTATTTCGGAGTTTGTCAAGATTATAATGGCGATATTTATGCAGCAGTTACAGGTGGCGACATTATGAAGTTCACATCTGGTGGTGAAAGTATAGCTTTTGAAGGTTCAGTTATTGCAAATTCTTTTAATAATGTTGCAAGTGTGACAATTAGTTATACTTATCTTTACTTTGAGAAATTTTATTTTTTAAATAATGCTTTTCAATTTGTAAGTGGACCAAGCAACTTGCATATTGATTTTAGTAGATCAGCAATTACAGATCTTCAAAACTCAAACAATGTTCTTGAAAATCCTTTGTTTTTAGGTGTTGGACAAGATCCTCTTTCGATAGATCAAACAAGTCCATGTTATCATTCTGGTTTACAAACTGATGTTATTTTTGATATATTAGGAAGACCTTATTTTAATCCACCAAGTATTGGTGCGTATGAAGCAACATCTTTATACACAGTTACATATCAAGGTAATGGTAATACTGGAGGCGTTGTACCAGTTGATCCAGGAGAGTACACTACAGGGGATATTTTTTTGATACTTGGCCCTGGAACTTTAGTAAAAGAGAGTGCTGTATTTTATTCATGGAATACTGACATAAATGGTACAGGAATAGATTTTTTTCCAGGTAGTTATTATAGGATTGGTAGTAACAGTATAGTATTCTATGCAAAATGGACAAACATTGTAACTGGTGGCTTTGCTGCTACTATAAGTTGAAATAATGTAATGAGGAAGAAATTATGGCAATTGCAATAAGCACTATAGAACAACTTCAGCTCATAGGCAATGATATTAATTATCCACTTTCTGAAGATTATGAGCTTGCTAATGATATTGATGCTTCTTCTACTTTGACATGGAATAATGGACTTGGGTTCAAACCGATAGGTTCAACATTGACACCATTTATAGGTACATTGAGTGGAGGTTCTTCAAAATTTAAAATTAGTAATTTATATATCAGTAGATATGATGAAGATCAAAGTGGCGTAGACTATCATATAGGAATTATTTCAAATGCAAATAATGCTACTTTTTCAAATTTGAGTATAGACAATGCAAATATTACTGGATATAGTGGTGTAGCAATTTTATTTGCTTATGGTGATACAGTAACAATAAATAATTGTTCAATTTCTGGAACTCTTAGTGGTTATAAAGCAGGTGCTTTTTCAGGAGAAGCAACAAATTGTGCTTTTAATAATTGCGATTCAGATGTTTCTATTTTTTCTGGTGTTGAAGTTGGTGGTTTGGTAGCTACTTCTTTTGACAGTAATTATGTCAGATGTTCTACAAACGTACAACTTGAATGTGAAAGTGACGCTGGTGGCCTTATCGGAACAAGTCGAAATAGCAATGCATTTGATTGTCATTCGAGTGGCACTATTGTCGTAAATGCTAATAATAGTTTTGGATACATAGGTGGATTATTTGGTAGATTATTATCTGATTCACCTACATCTTATATTGATAATTGCAGTTCTTCATGTAATATAGATTGTACATTATATAACACTCCAAATCTTGGAGGGTTTGCAGGTTATACGTCTAGTAGTTCATCAGCTTCTTCAGATGTCATTAATTGTCACGCAACAGGTAATATTCAGTCGAACTCAGATTATGTTGGTGGATTTATTGGACAATGTCATTGCAGAGTAGAGAGATGTTGTTCTACGGGAAACATAAGTGGAAATAATATTGTAGGTGGATTTTTAGGTTTTTTTACACCTACAGGCAATTATAGAAATGTTATAAATAGTTATTCATCAGGTAATGTTTACGGAATAGATTATGTTGGTGGATTCATAGGTGTAACGCCCTTCCAAGGTTATAATGTAGAAATAAGATATTCATATAGCAATGGGTTAGTGACATCTTCAGGCAATGTTGGTGGGTTTTGTGCTTTTTCTCAAGTCACAATAGAAGATTGTTATTGGGATATTGATACTTCAAACCAAAGTGATTCTTCAGGTGGTGTTGGAAAAAGCACGTATGAGATGAAAATTCAGACGACGTTTGCTAATTGGGATTTTGACGCTCTTTGGAAAATTGAAGAAAACGTAACATATCCTTGTTTTTTGTTAGCAAATTTTTCAGCTGATGTTGAAAGCGGGTCTGCACCACTTACTGTTACATTTGTTAATGAAACATCTGGTTGGCCTAGTGAAGATGCACAAGTGATAACATATGATTGGGATTTTGGTGATGGAACAGCTCATTCTACAATAAAAAACCCAATTCATGTTTATCAAGATTCTGGCGTTTATTCTGTCGTATTAATTGAAAATAGAAACAATATTGAAGTAACAAAAACAAAAGTTAATTTTATAACAATAATAGATAATGTTTATATCACATATCAAGGAAATGGTAATACTGGTGGTACAGCACCTGTTGATATAAATAATCCCTATCAAAGAAATGAGACAATAAGCGTTTTACCCCATGGTGATTTGACAAAAGATACTTTCTTTTTTTATTGTTGGAATACACAACCTGATGGTTCTGGTACAGATTATTTTGAATATAGTTCAATAGTTATGTCGCAAGATGTAGTTCTTTATGCAAAATGGATTAGTTTGGGTCCAACATATTGGGATATAGAAACTTCAGGGATTTCTGTTTCAGTCGAGGGATTTGGTAAAACAACAAGCGAGATGACTGTAAAGGGAACACCTAATGTTTTTGAAAATTGGGATTTTGATACAACTTGGTTTATGAATGAACCAGAATTGTAAAATAATTTGAAAAGTTTTTATCTTGTTTTGTAATTAGAAATAAAACGTAATCGAACAAATAGGGAATTTTATGGCAGACATTTATCCAATTTTTCAATGGATGACATCACAGTGTACAATAACGTCGCCTACAAACGGATATGTTTTTCAAACGTCTCCTTCTGATATTACTATAAATGTAGAAACAACATCAGAATTTGCAACTGTAACACTTGTAGAGTTTTTTCTTGATGGTGTTAAAGTAGGAGAAGATCCAACTGCACCTTATACTTGGACTATACCAAATGTGACAGAGGGTTCTTATGCTTTAACTGCAAAAGTTACAAACGAATTTGGTGCTATTACAACATCAGCACCTGTTTTTGTTGAAGTTATAAGTGCTGTGTTTGAATGTGACATTGTATCACCAGCTGAAGGTACTATTTTTACTACTGTACCAGCAACTATCCCTATTGAAGCTGAAGTAACACCTGGTCATACTATTTTAAACGTAGAATTTTTTATGGATCAAGGTTCAGGACCTGAGAGCATAGGTTATGCTATAACTGAACCTTATATTGTTACTGTCACAAATGTTTCAAGTGGTTTTAAAACACTTACTGCTGTAGCTACAAATGATGCTCATGAAACAGCAACTTCATTACCAGTTCATGTCATAGTAAATTCTGATCCTACTTGTACAATAACTTTACCTTTTAATGATGCACAATTTGCTTATGGTTCAGATATTCTTGTAAGAGCAAATACAACAGATTCTGATGGTACAGTAGAGAAAGTAGAGTTTTTTGTTGATTCAATAAAAGTAGGAGAAGATATATATGCTCCTTATAGTTTAGTTTTGTCTGGCTTAACAATAGGAACGCATGTACTTACTGCTGTTGCAACAGATAACCATGGTGCTACTGGAACATCACTTCCTGTAACAATAATAATAGTAGAAGTTCCAGGAGGCTTGACAGATACAACACCTCCTGTGACAACAAGTAACATAAGTTTTTGTCAAAGTTGGAATAGACGTCCAAGTGCAATTGTTGAACTTACAGCTGTAGATTATGCAAATACAGAACATGACATACCTTCAGGTGTGTTTAGAACATATTACACTACAGATGGTTCTAATCCTGTCACATCATCTTCTTTTGGTCCAAATCGTCCTAATAATGTCACAAGATTTTCATTTGTTGGACAAGGTGAAATACCAATAAAATTTTTCTCTGTGGATAATAATGGGAATATTGAACAAATAAAGACAGATTATTTAAGACTTGATGATGTACCACCAGTAACAAGTTGTACTGCTAATATTTTACCTAATGAAAATGGTTGGTATCAATCAAATCCTACAATAACTTTGAATGCAACAGATCCTCTTGGTACTAACGACTTGCCATGTTCAGGCGTGTTGAAAACTTTTTATAGAATAAATTCAGGAAGTTTTATTGAGATTGATGTCAACAATTTACCTTTTTCATTTTCATTGCCAGGTGAAGGAATATATACAGTACAGTATTATTCTGAAGATGTTGCTGGAAATATAGAAGACGTGCAAACTGCATTTTTTAAGTATGATGCACAACCTCCTGTAACACAAGATGATATAACACCAGGAACACACAAAGGTGTTACAACAATTAATTTTTACACATCGGATCTTTTTTCTGGCGTATATAAAACGTTTTACACTTTAGATGGAACGACACCTACAACAAGCTCTACTTCAGGGACGTTTGTTACAATAACAGAAACAGGATTTTATACAGTAAAATACTTTTCTGTTGATCTTGCAGGTAATGTTGAAGCTGTAAAGACTAATTATATAAGAATTCTTATTGATACTACAGGACCTGATACTTATATTTATGAGAGTTTTCATATTAATGGTAATAATGGATGGTATAAAACATCACCTGAGATAAGTATCACAGCTACTGATCCTTCTGGTATTAAAGAAATAATGTATAAGTTGTATCCTGAAGGAGTGACAACTACAGCAAAATACACAAGTACAGTAGATATTTCTGCTACAATTAACTTATCTGAAAAATATTTTGTAAGACTAGAAATAGATCAGACTGGTCAGTTTTTTGAGATTGATTTAAGAGGTGTCATACCTTTTCAAACTACTATTACAGAAATTATTGGCGCAATAAACTCTATTACAGGTGAGAATATCGCATCTGAAACAGGTTTTGACGGTTTACCAGGAAATGGTTATGTTACTTTAACATCACCTACAGCAGGAACAGGTAGTCCTACTTCAGAAATAAGATTTTTACCTGTTTTAAGTAATGATGCTACTCAAGAAGTTTTTGGCCAAGATGCACTACTTTTATCTCCATTTACAGAAACCGTTGTTTTTGTACCATATACAGTACCTTTTACAATACCTTCTGATAATTTTTGGGAAGTTGAATATTATTCAGTAGATAATGACAACAATCAAAGTCAGATTGCATCAAAACGTTATAAACTTGATTCAGAATCTCCTGTTACTTCTGTGAATAACAGTTTTGAGCCTGATGGGAATAATGGATGGTATATAACAAATCCTATAATTACATTATCAACAGAAGATAATCTCTCAGGCGTATATAAAACTTATTACAGATGGGATGAGACTTGTTGGCAAGAATACACTGTTGGAACTGAAATACAAATTCCAAGTCAAGGACAGCATTATCTTGAAATTTATTCAATAGATTATGCAGGAAATGAAGAAGAACATCAACGTATTTTATACAAGTTTGATTATACAAGCCCTGTTACTTCTGATGATACTATAAATTATCAAGGCATAATCTTTACAACAAAGGGTTCAGGACATCAACAAGTTGTAGACGAAAATCCTGTTGTTATTGACCCTTATCACGTAAGAGTAAAAAACCCAAATGTTGTAGCTGTACCGTATTTTTATAATATTTCTAATTCACAAGAATATGCTTTTGTTAAAACTACGGGAACAGACAAAGATGAAATTGAAGTTATACCTTTTGTAAGAGATGAGAATTCAACAAGACTTGGCGACTTTAACATACAACTTTTAGGACTTGGAAGTTCTGTCCTTTCAAGTTTCGATGATGTTATAAGAATCTACAATAAGACAAAAAGCTGTAATTATTCTATAAATCGTGAGCTTTCAACTCAAGATGGAAATCTTGTTCTTATTGGAATATATCAAATCGAACTTGGTGATCGTCTAGAAGTTGATTATAAGTTCTCAGGTAAGCCTCTTTCTTATGGTGATGTTATAGACATTACTTATGCTTATGATATATCACATGATCCACAAATATCAAATTCAGTTAATTATTCGTTGATTGTTCCTCAACATCAACCTTATGTTATTGACTATGATGTTGTTGTCCATTTGTTTCCAACAGATGTTTCATCGTACATAGAGCATACATACTATTCTTTAGATTATGATGAAAATTTGCCACTTGAAGATGCTTTCGAGCTTGCTACTTGGACTGAAGGTACTGTAATAGAACTATCGCTATCTGATACTTACAAAATCTTTTATTACTCTGTTGATGCAGCAGGTAATACAGAAACTGTTAAAAAAGCTCAATTTGAAATCACTATAGATAAACGTGAACCTGATTTACAACTTGAATTTGTCCCTGATCCTTTAGAAAACGGAGAAAATGGTTGGTTCAAATATAATTTTGATTTAAATGTGTCATTATGGTCAAGTGATCGTGTAAATAGAATAGATGAAGATGCTATTGAAGCAAATACACACATAATTATAGCTGGACAGAATGATACAATAGATTTTGAAGAAGTAATTGCAATACCATTAGTTGCAACAATTACAGCAGGAACATATACAAGCCAACAATTAGCAATAGAAATTCAAAATAAACTTAATGATGTAGGAACATACAATTATGTTGTAAGTTTAGTTGAAAGTTCTGTGTCTGAAGGATATTCTTTTAAGATAGAGACAGTACCTACAAATAATTTTAGTTTGTTATGGGCAACAGGTACAAATATATCAAGATCAATTGGCAATACTATTGGTTTTGGTTCTGCAAATGAAGATTACCCGCCTGTTGATAAAACTGGTGATCATAGTTATTTATCAACTTATTATAAATTTAAACTTGCAAATCAGTTTGTAAAGACAGTAGAGTGTGTAAAATCTTCAATTTCTAAAAAACAATTCGCATGTGTAGAAGTTCTTCAGGGTGCTGATGGTTTTTATGATGAAATTTTAGTTGCAGGACCTATTCCTGATTCTATACCTTTAGTTATTGATGTTATTCAAAATCTTAATGTTAGTTCGTCTTTACCAACTGATTATTTAAACAACGTGCCAATGTCAGGTACTTTAGTAGTTACAGAAAACTCTATTCCTTTAATACAAGGTACTGATTATACATTTGATGGAAGTAGAGTTATCACAATTACAAACACATTGTCTGGTGCAGTTTATGTAGCACATTATTCTTTAAAAGATAAAGTACTTGTAGATTATACACATTATATAGGGATTGAGAAAGTTGCTTTAGGTTTAGAAAGTACAAGTTTAATCACAGAAGTACAAATATACAATGATGTAAGTAAATTTGTTGATATATCGAACGATAGGGTAAATTATCTTGTTCATTTTTCTAGAACATTAGAACAATTTTATTCACAAGATGGTTTGTACTCAGTTTATGCTCAAGTTTATGATAATAATACAGTTTTGGGAACAGGTGCACCACGAAAACAAAGTAAGATAAAGTCAATGCCTTTTAAACTTGATAGAGTTGCACCTGTAACTACAGATGATGCACCTACTACTACAGATTGGATAAAGGCACCAATCACAATATTGTTAACACCGAGTGATGCTATACCTGGTTCTAGTGTTGCAAATACTTATTTTACTACTGATGGTCTGGTTCCTTCAAGAGTATCATCAAGCGGCACAACAATAAGTCTTGGTTCTTCTGGGATTTATGATGTACAATATTTTTCTGTTGATATTGCTGGAAATGAAGAAACAACAAAGTCATGTGGGAATCTTTTAAATGTAGATGCTGAACCTCCTATTACTGTAATTAATATTGACCCATCAACACCTGATGGTGAAAATTGGTGGTATAAAACACAACCTGAAATTAGTTTTACTGTTATTGATGTTTATTCTGGAGCAAATCAAACTTTTTATAGAATAAATGATGATTTAGCTTTTATTGAGTATACAGGAGTGCCCTTTTTATTACCTGTTGAAGGTGCTGTAACAATTACTTATTACAGTACTGATAATGTGGGAAATATAGAGCAAGAAAGAGTCTCTGTTGTAAAATATGATATAACACCTCCAGAAACTACAACAGATGCACCTTTGTTAGGTTATACTTCACATTCTGTAATTAATTTTGTCGTTGTAGATACAGGTTCAGGTGTTGCTACTACATACTATACAACAGATGGTACTGATCCTAATACGTCATCGCCTTCTGGTAGTTTTGTAGAGTTCTCTTCGTCTGGGACTTATACATTAAAATTCTTTTCTATAGACAATGCAGGTAATGTAGAAACAATTAAAACTCAGATTATTAATATTGATCTTGAAGCATCTGAAGTTTCAAATTTTTCTCCTGTTGATTGTATAATTACAGATTCTACAACAGAAATTTCATTTCAAGTAAGCGATTCTTTATCGGGCGTGAATATTGATTCTATTGAAGTTGATGTAGATGGAATTATTTACTCAACACAAAAAAATTCTTCATATTTTTCTTACACAGGAACACAAAGTCTTTATACAATAGTTATCTCGCCGATAGCACAACTTTTGAACTTTCAAGATGTCGAAATTTTAAAAGTTAAAAATATAACAGATTTTGCTGGGAACGTGACACCAACTTTAGAGTTTAATTTAATTAAACCTGATTTGACAAGTCCTTGGGTAAGAGAGACATATCCTGCACCTAATGTTCAAGATGTCTCAACAAATTCTAATGTAATTGCTTTTATTGACGACAGTCAATCAGGTGTAGATATAAAAACTGTTGTAGTAAATATAAATAGTATAGATTTTAAGATCAATTTTAGAAACATTTTGAGAGTTCAATATACAGGATCTGCAAGTTCAGCAACATTGCAGATTTACAACAAATCTTTGATTACTTATGTTGATTCACTTAAAGATATCTCGATAAGTTTTTATGAATCAAATTATAACACAATCAAAAAGATTGAGTTGTATTTGAATAGTTTGCCTGATTATTCAGCTGAAATTATAGATACTAGATTTGAGCAAACTGAAAGTACATTATTGTTAAATGTTGCAAGTTTAAATATTAAACAACAAAATATTGTAGATTTTTATTTACCAGAAGAAAATTTGAATTTCTCTTTTATTGAAAGAGGAAAAGGTTATTTAGTTTTTGCAAGTCCAAGTTTTAGTTTTGAGCATAAAGTTCCAGTTTCTGTGAAAATTTATTCTTCAGATAATTCTAACAACATCATGGACGTCTTTTCTTATGTTTTCATTCCTCATATTTATGCAACAACATCAGTTAAAAAAAGAAATTATTTGAATAGAGTTGCATTAGAATACATAAACGACATACAAGAGAATATTGCAAGTAATTATTCTCGCTCAAAATCGACTAATTTTTATGGACATCATAAAGCTATTTCATTAGAACTTTCAAGATTTCAAGATAGTTTTAACGATCTTAATTTAGATAGAGATTATAATACTTTAAGACCTTTATATCTTTACGAAAAACTAGGTTACTTACTTGATACAAAGCCCGTTACAGGTCTTTCTCATGATGATTATAGAAGATTGCTTCTTTCATTAATATCGATTTTTTTTAAAGGATCTTTAAAATCATCAATTGAAGAAGGTGTTGCTCTATTCCTTGGGACTGACGTAAAAATTATTGAAGTTGTATTCACAAAAGGTTCAGATATTTCTGATCAATTTGTTTTTACAGCCGATATTGTTATTAACGATAAATTTACAGGTGTTGATTTAGTTGCTTTAAGTGATAATTTGACTCACGTTTTTAATCTTGTTAAACCTGCACATGTTTTTGTGGTACAACGTTTTTCTTGGACTGATTCATTTGATTTTCAAGCTGGTTGTACACTTTTATGGGAAAAAGATTTATTTGGAAATTATGTAATAGATCAGTTTGGTAATAGAGTACCTCAAATTGCTTATGATGGTTATCAAGCTGCTGAAACGCAATCTGATACAGCTATTTGTGATAGATTCAAATATAGTTTTGTAAGTCATTTTGAAGAAGATATGCGCGATGATTGTAGTGAAGGTATGGCTGCATTAGAGACATATACAGATAATGTATCGCCTCAATTTACAGGTACAGAAAATTTCTTTTATATTAGTAGAATACCTGTACTTAGTGATTCAACGCATGTTGCAACAACAGATGATATAATAGTGACAATTAATGGTTTACCTGTTGTTGTTTTAAGTATTGATCCTTTAACAGGACTTGTTGTTATTGATACTATACCTATATGGGGTGACGTTGTTGAAGTGACATATCTGTATAATCAATATTTTGTTTACAGAATTGTGACTTTTTATCTTAATGATCCTGACAGCGTCTTTGGTGGTGGTAGTGAATATTTTTATGTTGAAGATGCACCAGAAGACGACTTTACACTTGATAGTGGTGTGTCAAGCATGCTTATTGAAAAAAGAAAATCTGTTATGACAAGAGAAATAATTGGTAGAATTCAAATACCTGAAGTAATGCTACATGCACATGTATGTGATAAACCAACATTTTTTATAACATTACCTTATGTAGGTGAACCTTATATCGGATTACCATATCCAGGTAGTATTGAAGAAGATCCAACAATTACTAACCCAGATTTTCCTGAAGATTTTGATAGAATTTCAGAGTTTAGAGAACCACTTATTCTTGGAGAGTTCGTAAAAAAATATTCAGATGGTTCAGAAGATCCACCTCTTTTTTCATATTTAAATGATACAAGATATCGTCTAGGTGCTGTATCGTTGACAAATAAGTTGTGTAGGATACAAGATGTTTATACAGTAACTTGGTCTTAAGGAATGATATTATGGACAAGAAAAAAAATCAAAACGCTGAAAAGATTCAAAAACCCAAAGAATCTGTTGTTGCTGTTTTGACAGACAAAAATGGAAATAAACAAGTAATTAAACTCTAAGGAGGATTTAGATGGAATTATTAGAAAACGGAGTTGTTCGTCTCAAGGGCGAAATATGGATGAAACTTGGCGTAAATTTGACTAGAGAACAAGTTTTAAAAACCCCTGATAGACACGATGACAATCTGATTGTTGATATTTGTAGTGAACTTATTGCACAATGGGCTTTTACAAGTATAATAGTTAATGTTGCAGAACATATTCCGGGAATTGTGTCTTTAGCTGTAGGAACAGGTGGTAGTGGATGGGACATTCAAAACCCTCCTGCTGAAACATCAGATTTGCAGTTTTTGTATAGTGAACTTTATAGAAAGCCAATTACAAGTAAAACATATGTTGACAATAGTGGGAATCCTGTGTTGACAAAAACAAATAAAATTGAGTTTACTACGATGTTTGATTTTTCTGAAGCAAATGGTCCTATAGTCGAAATGGGTCTTTTTGGTGGTGCTAATGCATTGCTTGAGAATAATGGGACTAGAGTGAATGCTAAACATTTTCCTGTTTTGAATAAAACAGCTGCTTCTCAATTGACATTGATGTGGAAGTTAGTTTTTTAAATTTCTATAAAGGCTCTAGATGCTTTATTTTGGAGCCTTATAGTTCTATGTTTAAGCTGTTCTAATGTGCTCTACAAAATCGTAGGATGGTTACGCTGAAATTCTTTAAGACATTTTAAACCAAATTCGTTAGCTTGCGCTTCAGTGTTTTTCCCTTCTATTTGTCGTGTGTCTCTTAAATAATGAAAAAGTTCATGACCGACTACCCAAATCATATCGTCAAAACAGTTGTCACAAGTTATAATTGTTTTAAAAAGCGAACAAGAATTTTTTTTTCGAATTTTAAAAGATGAGTAGCTTGGATAAATTTGTTTTTCCTTGAGTCTACATTTTATTAGATAAAAGTTTTGATTCATATATGGGTATATACAAGCACCATAAAAATTGTAACCAAGATTTAGTTGTATTTCTTTTAGAATTGAAAAATCTTTGTATTTTAATTTTTCTTCAAAAAACTCTATTACTTTTTTAAATTTTTTGACTTCACCTGTAAAATTCATTTTAAACTCCTTTTGACTTACATAATTTATTAAAAAAAACAGCAAGAGAAAAATCATTGTTCAAAAATTTTCTACAGCATTTATTATGAACTTATTATATGAGTAAGTAAAAAACGGTAAAAACGGGAAACAATATGCAACTAGTTCAATATTTTACTGATGGTACACTTTCATTTAATTGGGAACAATTACCTGAAAAAATAAGAAGTCGCACAGATTTGAGAGATAAAATTTTTGCAGAGCTTCAAAACAAACTTAAATTAGAGTCTAAAGTTACTTCTAAAGATATTTTAGAATTGAATGTTTATGCAATAAGAAGAATTCAAACTGAGTGTAAATAATGTACTCAACAAAAGATGTGTTAGAGATTTTAAAAATCTCAAAACCTACATTTTATAAATTATGTAAAAATAAAGGTATAAAGCCCAAAATTGTTGGAAGTCACTATAGATACACTGATTTTGATTTAGAAAAATTACTTTCAGAAGCAGGTATTGATACTAGAAGTCAAGAAAAAAAATTTGAAACTTTAGTAAATAATGTCTGGTTTGTTTTAGTTCAATACGCAAAAAGTCTTTACGGGAAAAATGCTGAAATTGAATTACGAAAAATTATACAAAGTCAGAAAGATAGTATTTTTATTTTGAATGCAACAAATTTTAAGGAGATAAAAAATGAATCTAGGAACAAATAACTATAATGCTTTAAAACTGACACCTTCCGAAGAAATAGTTTCAAGGACAATACAAACAAACTATAAATCTTACACAAATGTTATTTGGAGAACAGGTAAACCAGCATTAGATTCAGAGTGGAATTTAATTAATGACCTGTCAATGGAAATGTTTACTAATACAATACGTTCTGTTTTACCAAGTGGTTGGTTAAGTTTGGGAAAAAACAAACATTCTGCTAACTCAGGCATTTCAAATACAATAGAATTTTATGCTCAAGAAAATCAGCAAGAGCTAGTGTTGCCGAATGCAATAGTTAATGGTTGGCCACTTCTTGTTGGCGGTACAAACTATACAAGTTCTGTTTTGAATCGTATAATTTTAGATGCTCCAAATAGTCAACGTACTGATTTTGTATTTTTAGAAGTATGGAGAGCACAACTTAGAGCAAGAGATGAAAATAATGCTCCTTACAATCAAAATAAGCCAACAAGTGAATATGTTTATAAATTTGGAAACGTCCAATTTGCAGGGACAAATTTGCCTGATGATTCGATTGATACTGTGTTTGATGAAGAAACATCTGAACGCGTACAAATACAATATCGAATAAGGACTGTTTCTAATGTAATTTTTACAAATACAGATTCTTCAGGATTTGAAAACAGTTCTGTTCAAGCTCAAGGTGCTGGAAGTACACCTCAACTTACAGGTTATAGTTTCACAAACATGGCTACAGAACTTGGTGATTCAGGTTTATGGCGTGCAGGAAACGGGAATCAAGCTTCACAAACAACTTTGAAAACTGTTGATGGTTACGTTTATGCAATACCTATGTTTAAGATTAGTAGAAGAGGAACAAATCCTTATAATGACACAGCAGGTGATTTAGCGTCTGTACCTTATAATCAATCGGGAAACTCAACATCACTTTCGAGTTTAGTTTCTGATAGACCAGATAAAAAATTTAATGATGGGATTGATGCAACTGATATTGTTGATCTTAGAAATAAAGTTGCTTTGTCATTGAATTATCAAAAAATAATGGAACAAAATTTAGACAAGCTTTTTAGAGGCACATTGAGATCTAATTGGCAACAAATACTTGCATATGATTCAATTTCTGATACTGATGTTTTGGGTTATAACGATTTTCTTTCTAATGCTGGTGCAAGTGGAAAGAGAATTTATTGGTCTGATGCAACTACACAACAGACTGATATTTTTGCAAAAGTTACAACAACAACTTTTAGTACAACTTTAGATGTTTACAGGGGTGCAGGTACAGGGAATTGGGCAATAGGTAATACAATTGTTTTTAAAATTACTACAAGACTACCTGTTGGGACTATTATAAAAGCTACACCTCGTCTTTATTTAGAAGACACTGCAAAAACACCTATAACTGGTGGTGTATGGACAGGTTTAAATACAGAACAAGCAACTTATGCTTTGCCTCCAGGTGTTTGGATTGGAACAAATTATAGTATTTGGGTTTACTATGATCTTGAATTACCTGTTAATCAAGGTCTTACTTATACACCTGATGAACTTTTAAGAGTTCAATATTTTAATGCAAGTTCGTTTGGTTCTAGTGGTACAGTTGTTAGAGGTACAAACATAAAAACTGAAACAATGCGTTATCAAGATTTATTACAACACCCGTTTGAGAATAAAACAAACACTGAAACTTTTACAGAAACTAGTTTAGTTAAACAACGTAAACAAATAAAAATTTCACCTTTAATTCAAACAACATCAGAAAAAAACGGAGCAACACGAACATTACAAGTTGAGACTCTTAACAAAACAGCAAAAACTATTCATGTGCCATATCCTTTACAACATTTACGAGGAGTCTATACTTCAGCTACAGGTGGTACAGAAATTGCAATGCAACAAGTTGTTACAAGACTTCAAGTTTCTGACTTAATAATTTCTGAAAATAAATTTTTGTTAGAAGAAGATAGTTTTATTGGAACGTTAACGTCATTTGAATATCAATATGATCCTTTAGATGCAAGTACAAAGATTGAATTACTTGGATATACATATTTAGGTTCTGCTTTAAGTTTTGTACTTGAACATAAAGTTGTTACAGGTTCTGCTATTGGTTCGAGAATAATATTATGTAATCAAACAGGTGATATATGGCCAATTCCCACAGGTGCAACTGAATCACAATTCAAATGGGCAGGAACAAGAATAAAAGTTAGACAAAGTGCAGGTTACGGATATGACATTGGTGGATATATTATCGATTGTTCACAGTCATACAATAACAGTTACATAAATTCTATGGCTGATAGACAACCTGTTTGGATTGATTGTGATTATCTTGGTGCACCACATGATGGTGCTGATATAAGAATGATTTATTCATACACACCATATCAAGGTAGTTCTGTTGGTGGTCAAACTCTTTCTTTAGCTTATAAAAGAGAGAAAGGAGTTTTCTTTAATAATGGTACTGGAGGAGGAACTATAAGTGTTACAGGATCAAGTGGTACTTCAAATCAAGCATACACACCTGTTTCACCAAGATTACCCGGTTCTCTTGATGATCATTTAAGAAATGGTACAGCAATAGAAATTTCAAGTGCTGGGAAAAAACGTTACAATTCAGATTTTTGGTCTGCTGCAACATATGATTTGTATGGGTATCATGGTGGTGGCCAGCTATGGTCAGAAGATTATACAATGCCAACATTACAAGCTCCAAGAGGTTTTTTTGGTTTACCAATGTTAGAAGTGATTTTTGAAGAGCCTTTAGTAGATTCTACTTATGCTGAATTTATCATGCCAATTTTAGTTAGAAATAAAACTACAGGTCAACTTTATCTTATGGTACAAATAGGGAACAAAGGTGTGCACACAGGAGAAGTTGGTGAAAATATTCTTGTTGATCTATTTCATTTGGAAGAAAGAATAATAACGAAATAGGAGTTTTAATGGATATTCTTATTGTTGGTGGAATGGGGTTTATCGGTGCAAATCTCGTCCAGAGACTTCTAGATAAATATACAGATTACAATGTGGTGTGTATTGACAAACTTTCAAACGAGATTAACAGAAAAAATTTAGAAGAATTTCAAGAGAATAAAAGGTTTTATTTTTATCATGAAGATCAAACAGATTTACTAAAGCTTTTTAAGTTTTGGTTTGGGTTTGATATTATTATTAATTTTGTTGACGGACAGAGCGTAAAAGAAGTTCAACAGCTATTGACAATTGTAAAAAAGTATAAAACAAAAAAATTACTTCAAATATCTTCGTCAAAGTCAATATCTATCGATATTATTTCACTTTCGCATTTTTTTAATGATAAAATTCCTGTGTTAGTTTTAAAGCATTCTAACAATTATGGTTCGTTTCAACATCCAGCAGAATTTATACCTACATTAATCACAAATGCGCTTGAAGGAAATAAATTGATAGTTCCAGATCCAACTACGAAAGATTGGATTAATGTCTTAGATTTTTGCAGAGGAATTGAAACATTAATGCACTACGGGAATGCAGGAAGAGTTTATGAACTTGGTGGTGGTAATAAAATTCAAAATATCGATATAGCTCTTTTTATAGCTGATTATTTGAAGATTCCTAAAGATGCAATAGAATTATCAAAACCTGATGAAAAAGTTCAAACAATGTACTTTGAAAGTCTCAATAAACAATATGGTTGGAGTCCAATTATAGATTTGAGTGCAGGACTCGCAGATACTATTGAATGGTATAAAGAAAATGAAACTTGGTGGAGATCTTTAAAACAACCTGTTTATTGATTATTAAATTTAAACATTATCTCTTTTAATTAGAAAGTAATATGGCAGATTTTGATATTGTTATAGAGAATACTTGGACACATTTAAAACCTAACATAAGATTAAACACTGATCTTGTTAGACGTATTGAACATGAAATGTCTTATTCTCGGGAAGAGTATTCAAGATTTAGAAAAGAAACAATAGAACTTGATATATCTCTTTTTGAACGTGAACAACTTCGTTATCCCACAGGTCTTTATTCGACATTAGAAAGCGTACTAAATGATTGTCGTCTAACTTTTAATGTTATAGATGCACGTAATGTTCCTATTATTGGTGAACCTTTAAAAATGCATTCAAAACAATTAAGAGATTATCAAGAAGAAGTTGTCGAAAAATCTATTGAAGCTGAACGTGGTGTGATAAAGGTTGCAACAGGTGGTGGAAAAACTGTTATTGCTGCTGCAATTGTAGCACGATTGAATTTGAAAACACTTTTCATTGTTTATTCAATAGATTTACTTGAACAAACTGCTGATGAATTTGAAAAGATGTTTCAAATAAAAGTCGGGAAAATAGGCGGTGGTCATTGTGATATTAAACAAATAAATATTTGTACTGTACAGACTTTACATAGTGCATTTGATTTGAAATATAGTGCAATTGATGAAGAAAACATGTTTAAAGAAAAGATTCAAAAACATGTTCTTGAAAGAAAAGAAGATATTAGAAAAGCTGTACTTGAAGCTGACGTTGTAATAAATGACGAGTGTTTCCAAGCAGAAACTCACGTACATATAAGTTTAGATGAATATATGTACATCAAAGATATTTGTGAAAATGATGCAATTACACATGTTTTGTCCTATAATCATGAAAAACAAATTTTTGAGCAAAAACGAATATTACGTAGATTTATAACGCAAGTTTCTGAACCTTGGTGTATTATAACTTTTGTTTTTAAAGGAAAAGAAAAATTAATTTTTTGTACATCAAGTCATAAGTTTTGGACAAAAAATAGGGGTTATGTTCAAGCAAAAGATTTGTTAGAGAGCGATGTGTTAAAAATTAATGCAAATAAGTCAAGACCAAGATTTTATTGCGAAAAACATAAATGTTTACATAGAGAGAGAGTACATAGAAAAAAAATAAAACTTTCAGAACAATCAAAATTGAAACATTTTAAAGTGCATTCAAGCTTAATGTCTAAAATGAATAAAAATCCTATAATAAGAGAGAGAATGAGGTTAGGCTGGTTAAAAAATTTTGAAAATAAAACAGAAGAAGAAAAGGCTATAGTTAGAGAAAGATTTATGAATGCACCTAAACGTATAAAAGGAAAAGAAATAAAGCCAACACGTTTAGAACAAGCAATACTAGATTTGAAAATACCAGAAATTAGATATACAGGTAATGGTAAGTTCTGGTTAAGAATAGGCACTAAACCTGACGGAAAATGTTGGAGTAAAAATCCTGATTTTAAAATTAAAAATCAAAGAAAAGTTATTGAAGTTGGTAATATAACGTTTTGGCATACCAAAGAAGAGATTGAGAGAGTAAAAAAGGGTTTTGAATCAATAGGTTTTAAATGTCTTTATTTAACAAACGAAGACATAGAAGAAAACTGGGAAGAGACAAAATTAAAAATAAACACTTTTATTTTTAATCATGATGAAGCTCTTGTTAAGAGCGTAAGGATGCAAAAGAAAATAAAAGATGAGAAAAAGTACAATATTGAAGTTGAAGATAATCATAATTATTTTGCTGAAGGAATACTTGTAAGTAATTGTCATCGTGCAACTGCTGAAATATATATTCAGATGGCAAAATTATATCAAAATGCATATTACCGTTTTTCGCTAAGTGCCACACCATACCGCGACAAATCAATTGATAAAGTACTTGATGCTTATTCAGGTAGACAGATATGTAATATTGACGCTTCTTTTCTCATAGAACGTGGTTTTCTCGTACAACCTCATATTTATATGCTTGATCCAAATGAGCATCCTAGATATAAGTATGTTCAAAAATCTTTTAGAAACATTTACGAAGATTATATTGTTAATAATAAGCTTCGAAACGAAATGATTGTTGATAGTTGCTTACGATTACTCGAGTTAGGTAAGTCTGTGTTGATTACTGTCACCAGGTTACCTCATGGTGATGTGTTATGTGAGATGCTAGACAAGGCGGGAGTTAACTCTGTTGCTTTTATACAAGGTGAAGTTGATGGAGAGATGCGAAAAGATTTACTTAACAAAGTTCGTAAAAAACAATTGCAAGTTCTTGTAGGAAGTTCTGTTGCTGATGAAGGTGTTGACATTCCTGCTTTAGGTTCAGCAATTATGGCAGGTGGAGGGAAATCACTTATAAAATCGTTACAAAGAGTGGGACGAACATTAAGACCTTATCCATCAGCTGAAAATAATGAAAAAAAAGAAGCAATTATTGTTGATTTTTATGATAGAATACGTTATCTTACTGGTCATTCAAAGAAAAGACTGAAAATCTACGAATTAGAACCTTTGTTTAAAGTAAAGAGACATTTTTAATGGATTTAAAAGGTGACAAATATTTAATTCAAATAGATCATGACACTGACCCTGGAACTTTCGTTGAAAAAATGGAATGTCTACTTAAGTTTTTAAACATAAAATATGAAATTCTTCAAAAAGAAGATATCCCTTCAGTTCAATTCCTTGTTCATAAAAATTCAAATCCATTATGATTTATGTCGATAAGCTTCAAACTTATATCAAAGAACAAATTGATCCTTTAGCTAGACGCTATGGTTCACAATGGAGCCATTTGTTTGCAGACAATGAACAAGAACTACACGAATTTGCTTCAAAATTAGGTTTGAGACGCGATTGGTTTCAAAACAAGAGAAGTTTTCCTCATTATGATATTGTCAAATCAAAAAGACAACAAGCTATTGCTTTAGGTGCTCAAGAAATAGATTTAAGAGATTACATAAAAAGTAAACTTAAATCAAATTAATGTTATAAATTGGCATGCAAGATAAAAATGTGATCCCAAGAGAGTTCCTCGAACAATATTTAAAACTGCTTAATCCTGACAGTTTTTGTACTTTATTACGGTTTATATTTTTTTATTTTGATAATAAAGAAAAAGGGAACGAAATCTCAGTTCCATCATCTGTTTTTCAAAAACACATACTTATATCAGAAGATAAAGAGAGAATAGAGTATTCTTGGGGTGAATTAAGTTATTGGAACTTAGTGAAAAGAATTTATGGTCAGAACACTTATGAGCTTAATATTGGAATGATTCAAAATTCTGATGAAAAATTTCGTTTAATTTTGACTGATGATGCAATAAAAATCCGAAGAAAACGAAATATGTCTGATTATTTAGACAAATACATTGATAGGATTGTAACTAGTTTTGTAAATCCAAGACTTTCTGAAAAAGTTGCTGAACTTATTTCAGGTCACGTTAAATTTCTTTATGGCGAAAAAGGCAAAGTTGAGTTACAAGATATAAAGTTTTTAACTGATGCTTTTTTTGATGTACCTCAAATTGTTTTGGAAAAAACTTGTGATATCTACATTACAAGCCATTATGCTAAAAAACCTGCTTCATATATTCATGGAATAATGAAAAAAGTTCAAGAAGAGCGATCAGACAAAACAGCTGACAAAGATGATTTAAAAACATTGACTTTAAAACAATATAAACAAGAGTTTGAAGATAGTAATAGACAACTTGCTATTAAGATAGCTGCTGGTCAAATAGAAGATAATAGAGCATATCAAGCGTACATAAGAACTAAAGACTTTAAGGGTCTTAATAGATTGTATTTATTGGGTTGTAAAATTTTATTAGAAGAAAAACGCGAGCAAGAGATAAAAAAAGATTATGATTGGATACAGCAATGATAACAAGAAAAAAACAAGACAGTCCTTTAAAGCACGAATTTTGGTCCCATTTTCATCGTATGATAGATATTTCAAGGTTTGGAAATGAAAAAATTGTTGAAAGGTTGAGTCATTATAGTTCTGTTGATAATTTTTTCGAGAAAAATTTTTTACTTGCAAATATCCCTGAAAAATACTTTAAGTTTGAATTTTCAACAATACGTGACAAAATTGAGACTATAGAGTCTAATTTTGATCAGATGAAAAAGATTGAAAAATACATAACTTCAATCGAAAAAGCTGCTAAAGAGGGAATAGGTTTATACATTTCTGGTTCGCATGGAATTGGTAAGACAGCAATTGCAATAATTATCTTAAAAATTGCAATTGAACATTATTATCCTTCTTTTTTCAGTAGATCTACAGAAATAATAGATTTTGTTAGATCTGGTTGGAAAAGTGAAGAGAAAAAAGCTTATTTTTCTTATGTAGTGAACAATAGCATATTTTTTGTTATTGACGATATTGGTAGATTGTTTAGTCAAATAAATGATAGTGAACGTGCAAATATTGACGAAATTTTTACAAAACGTGATGATGCAAATTTATGTACAATAATTACTTCAAATCATCCTCTAGAATTAAATAGAGATTTGTTAGGTGAAGCGCTTTATTCAAATTTTAAAGAGAGATTGATTGAAGTAAAATTGTTGGGCGAAGATTATAGAAATATAATTGGCGAATCTTTATTGGATAAATTATGATTTCAAGAAAACAAAACGATGCACCAAGTGAAAATACAAAACCATTTGTCGATGTTGTTTTAGAATGTAAAGTTTTAAGACTTCTTGTGTTTGATAATGATTTTGATATGAAGACTGATATCGATGAGATAAATTCGAATTTGTCTTATGTAACATTTTTGGGTTTACCCAAAGAAGTATTTACGTCAGATTTTAAACAATGGATGTTTTCTAAATTACAAGAAAACTTTGTGTCTTTTTCAGAATGCGTGTCTAAAAGTTATTTATTTGACGAGTTAAAATCAAAATACAAAGATCAAGAAGAGTACGAGCAAAAAAAAGTAGTTTTAGAGAAGATTTTTTCATACAGATTTGAGAGCAAATCTTTCAAGCCAATGTATGATAAATTAAAAGAAAAATTCTTTTATAGAAGTCTTCTTGACATTAATTTGAAAATGAATGAGCAGTTAAAACATGACTTTGTAGATGAAAAACACGAAGCAATGATTTTAGCTCAAAACATACAAGATTCTATGAACAAGATTCTTCTTTCTACTGGAAAATATAGAGTTATAGAAGAAGATGTTGTTCAAGATGTTGATGCATATATAGAACAATTAAAAGAAAAACGTGAAAACCCTGAAAAATATCAAGGAATAACTACAGGTTACAAAAAAATAGATCAAGCAACTGGTGGTTGGCAACCTGGCGAGTTTTCTTTAGTTCTTGGTAGACCTGGTATGGGAAAATCTATTTTGCTTCTAAATTTTGGTTATAACGCATATAAATCTGGTTACAATATTATTTATGTTACAATTGAAATGCCATTAGTACAACAAAGAAGTAGATTCACATCTTTAGTCACAAGAGTAGCATACAATAAAATTAAGACGCCAGATTTAATGAGCGATGAAGAGCTACAATTAATAGAACGAAAAATGAAAAAACTCAAAGAAGATCATTCAAACTTCTATTGGATAATTGATGCACCTCAAAATTGTAATTGTCAATTTATTGATTCAAGAATTACTGCTTTTGAAAATGTTTCAGGAAAAAGAGCTGATCTTTTAATTATAGATCCTATTTATTTGATGACACCAAGTGATAGAAAATCAGATGACCCTGTTGGTGTAATTTCATGGGATTTGAAATTGCTTGCTAGATCAAGGAGCATTCCTATTATAGGTGCAAGCCAGTTTAATAGAGAATCGCATAAAAGGCATTTACATGGTAAAGAAGTTGATTCTATGGATGCAGCTTTTACTGATAAACTTGGTCACAATGTAGATAATATGATGGGTATTACAGGAGATGATGAAACAGCATGTCTTGATTTTCCTAAAACAAGAGATTCACGCGTTTCAAAATTGTTTTTTATAAAAAAATTCGATATTATGAGATTTGAATATGATTCTAGAGTAGATGAAACATCTTCAACAGTTGTTGAGAAAGATAAGGAGTGACGTGATGGATATTAAGACAGAAAAAATGCCAACACCAGTAAAATATGTTGTTACAGTTGACGCTGACGATGTAGATCAAAGAAAAAAAGTAGCGTATGAGCAAGTAAAATCTGAAATTGAGGTACCCGGCTTCAGAAAAGGTCATGTACCTCAAGATGTAGCAGAAACAAAAATTGGTGTTGAGCGTTTATACAAGTCAATGATTGATCAAGTTGTTAGAGATATTGCAACTTTAGAAACTAATCTTGTTTCAACTAGAGATTTTAAAATTTTTGGTGACTTGAAAAGAAAATCTTCTCTTACTGTAGAGTTTGTTGCTGAAGTAAAGCCAACTGTGAAACTTGTTTCTTTAGATAAAATAAAAGAAACAGAGAAGCTTGAAGCAACAACTGTTTCAGACACTGAGTTAAAAGATAAGATTGATGCAGAAATTAAGCAAAGCGAAACAATTCATGATTCTACAAAAGAAATTTTAGAAAACCTTGATATTGCTTTGATAGATTTCGAAGGTGTTCTTGAAGGAGAAACAGTGCCTTTTAAAGGTGGTACAGCAAAGAATTATCAAATTAGAGTAAACGACCTTGTGAATGGAAGAAAACAATTTATCGATAATTTTGAAGATCAGCTTGTGGGCATGAAAGTTAATGAAGTACGTCAAGTAAATGTGACTTTCCCGGTTGATTATCATAGCAAAGAATTGTCAGGTAAAAAAGTTGTATTTACTGTAAAACTTAATGCCATAAAATATAAAGTTGCACCTGAATATAATGATGATTTTGCAAAATCAAAAGGTTTTGATTCTATTCAAGCTTATGAAGATAATTTAAGAATTCGTTTGCTTGATGAAAAACAAAAAAAATCAATTGATACATTTAAAAAAGTTATTCTTTCAAAAATCGTTGATGAATCTGAAATTTCACCAATTCCTCAAGTGATGATTGATCAGGAAAATAATAAAGAATGGGAAGCTTTACTGAGACGTATGGGCAAAACTGAAGAACAACTTGAAAAAGAAAGTAAAGTAACAAAAGAAAGTTTTATTGCAAACACAATGCCTCGTACAATTCAAGTTGTAAAAACATCACTTGTTATAGAACAGATCGTTAAAGATTTTGATATTAAAGCTACAGAAGATGAAGTTGTTGCTTATACAATGAAAATTTCGAATCTTTTAAAATTTGATTCTAATAGAGAAGCAAAAATTAAACAAGATTTATTGCAAAATAAAATACCTTATAACTCGATGTACATTGGCACAGTAAACGAAAAAGCTGTAGAATTTTTGTTTAACGAGATGAAATCATGAGAGATTATTTAACAATTTCTTCATCATCTTTATCTTCATTTTTTAAATGCTCTCAAATGTATAAATGGCAATTTATTGATGAGAGACCAGCTGATGAAGCATATCTTTTTACAACTTTTGGCTCAGTGTTACATAAAGCTTTAGAATTACATTTCAAGTATGGAATGAGTTTAGATGAAGTTGCTTCATCTTGGAAAGCTTTGTTTATTGCTTTTTGTACAGAAGCTAAAGGTTTAAATTTCCCAAATGCAAAAGAACTTGACGATTGTTTAGTCAAAGGTTTATTGCAAATTGGGAATGTCAAAAAAATGAAAAAACGCTGGGAAAATTTTAGAGTAGTTGAGATAGAAAAATATTGCAAGATACCTTTTATTAATCGTTATCTCGATAACGTTTTTTTATCTGGTAGAATCGATATTATTCTTGAGAACGATGAAATAATCATTTGTCTCGATTGGAAATCATCAAAAAGCAAAGAGAAAGATATTGATAATAATACACAAATCACTTTTTATAGTTTTTTCATAAAAGAACTATATAAATATCCATTAGAATCAATTCATGGAGCTCTTGCATATCCAATTGATGGCGATATTTTGTTTACACAAAGAACTGAAGAAGATTTTGAAAGTTTGTTTAAACAAATTAATAATATGCTCGAAAGAATATCAAAGAAGGATTTTGCAAAAGAACCAAAATTGAATTCAAGAACAGGCGATTGTTATTTTTGTCAATATAAAAAGACGTGTGCTAAAAATGATCATAGAGAACTATAAGAAAATTTATGAAGAGATTTATGCAAAAGTAAACCTTGAAAAAGTTCTTAAGCACTATAATATTGAATATAAGCCCTATAGAACAAAAAAAGGCAGAGAATTTATGTGTCTCTGTCCTTTTCATGATGACTCTACACCATCTTTTGGTATTCAAGAAAAAAATGGCGTTTACAATTGTTTTGTTTGTGGTGGTGGAGATTTTGTTAAGTTAATAAAAAATTTAGAGAATCTAAATTCTACAAAAGAAGCAATAGCATTTGCAAGAAGACAAGTCGGGATTGATGAGACTGTCGATGTATTTTCAATAGTAAAAAACTCTACATTTCAGTTTTATGAAAACCATTGTGAAGAAGATGTTGAAGAGCAATTAAACGAAGTAGTCTTACCTGTAAGCGAACCAGCTGAAAAATATTTCGACATAGTAAAAAAACGCGTTTGCATGGAAGACATAAAAAAATATGGTATGAGATATTGTGTCGATGATAGAGTTTTTCATGAACGTTTAATTATACCTGTTTATTTACAAAACAAATTAGTTACTTTTGCTGCAAGAGATATGTCAGGGAAATCAGACATATGGGCGAAAGCAAAAGCAATAATGAAAACAAAAAATCTTTCAAAACAAGATAAACAACGTATTATAGATAAATATCTTTACAAAAAAATACTTTATCCTTTTGGTACACCTATGAGTAGGTTGTTTTTCAACTGGGATGAAGCAATTAAAAACAAAAAAGAAGTTTTTATCTGCGAAGGTATTTTTGATGCATTAAGAATTATGAAATTTGGATATAATGTTGTTGCTCTTTTGAGTTGTCATTTGAATTCTTATAAGACGAAACAGTTAGTTCAAAACTTTGAACGAATCTATATAGCATTAGATAATGATAATAAAATAGATATAAATGGAAAAAAATCAAATCCAGGGCAGGAAGCTGCACAAAAGATTATGCATGAGTACCTTACAGATATTCAAGTTTTCAATCTTGTATTACCTGAGGGTAAAGATCCTGATGATTGTACAAAAGATGAATTTGAAAAATCACTAAATGATGCAAAAAATATGCAAAATGTATTTACATTAGCCCTACAATAAATTATTATTTTAAGGTACGATAATTGATTTGTCGTATGTATGAGATACACCTATGAAAATGGAGTTTTTAGTATGAGAAAGTCACACAATTCTGCATTTAAAATCATTAACTTACCTACAATAAAAATCTTTCCTTATATTAACATTCATTAATTTTTTTTGTTTTTAAAAATTACCTTCATCATTGTTGAAAGTGCGGGAAAGATTTATGTATTTATCTGGCGATTTTTTTTCAATTTTACCGGTTAACATTAAGCCTGACGTAACAAAACATTTTACAATTTTTAAACATGAAAATGGTAAAAAAGCATGTTTTTCTGGAAAAAAAGTACAACTATTAGAATATAATCCAGATTTTGGTCCTAACTTTGTTAAAGTTTCCGAAGAAGAAGCTAAACAAAAACATCTTGGAAAGATGAGATGTATTGGAAGTATATTTAGTGAACACGAGCTTTTAACTCTTTTTTCAAAATACTTTGACTTTAAAATACCTGATAGTTATACGCCTTCTGTTACTCAACGTGAAGTTACAGTAGTTAAAGAAAAAAAAGAGCGTATAAAAAAGGAAGAAAAAAGAAAAACAAAAATAGTTGTTAAAGCTGATCAACTTCCCCAAGATAGAGACGAAAAAGATCTAATCAAAGCATTCAGAGAAACTGAAGATAAAAAGAAACAAAATAGAATTTTTAATACTATTTTGTTTCAACGAGGCGTTAATGGTAAAACTTGGGATCAAATAATTAGAAACTATGTTAGTTTTAATAGACACCGTTTCACGCAATTTCAAGATAGAACAGAAACTGATTTTTATCAGGACATTGTAATTGCATTGCATAAACAGGTTGCAAAATGGTTTGATGTAGAATCATCAGGGTGTTTTTCTACTTATGCTTGGTACGTGATAAATTGCGCTTTCAATAGAGTTCTTCAACTTTTATCAACAAAAAAACGAAAAACAAATGCTTGTAAAATAGAGTTAGACGATCCTGAATGTTCATGGGACGAAATAATCTCCAGTGAAAAAACACATATACCTCAAAGTAATTTTGAAGAAGAGCTTATGAACAAAGATTTGTGTAAGCATATTCAAATGATGTTCCAATTAAAAACCATTGATGCATCCGACGAATTAAAACAGGAGGTACTCCAAGTAATTCGAGACAAATCTACGATGCAAAACTCTCTATACTCATTAGCAAAAAAATATAATGTTGATGTCAATGATCTATTTCACATTGAAAGAGATTTGAGAGAAAATTTGCGAAATTCAATGTATAATGATATAATACGTAATATGAAATATGATATTAATGGTGATGATGAAATAGCAAAAAAATACAAGAGATCAAAAGGGCACGTCATTAAAATGAAAAGAATGATTGTCTCTACAGTAAAAACAAAATTAAAAGGATTGTCAACTTGAGTTGGTATATTCTTTTAGTCCGTCAAGGTTTTGAGCAGTATATTAGAGAACAATTAGTCTCAAAACAAAAAAGCTTGGCTTTTCAAGAAGTTTTTACTTCAGAAGAGCTTTCGGGTTATATTTTTATTCGTTCTACTACTATTTTACCTCAACAAGTAAGTAATTTTTTAGTTTTTGAAGGTGTGTTAAAATTTCTGGGCACAAAAAAAGAAGGCCCACAAAAATTTACAACAGCACAAATAAAAAAACTATCTGTTACAGATGTAGAATTAAAACAAACAAAACCTTCGTTATTCAAAACAGGAGATCATGTAATTATAAAACAAGGTGATCTTTCAAATATAGATGGCATTATAGTTGAAATACGAAAACGAGTAGTTAAAATAAAACCCTCATATTTTGACAAAATAGTAAAATCAAGAGTGCAAGATATAGAGCATATATGAGTGTTCTTGATTTTTTTCCGCATACTACATTCAGACCTTTTCAAAAAGAAACAATTCTTGACATACAACAGAGTTTAGATTCTGAAGAAATAGAGAATGTTGTTTTAGAAAGTCCAACAGGTTCAGGTAAGAGTGCTATAGCAATTTGTTTGGGACTTTATTATAAGTCTGCTTTTCTTTTGACATCGCAAAAAATTCTTCAAGATCAATACGCAAAAGATTATAGTTCAGGTAGAGTTTGTGTCCTTAAAGGTAGAAACAATTATCCTTGTAAATTGCTTCCTGATTTTACATGTGAAGATTCATATTGTTCTACAAAACAATGTCCTGTAAAACCTGAGTGTTTTTATGAAATTGCAAAACAACAAGCTGTAGAGTCTTTTGTTGCTTTAATGAACTATAAATATTTTCTTTGTATTACAAACTATACGGGAACTTTTTCTGATAGAAAACTTTTAATATGTGATGAAGCACATAATTTAGATAATGAATGTATGTCATTTGTTGAGTTTAGTTTTTCGTCTTTTAATCTTTCAAAACTTGGTGTAACTTCAAAAATCCCTTTGTACGAAAAACTTGAAGAGTATGTCGAATGGTTGAAGATGCTACAAGAGAAAATAAAAGAAAGAAGAAAAGAAACTACAGAAAAATTAAAAAACAAATTTCTTGATGTAGCAATAATTTCAGATCTTCAGAAAGAACTTGAAAGTTTGATAAGCCAGCAAGAACGTGTAAAAATGTTCTTAGAGAGTTACGGAAAAATAGAATGGATTTTTGACATAACAACTAATGAAAAATTAAGATCAAAAACGATTATTTTTAAACCTTTAACTGTCGGATTTTTTGCTCAAAATCTGCTTTTTAAACATGCTGAAAAGAAATTATTTATGTCAGCAACAATTCTTGACAAAGACAGTTTTTGCAAAAATTTAGATCTGGATAGTAAAAAAACAAAATTTATTCAAGTTGCTTCTTCGTTTCCCGTAGATATAAGGCCAATCATCTTAACAAGGTCTGGAAATTTAGGAAAAAACGATATTGAAGAATCTTTACCTAAAATAGCTTTTGATGTAGGGAGAATTTTAGAGTTTCACGATTCAGAAAAAGGTTTGATTCATGCACATTCTTACAAAATTGCAAATTACATAAAAGAAAATGTTGATCCTAAATATCAGTCAAGATTGATTTTGCATGATAGTGATTCTCGAATTAATGCACTTAAAAATTTTCTAGAAACAAAAGAGCCAAAAGTTTTAATTACACCTTCGATGACAGAAGGTGTAGATTTAAAAGATGATCTAGCAAGATTTGTTGTTATTGTAAAGTTGCCTTTTATGTTTTTGGGCGATAAACAAATCAAAAAACGAATGGAGCTCGATAATGAATGGTATAAATGGAAAACAGCTTTGACTCTTGTTCAAGCTGCAGGTCGTGGTGTAAGACACGAAAAAGATTTTTGTACAATTTATATCATGGATAGCCAATTCAATTACTTTTTAAAACAAAATAGAAAATTTTTCCCGCAATATTTTGTTGACGCAATAAAAAACTAAATAAAATACTATATGGTTATAATAATTGACGGAAATCAACTTGCATGTAGATGTTACTTCTCATTAGTGACTGGTAAAGGAAGATCAGCTGAACCATTAATGACAAGTAAAGGGAAAAGAACTGAAACAATCTATAGTGTTCTTATTTCTATTAGGAAAATAATAAGAGATTATAGTGATCCAGATTCTACTATTTTTTTGACTTGGGATGGTGGTAATGACAGAAGAAAAGCTATTTTTCCAGAGTACAAAGCAGAAAGAAAAAAATTTGAAGATGCTTTTTATGAACAACTTGATGAACTAAGAAATATTCTTTCGTTATTTGGAGTAAAGCAATATCATTTTGATGCTGTAGAAGCTGATGACTTGATAGGGACTTTAGCGCTTAAGTCAAGAAAAAAAGGAAAAAAAGTTTTAATTATAAGTGCAGATCATGATTTTGAACAATTGATTTCAAGACATGTTGAAGTTCTACATCCTTTGTCAAATAATCCCTATATAAAAAATATTCAATTTGTTCTAGAAAAACATGGTATTATGCCTGATAGATTACCTGAAGCAATGGCGATAACAGGAGATCCTACAGATAATATTCCAGGAATTGAAGGTGTAGGAGAAAAAACAGCAGCAAAACTTGTTTTAGCAAATGGATCATTAACATATATACTTGAAAATCCTGATAACTTAAAGATGTTAAATAGAAAAGGCGAGTCTGTTGATGCTAAAGATGATCTAAAACAAAAAGTAAAACAGAATTTAGAAAATATAAAGATAGCATATAAGCTTGTAAAAATTTGTACTGATCTTGATGTAGAGCCAGATTTTAGTAAACAACAAGCTGATGTTGATGCAGCTAGGAAAAAATTTGAAGAATTGGAATTTGAGCAGTTTTTAAATGAATTTGATCGTTGGAAAACAACCTTTAGATGCCGGTAAAGCTGAGATGTTAGACATCATCTCTTACAAGACTGGCTTGAAAAGTACTGATATAACTTTGTTGATTGATGCATTTTCTTTTTTTATTAGAAAAAGAACTATCGAGTATGGTAGCACAAATATAATGGGTGTTGGGAAGTTTTATGTCAAGCCTTACAGTTATTCTCTTTATGGACGGAAATACCATTTGATAGATTTTTATCCAGTCGATGATTTAAGAGAAAGAGTGAGGGGTGTTCTAACTACTCCTGTAAAATTTTGTGCACCTTTGTTCGAACAACTAAAAGTCGTGTCAAAAATGTTTGGTTTAAAAAATACAGACACAAGAATGTTATATAAACTCTGGTTAACAACAATTTCTGAAATTATTAGAAAATATAAAGAGTATAGAATTCCAAGAATTGGTGTTATAAAGGTACAAGAGACAAAAGCACAAACAGGAATTGTAAAGAAATTAAATTATGATAAACCAATGTTTGTTTTTGATTTTGTACTTGCTGATCCTTTTTTTAGAGAGTTAAATAAGCAAACAAAGCAATATGCAGTATATGAAAGATTGCAACAAATGCTCTATTTAGTTGGTGAAAGTAGAGAAGTTTCAAGAAAAGAGTACGACAAAGATCATGATTACAAGAAGGACAAAGGCCGTTGAGCCTGACAAAAACGAAGAAAAAGACTTTTTTATAAAAGTCTTAGTTAAAGTTGGAGAAAAAACAATTGAGCAAGACTTAGAAGAGTCATTGTCAATTCCCATGGCTGACAAATTGAATCTTCCTATGGTATTGAAAATGCTTGCTGAAAATCCAGTTCTTCATGCAAGATGGAATGTT
>Ga0116157_10000576_pt1 | contig 37872 bp, 56 predicted proteins | sample AD_UKC048_MetaG_FD_89882 | JGI IMG/M metagenome (GOLD analysis project Ga0116157, IMG submission 89882) | Active sludge microbial communities of municipal wastewater-treating anaerobic digesters from USA - AD_UKC048_MetaG | ecosystem: Engineered > Bioreactor > Anaerobic > Digestate | place: USA... | reverse complement strand
CATACACTCAGCGTAGTGTGTATAGAAATCTTGATTGAATCGTTCATCGCCAGATTGATTATAGAACCAAGGAACTTGAACAGTTTCAATATCATCGTCTGCCCATGCTTGTTCATACTTGATTTGATTGTTCAAAATATCAAGTAATCCAGCTAGAACTGCACGTATTAGAATATTCTCATTATTATATTTGTGGTATAAACTCATTTTATTTTAATTTTTTAAAAAATGATTTTAATTTTTTAAGGCCTTTATCCAATTCATTTATTGATTGTTGCAATTCATCAACTTCTTTTTCAATATCTTTTATAAAACTTTTAATATTTTTGGTATCTTCCATTATATGATAGTGTCCATATTCTATAACATCATCAAAACTTACATTAAATGTTTTTCCAGATAAAACAGATTTTACTTTCAAATTATTTCTATCTGCGCCAATAACATAAACTAAAGATTCATCGATACCCTTTGTTGTCATATCATTAAAATCAGATTCCCATACGATGTCTCCTGAACCATTTTGTAAAAGATCTTTTAATAAAGTTTTATTTTCATCATCTAAGGCTTCAATAATTTCTTGTTTTTTATTATCGCCTTTTGATTTTATAATTTTATGTTTTCTTAAAAATTTATTAATATCTTGTTGATCATATTTACTTTTAACATTTGAAACTTTAAATCCAGCATCCATAAGCAATTTTGCTATTTGTATTTTTTCTGATTCAGATAAATTGTTCATGTAACGAATAGTGTAATCCATTGCTGTTGGATGGCGTTTTAAATCTTGCCCAAATGAATTTAAATCCGGAGATTTATTTATATAATTTACATTTATACCATTATCTATTAATGTTTTAATAATTTCAATCCTTTTATTATCTTCTCCATAAAAACTCATTAATATAACATGCATTAAAAGATTCTGACCATGTCTGTCAATATAATTAATATTCGCTCCTTTATCAACTAACGATTTGATTAATTTAGGGCTAAAACTACTAGCCATATACAAAGCGTAATTAAGATTTATTTTTGCCCCCTTCTTTAGAAAATAATCTATTAATTTTAAAGTAACATCCTCGTCATGTATATCTCTTTTAATTATAAATTCAAATATATTTTCATATGGTGTTGTATCTCCTGCTTCTTTAAAAATATCTATAATTTCCGGGGTTTTTGCATACATAATAGGGGTTGCCCTATAAGCATCTTTAATATTAATATCTGCTCCACTTTGTATTAATGATTTGACTATATTAGTTTGTCCTTGTTTTGAGGCCATATGTAATCTAGTTTGGCCGTCTCTAAAAATTCTATTAACATTTCTTATTTTAGACATAGATTTTGCTATATCTTCTTCAGATTTTCCCTTCAAAACATCTCGTATATCTTCATTTATAAATCTTGCTCTCATAATTAAATATCCCAAGCCATTCCTAAGGTAGCTAAATTCCATTGCTCCATAGTTAGACCTATTTTTTTAGCAAATCTTTTTGTATAAAAATGTTTAAAAAGATAAGATCCAAGTGGCCATAACATTAAAATAAAATCTCCAAAAAAGATATATTTTATGGTGTCAAAAAGATCTACTCTTTCTGATGCAGTATGTATAATTCCCAAAATAATTGCAGCAACAATTGCAAGGAAAATAACATAACGAATAAATTTCTGATAAATTGGATAAAACCACTTATAATACTTAGGTGGGTTTTTCATAAACCAATCTATGGCTTCTATTTGCTCTGGAGTCAAATCCAGCAACACATTTACATTATCAAACTTTGGCATGTTCTTTAAGCATTTTTTGAATATTCTTTGCAAGGCTGTGAAGAGATTTGGAATACGTACTTTCGGCGACTAAATTTCTCTCATTTCTTTCTCTTGCTCTTTTATACATTTTTACATAATAACTATATCCTGAATGACTCTTTTCTAAATATAAATCATAGATCTTATATTGTGCTTTATAGGCATTTTGCCAATCATATTGGCCTTCAGGATTTCCTATATTTTGAAAATCAATATCTAATGTTTTTCTTATATAATCAGTAATAATACTATAAAGAAATTGTTGTTTCGTTTTATCAAATGATCGAACCATGTCATCAAAATAAATTTTGTCTTCAGACATAAATCCTCTAACCATTTGTTCTAACTTATAAAATGGATTATCAGTTTTCTTTAGTTTTTTTGCTTCATCAGCAGAAAGACCAAAGTCTTCATATCCTTCATTTACGGATTTGGCTCTCATTTAAATGATTTTATTTTATTTATTCATTGACAACGACGATCCTCCGTAAAAATTCAGCCGGAAATGAACGTCTATTGTTATGAATCAAATCACCTAATGAGCCATCAAGAATATAAGTTACTGCCCAGTCATCTTCATTACGAACACTACGGCCTGTTCCCTGAAGTATACTTACAATGGCTTTCCATCTATACCAGGCAGGATTTATTGCCAATTTCGTTTTTACAAAGCGATCACTTAATGATAGATATGGGACTTTGGCAAATATTTGAAAACGAGAAAAGTCATCTTTTAAATCTAACCCCTCTAATATGGAAGGTCCCATTATTATTTTGCCTTTTTGAAGTTTCATCATGTCGAGCATTGCTCGTTTTTCTTCAGTCCCTTCATAAACGTAAACTCTTTTTCTATTTTCAGGTGTTAGATTATCTCTTATTTTCATTGTCAAATCATAAGAAGCAGAGTGAATAATTCCACTTTCACCAGCATGATTCGATATGATTTCATTTATTTTCTTGTAAAGCCATTCTTTATTATTATCAATTTCCTTGTATGTCATTCTTCTTTTTGGATAATAATAAATTGGGGATTTTTCAAATGGAAATAAGTTATCCATTTTAATGTACTTAGCTCCTTTAATGTTTATAGTTTTCATGTACTCTAAAGGATCTGCAAATGTTGCACTCATTAAAACAGTAAATCCAGTAAATTGATGAAAAAATCTATTCATCAAAAAGCTTTCTTGCAAACAGTTAAATACTAATTCATCAACAGTAGGATTTTTTACTAAATTCCTTGTTGTAGTTTGGCGAATAATGTAATTATAATCCTCGACTTTACAATGAATATCCTTAACCCAGTCAGAAAGAAATAAAGCTTCTCTCCATTCTATTGGAGGTTTTTTATTTTTGTATTCAGCTTCAACTCTATCTTTTAATTTTTCAATTGACATTAAAAAAGATTTTAGGGCCTTTTCAATAGAACATAAATGTCCATGTAAGTAATCCTGATCTTCTTCTTCCCACATTTGTTCTATGGCACTTGTAACAACATCAACATCCAAAGTATGATCTTTAACTTTATGATTCCAAAAGAAGTCTGAAAGTTTTTTTAATTTTTCTGTTGTTCCTTTTGTAAATCGGGGTGAATAATGGTTTTGAACAATATCAAGAACTTTATGTCCTTCATCACATATTGTAAAATCTCTTGGTGGAAATAATGGTGTCGACATTGTACCGTTCTCGTTCTCATGAGAATTCACAAAATTCTGCATGATAAGCCAATAATTATAATTTAAAACTGCTGTATCAGCGTTAACAGCCATATCTCTTGCGGAAAAATAAGGGCATTCATTATAACATAACATTTTTCGGGGATTTTTGTTTCGAATCTTGCATGTTCCTAATGAATGCTTTTCATCATTATCAGTACATTTATAATGATCAACCCCCTTTACCAAACCCCATGGCAATTTAAATCTATTTATGTCGTCTTGATATTGGTCTTGAAGAGAAATTTCGGATGTTAAAATATATCCACGTTTTTTAGTAGAGTTTAAAATATGAGATACCGCCATAGCGATAAGTGATTTCCCACTTCCAACCGGGGCATCAAGTATTACTACTTTATATTTTTTCTCTAAATAAGTTTGAACTATTTGCTCGACAACTTCTTTTTGACCTTTACGCCATTGAAATCCAGCAGGCATATAAGTGTCTTCAAAGTCTTTTATATAATCATCAATAACCGAATTTAATTCCGATTTGGATTTTGGTTTTAAGATATCGAGCATTCCCATATTGTTTGTATAAACTAAAAGCACCCAAGTTTTTAGGGTGCTTAATATTCTACATTAAATTTCTGGGCAACTTTTTCTAATACTCGATTAACCACATAATCATAATTTTCTCTAGTTATATTTTGATTTGTATGAAGGGTATGTGTCCAAAAATGGTTAAATTCAGGGAATTTATAGGACGCATCATAGTCATGATCATTCATAGCCTTATCTATATCGGACATTAAAGGTTCATCAAATTTAAATGAACTTGCTAAATCATCTACAACATTAAACAAAGAATCGCGATCCATTAGAAAGAAATATTGATCTCCCTTTTTTAATTTTCGCATAAATCCATTATTAAAATTCAATCCTCCTTGCCACACTTTGATATTATTAAAGGATTTAAGAAAATCCTTTAGAGTAGCTTCATTAATAAATGAATCAGTAGCTTGATCAAGTTCTCGATTTATGACATCTCGATCCTTAGGTTTTAAAACATCTTCTATAGATTCGGCAACAAACATTATTTGAAAGTCAATTTTCCTTTTGGAAGTCCCAAATGACCCATATCAATTTTTCGATTTTCTCTTAAATAATCATTATAAACTAACTTAACAGATTCATGAAGTTCGTCATGTTCAATGTTATTAAGAATATGAACTGCAACATCTAGAGTTCCAACACCAAATTCATCAGCGATAGCATCAACTATTTCTTTAGGATCCATTTCCTCAAATGCCCAAAGACGCTCTTGAAATGCAGATTCTAAATCTTCTTCAGATTTAGGTTTTAAAACATCTTCTAAATCTTCGTTAACAAATTTCATTTATTAAAAATTGTTTTAGCCTTAAATGACTCTTCAACAATGTCATCCATTTTAAATTTACGATATGAATTTCCGACTTTCATAAGGAATGCTCCATCTTTCATTTTTGCCATAGGAACAGCATCTACAATTCCTCTTTCTCCTTTAACTTTAAAAGAAACTGTTCTTCTTGCATATTCAGGAACTTTTAATTCATTATTTAATGCTGCTTCAAATTCATCTTGAATGACTAAATCATCATCTTCTTCAGGATCTTCTGTCATTTCAACTTTATCAAACGGAGACTCAGTAACTTCTACTTCTTCACCATTTTCTTCGTCATAAATATCTTGATCCTGTTCAAGACTTTCTTTTACGAATCTTGCTTTCATCTTTTGATTTTCTTTTAATTTATATGGGGTTGTTGCATATCTTCCGATAAGATCATCAATATCTTGATCAGTAGCTTGCGGATATTTTTTACGAATTATGGAAATAGCTTTATGAGGACCGTGGATTTCAATCAAATCAAGAATTTCTTCTTCATCCATGCCCTTATCTTTAAAACGATTTTTAAAATCTTCTAAATATTTTCCCATAGCTTTTTATTTATTTATTCTTCTGATTGCCTTAGTAATTCTTCTTGTTCGTCTTGTTCATTATCAACTGATATATCATCTATGACCATTTCAAACAATAGATCTGCTGCTTCATCAAATTTTTTCTTAACCTCTTTAATATTTGGAAAAAGAAGTTTTTGCTCATCCAAACGCTTAAAAATTTGATAAAGGGGTTCTCTTAAATCATCATAAACCTTTTCTATTATGTGATTATGAATTATATCACTAACATTTTTTGGTTTAAAAACATTTTCATTTATACGTTTGGCACGCATATAAATCCCTTATTTTTTTATATATTATCAGATAAATAAAATAAAAGATTACATGAGAGCTAAGTTTACGAATGAATCTGTAGAAAGTATTTTAAAACCTGTTTCTGGTGATGAAATTAGAAATAAGTTTAAAACAACTATTTTAAAAATATATGTGGAATTTGATGAAAAAGCACAAAAATTATTAGATGTTTTAGTTACTAACAATTTTTATGCTCCATTATTAAAAGATTTAGAAGTAAGCTTTGAAGGTAAAGATGAACAAAAACTTTTTGACGTTGTTCAAGCTTTTAGTAAATTAATGGATAATTTGGAATTATGGGACAAAAGTATCAAAGATGCCCAAGAAACAATTGAAGGATATATCGAAGGTATGAAATCCCTATCTAAATACAAAAGTTGGCAACCAGGCACCCAATATTATAAAGGCTGGTTCTAATTGTCTGTTGATAAAGTTTCAACAGTTAAATCACTAAATCCATCTCTTTTTTCAATAGAAATTTTATAATCAAAATACTCTATGGGTAGTGGAGCATGATTAATGATGAAAATATTCATTAGGAGCTCCTTGGAGGTCTTCTGGAGCAGCCCAATTATATCGTAAATGCCATCACCATCTATTGAAGACAACACCTCGTCAAGCATGAAAATATTTAAAGAAGGGTATTTACGTTTTAACATTCTAATGATTGAAATTAAAACAGCTAAATCAACTCTTTTCTTTTCTCCGGTCGATAATGTTTCGACATTTATTTCAATTCCTAAATGTTCAATGCATGGATTAAAATCATTATTGAAACGAAGTCTATAAGGAAAGTGTAATTCATGAAGAGTATATTCAATCTCTTTATTTAGAGTTGGTAAATAACTTTCAAGAACTTTCTTTTTAACACCATCATCGGAGTACAATTGTTCAAGTACAGAACGATATTTAAAATCCTCGTCTAATGTAACTTTCTCGGTTTCTTTAGTTTGTACTTCAATAGTATTTTTAGATATGATATTTTGAATTGAAGAAAATTCTTTTGGTTTCTCTTTTTTTAGTTTGTCTAATTCTTTTTGAAGAGCTTGAAAAGCAGTTTTTATTTGAATGATAAACGTATTGATTCTTCTTAAGCCTTCTTGAACTTTTTCTAAAGAAGAAGTATACTGATCTTCTGTTTTAACCAATAATTCCAATTCTTCATTTTTAGCTGTAAATTTGGAATGAAGATCTTCTTTTAATAATTCAAATCTTTGTTCAGAGAATGGAGTTGCACACGTTGGACATTTATCTTGATCATACAAATCTATTTGTTTCTTTAGATTTTTAATATCATTCTTTAAATTAGATTTTTGATTCTTAAAAATGTCATATGCTTTTTTAATATCTGTTTCCTTCTTTGTATACTCTTCTAATTTTTTGTAGGCATCCTCTAATTTGGGCTTGTATTCAGCCATTTTTTGAACTACTTGTTTTATTTGTTCGGTATTATCCTGATTGATTTTTGTTTTTAATTCTTCAAGTTCTTTAGATGCAGTTTTGATAGTATTTTTAAGGGATTGGATTTCTCGGTCAAATAATGTTATGTCAGTTTTAATTTTGCGAAGATCCTCTTTAACCAGTTTGTTCATTTGGTTTATAACCTCCATTGCGAAAAGCTTATCTATTATGATTCGCTTATCACCTGGGGTCATTGAAATAAAAGATTTAAAATCATTAACGCTTAATGATATAATGTTCGAGAAAATGTGGTAAGGCAAGCCAGTGACTTCCATATCAATATAATCTTGATAATTCTTTGAAACAGCCTTTCCAATATCTTCAGGACCATCACCTGCATCTTTATAAACAATTAAATCTTGAGGAGATAACCATCTCTCAATTTGTACTGTAGTCGTAGGATTTACTTGAATTTCTCCACGAATCCATCCGTGTTTATTTAATCGATTAGCAATGTCATCTTTCTTAAACTTATCTAATCTTCCATAATAAAGAATCTTTGGAAGATTAACAACAAAAGATTTACCATTACCATTTTTGCCAGTAACCATCCATAAACCTCCGCTATCAGAAAATTCTAATTCTTGGAGTTTATTTCCATAAGGTCCTATATTACGCCATTCAATTTTCTTCAGTTTCATATTCTAAATCTGCAATAACGGTTTCTTCAGTAGAAGCTTTCGTATAATATTCTTTATTCAGCATTTTTAATTTAACTAACATTTCAGTAGTTAAATTTAAATCACTTATACTCATTTCAAGAAGAGTTAAAATATCTTTAATATCTTCTCCATCTATAATACCAACAAAGTCATCATCAGTTTTAACTTTTTCACCCGTTGTTTCAATCTTTTTGTATGGACATCCATGTAGAAGTTCTATAAACTTAGTTAAATTAAACAAATGAATGTATTTATCTGGAACTATAATGTCAGTATAATTATTCGCTAATACTTGTGATGCATATTCTAATGTCCATTCCATCAGATCTTCTAAACGAATTCTTTGGAATACAGACGATAAATTATTTTCAAAAAATTCAATTTTATCATTATCAGGATCAAAAACATAAACAGCCTTTTTGTTTCCTATATCTCCACGTTTTGTATGATAGGGGGAACCTATGTACATCATGTGGTCAATTTCCTGTCTCTTATGTATATGTCCTGAAAATATTTTTTTATATCCCTTAATATCTCTTAAGTTTACTCCTCTTACAATGCTGTGGCCATTATCATATTTAAATCCTGCCATGTCGGTATGTGCAAAAATGTATTCAGCATTTCCTGCATTTTTTCTTGCATATTGTTCTTCATCTGTTGATTCACCAATCCAAGGGAGAATAAGAATTTTTGATTTATTGTTTGTTATGATACAAGGTTTTTCAAAAATTGTCACATTAGGAATAAATCTAAAAGCAATTAATGAATTAACATCTGTTTCTTTTTTCTTATAAATGTCATGATTTCCAGTCATTAAATAAACTGGTAAAATCTGTGAAATTCTATAAATAATATCCACAGCTTTATTTATAACATTAACATCGAGTAGTTGACGATTATCAAACCAATCACCCAACATGAAAAATATATCTCCTTTCTTTACATTTTTTTCAAGAAAAGGAAAATAAAATTGATCAAAAAATAACAATTGATTATTTAACCATTCAAGGGAATTTGCTCTCACTCCAAAATGAAGGTCGGATAGTAAAAATATTCGTTTAAAATCAATATTTTGAACTGGAACTTCATAATTCTTTTCCTCTTCCATCATCAAAATCTGTTTAGAAATTATAAACTAAAAAAGCTTTTTGGTTTTGATTTTTCTATTGAGATTAAACTTTTCATTTAATTCCCGTAAAAGACCTTCCTTATCTAAAACACCAACTTCTGAATACAATTGGTCATAATTAATTTGAAAAAATTCTGCAAATCCAATGAATATTTGTGTTGACGAAAATGTATGTTCTTTTAATAGTCTTTCTTTAAAATAATAATACATTTTTACTAAATCATTTTTGTCAACTCTCTTTGGATTTTTATATTTTTCGTAGAACGGGGATTGTTTAAATAACTCATAGATTTTTTCGTCTAAAAGCTTATTTGTTCTTTCTTCCACAAGATTATCAGAAATTGTATCGCTATAAAGATCTGATACTCTATCATCTACCTTCATAGGCATCGTAAAATTCTCATATTCAATATCACCTGAATTGTAAGAATTATTGATTATTTTATCATCTTTCATATTATATTCCTCGTCATCTAAATCAAAATATTTCATCTACAGTTTTTGCTATTTATTTTCCTTCATCAGGAAATAATGCTCTGCCTGTAATTGGAGGTTCGTTGTGTTCAGGTAATGTTTTGCTTATAGTTGCCGCTATCTGTCCTTGTCCATGTTGTGCACTTGCAATTTTTTTGTCTCTCCACCCACCTACCGTTGCAGCAATTATATCCATATCTTCGATTTGTGCATTCATATCTTCATCAATACGGGCGTATTTCCTGTTAAATTCAAATCTCTTTCTTGTATTCTCTAAACCAGAAACACGGTCAGCAAGATATTTTAAATAAAATTCTCCACGTGATTTCATTTCAGGATTAACGACAATGCCAAATAATCCATCAACAGTATGTAACAAAGCTCCTGACTCCGAAACGTTTGCGATTGTTAAATCTGTCGTATCCCATCCTGTTCTGTTTGTTTGTGTTGGAGAAATAATAGCCCATTGTTCTTCTTGTGCTACGGCTCTTAGATCTTCACTAATCTGTTTAATTTTCATGTAAAGATTTTCGGAATTAGGATTTCTCCAGTTCTTCATAATGTTTATGTAATCAACAAATACGTTTTCGAATTTATATCCTAACATATCTTGTGCTTTTACAAGGTAAGAACGTAAATCATTTGCTGATAACGTTGAAGAAGGGAATTCCTTTACGTGTAATTTTCCTAATGGTCTTAGAGCATTTTGTTTTAAATCAGATAATTTTCTTTTTAGTAAATCTTGATCTTTCGCCAATTCTTCATAATCATCTAATGCAACATTTAACATATTGGATCCAATACGCATGTTAACAATTTCTTGCTGAAGTTCGAGTGTAATATATGCTGTATTGTAACCATTATAAACCGAGTGGGCGGCTAAGTTACACATCCACATAGATTTTCCTGCCTTTGGACCAGAAAGGAAAACAATTAATGAACCTTTCCACCATCCACCCTTTAAACACTTATCAATGTATGGATAGCCGGTTGGGGTTCTTGCTAATCTCTTTTGAGAGTGGGCGGTTGCATCAAAAAAGTCTGCTCCTAAATTAAAACCAAAATCAATAGCAGTTTCAGTTGTCATCATATGACGAACCTTTTCTACAACTTCAGAAGCATTTTCAGCTGTTGGCTTGTTTATTTTAAGAAAAGCAACAGCTCTTCTCATAACATTATCAAGGTTTCTTACTTGAATCCAAGGACCAATGTTATCTTGAAGCCATTCTTGATCATATTGCTTTAATTGCTCCTGAGTATTATAAAGAGCTTCAATTACATCTTGAGAATATTTTTCGCCAAAGCCTTTTACTCGAACTAATTCAGACATTTGCTCCATTGATGGAGCTGAATTATAATTCAAAGCATGTTCTTTAGCAATTGAAAATAAATCCTTTAATGTTTGTGTCGAAAAGAATTCAGGTTTTGTTGTATTTAAGAATGTTGGATTGCTAAGAATGTAATGATAAAATATAGTTTCTTGATAGGCGTTAATCATAAATATTGTTTTAGATTTTATGCAAAAAAAGAAGCTCGGTTTTAAGCTTCTTCTTTATTTTCAGATAATTTATATCTGACATTTTTATTCCTTGCATTAGGTGCACAAGACAATCTATATCTTCTATTTCGATAACTATCAGGATTAAACGTATCATCATAAGAACTGAGTATGTCAATAGATAATATTTTATCTATAGTTACTGTTTTATCTTCGTGAACAACTCCCGTACATCTTGGGCGAATGCATAAAGATTTCCAATGCAAGAGTTCCTTTATTATTTGTCCTTGAGGAGTTGCTAACAATCTAATTTCGCCTATTAATCCCTTTTCAGTTTTCTCAATATTAGTTGCAATATGAGAAACGTTGGTTAACAGAATACTCTCCGTTGTTTCTAAAAGATCATGACCATATATAAAATTTTCTCCAAGCGCGTTACCTTCTTTAATTTCTTTTTTAAATTCATCTAATACTTCTGTAGTAATGCAGTCTGGATTATAAATTCTTCCATTACCATTAGGCTGATCGCTAAATGGTAAAACCATTCCTGAAATAATAGTTTGATTATTATTCTGCTTGAATGTAGCGCTTTCCATCTATAAAAACACTTTGTTTTGATTGAAAACATTCTCTATGATCATTTCCGCTATACCATGTTGACCACCAATGTTCAAAATGATCTTGAAGAAATTCTTTTATTTGTTCATCCTCATCTTTATCAGATAATTTGGCTCTATAATTTTTCCAATAAGCTTTCATTTTAAATCCATCACAAAATGATTTAAAAGCCAAATCTTTTGAGGTTTGCATTACCATGGATGCTTCAATAAAGTATACATCGTATATTTATTATGGGAAATATATCCCTTATCGACAAGGGCATTAAGATCCTCTTCAACAGAGGATCCAATGCGACATCTTGTCTTCATGGCTACATCCCATTTTTTAAATTCGGTTCTTCCTTCGTCTTCTAAAAATGTAACTATCTCAAATAGAAGATCTTCAAGGGTGGGGTTGTCAACAATACCAAGAAGATTTTTTATCTTGATTTGTTTCTTATTAATCTTCTTCATTAAGTTCAGGGGTTTCATCACCAATATTCATATCTTCTTCTAACTCTGCTAAGTCTTCTAAAGAATCTATTGATGGAAGCATGAAAATAGGTTTAATTACTTTTTCGTCTAATTCATGTAGAACTTCCTGTGTGAATACTTTATCCGTAAACAAATCCGTTAAAGCAGTTTCTCCTTTTAGATGTTTGCATACAAGAGTTCTTGCCGTGTCCTTTGGTTGTGCATACATTTTTTCACCATTAGGACCTTCAAATTCACGACATGATTTCTTTTCAGCATCGGTTAGTTTTTCATATAACTTTTCAGTTAATGCTTTTCCTCTCATTATACCACAAGAATCCCATGATGTAAATTTTTCTAAACCTACAAATGGATTGGGTTTCTTATAGAATGGAATATGAATTTCGATTCGGATTGGTCTTGCAAATCTCTGTTTAATTGGAGTTACCACGATGGTTACACCAACTCTAACAGCTTCAATATTTTTATCTTTTGCATTCTGTTCAGATTCCTTGTCATCTAATTTCTTCTTAGTGAGCATGAACATTATTGAAACGTTATATTTCAATCCACCACCACCAGAAACTTCTTTTCCAGGAACATATGAACCAATTTTTTCATAAACATGTGCGTTGACAATAAATGGAATTCCATATTTAGCAAATTTCATTCCATTTACTCTAAATAGTTTACGAACTTGTTGCTGTTTAGTCATATCTCTTTTATCACTTGCATCTACAGAGTCTTGCAATTCTTTAACTGAGGAAAGGTTTCCTAAAGAATCCAAACCTATAGCAATTTTTGGGGGTTCTTGTCCCGCCTTAATGGCATCTTCTATAGATTCAATAATTTTTGATGAGATGTGATTTACTTCTTCAATAGTGTTTACAGGTTGTAAACGAAAACGACTTGTGTCGACACCTAAACGAGATACAAAATCTCTATCAATGGAACCTTCTGAATCAAAATAAATTATATCATAAGGTTTTTGCATGTTTTGAGCATTTCTGAAAATACTCAGAGCTAAATAAGTTTTGCCTGTTCCTTCTTCACCTGCTAATCCAAGCGAACGTCGATTAGGCATTCCGCCAAATAAAGATCCGCTTAATGCAGCATTCAAAATATACCAACCAGTAGGAATCCATTCGTCGATTTTACCTATCGGGTTTACATCAATTATTTCGCCGTCGGGGGCTATTTTATTCAAAAGATCATTTAACTTTGAAAATGATGTTGATTCTTCTTTTTTCTTTGCCATCTATTCTCTAATTTTATTAATATTATGATGTTTGTCATCACAAGTTTTGGATCTAACCTTACAAAATTTAATACAAATTATTAATAAAACTAGTGTTATAGCAACGGATGAAATATGTTCAGAAAGAGAATGTTCGAATTGGGCATTTCCAAATAATTGTGCAAATGTATGAATAAACAATAATGCTAAATGATAGAAAAATCCTGCCAAGAAACTTATTAAAATAAATTCAAAAATATAACAAAATATTTTTTTCATAATATTCGATCTATCTTTTGATGGAGTTCTTCAAATCTATCAGCAAATTTAGTTTGAAAATAGTCTGGTAAATCATAAAAAGCTGCAAGCAATCGATCATGTGTTTGAGCATGATCTCCAAACCACACATCTTTAGGCATACTTCTTTTCAATTTTTTTAAATCAGCAATATGCTGTTCTATAGAATCAAATTCATTAGTAGCCCTAGTCAATACTTGGGAGGTAATATCTGCAATTTCTTCTTGTGGTTTTGGTTTTAAAACATCAGTTAATGATTCAGCTACTAATTTCATTAAATCGGATTATTTTAAAAAGAATCGATCCAGACATCATTATTGTCTGCCCAATCATAAAGCATTTCCATTACATGATCTGCTTCATCTGGTGATGGATTTGGATCTAGCATTTGAAATTCATCGATGATATTTTGAAAATTGCTTTGTTCATCTTCGCCAGCATAAAGTCCAATGTCATTGTATTTTTCTTCTAATAAAGAAATTAGTCCTTGTCTAAACGCCTCAGTATCATCATCTTCTTCAAATGCTTTAATTAATGGAGAAATATCGATTCTAAATTTCCATTTACCACCATCTTTACGAAATCCTCTTCTTTCAAGATCATCTATTTCGTCTTTAGATTTTGGTTTTAAAACATCATCTATTAAAGCCATAATGTATTATTTATTTTATTTATTCAAGCACAAATTCCATGCTCTGCACGGGTCATTTCATCTTCAATCCATTTACGTCTTTCTTCCATTATTTTTACAATTTCAAATAAGTTTAATGGACGGTGAACACCACCAGTAAAAGTCAATAATTCTGGATTATCAATTCCTACGTCAAAAGAAAGACCATCATTTCTGAATCTTCCATGAACATGACCATATAAATTCCATGGTAATCCATGAACATGCCAAGAACCATGGGGTTTACGATTCCAAGAAACAAATGGATAGTGACATAAAACTATATGAATGTTTAGTCCATCTCTTGAAAATGTAAAATCTTTAATCTGAGTTATCTGAGAAAATCTTGTGGAGCTATGAAGAATATTTCTATCATGATTTCCTTCAATTAAAAATTTATTCCCATTAAGACGGTCAATAAATTTTTCAGCTTCATCTCTTTTGGCCATTGATAAATCGCCAATAAAGAATATAGTATCTCTCTTTTTAACCCATTTATTAATAACTTCTTTTATAAGCCATTCATTATGGGCTCTATCTAAAAGTTCTTTATAAATCTTATTCTTAAGATTTCTATCTTCGGGGGAAAAAGCTTCTAACACTTTTTGATCCAAAAACACAGGACGATTACATATATCGATGATCTTTGGGTGACCATGATGTATGTCCGCAGTAAACCAAATAGATTCCATTTCTGCTTGAATCTCTGGAGTTATTAACTCCAGTATATCTTTTGATTGATCTTTTCCTTCTAAGTTACTCATTTTTTAAAATTTGTGATGCTTCTCTTTCTATACTTGCTATTTTTTTACCTATCATTTGAAATTCTTGCGGAGAACCTATAGGTGTGTGAGCCCACATGTTCATTTCTTGCTTCAATTCCCATAATAGATGTATTTTTTCTTTGTCATTTGTCAATTCAAAAATTGTATGGCTCTTTAAGTCAAAATAATTAAATGTCATCTTTGTCAAAATAATTTAGACAAATATAATACTTATTTAAATCACCTATATCAGCTATGTTATAAAATCTTTTATTTTTTACCAAATGAACTCCTCTATCCATCATTTGTGTTTTTCTGCCAACTAATATAACCTTATCCGAAAACATATTATCTTCAACAATATTAATATGATTCAAATATTTGGAAATTCGTTTTAATGTTTTTTTGTTTGCTATTATAAAATCCCCAGGCCCTCTTCGTGTGTTTGCTGCGATAGAATTGCAAGCAGCCATTATTCTAAAAGCTAATTCCTTATCGCTATTTATGTTTGCACTTTGAACCTCAGCTCCCAAGACTATTTCTTCAATAACCTTTTTGTATATTTCTTCCCAGTTCCATATAGGATGAAGTAGATAAATTTTATGATTACATAAAACCGATTTTATTTCTCTAACACTTTCTATTTCAAAATGATATTCACCTCCATCAATATCAAAACTATGATGCGTTTGTATTTGAATATCTGATGGGTTGTCAACTTCTTGAAAAGTAAGACTAACATACACCACATGATCATCATCTTTGGCATCCGTATGAATAAAATCTACTATCTTTAGTAAATTCATCACCTTTTTTATTTCTTTTCTAGAAGAAACTTCAATACCATATTCTTCACAAACAGAATCTTCTATTTGTCTTTTTGTTTTGGGTTTTAATATGTTACTTATACTTTTAGACATAGGCTGGATTCCAAGGTTTTATTCTAAATCTTTCACCAACTAATTGGTTTTCATAATACCTTAGTTTTGTGTCCTCTTCTGCGATTGAAATGGGAGAATGAGGATAGGAGGCTTCAAAATTACACCACAGAAGTAACATTGATTCTCTCACTAATGCTAACTCATGTTTGGTTTCCCACATTCTTTGTACTATGTCAGAAGAGACTTTTGGCATATATTAAGTTTCCAGGTATTGGATTAAATCCTAATGGTTCGATAAATCTATTAAATGGCTCTACTATAATCTTTTCAAACTGTTTATCATAATCAATTGAAAGCGCAAATTCATATGGATAATCTCCTGGTAAAAATCCAAAAATATCATGTTCTCCTTTTGAGTAGTAAAATTTTATTTTATCACCAGTTTTGATCAAATTATATTTACCTTTCCATTTGGTATTAAACAATATGTGATTATAGAGTGCTGCTGCTCTAACATTTATCGGACATTTGTCTCCAATCTTTAATTCCTTTCTATCTTGTAAAACATATTTCTCATAATCACCAATTGACATTGTTTTAGAAATATCATCTGGGTCTTGTAAGACAAATTGTTCTTTGTATTCTTTTAACTTCTTAACAACTTGGCCATACTCTAATGTTTTTCCTTTTTCAAAAAGTACATTAAGCATCTCTTTTAATACTTTTCTTGCAAACTTAGGAGTAGAACCTTGAACGATCTCCACGCCTGTTGGTGTAACCTTCTTTTGGGGATCATAGCGTACTCCTGGGTCCTTCCAAGCTATGTCAAGAATATACTTCTTTTTGGCCAACATTAAGGCGCTATACGATATTTTCTCTAACTCTAGATTTTGAAGGTCTTTTGTATTTCGTTCTTTTGCATATTCATCAAACTTGACCGAGAGATACTCATTTAATCTTAATTCTTTAATTTTAAGGATGAAATCAATAATACCATCTCTTTCAGTTGGAGCATCACAAGATTTTAATAAGGGGTCGAACGTAATATATGTTGAGTCAGTATCATTATAAACAACAACTGTTCTTTCTTGAATTGGATTGGCATAAGTTAAACCTAATTTCTGATGGAGTTCAGTATCTTTATGCCACATGTGAATAAAATATTCGTCCAATACTTTATTGGCGTATTTAATGAGGTCTTGACCTTGAAGAGTTACTGCTTCGGCAACGTGTATGTTATATCCAACAAAGAATGGAGACGCGCATGCTCCGTAAACCGAGTTAATAAAGATTTTGATTGACTGTTCGAGATTGAAGTATTCCTCTTTTAAAGCTTTTAATCTTGCGATTTCTTTTTCAAGTTCCTCAATCGAACATTCGTATGGATTTATCTTGGCCAGTTCAAATTTAAATGGCGACATAATTTTTAATATATTTTATATGAACCAAGATATAAAGTTTTTATAGATTTCTTAAATTTCCTCTTAATATATCTAATTCTTGTTGCCGTTGACGTAATTGTCTTTCATGTTCTTCAAACTGTCTACGCATTTCATGAGCCTCTCGAAGTTTTGATGTTTTTCAACCCAACGTGCTATAAAGATTTAAAGAAGCCGAGATCATAGTGGGAAGTAAACCATCAAAACAATCCAAATACCCCATATAGGCCAGTAAATTTTTGAAAAATACTTGATGTAGGTAACAGCTAAGAAATAAGTGACCTGTTTCTTAAATCCAATCTTCATTCCTTTGATACTGCGACGACGAAATTTGTCCACAAAATCAAATGGATGCATTTTTTTAACTGCTTCAGCTAATTCATCCAAAGATTTTGGTTTTAATATGTCGGAAATTGAGGTCAATTTTTACAAACTAAAAATTCTTGATCGTCAAATTTGAATTTTTTAAACAGCTTATGGCCGTTATCGAGAGTTCGTATCAGGAGTAATTTTTCCAATACAATCATATCGTCCTTTAGCTTTTGCTTTTCTTTTTTACTCATGACTTGGCGTTTGGTTTTCATTGTGATGATTTTGTCCTATTTGATTCTGTGGTAGGGCAAGGGGAATTATTTTCAAATTATAAGCTTTTAGTTGTAACTTGAAATTTTCCCAATTGTTTCTCCATGTGTAGAAATTGTTTTTATTTTTTATGAATTCTTCACATGTAGCTTCTTTGAATGTACCGATAAAGCGGCCTTCATCATGATAAGCAGTCATTACCATCTCTGTCAAGTACGACCCTCTTAAACCTTCTTCAACTTTAAAGCTTATCACTTTGAAGATTCTATCTCCATTAAGAAGTAATTTGCCCTGAACTTGATTGAGCATTGTTATCTGCCAATCTTCTATTGATACTTTCATGACTTTTACTTTAATTGTTTGCCTTGACCTGTATAAAGTTCATCCTCCCAATAAAGTCTTAGACGAACATTTTTAGCACCCCATTTGCGGGAATAATGATCTTGAGTTTGACGAAAGAATTCATCTGGATCGTTATCCATACGATCAATCATTGGAAATTCAAACCACAAACCCATCATTTTTCTTGCGATCATGATACGCTTATATGGGCGAATTCCAAATGCAGATTTGTCTTTCTTCTCGCTTTTATCCTTTTTACTCATGTTAAAAAAATTTTGGTTTAAGAATTTTATGTGTTTTTGGAATAACTTGTTCAATTTTGTACTGATCTTTTGGTCTTAATGGAAAATATCCACCAATGTAATTTAACACTAATAGATTTCCATCTAATAAGTTTCTTAGTTGATCAGTGTAAACATTTCCAAGTAGTCTGATGAAATTTCCAATAGCCATGGCTTCAGTTCCATATTTTACTTTAGAATCACTTATCATAAAATTGGAAAGCCTTGTTTCTTCTCTTGGATTTCTTACTCCATCAAACGCACGGTAAACTTGAGGCTTGCGAAACTCTTCGTAATATTCATTCAAATCATGAATATTTTCAATAAGGATGTAATTCTCGTATTTAATCCCGTTCATCTCTATGTTTACAAGCTTTATCATTGTACACGATCTTCAACTTTTTCAACTATTTCACACCATTCAGCAACCCAAGAGGTTTCAGTTCCATCGTCAAGTTTTAATATGACTCGATTGTTGTCCAACAATCCATAATCAATTACTTCAGCATTTTTTGGTTTGGAAAAAACACCTGTCTTTATTTGTACTAAGTCTCCAATTCGGAGTCCGTAGTATCTGTGCCTATCAGCATTTGTAAATTTTGTTGTCATGTGTGTAGTTTAAAATGCGTAATTCTTAGTTGCTTTGCGACACTTTATTTGTGTCTTAACATTATTCTTTTCTGTTGTTCCATTTTCCAATTTTCCACTACCCAATTTCAAAACAAATCCTTCATACATCTGATAGCGTGTAATGTCATGAAAGATATTTGTAAAACCATACCTAACTGAGTTTACACGAAAACAATTTTCAGATATTTGGTGAAGGTGTTTTTTAACAGGATTGTCGGGGTATAATTTACGAAGAAGCTCATATCTTTCTTCAAAAGTTGTTTTGAGAAGATGCTCCCCTTCATAAACTAAGATGTCAAATATAACGAATTTATGATTCCATGCCTCGTTGTTTTCGTCGGCCTGGCTCTTATTCATGTATTCCCCGCAAAGAACTATCCAGCCTTTTCCACGATGAAGGGCTTTAAGTTCGTTTAAATCCATTTTATGGGCAAGTGGTTTTTTATGACGATTCATTATAACTACTTGTTTGCCGTCAGTGTAAACTTGCATAGAGCTACCATTGAGTTTTGGTTGGCCCAAAAATGTACCATCTTCAAACTTTGTCAATCCTGAAGGATGTATCATGTTCTCAGGTCTGGGCGGGTAAATGTATTTATAAGATGTATAACTCATTTCTTTAATTTTTGAATTTCAGCTTCCAACTGAGCAATACGCCTATTGATTTCCGCATTACGTTTATTTTTAGAGTCTTCTTCATGTTTAGCTATTTCTTTTTCAGAAGCTATATGAACATCTAAACCGGTAAAAACATAACCTATATGATCAGTGTGATACATGATTTCGACATAATTGCATCCTTTTTCCTTCATGTCATTAAGGACTTTAATGACCTCTTCAATGTGTATTGGATGAGATTCACCAACCCAATACAATGGTTCATCATTCGGAAAAACTGTGATTTGCTCTGGATGTTCTTCATCATTTTCACTCCATCTCGGAAATAATGACTCATAAAGATCGAAGTCTATCTCGTCTAATTCTTTTTGAGCCTTATAATTGCAAACATATAAATTCCTTTTCATAGTCTTGGGTGCATAAATGATGGAAGTTCACTTTCTTCAATATCACGCTGAATACCATTATACTCATGATCAAGTTGTTCGCAAGCTTCGTTAAATTCCTGCATGAATTCCTGACCATTTTCCCATTCTTCCTGAAGACGTGAAGCAGTCATTTTAGCCTGCTGCTCTTTCCATCTTTCAAAGAAGTATGCATCATCAACAAGGTCTTCAACCGGGTGTGCGTTGATTACGTCGTGGTAAAATTCCTTTGTCCTACTCATTGGTGTGTGTTTTAATTATAGTGCTAATATAATAAAAATATTTGATATGGGAAAATTTTTTAAAACTTTTTTAAATAAAAAGGGTTCCATTTCTGGAACCCTAAACTTCACAATACATATGGAAAACAACTTACGATTCTTTCTGTACTGATTTGATGGAGAATACCGGCTGTATGTCTTCAACGATTGTGTCAACTTTCTTCACACCTTTGAAAGAGAAAAGAGATTTGATAACACCTTTCTTCACTGTGTAAGAAGTTTCGCTGGTAAGAAGGGCGGCTTTTTCCTCATCAGAGAGTTTCTTGCTTCCCATAAGCAGGTCGGAAATGTGTTCCATATGCTTCATAAGGATAGCGGTGTTGAAAGAAAAAACTGTTGATTCTTCAACCAGGTCCTTACCATAAGTCTTGGCAAGCTCGTTGAACTGTTCCTCATCAATTTTCTTATACCTGTCTGAGGTGATGAACATGAATGTTCCGTTTCCGGCAACAATCTTGAGGGTACCAGGGAAGCTTTTCTTTGAATTATAAAGATCGATCATTGCTTCCTTTCCAGCTTCGCGAAGCTGTGAATCGAGGATTTCTCTTTCAGCTTCAAGGGCAGCTATTTTCTCGTTAAGTTCGGTCATTTTGCTTACTGATTCAGCAAGGTCCGGACGATTTACGATTTCGTGTTTTTCAACTGCTTTTTTCGTGCTGTTTGCTTTTGCGGTTTCGAATAAATTTGTCTTAGCCATTGTATGTGTGTGTTAAGTTATTAATTGAATTACTCAGTAAATATAACACATTTCTACGACAGTAAAAAATTTTTCTGCAGTTTTTTTCAAAAAAAGTTAAATTTTAACAATTTTTAACACTTTTCCAGTATAAAAGTGTGGCTTAGGAACTTTCTTTTAGCCCTATAATCCAAAGGTAATAACTTCTTTATATAATATTTATAGATACGAAATCTTCTTCGATCCTTTCTGAAATTTTCTACTGGACTAATATAAATCTTTAATGGATTCTTTTCAGCCATAAATTCTTTTAGAATAGTTATAACTGTCGATATTACCCTATAAAACAAACCTTTATTAATAACTAGTGTATCACCATTTGGCTTGCTAAGCATGAAGGCAATAGAATAACAATTCATTAATTTTTTCTTACTTTGAATTTCTCCTAAATGATAAAATCTTACTGCATATTGTTCACTATCCGTATTGAAATAATAAAATGTGGCCAATTTATTATCTGCCCCTTTTCGATATGAATATGGAATAAGCATAGGAAGATTTTTTATATTTATCTCCCGAGGGGTGTTTTATACTAATATTTTAACGGGGATTTTTGCCATTAAATCACAAAATATATTGTAATAATTAGAGGATTGGTCTTCTTTCCAAATGAAAAAAGCCTGTTTAGGATAATCTTCGCGATTACGAAGATTCTTTTCGATGACTTTAATTCCGTTTTGAGAAACACTATCGATCATTAGGTCATCTGCTGATTCGCATACGACTATTTGATTTTCTTTTTCTCTAAATATAATTATGTAATCAAGCCCCTTAAAACACTCATGTATTTCTTTATCAATATCTTCTGAAAATTTTAAGGGGTCTCTAACGTAATCTAAAGATCTAAGCGCATTTATTAATTTTTTTGGATCTTCATTTCCATTAACATCATATTTTTTGTTAAAAATATTTTGAGTTATTGGATAGTTAGTATAGCTCATTGTTTCAATATGAGCCATAAAAAACCATAAATTTATAGCAGTTAATCTTTCTTGATTCAATTCAGCACTATCTAACGCAGTTGAAATAACCCGTCTCTCATGACGATAATCCCCTTCTCTAAGAAACTGCATTGACAAAGAATTAAATTCTGGACTTACATTTTTCTGGAATTCTGATCCAAGTTGATTTATCAAATGTTTTAGAACGCTTCTTGCTCTAAGAATGTTAGCATAAAATCTATAGTTTCCAATAGAAGCCTTTGTTCCAAATCTATACGATGCTCCCTTTGCCGGGGCCTTTATTTCTCCTCTATGTCCGCTTTCGGTTAAATTATCAAACTTCTGAGATGTACCCATTGTTCGGCTCTTAACGAAAAATGGAACTAATGCTTCTCCTCTACCGCTGCCTCCTCCATCATCTTTTACATTGAATAATTTATTTAAAGTGGAATCGGGAGTAAATATTTGATCTTTGTATTCTACAATATCATGAACACTTTCTGCAGAATAAATTAAACTATAAATTTCATGAAAGTCAGCTTCTTTTAAAATATTATAAGCTTTATTAGCGATTTTTTCAGGTAAGCTATTTAAATAATCATTTATAGGTTCATATGAAAACCCCCAATTAGTAGGTGTTTTCTGCTTCTTAGGCGGTTTAGGTTTAACATCAACCCATCCATCAGCATATAGTTGTATTCGATACAACCAAAAATCTTTGTGAGTAGGAAATTCATCAGTAACAGTATTAAGATATGATTGTAATAATCGGTCATATCTTTTACGTTTATTTATAGAACCATCTAATATAAATTCATCATGTCTATGTCCGCTGACACAGTATAAATGATTATCTATAAATTCCCGTTTTATATCGCTTGAACCCAATATTTGGGTCATTGCGTGATCATCAATACTAGAGTCTCTCATTTACTAAAAGTCCTCAACAGTTTCTTCAAATTTGTCGTTACCTTCAACTTTAGAAATAATTGTCTCAGTTATTGAATCATCAGAACTAAACAACATTCTGTCTGCTCCCATAATAACCTTACAATTTTCTACATCAACTTTTTCAAATTGTTCTTTGTAGAAATCAAGAGTTGAATCAGGACTTGATGTTGGAGATATTAAGAATTTAAAGGATTTTCCCTTAGCATATAAATTTCCTGCTTCATTTTTGAACTCAACTAATTTATATTCTTTATCGAGTTCAGAAAGAGCTCTTACCTTTTCAATTGTTTCCTTAGAAAGCTGGAAAGATGTAACTTCGTTTATCTTTCGAATAGTATTCTCATAAAGATTATCTGATATGTATTTAAAGATATTTAGAGAAGTACATTCGGTATTAAATTTCAATTCATTATCTTTGATCAAGATTGAAAGCGCTGCAAAATCTTTTTGATTATTAGCTCCAATTACTTCATCATATTTAATGACGAATTCAAAATTTTCACCAAATTGATCAATGATTTTTATAAGTCTGGAAATGTTATAAACCCCGATTTTAATACGAATAGTAGATTTGTCTTTGGTTTCAAATCCTGCATCATAAAATGGAAGAACTGCGTATTTGACGATTGAACGTTCTTCGTTCGGTGATTTAGCGACAAATCTCGCATTAGCTAAATCAGCCTCAAATAGAACTGTATTATCTATTGCTGCAAATTTTCTTAAATATGATGTAAATGATTTAGAACTTTTAACGTTAAATTCAACTGTCTTTGCCATAATAAAATGTTTATTGTTATTATGCACAAAGAGTTAAAAAGTTTTATTCGAAACGTTCTTTCTTATTCCATGTTTGTTTATTATGAATAAAGTCTCCGTATTGTTTGAAAGCATCTGTGAATCCTATATCACTTGAATTATTATAATATAATATCCTCATATAAATAGGATTGTTACCTTTGACTCTTTCATCTCGCTCCCGCATTCCGGTTATTTCTAAAATATTTTCATAATAAGCATCACTATCATAACGTGCTGAATAGTTATGTGATTGACTAATGGATAAACTATCGTTAAATTTTTCTTTTACAAGAGTATTAAGGGCTCTTCTAATTTCTGTAAATGGTACAAATACTGTTCCGAATTTTACTCTTAAACCATCACGATACTTACGAACATCATACATGTATACCTTTTTATGAAATTTTCCTAATGTTTCTTTTCCTTTTTGTTCTTTTCTTGAGTCAGCATTATATTTTACAGAAATCATTTCAGCTAAATCCATATATTGATCATCATCCATTTGGCTTGCACCTGCGCCTGATTGTCTAAAAACAACTCCCCATCTATCTGCCTTAGGAGTTTGTTTACGAATATATCCTCCATTCTTAAAAATTCCCCATTTATTTCCTAATGGATCATCAAATACCAAGTTTCCTCTTTTTAATTGAACTGGTGAACTTATTAATTTAAATCCTTTGGACGTTAAAAATTTAACGGCATAGTCTTGGCCAGGAGTTAAATCATTTGACATATTTGTCATGTAATTTTTTTACAGCTTCAGCAACTTCTTCTTTAGTAACTTCCCATTCCCATTCATTATAACGACTTCGTGCGTGTAATGGAATAAGTTTTTCTTTAATTTCATCATTTAAAAGTCTATAAAGTCGATCGACATATGATTTTCTGAAGGTGATTTCTTTTCTGGCTCTGTCTCCTCGAATTTTTTCTGATAATTTTTCGGCCATATCCATATACTCATCATCCTGTAAAAATTTTTTGCCTCCTTGTTGATATTGAGGCGGGAAATGAGAATATATCATTTGCCATTCAGGACCCAAATAAACTCCTTTTTTATTTAAATTTCGTTTTCTTAAATATCCGGTTCCAGAAATTTGCCATTCCACATTATTTTTAGGATCTAAGAATATCAGAGTTCCTCTTTTTAATTGCAGAGGAGTACTAATATGCAATAAACCAACTGATTTTAAGAAGTCTACAGCATATTTTTTGCCCTTAGATAGAGGAATGTTTTTATTTAAATCTGCTTGTTGTTGTGGAGATAAAATTTTTCGTCCTTTTACTGCTTCAGTTACTTCAGATGAAGAAGCATACATTGCTCTAACAGGTTCCTTATCTAATTGTTTTAAAATTATACTAGGGTGAACTCTTTTTTCGAAAGAGTTAGATATTAAATCTATATTATTTGGATCGTTAAAGATAGCATCTCTTTCTTTAGATGAAAGTCCTTGGCGTTCAAGTAATCTATCTAATATTAAAATATAGTCTTCAAAACGAACTTTAGATTCATTTATTTCTTGTCCAAAAATATTGTAGTTATGGGGTTCAAGATCAAATTTTGGTTTTATTTCGTCAAGTGTATTACCAAATTTTTTAGTGGAGTCATAATCAACTCTGGAATATTTTACAGAACCATCTCTTTTATGAGTTAATTTATAATACTGCGCAAAAACATCATTTAAATCCGCAGGAAGTCTTTCATTATCATAATCAAATGGATCAAATCCATGTTCTTCTTGAAAACGTCTTCGATATTCTCTATCTATTTCTTCTTCTGTTTTAGGTTTAAAAATATCAGAAATGGCCATAGAATAAACTTATTTTTATATTTATTCTATTTCTTCCTGCTCTTCCTCACTTTCTTCTTCTTTTTCAGTTTCAACATAAATATCTTCTCCATCCCATATATAAATTCCATCCACTTCTTTGATGTCTTCAATATCAAATAAATCTACATCAACCTTTTTAGATGAAATTCCTCTCTTTAGGGTTGGATCCTCTGTCTTTTCAAAATCAGCTTTAGCTTCTTTTAACTCTTTTTCTTTTTGTTTTAATTCTTTTGTTAACTCTTCAATTAACTTAGCAGTATTGTCTAATTCTGTTTTAGTAAATTTTTTGGATGTTAAACTTTCTAATCGTACAGTTAATGAAAAGTTTTTATATGGAGTTAAAAACTCATCTAATTCTTGAACAGTTCTCTTTTTTGCTAAAACAAATTCGATGAATTTCTTTTTTGCAATATTAAATTCAAGTTCTTTAGATGTATAATCTCTTTGATATAAGAGGTGATGATATAACAATCGTTTTAATTGCCATTGATAGTCATCAAGATATTGTTCTACTGAATCATAAACTAATACTTGCCCATCTTTAACGAATACAGGAATCTCTTTGACAATTATTGAAAAAACTTTCTTTGCAAAATCAGTGATCTCTTTCCATTCATCTTGCTTCTTTCCAACGTAAACGATGTCGATGTTGACTTTCGTATTAGAATTATTTAATATTCTAACACTACCTTCAAACTTATTGAACAAGAAATCAAGTCGTTTAAGAGCAGAAGTATATTTTAAAATTGGGGGAATTCCGCGAATTTCTATTCTGTTTCCTACAACATTTATTTTTGAAGAGATAATCCAAGAGTTATCTACACCATGATACTTAGAAATTTCACCATCAAAATCTATAAAGTATGGCTTTAGGTGTTTTATTTTTCCTTCTAAATATTTTTGAATATCTTCTAACTTTCGTGGAAGTATCGTGGTTTTATAACCAACAGCAAGACCTACAATTGGGGTAGTTAATCCTATAGGAATATCCATCCAAAACGGATGATAAGGCCCTTCAGGTTCTTTAGTTGTAAGTACTTTATATTTCTTTAAAATGTCGTTTGCTTTATTGGATATTTTAACTGATGTATATCTTGCTGCAGCGGGTTCTGGACAAACTTCGGATCCAAAGAATCCATATCCTTCAAGTACTTGCAAACCTGCTCCAAATGGTCTTGCTAATTTTGAGATAGCTCCTTGTAAAGAACGATCTCCATGGTGATAACCATCTTGAATTGCTTTTCCAACAAGTGTTAAGGTTTTTTGAAATGATGCAGGAGCATTCATTAAAATATAACGTTGAACCGGAGTTAATGCGTCATAAAAATTTGGAATTCCTCTAGATTCAAGTACATATACGGCATACTCCCTATATTTCGTATCAATAAGTTTAGAGATTGGCAATGATATGATCTTATCTTTTTTATTTTTCGTAATCATTTTAGTATTAATAAATTTAGATATATATTATAAAAATATTATGAAAAAGTTTTATTATGTGTATATTATAACGGATAAAATTAATCAAAAACAATATATAGGGGATCATTCTACAAACAATTTAAACGATAATTATTTTGGCAGCGGATTATTAATAAAAAAATCTATAAAAAAATACGGAAAACAAAATTTCGAAATTAAAATTTTAGAATATTTTAAAACCAAACAAGATGCATTTAATGCTCAAGAAAAGTGGATATTAAAATATAATACATTGTTGCCTAATGGTTATAATATAAGTCCTAAAGGCGGGTTGGGTGTAGTAGAATGTCATTCTGAAGAAACTATAAAAAAATTAAAAAAACCAAAATCCAAAGAAACTAAAGAAAGAATAAGCAAATCTCTTAATGGCAAATCATCAAAAAGAAAAGGAAAAAAACATTCACAAGAATCAAAAAACAAAATGAGTATTTCTCATAAAGGCTTACAGGCAAACGAAAAACATCCTATGTATGGAAAACATCATACTGAAGAAACAAAAGAAAAAATTAGAAATCGAAAAATTGGCAAAAAACTTTCAGAAACACATAAAATACATTTAAGTGAATCTCATAAGGGATTAGCTTCCCCAAATAAAAATAAAAAATTAACAAAAGAGTGGAAAGAAAAAATAGGAAAATCATTGTTAGGTAAAAAAAGAGGAACTTATAAAAAAATAAAAGATTATGATAAGGTTTTGCAAAATATATAAATAAAATGCCTTAAATGCTTGTTTCCGAATCCCTACATCATTTTGTTAATGAAGAATTTATAGCATATCAAATTCTTAATGAGAGATTTGACATTATTCCAGCGATCTGGTTGAAAGGATGTTGTGATTCGTATCCCTATGAGGGAGATGAACTTGATTGCCTTCACTTTCAAGTTTAGCAACATAATCTTCAAGCTTCTTTTTGTATTCTTCTGAAGCTCCTCTTACTGTGCAAATAATAAAGATCTTTTTCATTTTGTCAAGAATTTAACAATATTTCTGAAAATAGCTTTTGTATACATAGTCATATCGGAATAATTGATTATCCAATCATAATATCCCGGATCAATTTGATACACTTCTTGAATTGTTTTTTCCTTATATTTTCCAAAGTTAAAGTATATTTTATCGTCCTTCTTCTTTAGTTTATTTTCAAGATCAACATTTCCGTCGTCTTCAAATGCAAATTTATCTAATTCTTCGACATTATCAGGTATTTCGAATTGTTTTTTTAACGCGTCAAGAATTTCAATAGTTGCTTTTATATCTGATTCAGCACTATGTGCTTGTTCTAATTCTTTTCCAAAGAATCTCTTGTATGTTGCACTAAGAGTTCTTGGTTCTGCTTTCATAAGAATTTTATAAACATCAACAATCTTAAATTCTTTAACACTGATTGCAACACCAGCTCTAAGGAATTCTTCAATAAGCATAGGAATGTCGAATCGTTTACAATTGTACCCACCTAAGTCGCAGTCCTTAATGAAACTATAAACTGTTTGAGAAACCTGCTTAAAAGTAGGGCAATCGATCAAATCCTCTGCCTTAATTTTATGTTTCTCATAAGCACCTGGTGCTATTTCTCTTCCTTCAGGATTTAATCGAGTATAATATCCTATTTGTTCCCCATTTGGGTACACTTTAATCATTTGGATTTCGATGATACGATCATTAGCTAATTCTAACCCTGTCGTTTCAACATCGAAAAATACAATTGGTCTTTCTAGTTGCATGATTTTCCAATTTTATTAAAAAGATAACCTATAAAATCTCCTTTTTTAACGCTGAGTTTTCCAGATTTTCTTTCCTCATTAGGAGAAATCAATGTTATTACTTTTTCTGTTTTATTAATTAGTAACTCTTGGTGTAATTGTCCAAGAAAGAAAATATCTAAATTAGTTTCAGCTTCAAAACTAATGTGTACTGAATCAGTTTCTATTTTCATTAGAATAGAGTTTTTTGTTTCTGTTTTTCAATTAATTCCACTAATACATCTCCATGACATGCCTTTGGTTTGCACCAACATCCAAGGATTTTTCCGTCTAATTCATGTAAATCATTAAGTAAATGTTTTCCATCTCCTTCAGTAATCCATTTTCGATATGAGGCAACGGCTTCATCGCGAGAATTTACCTTAAACTTAGCAAGAGTTCCTTCTTCATGGGAAAAGGGATTTCCCCATTTTGATGGTCTACCAATGTAAACATCATACTTTTCTTTTTTACAATGAACAACTTTCATTTTTCAAATTGTACAAATTTGTATGAATATTGATTCTCATCTTTATTAAATACCTTAGCCCAAGTCTTGAACCAGCCATTTTTGATACAAATGACTTGCCACTTTTCATGTAATTCTTTATATTGAGCTTCATTTATCAAATGTTGCTCATACATTTCGGCGAGAACTAAATTTTTAACTACGTTTGCATTCTGTGTTAGTGTATCGAACTCTAAAAGTGTTCCATCTATTGTTGCCATACAGTTTATATTAATGAAATCCTACTTTGTTTTGTTTAAATAAATTTCCTTTGTTATCTTCACCATAAAAATAAATTTCTGAAAGAGTCATGGGTTTAGTTGCTTCAGCCTCATGACCAATTTTTTTAAGAAGTTTAGTAGCCTTTTCAGGATTTAATTTTTCGAATGCATAACTTTTAACTAAGCGTCCATCACGAAGTAATGCTTCATCAATAGTTTTTGTGTTTGTATTAAAAGTTGCTACAATTGAGATATTTAAACAGTCTGAAAGAAGACCATCAGTAAGGTTCAAAATATTGGAAATTGCACCAGTTCTACCTGTTCCATCTCGTTTTTGTAATGCTGGTTCAGCATCTTCAATTATTAAAACTGAATCGCTGTTGTTCATTAAGAAAGGAATAAAAGACGGGTCTGTAATATGATCAACCATATCCGGAGATACGAATATAATATTTCTTCGAATTTTTCCGGCTAAATAACGAATCCATGTTGTTTTGCCTGTTCCTGGATCGCCACTTAAAATATAAAGTCCGGTTTTCTTTTTATCATTTAAATGAGATATGATATAATCTGAAACTTCTCGGAATCCATCATTATAGTTCATATCTATATTGATGTCTATTTTCTTGACATCAAATGCCATCTTATCAAAACCATAATCTCCTCTATAAACTACATGAATTTGATTTTTTGCTGCACTCCTTTTCTTGTAACCATTTAATAAGCGTAATAGAATATAGAAAGGATTATTTTCTGATCGTTCTAAGTGTTTGTTTGGATTGATAAAGAACGATAAATCTTGAGTATCAAATTGTAGAATTAAATCATCTTCCACCATCATGGTGTAATCATTTAATTGTAAGTCTTGATCACCAAAGTATTCAATTATTCTTTGACAGTTTAATGGAGGATTTAAATAGGTAAAGAAATCACTTAAGAAAGCTTTGTCATATCGACTTGCAGCAATACGAAAAACTAATGGAAGAAATCCATTTCTTTTGTTATAAAAATATTCTACTGAATCCCATTCATATGCTGATCTATATGAGGATTCTTCTATAGTAATATTATTAAAGAAATCAGAAGTATTACCCCATTTGAATCTATATCGATTAGTATCGGAAACAAATTTTTCGAAAGATAATTTTCTTACATTTTTGAAATTTAATATTTCATGTGATTTAAGAACGGGTAATTGTTTTCCTCGTTTAGCGTATTTTCTTCTTGACTGGGCTCCTCTCCTCATATTTGATGCAATTTCTTTTGCTAAAAGTTTTCCTTGATTATCATCTATATAAAAATTATCACTCATTTAAGGGCATTATTTTATTTATGGTGTCTTATCTTCGACACCCTCAAGCCATTTTTTTCGTTTAGTTGCTGAGTCTCCAAATGCAATATCTAAAAATCTTTTAGAACTTCTATCATTTAATATTTGAAACAATGTTTTATTAGCCATTACATGTTGCCAATCATTTATAGATAGTGAGCCTAAACCTTTTAAATAATTAACATTGGTTATTTTCTCTGTAAAATTACTAAATTCTTCTAATGAATAAAAATATTTTCTACTATTTTTATGATCACATGCAACAAGAGGTGTCACTAATTTAAATAGTCTTCCATCTTCTATAACATGAGGAAACCACTTATGAAAGAAGTTTATAATAAGAGATGAAATGTGTTGTCCATCAGGGTCCTCATCTGTTGCAATGATAATGTTCTTATATAATGGCATTTTCTTTTCAGATGGATCTAAACCTAATATGCTCATTATTTCCAAAATCTCTTTATTGTTTGTTAAATCAGAAAGTCTCTTCGTATTTTTGATTTTTCCTTTCAGAGCATAAACTCCTTCCGTCTCAGAATCTCTTGCTTGTCTAACAGATCCAGCAGCTGAAAGTCCTTCAGTAATATAAATGTTTTCTTTGATACGTGACGCAGGTGAATACTTGTCAGAAATCTTTCTCTTCGATGTGCGGGAGGCCTTCTTAATAACTTTGATGTTTTCTGAATATAATCTTTCATCAATTTTTTTGGCTATCTCTTCTGAAATATCTGAGTCTTTTAATAGTCTTAATAATTTTCCTTTGAATGTACTTTCTAACATTCCTTCTATTTCAATTCTAGATACAGCATATTTGGTTTTATTCTGATCTGCGAATCTCATTAATGTCGAAGGTACATTTAATGAAATAAGAGTTTCATAAAAATGATGTGCTAAATTATACTCAAAATATTCATTGACCCAATCCTGCACAATTTTTTGATGTAACCCAGTACATTGAGAACCATTAACAAAAGATACTGAGCAGGAATTTTCATAAGATGGCCAAAGAATAATTGTTCCCCATTCTTTATTGTCTATTGTGATAGTTTCTTTAGGCAAAAAGTTATTTATTGGGATATTGAAAGATTCTCCGTTTTTAACAAAAATTCCCTTTATTCTTAATCCTTTTAGAGCTTTATCTTGATCGATAAGATATTGCTTAAATGATAAATATGTCGTTATTAGTTCTTCATCCCATTTAAAATTTGGAAATACTTCAGGAGATGGAACAAATGAAACCATAGTTCCTTTTACATCATCAGGTTTTTTACCTCTTTTTTCTTCATTAACGACTTTAAAATTTTTCCAATCATAAGCAACATAACTTGTCGCGTTGACTGTTCTTACCCAAAAAGATTCTGACAAAATATTGACTATTGATGCACCAACTCCGTGTGTTCCAAGGATATTTGTAGAAGTATCGATAAAATTAGAACCAGCATGTAATTCTTCAAATGCAGTTCTAACGACGTTCTTTTTAGTTTTTTGGTGTTTTGAATTGGCCTTATGAAAACCTTGTCCTTCATCAGTAATTGTAACTCGATTTGTATTTAGGTCAATTTTAACTTCAATACCTTTCATCTTACCTTTCATTCTTTTTGCTTCATCGATAGCATTTTCAAGAATTTCAATAATAAGATGCATAAAACCAGGTGACCAAACTTTATCTACTTGTTGTAATTTACCATCACGAATAATTGGTAATTTATCATCCATCATGGCTACTTGTCCAAGATACATAGTTGGTCTAAGACGTACGGCTTCAAAGGTATCAAGGGCTACTATTTCTTTTTGATGGGATTGTTTTATTACGACCATAAAGAATTTTTTTCTATATTTATATGAAGAAAAAACGTTTTGTTTTAAAAGAGAAGAGGCATTCATTCTAGCAAATGCCTCTCTCTACCCTGTTTAACCTAAAACCCTATATGAATAAACCACAATGCTAATATAAACCTTTTTTATTTAATTGATCACGATAATCTGTTAAAAATCTGTTAAATTTTTAAGTTAATATTGGCTGCTTTCAAACGTGCTAACGGATCATCACCAACTTTCCAATCTGCTGGCATAGTAATTTTCAATCCTAAAGTAGTATTTAATTGTTCTGCTTCTTCAGGAGTGATTAACACGATGTTCAATAAATTTTTAAACATTAAAGCAATTTCATAATTTGATTTTCCATTACGAACCATTTCTACAGCTTCACAAATGATGAAATCGCAAGGAACAATATGTTCTCTGTAACTATTTTCAGGAGTTCTATTGACCGATTCTCCAATAATAATTAATTCGTCTATAGAGTCCATTTGTAATGTACCTCGATTTAATCCCCCAGGCATCCCATTTTCAACTGAAAAACGAACTTGTTTTGCCATTTTTTCAAATATTCCGGTGCGATCCAAAGAAACCTTCCCTCTTTGTCCTGATGGTTTTTCGATGTTGAATGGTAAGTTTTCAATAAGATCAACTAATTGATAAAAATGTTCGGGTTTAGGATGCTTTTGAAATCGAACAGTCGCCTGGCTTTTTCCTAAAAAATGATCTCCGAAAATTTCTTCTATTACTTCTCTTAAATTCTCCATATCTTTAGAAGAATTTCCGTATCCTACAACCAAGCATTTTCCAGTTGTATTCCATTCTGTTTTTACACCTTTGATAAAAGCATACCAACCCCATGTTGCTTCAAGGGGTTCATAACCTTTATCAGTTAAAAACTTAATTATATCTGCATTATGTTCTTTCATATTCTTATCTTTTTATAAAAAAAGAGAGGGAAATTCCCCCTCTCCTGGTTTTTGCTTAACTTACGAAAGTTTTTCGTTTGCAACAGCAAAGATCAGTTTGGTTTGAAGGTCCTTAACCTGGGTGCGGCCGTTTCCAAGGTCTGCTACAACCATAACCTTTTTGCTTTCGCCTTTGGCAGTGGTGTAGGTCTTGATTCCGTTATCGGAATTGGCAGCGGCGGCAAGTTTGTCGAATACGTCAGCTTCAAGCGGCTTGTTCAGGTATTCTTCAGCCATTATCCAGAGAGTCTTGTTGAGAGCAATCTGACGAACTGCATTGTTGATGGCTTTTGAATGGCTCATTCTACCTTTTTCAGATTTCTGAGCGAAACCACCTTTTATCAGCCACTCACGAACGTTCTGGAAAGTTTCCCACAGTGTTTTCGGTTTGTCACCACCACGCATTGGGTCGAGAAGAACTTTCGGGTCGATTGAATCGTTCAGGTTCTTGAAGTTGATGGTTCCATCATCGTTGATATATCTGCGGGGGTCACGGTAAGCAGCACCTCTGTTTGCGAAATCAAGCTGCTGTGCTTCTGAAAGAACTATTTCCTGCATTTCAGCAATGTAACCGGCAACCTTTTCGTACTGTTCAGCCATTTTGTTCATGATCTCCTTCAGTTCTTCGAAGTCAAGACCCATGTGGCGGAATTTGATGTTTGTGAAAAGGTTCGGTGAGCTGATAACCATTTCAGATTCACATACGGCGCGGAAGAGACCCATATGAAGCTGAGCTGAAGAACCACCATTGTGGCTATTATCAAGTATCAGCTGCGGGCGGACGTGGTCATTTTTAAGAGGCATGAAACCAAGTTCCGGGTTGGTAAGGCGAATAATATGCCTTGAGAACTGGCTGCGACCCTGCTGCTTGGCGTAGGTAAGATTCCAACCAAGTTTTGAAAGGTTTTCGAGAATACCAGTTGTTGCAACGAATGAGTAAACCTTACTTCTGTTGTGGTCACCTGAGAAAGCTGCGGGTGCTATGTTTTTCAGGTCTTCGAGGTTTTCTACTTTGTAACCGTTTGTTCTTAAAATCTTTTCCATTGTGTGTATGTGTTAATTAATAATTGAATTTAATTTCATAGTAAATATAACACCTTTCTGCGACAGTAAAAAATTTTTAGGCAGGTTTTTTCAAAAAAAGTGAGTTTTTAACATTTTTTAACAATTATAGTTTGTTTTTAATTGTTTCAACATCGATTTTACTGAACGTACATTCTGTTCCGATTTTCCATGACTGCCCGGTAGCTATGTCAATGGCGTGGACTTTATTTCCAATAAGTGCTTTAAACATGAAAGCTTGCTTAGCATTTTCAATTGCGAAAAGTTCTCCTTTCTGAAAAGTTTCAGGTTTGGCTGATGGTGAAAGAACATCATTGCTTTTTCCAACTACTGCCTTAGCAAATGGGGTTGTTCCCATACGGTCTTTGTAAATAGGAATATTGTACATTCTTCCAGAACCAATGGCTTTCCCAACCCATTTTGTTCTCTTCATTTCCATGAAGATCATCTTTTCATCATTCCAAAGTTCAATTATGTCTCCTTTAGAAACAAGGTCTGAACTGCCACCTTTGCTTATAAATGGTAAAAATGCTTTTGTTGCCATGTGTATAAAATTAATTGTCGTTAATATGAATTAAATGAACTGTTGGATAAAATTCTTCGTAATCTTGATTTTCACAAGGAGTAAACTTATCAGATGTTGCTGATACACAATTTCCGTTTGATTTTGTTGCATATACTATACAAACAAGTTTAGGATCGTTTACTCCATTAGGAGCCAATACAAAGTCTTTAATAATGACTTCTTCTCCATTATAAAGAGCCTTGTTCCCTTTTTCTATTTTGATCAGCGAGCTTTTCATTGAATTTATTTTCAGCTATTTCTATGCAAATTTTATTAATTATATCTAAACCATCAAGCATATCAGAAATTTCAATACGCTTTTCGGTTTTTTTCTCCCAAAAATATATTATTGTTTCAGCAGTTTCCATTAGTAATTAAAATGTCTCTGATAAAGTCCTTCAAGATTATCTGCTTCCATCATAAAGCGAGCAATACTTACCGGTTGTTCTCTCCACCCAAGTTTCATGATACCATTATGGAGTTTTGAAATGTACTGATAAATAATATCGATTTGTGTTTTCGTCATGTCGACATTTTTCTTGTCAAGGCGTTCATTTAAACATCCTCCAAAATGTACCGTACTTTCATGTATTTTGACCCACCCAGCTTGTTCAAGCCATGCGCTTGCATTTATGCCACTATCGAATTCATCTTTTTCGGGAACTACTCCTTTCTCCTGAAGGGCGTCTGCAATCTGTATATGTAGCATGTTTGCTATTTCTCCATTCAGGGCATAATAGAGGCCTTCTGGGCTTAGCCAACCAGCGGAGTAATTGTCCATTATATTGACAGGTTCAATGCCCTTAGAAATCACTTCATCATTTTCTCTTGCAGCATCAATATACAACTGAACTTTATCAACTTCAGCATCCTTCATTGAAAATTCAAAATTCACGGTTTCTTTCATGACAAACATTACATCTGTCAAAGCCTGTGAACATTGTAACTTCATACCATTATATTTCAAAAAGGTCTCGTTGTCTGCAAACTCGTCAAAGGAATTGATCATCCATTCCATTGTATTCTGAATTTGCATGGATGTCTCAATAAATTTCTTTGTAGTCTCAAATAAGGAAACAATGGCGTTTATTTCTCTATCATCTCTTAATGCTTCTAATACACCTTCGTTTTTGCCTGCTACGAATTTAAATATATGTTCGTAGTCAAAATCAAAACCAAATGTATTGTTTTTACGAATCTGGTATTGAAGAGATTTGAAACCATCAATAAGACTGTCTGCGTGATTTTCAATGTCACGTGCTCGTAGTTCTATCCAAAATAAAGGATCAACCTTTGGGAATATACTGTCATGTAATTCAGGAATACGAGACGTAGGAAGAACACACTGTTCTTCTTCATCAACAGGAAGGACAACCTCTCCTTTTAAAATTCGAAGTGCCAAATCAGTTGGACATCCATGAAGACTGTCCGTTATTGTTTTAAGCGCCTGTATAGGATTGTTGCGCTCTGTCAGATGTTCTTGGGCTATTTCCATTAATAGAACCCCAAATCTATCTCCTATTCTAAAATGTACTGTTTGTGTGGCCATGTGCGTGTAATTTTAGGCAAATATAATAAATTTCTGCGACAGTAAAAAATTTTTTACCAAAAAAATGAAATAATTACTAATACTGCCTAAATTCCTATTAAAACCATCCAAAAAGAACGATTTGTATTTCTCCGAATAATCTTTTTACGTTTGTACATCTCCCATGATTGGCGGGGCTTTCTTTGATACTGTTCCATATGTTAAGATTTTTCATTGTTGCTAATATAATAAAAAAACGTGAAATAAAAAAATATATACATCAAAAATGACAAATTATGTTATAGCGAAATGAAAGAAACCTTTATCCCAAATCATCTACACATGTTAGTTAGAGGATATGTGTATCACCCTCCCAGTACAGCAGAAGAAACCAATCAATTTTTAATCAAACTAGTAGAAAAAGTAAGAATGAGAGTAGTAGCCGGACCTACTTCCGTTTATGTTTCCGACCCAGGAAACGAAGGAGTTACTGGAACAGTAACGTTAGCAACTTCGCATGCGTCAATTCATGTTTGGGATTCCCAAAAACCAGCAATGTTTCAATTTGATTTATATAGTTGTTCAAGTTTTACACCTGAAGAAGTAATAGAATGTATCGATGAAAACTTAGGATTACAAAAAGCCCATTATGTTTTTATTGATAGAAATAATGATGAGTTTAAAGAAATAGAAAGGGGTCAAATAAATTGACCCCAATCCAAACACACACATGAAATATTTTTATCTCGTTTCCTTTATGATATAAGAACCTTCCCATACCCCCCACGAGCTTTCTTCACTGAATGTATAAGTTTCAGGAGTTTCGTCAGCTCTCATGGGGCGAGTTAGATACCAAAGATTGTCATCTTTCCAAGTTGCATTAAGCAATTTT
>Ga0116157_10000575_pt1 | contig 37890 bp, 31 predicted proteins | sample AD_UKC048_MetaG_FD_89882 | JGI IMG/M metagenome (GOLD analysis project Ga0116157, IMG submission 89882) | Active sludge microbial communities of municipal wastewater-treating anaerobic digesters from USA - AD_UKC048_MetaG | ecosystem: Engineered > Bioreactor > Anaerobic > Digestate | place: USA... | reverse complement strand
GAACAACAGTTTTATTGAAAAACGTGGTTTTGAGGCGTTTTCTGCCGTGGCCACCAGCAGTCTCTTTAAGATGTGTGGTGTGAAAGACTAAACGTCTAATTTTCCCCCTGACCCATCGCCTAAGCCAGTATCTACGCGGGTTTTAGGCGCTGCTCTGGTCGCCCTAGACCCCCGCAAACACGTTCGAATAAACCCACTCAAACGCAGTGCCAATTCCCACCTTCGCATTCTGGGTTCGAATACGTTTACTCGGGCGCAGGCTTTTCTGCTGCAGTGGAAGAATGCACGCTCCTAAGGCAATAACCATAAAAACGGAGTATTCACAATGCATAACATAGCCACGCGCGGCCTACGGCTGAGCGCACTCAGTCTTATTACATCGGCAAGTATTCTCGGTCTGGTCGCCTGTGGCGGCGGATCGTCTTCTGGTGACAGTTCAAGTTCTACCAGCAGCCAAGCGAGTTCCAACTCATCCAGCTCGGTAGTGAGCAATGTTTCCTCGTCATCGTCTTCATCCTCTTCTGCGCCCAGCGAAGGCTTAACCCTGTTGCGTACCGACGGGAACAAGTGGGTGAAAGCCAGCGGCAATAAGGTTGATCTCAAAGGCACCAACCTCGGTAACTGGTTAGTACAAGAATTCTGGATGATGGGCCAAGGCGGCAACGGCGTCACTGACCAATGCACCCTGGAAGCCAAACTCACCGAGCGTTTTGGCTACAGCGAAAAAGAGCGTTTGATTAAGTTGTTCCGCGATAGCTGGATCACCGAACGCGATTGGGATCAGTTGCAAGCCTTTGGTTTCAACATCGTTCGCCTGCCCATTTTGTGGAATGTGATTGAAGACGAGAAGAACCCCAAAACCTTACGTGCAGACGCTTGGCACTATTTGGATTGGACGATTGCCGAGGCTAAAAAACGCGGCATCTATGTAATTCTGGATTTGCACGGTGCAATCGGCGGACAAACTCCGAATGATCACACTGGTTGCTCCGGTCAAAACAAGTATTGGACGAGCAGCGAATACCAAGACCGCACCAAGTGGTTGTGGGAACAAATCGCCACCCGCTATAAAGATGAACCTGCAGTTGCCGCTTACGACCCGCTCAATGAACCTTGGGGTTCAACCGCTGAAGATATGGCGGTACGCGTAACCGAGCTGTACGAGACCATCCGTAAAATCGACAGCAAACACATTGTTATGCTGCCCAGCCACTACGGCAATATTGAAGTTTACGGTGACCCCGTGGCCAAGGGCATGACCAATGTCGCCTTTGAATTGCACCCCTACCCCGGTTTGTTTGGCGATCGCCCTAACGATACCCATTACGACATTCACCGCGATTGGCTGCGTTGCGGCGCCACTGGTACCAGCGGCGTATGCGATTGGAACACCAAAATCACTGCACTTAAAACGCCATTGTTAATGGGCGAATTCCAACCTTGGCAATCCGCCGGTTTGGAGCTGGGCGGCAAAATTGCCCGCGCTACTTACGATACCTATGCGGGTTACAACTGGGCCTCTACCAGCTGGGCTTATAAGTTAGTGAGCGCAGCGGGCGGCCAAGGTAAAGGCACTTGGGGCATGGTGACTAACGCCATTAACTCCAACAACGATACCGGTGTTGGCTTAGTTGCCAAGGCAAGTACGTGGGATTGCGCCAACTGGAACTCTACGTTTGCGGATGCCTGCGCCAAGAAAGCCACCAGTATTAAAGTGGGCGGCACTGGCTCTAAAACCTATTACTTTGTGATTAAAACCGGCGCTAACGCAGGTGCAAACCCAGACATTACCTACGACAAAATCAGTATTGTGAACGATGCCACCAAAGCAGAAGTGATCAAAAACGGCAACTTTGGCGCTAGCACTGACTGGACGACCTTGACCATCAGCGGCAGCGAAAACCTTGATTTCAACTACAGCGGCGCGGGCAAGTTACCGGTTGGCAGTGAGGGAGCAGTCTTGCGCATTACTCGTCCAGACGGCGTAACCGGTGAAATCAACGGCGGCATTTATCAAGCCATCACCCTTGAAGGCGGCCAAAGTTATACCTTTAGCGGCACCTTTAAAGACAACGGTAGCGTAAATTCTTGGGCGGAAATGTACCTCATCGACCAAGCACCGGTTGAAGGTAAAGACGTATTGGATATGACGGGCAAAGTGGATTTCACCACGGCATCCGTTACAGATATTGAAAATCTGTTCAAAAGCTTTGCGACTCAGCCTTATGACGTAAATAGCGGTTTGGCGAAGTATTTACCCACCACGCCAACCACCATTTATACCCTGCCCAAGCGCCCCACCGGTTTGACACTGTTACAAGGTACCGGCAGCGTTACTCTACTGTGGAATGCCAATACTGAAGCTGACCTCACTGGCTACAAAGTTTACCGTGGTCTTACACCCAGCAGCGGAACAGTCTTGGCGGAAGGCGTGAAAGCCAGTAGCTATGTTGATTCTACCGCCGTAGATGGCACGACTTATTACTACAGCGTAGTTGCCGTAGATGCCGAAGACGAAAGCTACCGCAGCGATGAAGCCGCCAACAAAATCAACTACGCCGCACTACCCGGTAAAGTGGAGGCGGAAGCCTACAGCGCTATGTCTGGCATTCAGTTGGAAGACTGTACCGATACCGGCGGTGGTAAAGACGTTGGGCATTTTGAAACCGATGACTACATCGAATTCAAAGTGTCAGTCGCCACTGCAGGCAACTTCACTATCGACTATCGCTTGGCGACCGCCAATGGCAGTACCGGTTTTGAAGTACTTGTGGATGGCGTAAAAGTGGATGCGTTTGCTGTGCCTAACACAGGCGGCTGGCAGACCTGGAAAACCTACACCAGCCCAAGTTTTGCGCTGACTGCAGGCAACCACACCTTGCGCTTCAAATCGATTGGTAAGGAGTGGAACATTAACTACTTCGAGGTGAAAGCGGCTAATTAAAAAAATGCCAATAGGAGTGGGGTGAGCGTATTGCTTGCCCCACTTTTTATTGGCTCTGTTCGCGTTGACTGTTGGCATTAAGACCCTATTGGAAAGAAGGGAGTGAGTTCCCCCTTTGAAAAAGGGGGCTAGGGGGATTTAAAGCGGTAAGAGCAAATCTCCCCTAACCCCTCTTTTCCAAAGAGGGGGACTTGGTGCGCTGTTAGAAACCCCAACACTTAACGCGAACAAAGCCTTTAAAACATAATCAAGAAAACAACAGAACCGAGAGAACAGCTATGAAAAAACCCCTCTGTACCACCGCTTTAATCAGCATGATGGCGGCAATACCGTTTGCCAGCGCCGCCGAACCAGCAACGGCAGCCAGTAAATCCATTAGCGTTTACACCACCGCTAAAGATAGCGCTCAACGTTTAACTCTGACCGATACACTCAGCCTCAAGCCCGGCCAACAACCGCCGGAAACCGACATTGCCGTATTCGTAAACCCCGAAAAGCGTTTCCAAACCTTTTTTGGTATGGGTGGTGCGATTACCGATGCCAGTGCCGAAGTGTTTAGCACCCTAAAACCGGCCAAAAAATCCGAATTCCTCAAAGCCTATTACGACCAAAAGGCCGGCATAGGCTACAGCCTGCTGCGCACCACTATTCACAGCTCAGATTTCAGCAGCGGCAGTTACACCTACATCAAAGAAGGCGATAAAGAGCTGACCAGCTTCAGCATCGCCCACGACAAAAAACATCGTCTGCCAATGATTAAACAAGCCATTGCGGCAGCGGGCGGGAAAATTACCACCTACGCCAGCCCATGGAGCGCACCGGCGTTTATGAAAGCCACCAATAACATGCTGCAAGGTGGCAAGTTATTACCCGAATACAACCATGCCTGGGCCACCTACTTCACCAAATTTATTAAAGCCTACGAGAAAGAAGGCGTACCGATTTGGGGTATTACGGTACAGAACGAACCCATGGCCAAGCAAACCTGGGAATCCATGATTTTCAGCGCTGAAGAAGAGCGCGATTTCCTTAAAAACCACCTCGGCCCCGTTATGGCTAAAGAAGGTTTAGGCGATAAGAAAATTGTGGTTTGGGATCACAACCGCGATTTAATCAACCATCGAGTGAACACCATTCTAGGCGACCCAGAAGCGGCTAAATACGTGTGGGGCGTAGGTTTCCACTGGTACGAAACTTGGACCGGTGGCGAGCCATTGAACCGCAATGTGGCCGAAGTTCACCAAGCTTACCCCAATGTTAATTTGCTGCTTACCGAAGCCACGGTGGAAAAATTCAACGCTGAGCGCTACCAGCACTGGCCTAACGGCGAACGCTACGGCCACGCGATCATCAACGATTTCAACTCGGGCGCCGTAGGCTGGACGGACTGGAATATCTTGCTGGATCAAAACGGCGGCCCCAATCACGTGGGCAACTTCTGCTTCTCGCCAATCCACGCCGATACGAAAACCGGCGAGCTGATCTACACACCGAGCTACTACTACTTGGGGCACTTCTCTAAATTTATTCGCCCCGCTGCCGAACGTGTAAGCGCCGCCGCCAGCCGCAGCACGCTACTGGTTACCTCATTTATCAATAGCGATAACAGCTTGGCGACGGTGGTCATGAACCAAACCGATAAGCCCATCGCCTATCGCTTGTTTATTGGCAACCAAGAAACCAGCGTAAATATTCCCGCCCGCGCGATTCAAACCTTGGTTTATTAATTATTTGATGAATTCACTTTTACTTTTTTAACGTTCCACTTGTTTTATGTTCTACCCCTTTCGCTGTTGTTCTCCCTTTGCTGTTTACATTGCCCAATGTAAACAGCTTTTTTGTTTTTGGGGCGAGATGAATCTCTAGACTTATTTCCTCTACCGAATACAGCGCTAGGTTAGCTTTGCTATATAGGCCAGTATCTTTTCGACAGCGGTTGGTGCGCACACTATGCTTAAGATAAATGAATGCAAAGGAGCAGAACATGAAAATCCGTCAACTGGTCAATCATTGGCAAAGCACAGGCGATGACGATTCACCCAAAGTTAATTTGCAAATTGAAATTCCCATTCACGATGCCGCACGTTTAGCCGCACTTGCCGATTTATTTCCAGCACTAAAATCTGAAGAAATCGTGGCTGAATTATTACATTGCGCGTTAGATGAAGTGCAGGAAGCCTTTCCCTATATCAAAGGTAAAAAACAAGTCAGCGAAGATGAACTGGGCAACCCCATTTATGAAGACGATGGCTACACGCCGCGTTTCTTAACCTTGATGCGCGAACATCTGGCAAAACTCAAATCTCAGCAATAAACCTTTACACACTGGAATTGGTAATCTTCACGGCTGGCAACTAATATAGATATATCGGATAAATAGCCGATCAAACATCTAAGACCTGACTCAATAACAATAACGTTTGGCATCAACCATTATGAAAACATACTTCCCTTGGGCCTGCGCCCTTGCGAACTTCTTGATAGTCGCTTTCAGTTTCGGTTTTAGCCTTATGGGGCTAATGATCAGCTTGGTCGTATTTGGATTAACCTTGGCGGCAAGCTATTTATTTACGAGTGATCAAGCGGCAGCAACTACTGCAACTCAGGCCGATGAATCCAGAGGTGCAAAAACCAAAGCCGTGCAAAATATTAGTACTGCGGCCACCTCCATCGCCATTGGCGGCGCAACCCTCTCCAGTTTTTTAGAAAAACTCGCAGCCTCTTTGGGTAAACAAGTGGAGCACGCCAAAGAAATTGCCGAGCGCATTGGCGCGCTGGAATCCAGCAACAATCAACTCACTTCAAAAATTAATCACGCGCAAACCCAAGGCCAAGAAGTTTACGAACTAACACAAAAAAGTCATCAGCATTTGAACGTCGTAAATCAACAGCAACAAACACTTAATAGCCAAATTGCAGCAACCAGCGCACTGCTGGCGAAATTTCAACAGCAAGCGCAATCCATTAGCAACATTACCGATGTAATTAATCAGTTAGCACAACAAACCAATTTGCTCGCACTTAACGCCGCGATTGAAGCCGCGCGCGCCGGTGAGCAAGGCCGAGGTTTTGCCGTAGTAGCCGATGAAGTGCGCAACCTTGCGCATAAAACTGCGCAGGCCACCAAAAATATTGAAAAGTTGCTTACCGAAATTACACAGGACAGTGCAGCCTCTGTCTCCGCCATGAATGATGTCGTGAGTTCCGGCGAACAGATGAATCACTTAATTCAGGAAGTGGCAAGCTTTATTCAAACCGCGTCGGTTAATAGCAGTGAAGCCTTTGAATCCATGAGTGTTGTCACGCAAATTATTCGCGACCACGAACAAGCCAATTCCGGCATTTCAGCAAATGCCGACAATTTGCATCAATCAATACTATCGGTAGATAAAGAGCTGGAAAGTACTTCTGAAAAAATTCTGGGTTTAACCAATCAAACCGAAGGAATTTTTCGTCACCTACATTTATTTGAGTTAGGCGACCGCAATAGTCAGGTGATGAATATTGCCATCTCTACCGCTAAGCGTATTGGCGAATTATTTGAAGATGCAATTCGCCGTGGGAAAATTTCCGAGCGAGATCTGTTTGATTTCAATTACAAACCGATTGCCAATACCAAGCCGCCCAAATTCAGCACGGGTTTCGATAATTTCACCGATCAGCATTTACCCGAGATTCAAGAACCTATTTTGGTAGAAAATAATTTTATTGTGTTTGCCGGTGCCGTTGATATCAATGGCTACTTTCCCACCCACAATAAAAAATTTAGCCAGCCGCTCACGGGCAACTATGAAAAAGATTTAGCCAGCAACCGCACTAAGCGTATTTTTAGCGACCGCACTGGCTCGCGTTGCGGAAATAACACCGAGATTTTTTTGCTGCAAACCTATAAGCGCGATACCGGCGAAATTGTGCACGATCTCTCCAGCCCAATTTATGTAAACGGCAAACACTGGGGCGGCTTTAGAATTGGATATTTGGCACAACTGTAATACTTAAAAATATGATCTTTAGATACATAAAAAAAGCCCGAGCAACAAAAAATTGCTCGGGCTTTTTATTACTGCCAATTGAATCAATGACGGTGCAAAGAAGACTCGCCTGATTGCGCCATACGCTCAAGTGCATCCAACACACGAGTGCCTGCTACTTCCATACGTTTAACAGCGTCGATAGTTGCATCTGGGTTACCACGGCGATGTGCCTCTACGGCCGCCTTTGCTTCGCGATGAAACACTTGATGGGGTTCATCCATTTCTTTATAGCCATTTAAATGCGAATGCTGACGCCCTTCGCCTTCGTTGTACCATTTGCCTAAACGACAACTTGAGTGGTCCGAAAAATCATGCGCTTGATCGTTAGACAAATCGAAGAGCACGCGATACACGCGAAACTTAAATAAAATATGATCGACCTTGGCTACTTCACACAAGCCGCGTAATGAGGCTACCGCCGTCGTTTTTTCAGCAACTTTGGCAATCTCCACAATGTGGCCAATAGTTTTGGCCGCTTCGGCGCCATCGCTACTAAACGAATCCGCTTGCTGTGCAAAGGAAACAATTTGCTCGCGGCTTGCCGCACTGTCTTCACGCATTTGGCTTACCAGCGCTGAAATTTCTCCGGTTGCTTGGGCGGTACGTTGCGCAAGGCTGCGCACCTCATCGGCGACTACCGCAAAGCCGCGCCCTTGCTCACCGGCACGCGCTGCTTCAATTGCGGCGTTAAGTGCTAATAAATTGGTTTGATCGGCTACGCCTTTAATCAAATTAACTATGCCGCTAATTTGTTGCGCGCGGCTGTCTAACTCGCCAACACGGGCAGCAGAAATTTGAGAATCATTCGCCAACTTACCCAAGTGGCCGGAAATTAAACTCACCGCCGTGCTGCAACTTGCAGAGGTAAGCTGCATGTCAGCCGCACGATCTTTCTCATCGCGCATACTGGAAGCAAAACCACCAAGACTTCCTTGAACTGCGCTCATGGACTCAGCCATGGTTTGCAATTGCACCAGCAATTCCTTCACCCGCACGAGTTCGGTCTTGTCGTTGTTGATAGTTCCGCGCAGTTTTTCAAGTTCTTGATTCGCCGCCTGCAAATCTGAATCGCGGGTATTGAGCGCACGGCGCAAGGTAGCTATTTCTTCTTGCGCGGCCATAAGTTCTTGTTTATTAAAGCCAAACATGGTGAATCCTTAAGCATTTAGGAATTGGGTGCAGGTGATTAGGCACGGGGTATTCCTAAGACTAGTTCATAAATCCAACATGAAGACAATTTTTATTCTGTGTGTTTATAAGAGACATAGACTGTTATTCGGAGGATGGGATGTTAGTAAGGCGGAAGTTGTAGTTAGTACGAAGTCGCCATCCTCCCCCCAAAGGCTAATGGTAAAGCGCGAGTAATCTTCTATGCTTAAGCTACCTCACACCGAGCTAAAGCAATGAATTTCATTGATGCGCTTCCTTCTATTATCTTTTCTACCCGCCTCTCCGCAGAGGAGGAGATTGTTTTTGAATACTGTAATCTGCGTGTTAAGCACTATTTAGCGATAACGCCCACGGAGTTGATGCGCAACGCCAATTTACTGTTCAATTGCATTACCGAAACAAATCGTGAAGCCATAAAAAAATCGCTGCTGAACGCCATTAAAATTCAACAAGAGTTTCACTGTGAAGTTGAGATGACGAGCGCACTCAATCCATCACTCTGGATGTTATTGCATGTAACCCCCTCAGGTAAAACAGCTGCTGGTAATAGCCTAAGTGGTGTAATGACAGACATATCCGATAGCCACGCCGCCAAAACCAGCGCGATTGAAGCGGCCAATCATTTTTTATATTTGCAAGATCAGTTGCCGGATAGATTTTATTATAAAGACCGCAACTCAATCTTTAGAGGCGGAAACAAAAGTTGGTATGGCTTTCATGGCTTCACCAGCTTAGCTGAGGCTATCGGAAAAACAGATTTTAATTCTGGCATTTTTACCCAAGAAGCCGCACAAACGATTTTTGAACAAGAACAGGAAATGCTGCGTAGTGGCATAGCTATTCACAAACGTGAGAAACACTTTGATACACATGGAAACGAAATTTATGCAGACACCAAAAAAGTGCCTCTCTATAACGCATCCAATGAAGCCATAGGTCTAGTCGGCTTAACGCGCGATATTACTGAGTTGGTTAAAACCGAACAGGCCTTGGAAAAAGCCAAACAAGAAGCCGAGCAAGCAGCGAAGGCAAAAAGTTCATTCCTAGCGGTTATGAGTCATGAAATTCGCACACCTATGAATGGCGTAATTGGCTGCGCTTCGCTACTGGGCTCCACCCTACTTACCACAGAGCAAGAACAACTGGTACACACTATTCAATCCTCGGGCGAGAGCTTGTTGATATTGATCAACGATATTTTGGATTATTCAAAAATTGAAGCGGGAAAAATCAATTTAGAAAATTCCCCCTTTCAATTGCGATTACTTATCGAAGATTGTATTGAGTTGTTCAGCAAACAAGTCGCCGACAAACAATTAGAAATTAATTACTTCATTGAAGCCGATGTACCCCTAACACTCAACGGCGATGCCACACGCATTCGTCAAATTATTAACAATCTAGTTGGCAATGCGATTAAGTTTACCAATCAGGGCGAAATATTTATTGATGTCTCGCTGACCACAATTGATAGCTATAAGCACCGCTGCGGTTTGCTTATTACCATTAAAGATACCGGCATTGGTATTTCCGAGGAAAATCAAAGCAATCTATTTAATGCCTTTTCACAAGCCGATAGCAGTATTACCCGTAAATTTGGGGGCACGGGTTTAGGTTTGGTTATTTGCAAAAAAATTGTTGAACAGATGGAAGGCGATATTTGGTTTAAAAGTGTATTGGGTGAAGGCACAACTTTTTATTTAACGCTTACGCTAGATTTTGAAGTGCAGGATAACGATGGCAGCCACACCAATGAAATGACCAATTTAAAAGGTATTCGGGTCTTGATTGTGGATGACAACACCACTAACCGCAAAGTACTCGCCAATACCGTTATGCAATGGGGCATGATTCCCGCCGCATTCCACTCACCCGAAACCACATTAGAGAATTTAGCCTTCGGCCACGAATATGATTTAGTGCTATTGGATTTCTGCATGCCAAAAACCAATGGCTGTGATCTAGCGGGGAAAATAAGACAGCTGCCGCATATGTTTAATAAGCCGATTATTATCTTAAGCAGCGCCACTACCCAAAAAGATGACATGCATCATATAGATGCCTGCCTATTAAAGCCGGTGCGCAATAGCATTCTGCATAAAACCATTGCGCAAGTTATGGGTAAAGTCAGCGCGCAACAGATTATAAAGCCCAAACGCGCTGAACCGCTCACCACAAAAAATACCCGCATCTTAATTGTTGAAGACAACACGGTTAATCAGATGGTGATAGCCATGATGCTGAAGAAATTAGGTTACACCAATTTCGCATCAGTGGCCGATGGCGAGGAAGCTGTCGAGCAGTGTAAAACAATCGATTTCGATATTATTTTTATGGATATTCAAATGCTGAGAATGGATGGCTATACCGCCGCAAAATTAATTCGCCAACAGACGCAAGACGCAACCAAGCCGTGGATTATTGCACTTACTGCTGGCGCACAAAAAGAAGACAGTGAACGCGCCTTCGCCGCAGGCATGAATGCATTTACCACTAAACCCATTCAGCTTGAAGGCTTAAAAGCAGTATTGGCCAACGCCGAAAATTCTCTGTCGCGTGAAGCTTAACGCCGCTGCCCAATAATGCTTAGACGTCACAAACCCAATTCCATTAAACTCGCGTGCTCATCTGGCCTGCGGCCTTGTGGCCAATGAAATTTTCGCTCGCTCTCTGTAATTGCCAAATCATTAATACTCGCATAGCGTTTCTGCATTAAACCTTGCGCATCGAATTCCCAATTTTCATTGCCGTAAGAGCGAAACCATTCGCCTTTATCGTTATGCCACTCATAGGCAAAACGTACCGCGATGCGATTGCCTTCAAACGCCCACAATTCTTTTATCAAGCGATACTCATTTTCGCCCGCCCATTTTTGCGTGAGAAAATTTTCAATTTCAGTGCGCCCGTTAAGAAACACATTGCGATTGCGCCATTGGCTATCGGGTGTGTAGGCCAACGCCACTTTTTGCGGGTTGCGATTATTCCAACCATCCTCCGCCGCGCGCACTTTTTGAATAGCGGTTTCGCGGGAGAAGGGCGGAAAGGGTGGGCGGGATTCTTCGTTTACCATTGTTCTCTCCAAAAAAATTAAGATTTACTTAATTGAATACCGGGCATGGAAACAAACCCGCTTAGTGCTTCTATTCGTGCCAACCAATTTTTAATATGCGTATAAGGTGTGAGGTCTACCTTACCTTCATTAGCTAACGCAATGTACGGATAAACGGCAATATCCGCAATCGTCATAGCATCCATTGCCAACCATTCGCGTTGCGCTAAATGTGTGTTCAATACGCTAAGCAAGTTTTCAGTAATAATTACTGCTTCTTCAATATTAATCGCGCGGCCAAATTTGTAATGCAAACGCAAGGCATTCGGCCCGCGTGCAACTTCATTCGCTGCCGTGGAAAGCCACGCAGTAATCTCGGCCGCTTTTAGAGCATCATTGGGAAACCAATGCTTCGCACCATAAGTGCGCGCCAAATAAACCAGAATGGCTTGGCTATCGCGAATAATTTTGTCGCCATCTTTTAACACTGGCACTAAGCCGAATGGATTCATCGCCAAATAAGCGGCAGATTTTTGTTCGCGCTCTGCACCATTTAACAGCTGACTTTTATAATCTACACCGAGCAGCGATAACAGCATACGAACTTTGTGGCAATTACCCGATAGGCCGAATTCAAATAGCTCTAACATAATCTTCTCCGAATGATTAACTTACTGATCACGTGCCATAAGCCGCGCTTTTAACATTTTGTTTTCTTCAATTAAAGGCGCCAGCACTTGTTCAATGTCAGCGTCCGTAAAACGCTGGGTAATATGCTGCGGGCAATTCCATTCCAAAGCTTCTACGCGAATAACGACACCGCGTTCTACAGTCGCCCCATATTCGGCATGACTTAGCAAGGCCATTAGCTCGGGATTTTCTGCTTGATGAACAATTTGCGCGTGACCCCAAATTTTTAAACGGCGACGATGGGCATAATCCATCAAAATTAAACTGACGCGATCATCGTGATTAATATTGCCAACGCTGATGTATTGAAAATTTCCGCGAAAATCGGCATAGCCAAAATAGCGCTCATCCAACACTTTTAAAAAACCAATTGGCCCACCGCGATGCTGCACATAAGGCCAACCATTTTCACTCACCGTCGCCTGATAAAAACTATCGCGCGCTTGTATAAACTGAATTTCCTTTTCACCCAAACTATTGCGTGGGTCATCGGCAAATTCAAAGTGCTTATTCTGCTCGCGGCTGCCGTAACGCTGCTGCGTAGCTTTTACACTTTCGGTAAAGGTAATGTCGGCAAAGGCGCGAGGCATAAGTGGCTCCCTAAAAATCACGTATAAATTCATGCTGTATCCATATTGCCAAGCGCCCACCAAATAAAGAATACTCACAAAAAGCAATTCATTATTTTCAAAATAGGAATAATCGATGGATAGGTACACCGAACTTCAAGTCTTTGTGGGCGTTGCTGAGTGCGAAGGTTTTGCGGCAGGCGCACGTAAATTAGGAGTATCGCCACCCGTAGCAACGCGCGCGGTGGCCGATTTGGAAACGCGCTTGGGGGTAAAACTGCTAACCCGCAGCACCCGCCATGTGCGCCTGACAGATGCCGGTAAACGCTACTTGGACGATGCCAAACGCATACTCGCGGAGATTGCCGAGGCGGACGAAGCGGCCACCGGCATTAACGGCGAACCCAGCGGCCATCTCGCCGTTACTGCGCCAGTGTTGTTCGGCAAATTATTTGTGTTGCCGGGCGTCATCGATTTTTTAAATCGCTACCCCAAGATGGAAGTGAACGCGCTCTTTTTAGATCGCGTGGTGAATTTATTAGAAGAAGGTTTAGATGTAGGCATTCGCATTGGCGAGCTTGCCGATTCAAGCATGCGCGCCATTCGAGTTGGCTCCGTAAAGCGAGTGGTCTGTGCCGCACCGAATTATTTAGCCCGCGCAGGCACACCCAAACACCCCGACGAATTAAGTCAGCACACCATTATTACTGCGAACGGATTAAATGCGGGAACCGAATGGAAATTTGCTGATGGCATTAATACCCGTGTTAAACCCCGCTTAAGTTTTGCCACCAACGATGCCGCTATAGAAGCCGCCATTACTGGCTTTGGTATTACACGCTTGCTCTCATACCAAATTGCACCACATGTGACGGATGGCCGCCTAGAAACTGTATTAAGCGATTTTGAACAACCCAACATTCCCATTCACGTTATTCACCGTGAAGGCCGCTACGCCTCCGCAAAAATCCGCAGCTTTGTAGATTTAATGGTGGATAGGTTGAGGGCAGATAAGGCGTTGAATTAACTTGGATTTGAATGCAGCGGGTTATATAGTTGGCGCTGTTTAATAAACTGTTACGTGTCGCTCAACTCAATTCTAATTTCATCTGGGAGATGATTATGAAGAAAATACTAGTTATTTTGCTTTCAATGTTTTTCACATCTTTAGCGATTGCTGAGACCGTATGGATAGATGTCAGAACCGCTGAAGAATATAACCAAGACCACATCAATGGGGACATTAGAATTTCATATGAAGAAATAGTACCCAACGTTGAAAAATTTGTTATCCCAAAAAATACTGAGATCCACTTGTACTGTAAAAGTGGCCGACGAGCTGGCATAGCAATGTCAAAACTTAAAGAAGCAGGCTATACAAACGTTTCTAACTCTGGTGGCATTGATGATGCAAGGAAAGAACGTTCTCTATTAAAAAATTAGGTATACGGTATTAAATTAATGTTTTGTAGGTTTACTTCGGCAGGCTCGGATTTAGTGTTGTGGTTTTATACCTCTCTCTATTAGAATCCTTCGCAAGTACAAAATCACGTAACAAATCGCTCAAGCATCAATCGGCGCTGGACAGTTTTCAAGTCGCGGCTTTAAATATTCGAGAATACAAAAATGAAAAAATATTTTATAGCTTTACTTTTTATGATTTCTGCATGCACATCGACAAAAAAGGAAGATAGAACTGAGTTCAAGCTTGGAGTAGCTTCAGGGTGTGGTCAAAGCATGCAGAAAAAGGGGAATATCAAAGGTGATACCGAACTATTCTGCGATTGTTTTGCAAATGTTATCGTAAATGATATGAGCGAAGCGGAATATCGTAAAGCATCAATGAATCCGAAGGATGAAAAAGTTTTGCTTGGCGTTATGATAATGAATATGGAACGGCTTAAGCAGTGTGAAAAATTAACACCAAATGCGAAGTTCTAATATTTAAAATAAGCAAATGAAGTAGCAGGAAAAGCCTTCTAACAAATGTATATTCGTATATCCTTTGGTCGCATCTTGTTCTTACATATTTATAGAATATGAAGGTAATACTATTAAATCCTATAATCTAAAAGCGGAACTGAACGGCGAGTAAATGCTCTAACAGGCCATCAAACATGGTTCCGTTTCGCTCCGCTGGACAGAAATTACCGCAACCTTATGAGAACAAGAATGATTGGACTGAGAGATTTTTTAACCGAGGATGAAGAGCTTTTAGTTTCTTATTTGAACGAAGACTCCGTGACAGAATATTTATCAGCAAGATTGTCGCAGCCATACACGAAAGAAGCAGCTACTTGGTGGGTAAATACCGGTAGTAAAATTGGCATTGCTAAAGCCATAACAAAAAATGGCGTGTTGGTCGGTTCAATAAGTGCCATTCGCGGTGAATTCGAAAGGCAAAAATCTGCTGAAGTTGGCTATTGGGTTGCCAAACCTTACTGGGGCAAAGGTATTGCTTCAGAAGCATTAGCTGAGTTTTCTAAAGCTCTATTTCTTAATACAGATCTAGTTAGATTATATGCGTCGGTTTTTGAAGGCAACACAGCCTCCGCAAAAGTTTTAGAAAAATGCGGCTTTAAATTAGAAGCAATATTTGAAAAAGCTATTTATAAAGACGGGTTATTTTTTAACGAGTATCACTACGCGAATGTCCGCACCACCAATTGATTAAATCTTAGGGATATAAATTGAATCATGAAATATTTATTTATATCTATATTGGCTTTCATGTGTTCCATTGCTTCCGCCAAAGAAGCCACCATTACCCCTGAATTTATAGAGCTACTGAAAAAGAATCATCATGAAAAATCTCTAGGAACAAATTCACCGGAGGATTTTTTATCTTCGCTAAAGACTATCGCTGACAAAGGTGATCCTTCTGCCCAGTTTCTGTATGGGATGGCTCTTTCACGAGAAAATCGTTCTGCCGCAAAAGAGTATTTATCATTGTCTGCTACGGCTGGCTGCACTGGTTCTGAAGCAATGCTGGCGGTAATCAATATGATTGAAAAAAACAACGAAGAAGGAGTGAAGCTGTTTAAAGCTTCTGCCCAAAAGGGAGATACTATGGCTCAAGCGGCAATTTCCGGCCTCTACAAAAGAGGAGAAAATGGTTTTGAAAAAAGCGACATAAAAGCCTATGCGTGGTTAATGTTAGCCCAGAGACAAACATTTTCACTTGGTGCCCTGAAGTCCATTGAGCAAGGAATGAGTGCACTAAGCCTAAGTGATGCGGACATTAAAAAAGCTAATGTTGAATACAAGGCATTATCAAGAAAAATAAAGAAGCAGGATTATTACTTGTGCGGCCAAATGGATCTTGATGCATCGAGAGCTGAAAATATTGAGCCCTATCTTAAAATGCAATAATCCACCGCGGCGCGACACAAGCCAAATGAGTGGCGCGCTTAGAACGCAAGATACATTTGTTAGTTCTTCGTAGAACGTCTAAATTTGTCCAAATGCCAGTCTTGTGCTTAGCTTAAGGCATCTTATTTGGATGCCATCATGCCGATAGACCCTACTCTAGACCCTTTGCAGGCCAAACCTGTTACACCGAGCGAGTCACAAGCGCGGCGGGCTTTTGCTGCGCGTAATAATCGCCATGATTCCACTAATGCAGATTTAAGCAATATTGAAATGCCATCGCACTGGGCTGTGCCTTGGGCAGATCTAATGATGGTGATGATGGTGATGTTCGCAGTGATGTTGGCGACGAATTTAGCCGAGCGCGATGTGTCTGAGCTTTTTAAAAAAGATACAAATCCACAACCCAAACAACATGTCCAACCACCGCCGCCTAAAAGCACAATCACCCAAGCACAGCCGCAAGACGATTTGCGTTCTAAAGAGAAAACCCCTACAGAACCCAATCCCGTAGATCAACCGAAAGAGCAAACAACAGACATAAGCCCTGCGCCCCAAGCTCTTGAAAAAGCCGATGCGGGAGCAATCCCCATTGAAGATATTTTGCGTTTAAGTAAGAACCTCGTTACCGAAGCGAACTTGGATGATATAGATGTTGTGCTCACCGATAACCAATCCATTAAAGTCAGCGTGCGCGGCAATTTATTATTTGATTTAGGCAAGGCCGATTTAAAGCCAGAGGCGATTTCTTTTTTGCGCGATCTCTCAAAAATTATTGCGGCCAATAATTACCAAATTGAAGTGGCAGGCCACACCGACAACTTTCCTGTAAGCAACCCCGCCTACCCCACCAACTGGGAATTATCGGCAGCACGCGCTGCGCGGGTTGCACGTTATTTAATTCAATACGGAAATGTAGAACCCGGGCGCTTTACGGTTATTGGCCACTCTTATTATCAACCCACCGTTGCCAATGACTCACTTGCTAACAAAGCTAAAAATCGCCGCGTTGAAATTATTATTACGCGTTACACATACAATCCATAAGTCGCAATCCATAAAGAGCACGCTATGAAAACCTTCAATCACTCAGTTATTGGTATTGCCATTTGTACGCTGCTATTAATTGGCAGCATGCTGATTGGCGATGGCCGCACGCTCATGTTTAACCTTGAAGGTTTGGTAGTGGTAATTGGGGGCACCTTGGGCGCAGTTTTTATTAGCTATCCCATTAACGTATTGCGAGTTGCGACGCGAGTTGCCATTAACAGCTACAAAACCAAAGTGCCCAGCGCGAAAGAAATAGTTGATTCACTTTTACACTTATCGCTACTTTCAAAAATTGATGGTTTGCTCGCATTGGAACAAAATGAAGAACGTGCCAGTGTTTTATTTTTAAAACGCGCCCTTTCCATGTTAGTGGATGGTTTTAATGTAGATGAACTGCGCGATGCGCTCTATACCGAGATTCATTTTTTCCAGCAACGCCGCTCACTGCAAGAACGCGTATTTCGCCATATGGCCATTCTTGCACCAGCGTTTGGTGTTGCGGGCGGCGTCATTGGTTTAGTGGGAATGCTGGCGGGCATTGGTGATACGGGTGTTATTTTGCGCACTATTCCTGTTGCATTGACTTCAACGCTTTACGGGATTTTAGTCGCCTATTTTATTTGCATTCCTATCGCCGAAAATATTCACGCGCGCACTCAAGAAGAGTTGTTGATTCACAAATTAATTGCTGAAGGCGTAACGCTTATCGGCCAAGAGTACAACACCATGCGTTTGCAAACGCGACTGCAATCCTTTATCACGCCACATGAACGCGATATTCAAAATTTAAGTATTAAGGATATTCGCGATAAATATGAAGAATTGAAAAATTCGCGCTTGGAAAAGTAAATCCCCCTAGCCCCCTTTTTCAAAGGGGGGACTCGATTTGCGCTCCGTTCCGCTCCCTCTTTGAAAAAGGGGATTTGATTTACGCTTCGTTCCAGCTCCCCCTTTGAAAAAGGGGGTCGGGGGGATTTAATCTCCCAACCGCATAAATCTTTTCTCCCCGCTGCAACTATTTCCCACACTGCAACGTCCAACCTCGCATTGTCTGTTCAATCAATCTTTAAAGGAACCTATGCGTAACTATTTTTTAGCCTTTGTCTGCAGTTTGTTTTTGACCAGTATTTGCGATGCCCAAACCGAAAGCACAACCAGCCAGCTTTCAAATGAAAATACCCCCGCAGCAACACCCGCCGCAGAAGAAGAAATAGATGAAGTGCTCATTATTGGCGAGCAACCGGGGCCAAGTTTGTGGAAGGTATATAAAGATGATCATGTGCTTTGGGTCTTAGGTACGCTTTCTCCGCTACCAAAAAAAATGCAATGGCGCTCACAGCAAGCCGATAGTGCGCTTATAAACTCTCAAGAATTACTTCTGCCACCGGCAAGCAAACTTGATGTTGGATTTTTCAGTATTGCAGCGGCTGCGCCTTCACTCATAGGCATACAAAAAAATCCCGATGGCTCTCGCCTTGAAGAAATTCTTTCGCCAGAAACCTACCAACAGTGGTTAACACTCAAGGAGAAATATATCGGCAATGACAATGGAATAGAAAAGTATCGCCCTATGTTTGCCGGAGTTGAATTAATTGAAAAATCCATCGATAAAGCCGATTTACTTAACAAAGATATGGCTTGGGACAAAGTGGATAAGCTTGCCAAAAAGCACAAAATCAAAAAAATCGAACCTTCATTTATGTTTAAGATTGAGAGCCTGCGCAAAACAGTGAAAAACTTTAAAAAATCCAGCATGGATGATATTCCCTGTTTCACCCAAATTTTAAACCGTATTGAACCCGATTTAGATGGCATGCGTGCTCGCGCCAATGCATGGTCGGTGGGCGATGTTGAAGCCTTAAGTAAGTTACCCGTTGGAGGCTATGAATCTGCCTGCTATGCAGCGGCCATGAGTTCATCAATTTCTGAAGAAGTCGATTTAAAAGCTATAGAGGCACAAATGGAAGTATTGTGGTTAAGTGCTGCCGAAAACTCTCTGGCCAATAATGTTTCAACCTTTGCCATTCTGCCGATTGCAGAAATTTTAAAACGGGATGGCTATATCGCTAAACTGCGCGGCAAGGGTTATCGCGTGGAAGGCTTTGGCTTCGATACATCACAATAACAACAAATCCCCCTAGCCCCCTTTTTCTAAGGGGGGACTCGATTTGTGCTCTGTTCCAGCTCTCCCTTTGAAAAAGGGGGTTGGGGGGATTTAAAAGTTTCAAAAAAACCTACGCCAAACTGAAGTAAAAATATATTTCTAGATTGCGACCTACCCCCACTCATTTTTAAAAAATTTGCCTGCTACAATCGCCGCTAAATTCTATTACCAAGGCGGGCGTGGGCATATGTGGGCGACGATTAAGGCGGGTGTAGTTAAAGGATTGAATAAGAGCTTAGCGGCAGTGCGTTGGTTAATGCGCGGGCTCTTTGGTGAAATGCAATGGAACCTGCCGCCGTGGTTGCGCTGGAGCGGCGCTCAGCTCACAACGTTTGGCGCACTCCTTAAACGCAAACCTAAAGCCAGCGCTGCCAGTGGTTTGGGTTTAGTGTTAGCAATTGCCGGTGGCCTTTATGGTTACCATTGGTATTCACATTTACCCAAACCGGTTTACCCGCAATGTGCTGTCACAGCGCCCGCCTTAACAACCTACCCTGACGATAAACAAAAAATTCACCCTCTGGTGTTGACCTGTAATCAATCAGTCGCGCCACTGGAAGCTGTGGGCAAACCTGCGACCAAAGGTATTAATTTATCGCCTAAAGTCGCTGGGCAATGGCAGTGGGAGAGCGACCGCAAGTTAGTGTTTAAACCAGCAGCTGATTGGCCCATCGACCAAAAATTTGAGCTTGAAATAGCCAAAGAAAAATTCCTTGCACCACAAGTACGCTTGGAAAAATACGATTACGAATTTAAAACTGCGCCCTTTGTGGTGCAAATTACTGAGAATCAGTTTTACCAAGACCCGAACGACCCCGCGCTTAAAAAATTGGTGGCCACTGTGCGCTTTAGTCACAGTGTGGATACCAAGGGCTTTGAAAAAAATATTGAATTGCAACTCGCCAAGGATGCCGCGTTTTTGGGGCTGAGCAGCGAATCTACCGGCTTCACCGTCAATTACGATAAATTAAAACTGCACGCTTATATTCACTCGCACAGCCTTGGTTTGCCGCGCGAAGATTCGCCCATGACCTTGTTGTTGAAAAAAGGCATTAGCGCCAGCCGTGGCGGCAACGCCACGCTTGACGATACCCGCAGCGACATCACTATTCCCGGCCGCTTTAGTTTGAAATTTAACAACTTCGGAATGATTCTGGCCGACAACGAAAAACTAGAACCAGAACAAGTGCTGATATTTAATAGCAGCGCGCCGGTGACCGATGCGAGTTTGGATAAAAAAATCAAAGCGTGGATTCTGCCCGAGTTTCATCCCGATAAAGCCAGACAAGGCTCACGTACTTACCCATTCTCTTGGCATCAAGAATACGTTGATCAAAAAGTTCTCGCTGCTTCTGAAGCATTGCCACTGACCTTATTGCCAAGTGATGACCCAGAGCAAGCGCTGCACAGCTATCAATTTAAAGCGCCGGTTGGCCGCTATGTGTATGTAGAAGTAGCCGAAGCAATTATGGCCGTGGGCGGCACTCAATCCGCCAAAAAAGCCGTTACAAGTTTTCGAGTAGAGCCCTACAAAAGCTCACTCAAAATATTGGGTGATGGCGTGATTTTAGGTTTAGGCGGCGAGCGCAAACTCGGTTTTGTAAGCCGCGCCTTGGATGCCGTGGAGTTAGAAGTGGGCCGCTTGTTGCCCAACCAATTGCATCAATTATTAGCGCTAACTGGCGGTGATTTTTCCGTCCCTAGCGAGTACGAAGGTTGGCAAGAAGATCGCCTTGTGGAGCGCTTTGCCGAAGTTCGCCCAGTCGCCAGCAACACGCTCGGCAAACCTGTGTACGACAATTTGGATTTAAGCGGTTACTTCCAATCTGATAGCCCCGGCCAATCCAAACTCGGCGTATTTTTGGTTCGCTCCAAAGGCTTAATGCTCAATGACGCCAAAAAAAAGGGCTCGCAAACGCGCAAGGATTATCAAGAATCGGAAGACAGCGATGGCCGTCTGCTATTAGTCACTGATTTGGGTATTTTGGTCAAAACCAATAAAGACGGCAGCCAAAATGTGTACGTGCAATCCATCGCCAAGGGCGAACCGCTTGCAGGCGTGAAAGTGCAATTAATTGGCCGCAACGGCCTAGCGCTGGAAACCCGCACCACTGATGCCAGCGGTAAAGTGGATTTACCCAAGCGCAATGACGAGAATCGCCGCGAGAAAGCCCCGCTGTTAATTTTGGCGCACTACGGCGAGGACATGTCGTTCCTGCCTTACAACAACTACAACCGTCGTTTGAATTTCTCGCGCTTTGATACCGGCGGTGTGGATACCAATATCGACCCCAATACTTTAAGCAGTTATATCTTTAGCGACCGCGGTTTATATCGCCCCGGCGAAGAGGTTCACTTGGGCAATATTTTGCGCACACAGGATTGGAAAAGCGCGCTCGAAGGTGTGCCGCTAGAGTTGGAAATTACCGACCCGCGTGGCATGTCGGCCTATCGCCAAACCTTTAACGCCAAGGCTACCGGCTTTAACGAATTTAACTGGCAACCCAGCTTAAGCGCACCAACCGGCACCTACAGCGCTTACATTTATTTGGTGAAAAGTGGCCACCGCGACCGCGTGCTGGGTAGTACAACGATCAAAGTACAAGAGTTTGAGCCAGATCGCTTAAAAGTCAGTGCGAGCTTGTCTGCACAGCCCGTTACCGGTTGGCTCACGCCCGATAAAGTCGTCGCCAAAATTGAAGCCATGAATTTATTTGGCACACCCGCAACCAATCGCCGCGTTACCGCTTCTATGACCTTATCGCCGGCGGTGCCCAGCTTTGCGGGTTATGCAGATTACAAATTCTACGACCCCAACAAGTTCAACGAAGGCTCTGAGCAAGCCCTGCCGGATGCCAAAACTGACGATAAAGGCCAAGCGACCTTTGATTTGAACTTGGCGCGTTTTGCCAAGGCGACCTATCGCCTCTCGATTCTGGCTCGCGTGTTTGAGCCAGAAGGCGGGCGCAATGTAGCCGCCGTAAGCGATGCTTTAGTCTCTAGTTCTGCCTACCTTGTGGGCGTGAAAAAGACCGATGCGGATTTAAGTTTCATCACCAAAGCTAGCAAACAATCCAGCCAATGGATTGCGCTTAACCCTGACTTAAAAGGCCAGCAAGTCGATGGCTTAACCTTGGAATGGGTGCAACGCAAATACGTGTCGGTATTGATGAAGCAGGACAACGGAACCTATAGATACCAATCGCGCTTAAAAGAAACGCTACGCAATTCGCAGCCGCAAAACCTTGCCGCTAAGGGCACTGAGATCGCTATGCCGACCGATGAACCGGGCGATTTCGCCTTGGTATTGCGCAATGCGGAAGGCCAAGAACTCAACCGCTTGAGCTATTCGGTCATTGGCCAAGGCAACCTAAGCCGCTCGCTGGAGCGCAGCGCGGAGCTGCAACTTAAGCTCAACAAAACCGACTATATGCCGGGCGATCAAATAGAAATTTCCGTTCAAGCGCCCTACACAGGCGCGGGTTTGATCACCTTGGAACGCGACAAAGTCTTCGCCCACCAATGGTTTAAAACCGACACCACCAGCTCGGTGCAGCACATTACCGTACCGGCAGATTTTGAAGGTAACGGCTATGTGACCGTGCAGTTTGTACGCTCGCTCAACTCCGACGAAGTCTTCACCAGCCCGCTGTCTTACGGTGCCTTGCCGTTTAAAATGTCGCTCGCGCCGCGCACCCAAGAACTCACGCTCAAAGCGCCAGAGCTGATTAAACCGGGCGAAACCTTGGAGTTGGAATTGTTAGCACCGAGCGCCAGCCAAGCCGTGATCTACGCGGTGGACGAAGGCATTCTGCAAGTGGCGCGCTACAAAGCGCCAGACCCGCTCAGCTTCTTCTTCCAGAAGAGCCGCTTGGAGGTGGATTCCAGCCAAATTTTGGATTTGATTTTGCCGGAATTTAGCCAATTGCTGAAAGCCTCTGCTGCAGGGGGTGATGGTGACGGCGCCCTTGGCCGCAACCTCAACCCCTTCAAAAACAAGCGGAAAGCACCGGCGGTTTACTGGTCGGGGTTGGTGGATGTCAGCCCATCCGGCACCAAAGTCAGTTACAAAGTGCCGGACTACTTCAACGGCAAATTACATCTGTTCGCGGTATCGGTAGATAAAGACACCATAGGCGTAACCGAAGGCGGCGCAGAAGTACGCGGCGATCTCATCATCACCCCTAATGTGCCCGTTATGCTGGCACCGGGCGATGAAGTGGATGTGAGTTTCGGCCTCGCCAACAACTTGAAAAATAGCACTGGCAAAGTCGATATCAGCCTCAAAACTTCAGCCAATATTGAAGTGCTCGGCGATGCCAAACAAAGCCTTGATATAGCCGCAGGCAAAGAAGGCCAAGGTAGCTTCCGCATACGCGCTAAAGATACCCCCGGCGCAGCCAGCTTGGTATTTGTGGCAACAACTGGCGCTGCAAAAGCCCAATTGGAAGAAGGCTTAAGCGTGCGCCCCGCCGCGCCTTATCGCACCGCGATTACCACCGGCCGCACCGAGAGCGACAAAAAGCAATTGCTGCTCACGCGCAAACTTTACGATCCCTATCGCACCGTAAACCTCACCTCGGCTTACACACCCTTGGCGTGGGCGAGCGGTTTGCAACAGTATTTAGACACCTACCCCTATGCCTGCACCGAGCAATTGGTAAGTATGGGCTTGCCCGCCTTACTGTTTAGCCAACACCCAGAACTCGGCCAAATTAAAGGCAAGGGCTCGGTCAGTGGCGTGATTCAAATGCTGCAAGGGCGTCAAAATGAGGAAGGCGCATTTGGCCTTTGGTCGGCCAGTACCAACGTGGCCAACTGGCCATCGCTCTGGGCAATCCACTACATGATTGAAGCCAAAGATCGCAATCAACAGGTGCCCAGCGCGCTCTTTAGCCGTTCACAACAATGGCTCAATCGTATGGCTGGGCCATGGGGCAACAACATGGACAATATGCGCCAACGCGCTTACGCCATTTACTTGCTGAGCCGCTTGGGCGTACAAACCGGTAGCCAGTTGAGCAGCTTGCAGCAGGAGCTGAAAGCGCGCTACCAAGCAGAATGGCCAACGGACATCACAGCCGCCTATGTGGCTGCCAGCCAGCGCTTGTTGCAGCAAACTGACTTGGCGCAAAAGACTGTGAAATCCGTACCTTGGGATAATAAGGAATACGGGAGTGATGGCTATTACGATGCGCTTGGACATCAATCGCAATTGCTCTACATCTACGCCAAGCACTTCCCCGAGTTGCTGGAAAAAATGCCCAACACGGTATTGGATGGCATGGGGCAGCGCGTCACCAATCGCGAATACTCAAGCCTGAGTGCGGCCTATTTGTTATTGGCCTTAACCCAATATGGCGAAGTTGCCGCCAAGCAAGCCGCTAGCCCGGCGAAACTCAGCGCGATTCTGGCAAACGATACGCTGCAAGCCTTCGCGGCCTCAGCCAACTTGTTACAACAGGTGGATGTACCCAAAGGCAGCAAGGGCGTGCAACTCAATCAAGATACCAAACTGCCACTCTTCTACAGCTTGGTAGAAAGCGGCTTTGATCAGCAAAGCGCAACCCTGCCTGAGGTGAAACAGGGCGTGGAAATCCAGCGAGAATATCTAGATGTAAAAGGCCAGCCGCTAGAGAAAATCAAAGTCGGCGAAGAGTTCTTAGTGCGCCTGCGTTTGCGCGCGGTGGATAAAGACTATCTCGGTCAAATCGCAGTGGTGGATTTGCTACCCGGCGGCGTTGAGCCAGTCATCAATCGCATCGTGTTACCAACGCCTGAACAAGCAGCGGAAGATACTGGTGATGAAACTGCCAGCGAATCGGAAGAAGGCGGTGAATACACAGAGGGCGAAGGCGATGGTGAAGGCGAAGCTGCTGGTAGCACTGAACCAGCAGCGACGGTTTCGTTTATCCCCGGCTTTAGCGGCGAACCCGGTCAATCTACATGGCGCGCCGAGTTCGCCGATTTACGCGATGACCGCGTCGTGGTTTACGGCAGCCTAACCAAAGACATGGTGACCTTCACCTACCGCGTGCGCGCCACCAACACCGGCCTGTACCAAACTCCTGCGGCTTATGCAGAAGCTATGTATCAGCCCAATATTTTCGCCAGAACTAAGGCGAGTAAGTTTAGTGTGGTGAAGCCGTAGCTATGATAGATCAAACAGCCAAACTAGAAGCCTTGCGCGCGCATCTCGCGCAAGGTTTTGAATAAAGGCCAGAGGTATATGTGGACAACAATTAAAGGGACAAAACTAAAGGGCTTTGACTCCTTTTACGCCCTATTGGTGTAGGCGTAGCAATAAATTCTAAAACTCGAGATTCGTTAGGGGGATTTGGCGGCGACCAATATTCCTGCGAGTGTCAAAAATAGGAATTATCATGGTTACTTTTTTTTAATAATAGGGTTTGTTTTGCAGATGGCTGCATTTGTTTCATTTGGATGGGGATTGCAATTGGGAAATTGCACATGGGGAACAAGCAATTGGAGCAGTCCATTACACAGGATTGAAACTATTGCTTGCTCTATAGTGATGTTGGTATTTTTGTTTGCTTCTTTTCTTTTCACAGAAAAAATTCTTCATTTAAATAAAGATGATCGCAGTACTGTAATGTTGTATTCATTGATACTTGGTGTTCCATTAGGTTATTACATTAGATCGCGCTTTCATAAAAACAACTAATAATTAAAGGGGTCGCCCATTAGCTGCCCGGTGCCAAAGAATCAATGGAGTCTGACCCTATTGATTTTGATCTTTGAACAAGCTGGCGCATTGAGACTTTAATTCTCCTGCGCATCTAGAGGGTCCTGCGGAGGATTGATCTAGCTCGCCAAACCATCTATATTCATATTTGTTAATTTTGAATATAGAGGGGCGAGTATGGCTACTACCAGTTTAAGTTTGGGTGAGCATTGGGAAGTCTTTATAAAGAATGAGATTTCCAGTGGTCGCTATGGCTCTGCAAGCGAGGTTGTGCGCGATGCATTGCGCGCTATGGAAGAACGCAAAAGTAAACTCGATGCCCTGCGTAACCACCTTGCACAGGGGGCTGAGCAGGCAAGGCAGGGGCAGTTTGTGGAAGACTTTTCAATGGATAGCCTTATTGAGGATTTAGACAAGGAAGCATAATGCGCAAATATCGCGTAACACCAGCAGCAAGGAATGATCTGAACAATATAGGCCGTTATACCTCATTGAAATGGGGTAAAGCTCAACGTAATACCTATCTCAAAAGCCTCGAAGTTCGATTTGCATGGTTGGCGGATAACCCTTTACTAGGCAAGCATCGCACCGATATCAACGAAGGTTTTTACAGCTTTCCACAAGGTGAACACTTGGTGTTTTATATAATGCAGCCGGAGGGTATAGCTATTATCGGCATCCCACATAAAGAAATGGATATTTTGAGCTACTTCAGATTTAGTTGAAAAATACCCCCTACACTCAGCACCAGCTTGGGAACAAGGTGTTTGGCTATTTGATTGCACTTCAAATAGGCTGGCGCTAGACTCAAGCATCACAAAGAATCTTGGAGAACCTCGATGACTCTTAAAGCAACATCGGTGCGTTTGGACGATGAAACCCTTGCGGGCATTACCCAAATCGCAGAAGCCTTGGATCGCCCCCGCGCATGGCTTATGGCGCAGGCGATTAAACAGTATGTGGAACGTGAGACTTGGTTTATCAATGAAGTCGCCAAGGGTGTCGAAGCTGCGGATCAAGGTAGGTTGATAGATCATTCTGAATTGAAAGCCAAATGGGAGGCAAAACGTGCAAATCAAATGGACTGATTTGGCGAGTAACGACTTGGATGCAATTGAGAATTACATAGCCACAGAAAACAGCCCAAGCGTTGCGCTGGATGTAATCCTAAGAATAATTAACGTCACCGAACTCGTACTTACCAACCACCCTAATGCAGGGCGCTTTGGGCGTTTAAAAGGAACGCGAGAATTAGTAATTGATGGCGTGCCTTTTCTGGCGGTGTATCGCCAACTGGAACCACTGAATCAAATTCAAATCTTGCGTGTATTGCATGATGCACAACAATGGCCATCGGCCAATTAAATAACACCGAAAATTCCATACCCCCTAGAGGTACCCATGGACGATAAAACATTACAAAGCCTAAAAGCCGTTTTTATAGCCAACCCAACGCCGGATTTAGCAAAAATTATTGCGCTACAACTTGCCGAGCGCGGCGAGTTTGGTGAGCTAGAAAATTACCTATGCCATTTAACAACCACTATTGCGGGTGAAGATGGCGAGCAACTTGGTGAGGCCGCGCTTAAGGCGGGGGCTTATGCGATTGCGTTGCAATTTTTAAGTGCAGAAGAACCAAACCATGTGCTGCTGATTATTCGCTGCAAGCTTGAGTTGGGTGAATTAGAAGCAGCGCAGGCGCTCTATAAAAAATTGTTACAAACCAATCCGCAGTGCGAATCGGCTGAGCTAAATCGCCGCTTAAAACTATCGGCAGAAAAAGAGCCTGTTAAATTGCGCGTAATCGAAAAAGCAGAACCTACCGAAAGTTTTGAGCTGTTGCAATTTAAACGCCCCACTACCAACTTTTCTGATGTAGTTGGTTTGGAGGATGTTAAAAAACAAATCCACAAAAAAATTATTCTTCCATTTCAAAAACCATCTCTATTTCAGCGTTTTAAAAAGAAAGTCGGCGGCGGAATTTTGCTTTATGGCCCACCGGGCTGTGGTAAGACTTTATTAGCGCGCGCGACGGCGGGCGAATGCAAAGCGAATTTTTTTAATATTGAAATCTCTGATGTGCTGGATATGTACATTGGTGAGTCTGAACAAAAGCTTCACGCCATTTTTGAAAAAGCGCGCAATGAAACCCCCAGCGTTATTTTCTTTGATGAGTTGGAAGCACTGGCGGGAAAACGCGAACACACTCGCAACAGCTCACAGGCCAATACTGTTAGCCAATTTTTAACAGAGCTAGATGGCTTTGCGCAAAACAATGAAGGCGTTTTAATTTTAGGTTCTACCAACGTGCCTTGGTCATTGGATTCCGCATTTTTGCGACCCGGTCGTTTTGATCGCATGTTCTTTGTACCACCGCCAGACAAAGTTGCGCGCAAATCGATTCTAGAGCATCACATGAAAGATCGCCCTAATGCCGGAGATATTCAGTTTGATGCCATCGCCAATAAAACCTCTGGTTATTCTGGTGCAGATTTAGCAAATCTTGTAGAAATGGCAGCAGACGAAGCCATTGATAGCACCATCGCCAGCGGTGAAGAAACGGCAATTTCTATGCAGCATTTTGTAGCCGCATTGGCAGACTCGCGCTCTTCTACTACCGAATGGTTAACCACTGCCAGAAATTACGCACGCTATGCCAACGATGGCGGGCGCTATGATGATGTGCTGGAATTTATTAATAAACACGGGAAGTAAATTGTGACTAGCTATCGCATTATCGACGAACCCAAAGTCAAAATGGCTCAACAGCTGATTGTGAATCCCGTAGCCGTTTTATTAGCGGCTATATTGGTACCTATTGCTGTGAACATACCGCTTTACGGAAAATTTTGGCTGCCTTTTGTTTGGCTTATGCTTAACAGTTACTTTTTAGGGTCACCTACCTTTTGGCGTGAATGCTTTTACTCTGTGCTTGGCATGTTTGCCATTGCGGGTATTTTTATTGGTTATGGTTACGGCATTAAAATCGATGCCATTACATCACCCAATAGTCTCGCGCCCTATGTAAGAGTCTTAGTGAATGCGGTTTATTTTATTGCTTTGTATTTAGTGGTGTTCACGCAATCTGTGCCATTTTCTATTTACGAATATGTGAAGCAGCAGGGTCAACATGAATAACGATTATAAATACGAACAAGCGTGGCGACAGATTTCCCATGGTCAATTGCCCGGCGCCATTGAATTATTAAAAGAGTTGTTGGCTAACGACCCCAATAGCGCCATGTACCACGGCACACTCGCCTATTGTTTGTTGCAGCAAATGCGTATTCACGCTGCCGAATACGAATTAAAAATTTCCATGCAATTAGAACCCAACGAACCTTTCTTGCACAGCATTTATGCGCGCATTTACTTTCTGCAAAACAAAGTGAAGCAAGCACTAGCAGCTTGCGACCAAGCTCTACAGCTAGACCCAGAAAATGTGGATGTCTTTGAGTTAAAGTCAGATATTTTATTGGCTAATAAGAAATTCAAAGAAGCCTTTTTCTATCTTCAAAAAATGGCTGAGCTCAACCCAGACAATATAAAAACAGCCTACTCATTTGCGAATTATTATTTTCAAATTGGCGACAATGCCAAAGCTATGGAGTTTACCCTCGCCGCACTGGCAATGGATGCACAGCACCAAGGCGCCAATGTGCTTATGGGACGCTTGCAATTGATTCAAGGTAATATTGGTGAAGCGGAATACCACGCACGTTTAACCATTATGCTGAACCCCAGTTCAAGAGAAGCACTAGCGCTATTTGCGGAGGTAAAAGCCAGAAAAAATATTTTCTTAGGCCTGTGGTGGAAATTTAATGCCAAGGTTTCGCGCATGAAGCCGTTAAACCAAGTAGCCGTGTTGATTTTTGCATATGTATTTTTCAATTTGCTATCTAACATTGTGTTCGATTTTGGCTATACCAAAAGCTCTAGCGTGATCGACTATGCATGGTTAGCGATTGTTATTTACTCTTGGGTTGCGATTCCAATTTATCAGCGCATGCTCAACAAAGAGATACAGCAATTTTCATTTAGGTCGGATTATTAATAGATGCTTATGAAAATGAATTTTACATCTCTTATAAATTGCTTATTCACTGGCATAGTGATTTTTGCAAGCTTGATTCAACTGTGCGTTGCGCATGAAGTAGATGATCTCAAAGTACTGGCCAAGCAAGGCGACTTAATGGCCATGTTTAAACTGGGCGCGCTTTATTACCACGGCAAGAATGTACCCTTAGATGCGAAGCAGGTAGTGACTTACTACACAAAAACTGCAAATAGTGGCGATGCAAAAGCGCAGTTCAACTTTGGTATTATTTACTCTGAAGGTAAGCTTGTCCCACAAGATTATGCACAAGCGATTCTTTGGTACACCAAGGCCGCTAATCAGGGCGATGTAAATGCGCAATTTAATTTAGGCCTTATGTATCACTTAGGCAAAGGCACAGCTAAAAATTCTCAACAAGCGCTTCATTGGTATACCAAAGCGGCGAACCAAGGTGAAGTAAAGGCACAATTTAATCTGGGCAATTTATATTACAACGGCGAAAACATTCCCCAAGACTATGCCCAAGCTATTTACTGGTACACTAAGGCCGCATTGCAAGGTGACGCACGAGCACAAGCTTATCTTGGCTTTTCCTATTACAGCGGACAAGGCGTTGCGCAGGACTACACACTTGCACTTGAGTGGTATAGAAAATCTGCCCAACAGAATAATAAAGCGGCGCAGATGGGTATTGGCTATATGTCGGCTCATGGCAGTGGGATAACCCAGTCTTACGTGGTATCGCTTGCCGCTTTTAATGCTGCTGAACTAGAAGGCAGTGCAGCAGATCAAGAAAAACTCATAAAGCGAATGTCTCCTAGCGATATTGAAGCCGCAAAATTGCTTACCGCTGAGATGATTAAGCCCAATAATTTTATTAAAGCGCTGGATGATTATTTAGCGAAAGTAAATCCCTAATAACTAGACAAGCTGTTATTTCAATGCACATCGTTTAAGGACGCTATACATGTCTTTACAAGATCCAGAATTCGATCAATTTAAACGTGCTTTTAAAGCAGAAAATTTCGACTCCGCACTGCAGAGTTTAAAAAGACTCCTTGCAAGGTACCCACAATCATTTGCATTGCGTTGGCATCATGTCAGAGTTTTAGAAAAACTAGAACGATTTGCTGAAGCGCGCGTTGCTTTAAACAAAGTTATAGAGTTGCGCGATAACTTTGTGCCTGCATTAATTATGCAAGTGCAATTGGATTTTCATGAGTATGAACGCAATGCCGAAGAAGATGAATTTGATGCAGAACCAATACAAAAGCAGCAGGCACGTTTTGATGCTATTGAAGAACGCTTATTCAAAATTTTAAGTATTGACCCCAATGCGGTCGATGCCTTGCACATGTTATCTGGCCTTTTACGTGGCCATGAAGGAAACATGCATTTGGCAAAGGCAGATCAACTTTTAAACCGCGCCATTAGCTTGGCACCTAAACGTGTGGATTTACTAGAAGATCGCGCAAACAGTTTTTTGGCGCGCGCTATTGATCAAGATGAAGATAGTAATAACGCAGAGAATGTAGTTACCACCTTTTCGGGCATGCGCTATTCACGCAATATTTTGGAACAAGCATTGGCCGATTTTGAAACATGTTATGCGCTCAGCCATCAACATCGTTACGGTTTAAGAGTAGGATCAATCCTGCATGATTTAGGCCGTTTTGATGAAGCCCTAGCAACTTACGATAATGTACTTGCACATGTACCCGAAGACGATCCTTATCGCCCCTTTATTGTTGAGCGTCGCGCACGTTCGGAAAATAATGGCGGTGGCGAACGTGAGCAAATGGCAAAAATGCTGGAAGCCGCTGTTGCTAAAGACGGCAAAGATCGCGGTTTAGATGAAGATAATATTGCACACGCAATGTTAAGCGCTGCGAATGCCGTGCGCGCGGGGAAATCCGTAAACGATGCCCTTGAAACACGTTTGTCAGATGACCCCGACGACATTATGGCAACCAGTATTGCCGTACAAATTATTAATGTCGCCAATGAACCCAAGCCCGAATTAGTAGCCGTTGACCCTAAACATTACCCGCTCTATCAACAAAAATTTATTGCTCAATGCAAAGACGCATTGAGCAATCTCGGTTTGCGCCATGTGTGTGATGCTGAAGCGAAAGGCATGCAATTGATGTTGGGTCAAAGCGTACTCTTGAGTTTTTTTGCCGATGAATTTGGTGAAACTGGCATAGCCTGTTTTAGCATGAAACCAAAGCAACCTAACCTGATTGGGTTTCTGTATTTGTTCTTCACCTTGAAATGGAAAGTGCTGGCCGCAACACGAAAGACAACTAAGATGGTGGAGTGCGTAAGCCAATTTACTAATGGCGATCATCTCAGCACACAATATGAAAGTGTATCGCCGTTTGAATATGGTCCACCGATTTATATTGAAAAATTACCTGCTAATGCATCAGCTGCAGAACTTGTCACATTACATTTGCAACGCCTTGAAGAATACAAAGCCGAGTATCCCATCGCCAAAGCTATGCGCGCAGTAGATCTTGAAAGCATGGAAGAGCGCTGGGTACGAGGCCAAGCGGTTAAACGCAACTACCGCGCTCAATTAGGTTATGTCACCGATACTGAATTGCAAAAATTGCTCGGCGCTTTTTACGATAAATTTGCGGCAAAAGTGCGCGCAAAAATTAAAGTTCTTGCGGCAGATTTGTAGTGAATTTTATTTTTTATCAAGGAGTGATTTTTTCACGATGATTGTGCATGCGCTTAACCAATCGCTCTAGATATCTGCTGCTCTCTGCGCTCGCAATAGCCATCATCTTGATGGCTATTCGTTTATGGCCGCGCCCATCGCTCGCACAACAAATTCCCAGCTCTCAAGTATTTTTGGCCGAGAACGGCGAGCTGCTACGTTTAACTTTGGCAGACGATCACCAGTATCGCGTATGGACGCCACTCAAAGATATTTCCCCACAACTCACCAAAGCCGTGTTGCTCTACGAAGACCGCTGGTTCTACTGGCACCCCGGTGTTAACCCGCAAGCGCTAATACGCGCGGCATTTCGCACCTATAGCGGCGGCCAACAACAGGGTGGCTCAACAGTGAGCATGCAGTTGGCGCGATTGTTTTATGGGCTGAATACCAAATCTCCCAGCGGCAAAGTGCGGCAAATAGGTTTGGCGGTATGGTTGGAATTGCGCTACAGCAAGCGGGATATTTTAGAAGCCTATTTAAACCTCACGCCCTACGGCAGCAATGTGCAGGGCGCGGGCGCGGCGAGTTTGATTTACTTTGGCAAAACTGCGAATCAACTCAGTATTGCCGAAGCGCTTACCTTGGCGGTGATTCCGCAACAGCCGAACCGCCGCGCAGGCTCCAAAGCTTTGTTGTCATCCATAGATGCGCCCAAGCAGCGCTTGTTGAAACGTTGGTTAGAGCATTATCCCTTGGATGAAACCCAAGCGCGGCTAGCCAATTTGCCCGTACATTTTCAACGCATGCAAGACCTGCCGTTTCGCGCCCCGCACTTTGTGGATATGTTGCTGCAGCAGAGCACCCTGCTTAGCGGCAGCGAAAATAGCCCAGCACACGGCAGTGAAAACAAACAGATACGCACTAGCATCAACCTGAATTTACAAACCCTGATCGAGCGCCAAACGCGGCAGTATTTGCAGGAGGTGAGCAACAAAGGCATCAAAAACGCGGCCGCTTTGTTGATCGACCCCAACACCGTGGAAGTCAAAGCGTGGTTGGGCTCCGCTGATTATTTTAATGTGGCGATTGAAGGCCAAGTGAACGGCGTGGTGGCCAAACGCTCGCCCGGCTCTACGCTAAAACCCTTTATTTACGCCTTGGCGATGGATCAGGGAATATTGCACCCCGCCAGTATTTTAAAAGATGCACCCACAGACTTTGGCCCCTACACACCCGAAAATTTTGACAACCAATTTCGCGGCCCGATTACGGCGCAGGACGCACTGATTCACTCGCGCAATATCCCCGCCGTGTGGGCAGCCACCCAGCTGCGCTCGCCGAGCTTATATAGCTTTTTAAAAATGGCGGGCGTCTCGCAACTGAAAACAGAAGACCACTATGGCTTGGCCTTGGTGTTGGGTGGTGGTGAAATCAGCATGGAAGAACTTACCGGCCTTTACGCCATGCTCGCCCGTGGTGGGCGCTTGCAGCCACTGCAATATTTGAAGACAGCCGAAGCTGCACAAAGCCAACGGATATCGCCACCGTCATTTGCGTGGGATCAGGTCAATTGCCACAAAACCTCGGCTAAAAGTACGCACCCTTTTGATATCGCTTGTGATCGCCAAATGCCTAAGGCGATATCACAAGACAAAGCGGCCACTCAAACCACATCGTCAGAAGGCACTCAACTTATCTCGCCCGAAGCGAGTTTTATCGCCCTCGATATGCTCCGCCACAACCCACGGCCGGGGGAAGATGCCTATTACAACTCAGGCTGGCCTATCGCTTGGAAGACGGGAACATCTTGGGGTTTTAGAGATGCATGGTCAGTAGGCACGGTTGGCCCCTATGTGCTGGCAGTCTGGATTGGTAATTTCGATAGTCGCGGCAATCCCGCGTTTGTAGGAATAGACGCCGCTGCACCGCTGTTTTTTCGCATTGCCGATGGGCTCTACCTTAACAAACCCAGCCATATCCCAGCGCCCAAACCACCTGCGGGCGTGAGCCAAGTTTCAGTGTGCAGCGCCAGTGGCGACTTGCCGAATATTTGGTGCCCACAAACCAGCAAAACTTGGTACATTGCCGGTAAATCGCCGATTAAAGTCAGCCAATTGCATCAACCCGTGGCGATTAGCCATAAAACCGGCCAGCCGGTGTGCCCGCCTTATCAAGCTGACCAAGTACGTATGGAAGTGATGGAATTTTGGAGCAGCGATATGCAAAAGCTGTTTCGCCAGGCGGGATTACCACGTCGCAGCCCACCCAAATGCCAGCAGGGGTTTCAAACTCAGGCGCCGGATATCACTTCGCCCTTGCGCCATGTAGCCTATCAGTTGCGAGCTAGCCAGCCGGAAACCACAATTCCGCTGCAAGCCAAAGCTGCCGCACAAGTAAAAACGCTATTTTGGTTTGACGATAACCGCTACATCGGCAGCAGCGACCCCCAAGTCGCCCTCGCCTATCGACCTACGGATGCCGGAATTCACAATATCCGCGTAGTGGATGACCAAGGGCAGGTGGCGGAACGGGAGATGCTGGTGGATTGGTTGGAATAACTAAACCTCCGACGCAGCTATTACATTAAAGATAGAAAATATTGGACAAACTAAATTGAAACCAACGTTAATTTATTTCGCAGTATCATTTGTGCTTGGATGCATTTTAAATCTATTTTTTGAATTCACTTACGGCCACAAATTTCATGAAGTTGAAAAGGTAGACATTTCAAATGAGATTTTTGAATCCAAATCATCGCATAAAACGTCAAGTTCAGACGTTAACTCTATTGCCGATCAACCACTGCAAAACAGTCATTCTTCAAAACCTACGTCTAAGGTAATCGCAGAAGAGAACCAAAATTATGAGCAGGGAAATATTTTTTTGGCTGCCCAAAAGCATAAAACTGAAAAATTAATGGCATTATTCAAAAACAACCCTAAATTCGATTTAAATAAAGCCATGGAAAATACCTATAGCGCCGAAGAGTACTTAGAAAGCTGGGCACTTAAGCGCGAGCGGGCAATTCAAGAAACATTTGAAAATGAACTCATAGCCCATGGCGGGCCTCTAAAATCTATTAGCTGTCGATCAAAGCACTGCCGAATTGAATTTTTCTATCAAACTGATGAAGATATAAATAACCTTAGCAGTGCATTGAGCGAAACAATATTTCAAAAGAGAAGTGATTTATTTGTCAGTTCGTTTGATATGAGTCACTCGTTAGAAAATAAATCGGTTAGCATATATTTATCAGATGATATTTCTGCAAGCCTGTACTGAAACTATTTTAATTAATAAGGTGATATATGAGCCCTACAAGGACTCTACTTTTAGGGATTGCAGGCCTGGTAGCAGGGTGGTTTCTTACCTCACTTCTATTTAGCAGCATTCATTCGGAACCAGAAAACTCAAATCATTCTCAATCAAATCACGCTCAAAGCGATAAAGAAACACAATACGAAACAGCAAAAAAACATGACGCGTCAACTTCGCAACATTTACACACAAATAAGAAGGATACTCCAAGGGCAGCGGAGCAATTCAGTGCAACAGCATCAACCAATACAATTGCACCTAAAACAGAGCCCAATAATATTAGCGAGAACTTGCAAAACGCTAACATTCCACAAGTACCTTTTACTTCCACTTTAGCAGGCATGTTTTATACAGAGCCAACGGATGAACAGTGGGCTTCTGAAACGAAGTTGATATTAGAAAATCAAATGTCTGTAGATGCTCCACTGCGAGGAGCCGAGATTAAATCTGTTGAATGTAAATCAACTACTTGCAAAGTTATAACAGTCATACACAGTAAAGATGCACGTCAGTTCGATAAAATATTACACGAGCTTATGCGGGATATTTCGATGAAGCAGAGAGAATATCTTGAACCAAACATAATGTCCGTACGGGAAAGAGATAATACAATCAGTATTTACGTACAAAGAATACAACGCAAAGACCCATGAAAAATTGGGGTCAAAGTAAAATTAAATCGAGAATCCGTCCAAACATAAAAAATTTTTCCTTTTTAATTTTACTCCGACCCCAATTTCCCCTACACAAACAATCAAATTAACCTTTTACCCCACCATAGCCCCAAACTGCTGCTCAAGTTGCTTGGGGTTTTGTACAAACACCTGATACATCGCCTGTGAAAAGGCATCAGGGAACACATCCTCATCGCCATTTTTCAAGCCTGCCAGAACTGCGCTTGCTACATCCGCTGGTGAAGCTTTATCCATTTCAAAATCTTTGGTCATGTCGGTATCAACTGGACCGGGGTAAACACCCACCACCGCGATATTGGCTTTACGCACTTCTGCACGCAGGCCTTGTGTGAAAGAGTGTACCGCCGCTTTCGACGCCGAATAAGGGCCGAGAGTGGGGAAGTTGGCGATGCCCGCAATGGAACTCACATTGATAACCGCCGCCGCGCCGCTCTTGTGTAAGGCTGGCAGTAACGCATGAGTGAGGCTGATAACACCAAAGTAATTAGTGGCCATCTCGCTTGCCGCTATGCCAAGACTTGCTTCACCCGAGAAATCGCTACCCGTGGCGATACCGGCGTTGTTGATCAAAATATCCAACTGACCGACAAGCTTGGCAACATTGGCGATATTGCTGGCATTAGTTACATCCAGTTGTACCGGCACTATGACTTCCGGCGCTTGGCGTACTAATCCTTGCAAGCTCTCGATATTGCGGGCTGTGGCGTAGATACGCTTAGCGCCTTCTGCAATTAAAGCTTCCGCTATCGCCTTGCCGATACCGCGGTTAGCACCTGTTACCAAAGCAGTTTTTCCTTGAATTGTGTAACTCATAATCATCACCTTTAGATTTAAATATTAGACCGGTCGTCTAATTTGTTTGTCAAAAAAAGACCCTGCTGGGTCGTGAATAAAACTGTCGATTAAGCGCACCGGAGCATTGCCAATACCTAGGCAGCGCCTTTAAAAACTACTGAAAAATATAAGTAAATCAAATCGCGCAGGGGCTGCGCTGATTGCTCTAACTTGGCACGCACCAAGCAACCTTCCCAACTGGCGAAGAACATTTTGGCGAGCACCTGTTCATCGAGATTAGCGGCTAGCTCACCTTCACTTTTCGCCTGCTTCAAACAATTGGCGATAAGATTTTCCACCGCACGATAATGCACAAAAATCGCCTCGCGCATGGCGATATTTTGCATGGCTAACTCTTGTCCCAAGTTACCCAGCAGGCAATTACACAAACCAAAGTTGCCTTCAAAATACCCAAGAATCATCGTGAAGTAGCTCTGCAAACGCTCCATGGCGCTGCCGTCAGCATTTTCAAGATGCGCAGCCAAGCTCTCTCGCAATTGCTGGCCGTACTGGTCAATAATCGCAAAGCCCAAATCATCCTTACTTTTAAAGTAGTGATAAAAGGAGCCT
>Ga0116157_10000560_pt1 | contig 38346 bp, 33 predicted proteins | sample AD_UKC048_MetaG_FD_89882 | JGI IMG/M metagenome (GOLD analysis project Ga0116157, IMG submission 89882) | Active sludge microbial communities of municipal wastewater-treating anaerobic digesters from USA - AD_UKC048_MetaG | ecosystem: Engineered > Bioreactor > Anaerobic > Digestate | place: USA... | reverse complement strand
CTGGTCATCGTGGTGATCGGCCTGTCGTGGCCGCTGGCGGCCCGGGCTTACGCCAGCGCAGAGATGTCGAGCAATGCCGGTGGCCTGATCCGCTGGCCGGTGCTGATGCTTTTACCGCTCGGCTTCGCGCTGCTCGGCGCGCAAGGCGTGTCCGAACTGATCAAGCGCGTCGCTTTCCTGCGCGGCGCCTCGACTGACCCGGGTCTGCCGACGCCCTCCTCCGAGACAGGCGAGGTCTGATGCTCGAGTCGCTCGCCGCCAACATGGCACCCTGGATGTTCGGCTCGCTGGTGGTCTTCCTGCTGATCGGCTTCCCGGTTGCTTTCTCGCTGGGTGCTTGCGGTCTGTTCTACGCGCTGGTCGGCATCGAGCTGGGCCTGATGCCCGCGTCGCTGATGCAGGCGCTGCCGCTGCGAATCGTCGGCATCATGCAGAACGACACCCTGCTGGCAATCCCGTTCTTCACCTTCATGGGCCTGATCCTCGAACGTTCGGGCATGGCGGAAGATCTGCTCGACACGATCGGCCAGTTGTTCGGCCCGATACGCGGCGGGCTGGCCTATGCGGTGATCTTCGTCGGCGCCATGCTCGCGGCCACCACCGGCGTGGTCGCGGCTTCAGTGATCTCGATGGGACTGATTTCTCTGCCGATCATGCTGCGCCACGGCTACGACCGGCGTGTCGCCAGCGGAGTGATCGCGGCATCCGGCACGCTGGCTCAGATCATTCCGCCTTCGCTGGTGCTGATCGTGCTGGCCGACCAACTGGGGCAAAGCGTGGGCGCGCTGTACCAGGGCGCGCTGGTCCCCGCACTGACGCTCACCGGGTTGTACGTCGTCTACGTTGCGGTGATCAGCGTGGTGAAGCCGCAGTGGGTGCCCGCGATGCCGGCATCGGCACGCACGCTGCGCGAAGATCCGCAGGCATCGACCGGGCGATCGCAGGTGGCTCTGTTCTGGCGGGTCGGATGCGCGCTGGTTCCGCCGCTGGCGTTGATCTTCCTCGTGCTCGGCACGATCTTCCTCGGCGTCGCAACGCCGACCGAAGGCGGCGCCATGGGAGCAGTCGGCGCATTGGTGATGGCCATCGTGCGCGGGCGCCTCGACATGTCCCTGCTGCGTCAGGCCATGCAGAGCACCGCGAGGCTGTCGTGCTTCGTGCTGTTCATCCTGATCGGCTCGACCGTCTTCAGCCTGTCGTTCCAGGCGGTCGACGGGCCGAAGTGGGTCGAGCACCTGCTGACCGCCCTGCCCGGCGGTGTGCTGGGATTCCTGATCGTCGTGAACCTGCTGGTCTTCCTGCTGGCGTTCTTTCTCGATTTCTTCGAGCTCGCCTTCATCGTGGTGCCGCTGCTCGCCCCGGTGGCGACGGCGCTCGGCATCGACCTCGTGTGGTTCGGCGTGCTGCTGGCGGTGAACATGCAGACCTCATTCATGCACCCGCCCTTCGGCTTCGCGCTGTTCTACCTGCGCAGCGTCGCGCCGGATCGCGAATACACCGACACGGTGACCGGCCAGCGGATGGCGCCGGTCACGATCGGACAGATCTACCGTGGCGCGATCCCGTTCGTGCTGATCCAACTGGCCATGGTGGCGCTGATCATGGCGTTCCCGGGCCTGGTGTCCCGGGGGCACGACGTCCCGGCAGGCATCGACGCCGATGTGGAGTTGCGCCGGATGCAGTCCGACCAGAATGCGGCCGAGACGGCGAACCCCGTACCGGTCACGGCAGATGGCAACTCCGCCGACGAGGACCCGATGAAAGCGCTGCAGCAAGCCGTCGAGGCCGATCGCAAGGACTCACCAAAGTGACGCGCCGCAGCGTCAGAGCTTGATGCCCTGCATGTAGCGGTCGAAGCTGGCTTCGGCAAACCGGAACCACAGGTTCTGCTCGCGGCGGAAGGCTGCGTAGTCGTCGTAGACCTTCTTCCAGTTCGGGTTCTTCGCACCCAGCTCCTCATACAGTGCCATGGACTGCTTGAAGGCCTCGTCGAGCACCGACTTTGGAAACGGCAGCACCTTGACGCCCGCGCCCACCAGTGCTTTCAGCGCCGCCGGGTTCTTTGCGTCGTAGTTGGCCTGCATGTCGACATGCACATGCGACGCGGCCATCTCGACGATGGCCTTGTAGTCGGCGGGCAAGGCGGCATAGGCCTGCGTGTTGATGAAGAAATCGATCTGCGGCCCACCCTCCCACCAGCCGGGGTAGTGATAGAACGGAGCGACCTTGTTGAAGCCCAGCTTCTGGTCGTCGTAAGGACCGACCCATTCGACCGCATCGATCGTGCCCTTTTCAAGCGCCTGGTAGACCTCTCCGCCGGGGATGTTCTGCGCCACTGCGCCCATGCGCTCGATCACCCGCCCGGCGAATCCACCGATCCGTATCTTCAGGCCCTGGATGTCGGCCAGCGTCTTGACTTCCTTGCGGTACCAGCCGCCCATCTGCACCCCGGTGTTGCCGCCGGGGAAGTTGATGATGTTGTACTTGGCGTAGAACTCCCGCATCAGCTTCAGGCCGTTGCCGCGGTACATCCAGGCAGTCATCTGGCGCGAGTTCAGGCCGAACGGAATCGCCGCACCGATCGCGAAGGTCTCGTCCTTGCCGAAGTAGTAGTAGGGGACCGTGTGGGCCATCTCGACCGTGGCGGCCTGTACGCCGTCGACCACGCCGAATGGCGGCAGCAATTCGCCGGCCGGATGCACGCTGATCTGGAACTTGCCAGCGGTCATCTCGCCGACCTTCTTCGCAAACAGCTCGGCGGCACCGAAGATGGTGTCCAGCGATTTCGGGAAACTCGATGCAAGCCGCCAGCGCAGGTTGGCCTGTGCGTGCACGACGGCCGGCGCTGCGCCAGCAGCTAGCACACCGGCGAGGCCGCTGTGATGGATGAATCGACGACGTTGCATGCCTCGTGCTCCTGTGACTCTTCGGACCCCGCTCTTCCCAGTCTGGATGCAGCGCAGATCAGCTGCCGGCGATCTTCATCGAGTCGATCAGCACCGAACCGATGGTCTTGCCGCCCATCGTGTAGGCGTCGGCGCCGACGGCGGAGATGTTCTGGAACATCTGCTTCAGGTTGCCTGCGATGGTGATCTCGTGCACCGGATACGCGATGCGACCGCGCTCGACCCAGAACCCGGCCGCTCCCCGGGAATAGTCGCCAGTGACCTGGTTGACGCCCTGCCCCATCAGTTCGATGACGAACAGGCCGCGGTCGAGCTTGCGCAGCATCGCGGCCAGATCGTCGCCTGGATGGGTGAGGCGGCTTGTCAGCGTGAGGTTCTGCGATCCGCCGGCATGGCCGGTGGTGTGCATCCCGAGCTTGCGGGCCGAGTAGCTCGACAGGAAGTAACCCTGGGCGACGCCACCCTTGACCACCTCCCGGGCTCGGGTGACCACGCCTTCATCGTCGAACGGCGAACTGCTCTTGCCGCGCCGCACGTGCGGGTCTTCGTTGATGTCGATGTGCCTGGAAAGCACCCTCTTGCCCAGGCTGTCGAGCAGGAAGCTCGACTTGCGATACAGCGCACCGCCGCTGACAGCCTGCACATAGGCACCGAGCAAGCCGGCCGCGACCGTCGACTCGAACAGCACAGGCACTTCGCAGGTCTTGACCTTGCGCGCCTTCAGCCGCGAAAGCGCGCGCTCGGCGGCGTAGCGGCCCACCGCTTCCGGCGGGGCCAGCTCGGTGGCAGAACGCATCGAGCTGTACCAGGCATCGCGCTGCATGTCGTCGCCGTTGCGGCCGGGCAATGAGGCAATCGGGGCAACCGACAGCGAATGCCGCGAACTGGCGTAGCCGCCGCGAAAGCCGCGACTGTTGCCGGCAAAGAAGTGCGACTGCTGTGCCGAAACGCCCGCACCCTCGGAATTGGTGATGCGCTTGTCGACGGACAGCGCCGCGCTCTCGCAGCGCCTGGCAAGATCGGCAGCACCTTCCGCATCGATGTCCCACGGATGGAACAGATCCAGGTCGAGCGTGGCGACATCGCCGAAGGCCAGGTCTGCCGTGTCGGGCAGCCCGGCCGCGGGATCCTCGGCGGTGAAGCGCGCGATGTCGTGTGCTGCGCGCACCGTCTGCTCGAGCGCTGCGGGAGAGAAATCGGACGTGCTCGCGTTGCCGCGGCGCTGGCCCACATAGACCGAGACACCGATCGACTTGTCTCGATTCCGCTCGACGTTCTCGATTTCGCCCTTGCGCACCGACACCGACAGGCCGACGCCTTCCGACACCTCGGCTCCGGCGTCGGTGGCACCGAGCGAAGCCGCCAGTTTCAGCGCGTCGTCGACGAGTTGCTGGAAATCCGCGCGGGAATAGGCGAATCCGGTGGACGAAGATGACGGCGAGGTCGTGCTGGGCATGGGTTGTGGACGCAGGGTGAGGTGCTGGGTGCGGCAATGCCGTATCGGGTCGGATTCGCGCGGGCATCGTCGCATCGACGGAAATGCCGTGCCGCTGCAGGCCGGGCGCAGAGGCCGAAACCTCGTGGCTATGATACCGAGCGCTTGCACGCAAAGGCCGCTGTCCTGCACATCGCCCAGCGCCCCGACTCGACCGGCGCGCAACCACGCAATTTCTCATCCCGACATGCCACAGAACGACTCCGCCGACCCTGCAGAAACCGAACCGATCCCGGCGTGGCTGACCCGTCCGAGCAAGACGAGACGCAAGAAGGATTCTCACGACCTGCAGGCTCTGGGCGTGGCGCTGGTCGAGATGCCGGACAACCGGCTGGTCGATCTGCCGATGGACGAGATCCTGCTGGACGCCATCCGGCAGTACCGGGGCACCCGCACTCACGAAGGCAGGCGCCGCCAGATGCAGTACATCGGCAAGCTGATGCGCCGGACCGATCCCGAACCCCTGCGCGAGGCGGTTGCCGCGATGCAACTGGGCCACGCCAAGGATGCCCTGGCATTGCACGATGCCGAGCGTTGGCGCGCCGAACTGATTGCCAGCGACGACGCGCTGACCGAATGGACGGCGAACCGCCCGCAGGCCGATGTGCAGCAGCTGCGCAGCCTGATCCGCGCGGCACGCAAGGACGCCTCGCTGGTACCCGAGCAGCGCAGCGGGCGCGCCTTCCGGGAGCTGTTCAAGTTCATACGCCAGCATCCGGCCGAATCGGCCGAGAAGAGCTGACGACAACCGACACGAGACCCCCATGAGCGAAACCACCGCCCCCGCCTTCGACACCGTTCGTATCGGCGTCGTGTCGATCAGCGACCGCGCCTCGGCCGGCATCTACGAGGACAAGGGCGTGCCGGCGCTCAAGGACTGGCTGACGCGCGCCGTGCTGAATCCGGTGAACTGGGAAACCCGCCTGATCCCTGATGATCTGGAGGACATCCGAGCCGCGCTCTGCGAACTGGTCGACGACGTCGGCTGCGACCTCGTGCTGACCACCGGTGGCACCGGCCCGGCACTGCGCGACGTGACTCCGGAGGCGACGCTGGCCGTGGCCCACAAGGTGATGCCGGGCTTCGGCGAGCAGATGCGCAGCATCAGCCTGAATTTCGTGCCGACCGCGATCCTGTCGCGGCAGGTGGCCGTCATCCGTGGCAAGACGTTGATCATCAACCTGCCCGGCCAGCCGAAATCGATCGCCGAGACACTGGAAGGACTACCTTCCGCCACCCCGGCCATCCCGGGCATCTTCGCGGCCGTGCCCTACTGCATCGACCTGATCGGCGGACCGTACTTCGAGACCGATCCGGCGGTCTGCAAGGCGTTCAGGCCGAAAACAGCAGTTCGACCGAAACCCCAGTGACGCACGCCGTTCGGCCGTTGCGTCAAACTGCTCACTTCATCATCTGCTTGTAGTGCTCGGCATCGAAGGCTTCGGTCGTCTGCGGTTCGCGACGAACCTCGCAGCCAGGCTGGGCGGCCGACAGCGCCTCGATGGCGGACCACAGCAGCGCAATCTGGTGCGCCGACCCGGCCGCGTTGTCGATCAGTCCGCGCATGGCCTGCGCCACCGGATCATCACCCTGCGTCACGCCGTAGGCAGAAAAGCCCATGCGGGCCGATGCCTCCTCGCGGGCCGCCTCTGACCGTGCCTCGATGATGCGAGCCGGTATGCCCACCGCCGTGGCGCCGGGAGGCACCGGCTTCAACAGCACCGCGTTCGATCCGACCCGTGCGCCATCGCCCACGGTGAACCCACCCAGCACCTTGGCTCCGGCGCTGACGACCACGCCCTTGCCCAGCGTCGGGTGACGCTTGCTGCCCTTGTAGAGCGAGGTGCCACCGAGGGTCACGCCCTGGTAGATCGTGCAGTCGTCGCCGATTTCGGCGGTCTCGCCGATCACGACGCCCATGCCGTGATCGATGAAGACCCGGCGCCCGATCACGGCGCCCGGGTGGATCTCGATCCCTGTCAGGAAGCGCGCCACATGGGAAGTGAAACGTCCCAGCCAATGCCACTCCTGCAGCCAGCAGGCGTGCGCGATCCGATGCAGCGCGAGTGCATGCAGGCCCGGGTAGCAGGTGAGCACCTCCAGCTTCGAGCGGGCCGCCGGGTCGCGTTCGCGGATGCAGGCGATGTCTTCGCGCAGGCGTGTGAACATGGAAATGCGAAAAACGAATGAGGCCGCGAGTTTAGCGACGCGGCTGCGGAGTCGGCCGGGGTGCGGATATGCGGCAGGCTGGACGGCTCCTCAGCCAGACTTGTCCCTGCTTGCCAGTGGCGCCGGCGAGGCAGCACGCGCGATGCCGCGCAGGATGTGCACCTCCTCCTGCGTCAGCTGCGCGCGGTTGAGCAACTGGCGCAGCCGCGGCATCAGTTTCTGCGGCGCCTGCGGGTTGTGGAAGCCGATGTCGATCAGCACCTGTCGCCAATGGTCGAGCGCGCCCTGCACGGCCACCGCGTCGGCCAGAGCCGGATCGGCAGTGCGCGAAACCACCTCGAAGCCACCCAGGGCCTGCCGCCAGTCGTAGGCGATCAGCTGCACCGCCTGCGCCAGGTTCAGCGACCCATAGCCCGGCGCGGTTGGAATGCTGAGACAGGCGTGGCACAGGTAGACATCGTCGTTGCTCATGCCGTAGCGCTCGGAGCCGAACACGAACGCGACACGCTGCGGCTGCTGCACCAGCGTCTGGAACAGGTCGCGCGGCGCATGGGTGGGTGGACCGAAATCGCGTGGCGTCATCGCGGTGGCACAGGCATAGGTCACCCCGTCGAGTGCCTCGGCGAGTGTCTCCACGACACGCGCGCCATCCAGGACATCGAGTGCGCCACTGGCCAGCGAGATGGCGTCGGCCTTGCCCTTGACGTTCGAATAGCGAGGTGAAACCAGCACCAAGTCTGTGAAGCCCATCACCTTCATTGCACGCGCGGTCGACCCCACATTGCCCGGGTGGCTCGTGTTGAGCAGCACGAAGCGCGTGGTGTCGGCGATCTGGGCCGGCGGGAAATCGAGGGTTTGCATGGGGTGGCCGCTAAAATCACGATTATCGGAAGTCAGCGACGCGCGCGATCGCGCCGCCGGACTCCGAACCGCTCTTTCTCCCCGCCAGTCCCCACCACACCACAGGGTTGCACCATGTCGCAAGCGCTCCATCCGATGCTCAACATCGCCATCAAGGCAGCACGAACGGCCGGTGCATTGATCAACCGGGCATCGATGGATGTCGACCTGCTGCGCGTCAGCAGCAAGGCGCCGAACGACTTCGTCACCGAAGTCGATCAGGCCGCCGAACGGGCGATCATCGAAGTGCTTCTGGCGGCCTATCCCGGCCACGGGATCCTCGGCGAGGAAACGGGCAGCGAGCATGGTGCCAAGGACAGCGACTACGTCTGGATCATCGATCCGCTCGACGGCACCACCAACTTCATCCACGGCTTCCCGGTCTACGCGGTGTCGATCGCGCTTGCCTTCAAGGGGCAGGTGCAGCAGGCCGTCGTCTACGACCCGTCGCGCAACGACCTGTTCTACGCATCGAAGGGGCGCGGCGCGTTCCTGAATGACAAGCGCCTGCGCGTGTCCAAGCGCATCCGCATGTCCGAATCGCTGATCGGCACGGGCTTCCCGTTCCGCAAGGGCGACAACTTCAAGCGCTACGTGCAGATGTTCGAGGCGGTGATGCAGAACTGCGCCGGACTGCGCCGCCCGGGAGCCGCCGCGCTCGACCTCTGCTACGTGGCGGCGGGCTACTACGACGGCTTCTTCGAGACCGGCCTGAGCCCGTGGGACATCGCCGCCGGCTCGTTGCTGATCACCGAGGCGGGCGGCCTGATCGGCAATTTCACCGGCGAATCCGACTTCCTGTACCAGCGCGAGGTGGTGGCCGGCAACCCGAAGATCTATGGGCAGCTGGTGCAGACGCTGGCACCGTACACCCGCGTGATCAAGCCTGAAGCAGGCTCGACCGCATCGGCATCCTCGGCAGCGCCGGCTGCAAGCGAGCCTGAAGTGACCCCCGAAGAAGCGCTGTCGGCTTCGCTGGGGCTGACCGAGGCCGTCAGCGAGCCCGCACCAAAGAAGCCGACCGCTGTGCGCATCCGCAAGGCCGACCTGAAGCCCCGGGGCGACGCGCCGTTCTGATCAGAAGCGCTCCGACCAGGGGCGCAGGTCGACCTCCCACGTCCAGGCGCTGCGGTGCTGCGACAGCAGGTGCAGGTAGGTCTGCGCGATCGCGTCGGGGTCAAGCTGATCGTCCGGCGCCGCCGGTGACGACGACGCCGTGGCGATCAGCCCGTCGACGATCACGTGCCCGACGTGGATGCCTTGCGGCCCGAGTTCGCGGGCGAGGCTTTGCGCCAGACCTCGCAAGGCGAACTTGCCCATCGCGAACGAGGCGGATTGCGCAAACCCCTTGACGCCGGCGGTCGCGCCGGTGAACAGGATGGCGCCCTTGCCCTGCGGCAGCATGCGACGCGCTGCCTGCTGCGCGACGTGGAAAGCGCCCAGCGCAGTCACCGCCACCGAATCCAGCATGGCCTGGGCATCGATGTCGACAAAACGTCCGGGCACGCGCCGACTCGCGTTATAGACGACCACGTCGGGCGCCGCGCCGAAATGCCGCGTGGCCTCGTCGAACAGGGCTGCCACGTCGTCCGGATCGGTGGCGTCGCAGCGCAAGGCACGGGATCCGACCTCGGTGCACACCGCCTGCAGCCTTTCGGGCTGCCGCGCAGCCATCAACACCTGCAGGCCGCCGTCGCGACTGAAGACGCGGGCCAGGCTGCCGCCGAGACCCGGTCCAGCGCCGACGATCAGCGCGCTTCGATAGGGTGTGCGTGCGACCGTCATGAACCACTCCGGATGCTCGCCGCGTCCTGCCCGAACAGCACCTTCCTGGATGCCTCGTCGACCACCGGCGCCGTGCTGACTTCCTTCGCGCGGGCATAGGCCCGCACCGTGGCGGGACGGCTGCGCACCCGCTCGAACCACGCCGCGAGGTGGGGAAAGTCTTCCAGCATCTGGCCCTGCTTCTCGTGCGGAACGATCCACGGATAGCTCGCCATGTCGGCGATCGAATAGTCGCCGGCGATGTACTCGCGGCCTGCTTGGTCCATCGCGCCCAGGTGCTTGTTCAGCACCGCGTACAGCCGCGCGGTCTCCTTCATGTAGCGGTCGATCGCGTAGGGCAGCTTCTCCGGCGCGTACTGCACGAAGTGATGGTTCTGGCCGGCCATCGGCCCCAACCCGCCCATCTGCCAGAACAGCCACTGCAGCGCGAGGTTGCGGCCCCGCAGGTCAGGTGCAATGAAACGCTGCGCCTTGTCGGCCAGGTACAGCAGGATCGCGCCGGACTCGAAGACCGACAGCGGCCCGCCGCCATCGGCCGGTGCGTGGTCGACGATGGCCGGCATGCGGTTGTTCGGGGCGATGCGCAGGAAGTCGGGCTGGAACTGCTCGCCGCGGCCGATGTTCACCGGCACGATGCGGTACGGCAGGCCCGATTCCTCGAGGAACATCGTGATCTTGTGGCCGTTGGGCGTGGGCCAGTAGTGCAGGTCGATCATGTCGCAGGTCCGATCCGATCAGTCGTGGGTGCCGCGTCAGATCGAGCGGCGTGGTGGACATTCTGAGAGGACTGCATCGGCCGCGCCCAGGAAGGGGCTCGGCCGGGTTCGGCGTTCAGGACAGGATCGCACGACGTACCTTGGCCAGCGGGGCGTCTTCGTCAGGCGCGATGCCAGCGATGCCCAGGCTGCGCCAGAGTCCGTCCAGATCGACCGGTTCGGGCGAGTCCTTCATGCGCCGGTACAGATCGGTCAGCGTCGTGCGGCCCACCGACGCATCCGCGGTGCTCAGGATGCGATCGACCGACCAGGATACGCCGCAGTGGCCTCCGGCAGCCAGCACACCCTGAAGCGCCTGCTGCAGACCCTGGCGCTGCGAGCTGCGCCTGAGCAATTCCACATCGGCAAGCAGGCAGAAGATGGCGCCGCCCCAGCGGGCGCGAGCCCAGGTCGCTGAGTGATCCAGGCCAGCGTCCCCTGCCCTGGGCTGGCCCTGGGGCATCTCTTCGGCCCAGCGGCGCCAGACCGTGGCCGGGGCAACCAGGCCGACACGGCAGCGCGCCACACCTTCGACATAGCTGGCAACACCCTCGCGCAGCCAGTTCTGCGACCGCGGGATGCGCGGAATGGCGAGCTGCACCATTTCATGCACCAGCATCTGGTCCTCGAGGAACTGAACCTCCGTGGTCTCGCGCCCCAGCCGGATGCGGATCAGCAGAGACGGCTCGTCGTAGGTGACCGCGCCCAGAATGCCGCGGCCGTCCTCCGCAACCAGCAGCAGATCGACCCGCGGCACCGGAAATCGCCCGAAATAGCGGGCCACCGCGTCGGCCGAGGTTCGCACCCAGGTGCGCGCCGCAGCCTGCAATGCAGGGCTGAGGGCCGTTGCGAACTGCAGTTCCAGCCGCGATCGGAGCACCGACAGGGTCTCCGCCGCCGGCTGGCCGCTGGCCTGTTCACGCAAGTCGGCCGCATCGGCCTCGATGGGCCGACCCAGGGCCAGGGCGGGCCACACGGCCTGCGAAAACGCAGCAAGCAACCTGCGTCGCATCGGTGCTTCAAGCAGCGGGCCGGACGAACCCTGTGCTGTCGATTTCATCGAGTCTCCTGGAGCGAACGGACTGGATCGAGGGCGGAAACAGGACCTTACCGGCATCTGCACCGCAACTGCGCACGGACCACACCAAACCGCAAGTGCCTCCGGTCACACCCACCAGCTCCAGCTTTCGATGTGTGAAGATCGCGCCCGCACCGAGATCATCTCAGCAGCGAAGGCATGTTCGATGCTTGCATCGGCAGGTTGCAAGTTCGGATGCGATGTTCGGGGCGTGGCGCGGGAATGGGGTGGCAAGCGATGTGGTCGTCGGGTAGAGGCAGATGGTGGACGAGCGTCAGGTTGCGTACCAGCCTGCTGGCCGTGGCGCTGACCACGATGGTCAACGGTCACTGCCGGGCGGAAGGCTGGATGCTGACGCTGCTGGATGGCGAGGCCGTGGTCATCGACGGTGCACGCCGACTGACCGCCGGTCCCGGCCTGCGCGTGAGTCCCGGGGCGCTGGTGGAGACGAGCGCCACGACGGCCCTGGTCCGCTTCGAAGGGCCGGACCAGGCGACGATCGACCTCGGTCCCGACACCCGGGCCATGCTCGCGCCGGACAACGCGACAGCGCGCGGCGGCCGCCCGCCGGCCGTGTACCTTCAGCAGGGCTCGGTGAAGCTGACCAGCCAAGAAGGGTCGACCTTCCCGGGCCTCGTTGCGCCGGGACTCGAACTGCTGCCGTTTTCGGGCAGCGCCGTGGTGCAGGTTGGCAAAGGCGATCGAGCCGTCTTCGCAGAAGCCGCCCGGCTGGATGTCGGCGAGCGCCACTCCGGCGGCGTGCCGAGGTTCCTGAAGGCCGGTGAGTTCTACAGCGGAGACGGAAAACGCGCAGGCATCGTCGCCGAACGGCCGACCGCAGACTGGCTGAAGCAGGTGCCTCGCGCCTTTCGCGATCCGCTGCCGCTGCGCGCTGCGGCCTTGCGTGACAAGCCGTTCGAAGCGCCGCCCCTGCCCGGCCCGACCTACGAACAGCTCGCCCGCTGGCTCGGCGCCGAGCCCTATGTACGGCGCGACTTCGTGTCGCGCTTCAAGCCCCTGGCGCGTGATGCCGCATTCCGGCGCGCGCTGCAATCGCATCTGGCGTCCCACCCCGAGTGGGCCGTGGTGCTCAGCCCGGACCGCTGAAAATACCGATTCACGAGGAACGTACGCATGAAGCTGCTGGTGAAGTTCAACCTGTTGTTCCTGACCGTGATGCTGCTCGGGCTGCTGGTCAGCGGATACGTCACCCGCAGCCTGCTGCAGGACAACGCCAAGGAGGAAACGCTGAACAATGCGCGGCTGCTGATCGAGAAAGCGCTGGCCGTGCGGGGCTACACCTCGAGCCAGATCACCAAGCTGCTGGCGACCCAGATGAAGTACGAGTTCCTTCCCCAGTCGGTTCCCAGCTACTCGGCGGTCGAGGTGCTGACGACGCTGCAGTCCAAGTATCCGCAGTTCTCGTACAAGGAAGCAACGCTGAACCCGACCAACCCCCGTGACCGCGCCACCGGCTGGGAGGTCGACATCGTCAACCAGTTCCGCAGCGGCAGCGAGCTCAAGGAAGTGATCGGCCAGCGCGACACCCCGACGGGCCCATCGCTGTACATCGCCCGACCGCTGCGCATCACCAACCCGGCCTGCCTGGGGTGCCACAGCAGCGTCGAGGCGGCGCCCAGGACACTGGTGGAGCGCTACGGACCGGCCAACGGCTTCGGATGTACCCTCAACGAAGTGGTCGGCGCACAGATCGTCTCGGTGCCGATGGATGTTCCGCTGCAGCGCGCCGACCGCTCGTTCCAGGTGTTCATGACGGCACAACTCGCAGTGTTCATTGCCGTCGGGGTCGTGCTGAACCTGATGATCTGGCTGGTGATCGTTCGCCCGGTGACCCGGCTGTCGTCGCTGGCCGACCGCGTCAGCCAGGGCGAGATGGACGCCCCGGAGTTCGACAACCGCAGCAGTGACGAGATCGGCAACCTGGCCGCATCGTTCAACCGCATGCGCACCAGCGTGGTCCAGGCCATGCGAATGCTGGACAACTGACCGGTGGACAAGACCTCGCCTCTCGTTCACCCCGAACGCCTCGGCAAGTACCAGGTCACCGGCGTCCTCGGCGAGGGCGCGATGGGGGTGGTCTACAAGGGTTTCGACCCCGGGATCCAGCGCGCGGTGGCACTGAAGACCGTGCGCCGGCAGCTGCTGCAGGACAACGACCACGGCCCGAGCGTGGTTGCGCGCTTCCGCAACGAGGCGCAGGCGGCCGGACGGCTGTCGCACCCGGGCATCGTCGCCGTGTACGACTACGGCGACGAAGGCGACGTGGCCTACATCGCGATGGAATACGTCGAGGGCAATACCCTGCAGCGCTACATCGCCGGTCAGGTGAGTTTCAGCGAGGGCGACATCATCAGCGTGGTGGTTCAGTTGCTCGATGCACTGGAGCATGCGCACGGCCAGGGCGTGTGGCACCGCGACATCAAGCCATCCAACATCCTGATGACTCGCGACGGTCGGTTGAAGATCGCCGACTTCGGCATTGCGCGCATCGAATCGGCGCAGTTGACGCTGGTTCACAGCGTCATCGGCACGCCCAGCTACATGGCACCCGAGCAGTTCCAGGGCCACGGCATCGATCGCCGGGTGGACATCTACGCCACCGGTGCGCTGCTGTACCAGTTGCTGGTGGGCAGGCCACCGTTCGTCGGCAGCACCGATTCCCTGGCCTACCGCGTGGTGCATGAGGCACCGGTGCTGCCCTCGGCCGTCGAGGGCTACCGCTGGGGTGCGCAGTACGACCCCGTGCTTGCGGTGGCGTTGTCCAAGGATCCCGGCCTGCGCTATCCCACTGCGCAGGCCTTCAAGCGAGCGCTGATCTCCGTCACGGACAACCCCGTCTCCGCCACCGTCTCGGATGAAACGATCGTCGCCGTGCCGGCGAGCCATGCGGCGTCGCCCGTGGGCTCGAGTACGGGGCGCGAAGGCAGCGCTGCAGGCAGCCGGCCGAGCGCATCCACCGGCGGCACACCCTCGAACTGGGAGCCCGCGTTGCTGGCACAGGTCGAGGCCAGCCTGGCGCGCCATGTCGGGCCCTTGGCCAGCGTCCTGGTGCGCCGAACGGCTCGTGAATGCACCGAACTGTCGACTCTGGTGCTGCGCCTGGCCGACCAGGTCACCAACGTCCAGGCGCGCGAAGCGTTCCTGTCCCAGAGCGCCAGGCATCTGCAGACGCGCAGCGGCGCGTCCAGCCAGCACCCGGACCCCGGATTGCGGTCGGCCGGCGGCCGTGCGGGGGCTGAGGCCGGACGGGAGATCACACCGTTGAGCGAAAGCTTCATCGCCCAGGGCACACGCTTGCTGGCAGCCCATGTCGGGCCCATCGCCAGCGTTCTGGCCAAACGGGCCGCGGCCCGCGGCGGCGGAAAGGAGGCGTTCGTGCAGGCCCTGACCGAAGCCGTGACCGACGCCGCCGCGCGAGAGCGCCTGAGGACCGAGCTGTCCCGCCTGGGCTGACGCGCGCGCCGATGGTGGCTCGATGATGCCGAGTCGAAATGCAAGCGGTGGCCCAGACATGCGGAGTCAACCTGGCCGCCAGGAATCGTCTCGCGGCCTCCGTCCCCTAATATCCGTCCCGGTCAAATAGCCGCCCCGCCACGAAAACGCCCCCCGGATCGCCGATGCCCCCCGAATCCAGCAGCAGCATCAGCCCACCGGTGGACCTGAAGGCCCACACACCCATGATGCAGCAGTACCTGCGCATCAAGGCCGAGCACCCGGACACGCTCGTGTTCTACCGGATGGGCGACTTCTACGAGCTGTTCTTCGACGACGCGCGGCGTGCGAACCGGCTGCTCGACATCACGTTGACCACGCGCGGACAGAGCGGCGGCGAGCCGGTGGTGATGGCGGGCGTTCCGGTGCATTCGTTCGAGAATTACCTGGCCCGGCTGATCAGGCTCGGCGAGCCCGTAGCGATCTGCGAACAGGTCGGCGACGTCGCCACGGCCAAGGGGCCGGTCGAGCGCAAGGTGGTGCGTGTGGTCACGCCGGGCACGCTGACCGACACCGAGCTGATGTCGGACAAGGCGGACGCTCTGCTGCTGGCGCTGGCGCAGCACACGCATCGTGGCAAGACAGTGCACGGCCTGGCCTGGCTGGCCCTGAGCAGCGGCGAGCTCGGCCTGACCGAATGTGCGGAGCACGAATTGCCCGGGTGGCTGGCCCGCCTGAATGCAGCCGAGGTGCTGGTCGAGCGCGAGATGGTTCCGACGGCGCTGTCGGCCGTTCGCGCCGCGGTGACGCACCGGCCGGACTGGCAGTTCGACGCCGCGCTAGGCGCTCGCAAGCTCTGCGAGCAGTTGCGGGTGGCCAGCCTCGCCGGCTTCAACGCCGGCGAAATGACTGTGGCTCATGCCGCTGCAGCGGCGCTCCTGAGTTATGCCGAGCACACGCAGGGACAGGCGCTTGCGCACGTGCGACGCCTTCAGGTCGAGCGCACGAGCGAACTGATCGACCTGCCACCGACGACGCACCGCAATCTCGAGCTGACGCAGACGTTGCGCGGCGAGGACGCACCGACGCTGCTGTCGCTGCTCGACACCTGCCGCACCGGCATGGGCAGCCGGGCGCTGCGCGGTTGGATGACCCGGCCACTGCGCGACCGCGGCGTAGCAATCCAGCGCCATGAGGCCATCGAGGCGACGATCGCCCAGGGCGGAGAGGCCTTGCGCTCCGCGTTGCGACAGGTGAGCGATGTCGAGCGGATCACCGCGCGCATCGCGCTTCGCCAGGTACGCCCGCGCGAGCTGGCCGGACTGCGCGCCACGCTGCGTGCACTGCCGGAGGTCCGTTCGACGGTGCCCGCCAGCGCCAGCGCGCTGCTGGAGACGCTGTGTGTGGCCTTGAGTCCCGACGCCTCGATCGAGGTGTTGCTGACGACGACGCTGGCGGAGGAGCCGGCCGCACTGGTGCGCGACGGCGGTGTGATCGCCACCGGCTGCGACGCCACGCTCGACGAGCTGAGGTCGATCGCGCAGAACTGCGATGCCTTCCTGCTCGATCTCGAATCGCGCGAGCGCACACGCACCGGCATTGCCAACCTGCGGGTGCAGTTCAACCGGGTGCACGGCTTCTACATCGAGGTCACACAGGGTCAGCTGGACAAGGTGCCAGCCGACTACCAGCGCCGCCAGACCCTGAAGAACGCCGAGCGCTACATCACGCCGGAGTTGAAGGCCTTCGAGGACAAGGCGCTGTCCGCGCAGGAACGCTCCCTGGCGCGCGAGAAGCTGCTCTACGACCAGCTGGTAGACACACTGCAGTCACACGTCCCGCAACTGTGTGATCTGGCGCGGGCGCTCGCCGCGCTCGATGCGCTGGCTGCGCTGGCCGAACGTGCCTCCACGCTGAACTGGTGCCGGCCGCAGTTCGTTCGCGAGCCGTGCATCGACATCCAGGGTGGCCGCCATCCCGTGGTCGAGGCCCGTTTGCAGGAAACCGGCGCAGGCCATTTCATGGCCAACGACTGCCGGCTCGACGCGACGCGCAAGATGCTGGTGATCACCGGGCCGAACATGGGCGGCAAGAGCACCTACATGAGGCAGGTCGCGCTCATTTGCCTGTTGGCAGCCATGGGTTCGTTCGTGCCCGCCATCGCCTGCCGGCTCGGGCCGATGGACGCGATCCACACCCGCATCGGCGCCGCCGACGACCTGGCCAATGCACAGTCGACGTTCATGGTGGAGATGACCGAGGCCGCCGCCATCCTGCACGGTGCCACCGCGCAATCGCTGGTGCTGATGGACGAGATCGGCCGCGGCACCTCGACCTTCGACGGCCTGGCACTCGCCGGCGCGATCGCCAGCCACCTGCACGACCGCAACAACGCGTTCACGCTGTTCGCGACGCACTACTTCGAGTTGACGGACTTCCCGACGAAGCACGAGCGCGCGCTCAACGTGCATGTCTCTGCCGCAGAGACCCGCACCAAGCACGGCGACGACATCGTCTTCCTGCACGACATCCAGCCCGGCCCGGCGAGTCGCAGCTACGGCGTGCAGGTGGCGCGGTTGGCCGGCATGCCGACGTCGCTGGTACGCCAGGCTCGCACCACGCTCGAAGCGCTCGAATCCCAGCAAAAATCGGGACAGGCGCAGATCGACCTGTTTGCCCCGCCGACTTCCATCGCTGCACCCGAATCATCGGCGGTCGAACGGGCGCTGGCCCAGATCAACCCCGACGCCCTCACCCCGAAACAGGCCCTCGACGCGCTGTATCGATTGCAGGCGCTGCAACATCCACCAGAAAGTGACACCGCACCATGACCTATTGCGTAGGCATCAAACTCGACGCCGGGCTGGTCTTCCTGTCCGACTCGCGCACCAACGCCGGACTCGACCAGATCAGCACCTTCCGCAAGATGATGGTCTACGAGAAGCCGGACGACCGCTTCATGGTGATGCTGTCCGCCGGCAACCTGTCGATCAGCCAGTCGGTGCGCGAGATCCTGCAGGTCGAGAAGATCGACAACGGCGAGGGCAAGCCCATCACGATCTGGAACGCCACCAGCATGTTCGATGCGGTGCGCGTGCTGGGCAGCGCGGTGCGCCGGGTCCACGACCAGGACGGCAAATCGCTGAAAGCCGCGGGTATCGACTTCAACGCGTCGATGATCTTCGGCGGCCAGATCAAGGGCGAGGCGATGCGACTGTTCCTGGTGTATTCGGCCGGCAACTTCATCGAGGCCACCCGCGAGACCTGCTACTTCCAGGTCGGCGAATCGAAGTACGGCAAGCCGGTGCTCGACCGGATGATCACGCCGGCAACACCGCTCGACGAAGCATCGAAATGCGCTCTGGTGTCGATGGATTCCACCCTGAAGTCGAACCTGTCGGTCGGCCTGCCGCTGGACCTGCTGGTCTACGAGAACGACGCCCTGCAGTGCAACCAGATCGTCTGCATCGACGAACACAACCCCTATTTCCGGATGATCCGGGGTTCGTGGGGAGAGAAGCTGCGTCAGGTCTTCGAATCGCTCGACGATCCGCACTGGTCGAACGACACGACAGCAGGCGCAACGGCGGCACACCCGCTTTGCGTGCCCTCGAACCGCTACGAGCCGATGCGCAAGATCACGCACCCGGGCGAGAAGATCGTTTGACCCCCCTCCTATAATCATCGTTTCCCACCACAGCATCCTGAAAACCAGGTGCTGCATGCAATGACCAAGTACGTCTTTGTCACCGGCGGTGTCGTGTCCTCGCTGGGCAAGGGCATTGCGGCGGCGTCACTCGCGGCGATCCTCGAATCGCGTGGCATCAAGGTGACGCTCATCAAGCTCGACCCCTACCTCAACGTCGACCCGGGCACGATGTCCCCGTTCCAGCACGGCGAGGTTTATGTCACCGACGACGGCGCGGAAACCGACCTCGACCTCGGCCACTACGAGCGCTTCATCACCACCCGGATGAAGAAGGCCAACAACTTCACCACCGGCCAGATCTACAAGAGCGTGCTCGAGAAGGAGCGGCGCGGCGACTACCTGGGCAAGACGGTGCAGGTGATTCCGCACGTCACCAACGAGATCCAGGAATTCGTCAAGCGCGGCGCCGGTGTCGGTACCGACCAGGCGGTCGACGTGGCCATCGTCGAGATCGGCGGCACGGTCGGCGACATCGAGTCGCTGCCCTTCCTGGAGGCCGTGCGCCAGATGAGCCTGCGCATGGGCCCGAACAACAGCGCCTTCGTGCACCTGACCTACGTGCCGTGGATCGCGGCTGCGGGCGAGTTGAAGACCAAGCCGACCCAGCACACCGCGCAGAAGCTGCGCGAGATCGGCATCCAGGCCGACGTGCTGCTGTGCCGCGCCGATCGACGCATTCCCGATGAGGAGCGCGAGAAGATCTCGCTGTTCACCAACGTGCCGACTTGGGGCGTGATCTCGATGTGGGACGTCGACACCATCTACAAGGTGCCGCGCATCCTGCACGAGCAGGGACTCGACGGGCTGATCTGCGACAAGCTGCGCATCAACACGCCGCCAGCCAACCTGACGCGCTGGGACGACCTGGTGCGCGAGTTCGAGCACCCCGAGCGCGAACTGACCATCGCGATGTGTGGCAAGTACACCGACCTGTCGGACTCGTACAAATCGCTCAACGAGGCGCTGCGCCACGCCGGCATGCACAGCCATGCGAAGGTCAACATCGAGTACGTCGACTCGGAAATGCTGAACGAATCGAACGTGAGTCAGCTCTCCGGATACGACGCGGTGCTGGTGCCCGGCGGCTTCGGCAAGCGCGGCGTCGAGGGCAAGATCCTGACCGCGAAGTTCGCACGCGAGAACAAGCTCCCTTACCTAGGCATCTGCCTCGGCATGCAGGTCGCCACCATCGAGTTCGCCCGCCACCAGGCAGGCCTCGCGCAAGCCAACAGCACCGAATTCGATCCCGAAACGCCCCATCCGGTCATCGCGCTGATCGAGGAATGGCAGGATGCCGACGGGTCCATCCAGAAGCGCAGCACCAGTTCGGACATGGGCGGCACGATGCGTCTGGGCGCGCAGAGCTCGGACGTCAAACCCGGCACCCTCGCCCACGAGATCTACGGCGACGTGGTCACCGAGCGCCACCGGCACCGCTACGAGGCGAACGTCAATTACCTCGATCAGCTGAGCGCAGCCGGTCTGGTGATCTCGGCGCTGACGCAGCGCGAGAAGCTGACCGAGATTGTCGAGCTGCCGCGCAGCGTGCACCCATGGTTCATGGGCGTGCAGTTCCACCCGGAGTTCAAGTCCACGCCCTGGAACGGGCATCCGCTGTTCAACTCGTTCATCCAGGCCGCGCTGTCACACCAGCGCGATCGCAAGAGCCCAGGCGCTTCGATGAAAGCCGTGGCATGAAGCTGTGCGGATACGAAGTCGGTCTCACGCAGCCGTTCTTCCTGATCGCCGGCCCCTGTGTCGTCGAGTCCGAACAGCTGCAGATGGACGTGGCCGGCGCGCTGAAGGAAATGACTGCCAAGCTCGGCATCCCCTTCATCTTCAAGAGCAGCTACGACAAGGCCAACCGATCCAGCGGCAACACCTTTCGCGGCCCGGGGATGGAGCGAGGACTCGAGATCCTGGGCAAGGTCAAGCGCGAGCTGCAGGTGCCGGTGCTGACCGACGTCCACGCGGAGGACGAGATCGCGGCCGTCGCCGCCGTGGTCGACGTGTTACAGACGCCGGCCTTCCTGTGCCGCCAGACCGACTTCATCCGCGCGGTGGCGCAGTCGGGCAAGCCGGTGAACATCAAGAAAGGCCAGTTCCTCGCGCCGCACGACATGCGCAACGTGATCGACAAGGCCCGCGCCGCCGCCCGCGAGATGGGGCTGCCCGAAGACAACTTCATGGCCTGCGAGCGCGGTGTGAGCTTCGGCTACAACAACCTGGTGAGCGACATGCGCTCGCTGGCGGTCATGCGCGAGACGGGCGCCCCGGTGGTGTTCGATGCGACGCACTCGGTGCAGTTGCCGGGCGGCCAGGGCACCAGCAGTGGCGGACAGCGCGAGTTCGTGCCGGTGCTGGCCCGCGCTGCCGTGGCGGTCGGCGTGGCCGGCCTGTTCATGGAGACCCACCCGGACCCGATGAATGCGATGAGCGACGGCCCCAACGCGGTTCCGTTGAGGCACATGCGTGCATTGCTTGAGCAGCTGGTGTCGCTGGACCGTGTGGTCAAGCAGCAGCCGCTGCTGGAGAACGATTTCAGCTGCTGAGCGCGGCGCCCTTCCCGGCAGCCCCTCGAACCTCCGATTTTTTGCATTGACCTTATTGAGGAAGAACCATGAGTGCGATTGTTGACATCGTCGGCAGAGAGATCCTGGACAGCCGCGGCAACCCGACTGTCGAATGCGACGTGCTGCTCGAATCGGGCGTGATGGGCCGCGCCGCGGTTCCGTCGGGAGCCTCGACCGGTTCGCGCGAAGCGAACGAGCTGCGCGACGGCGACCCCAAGCGCTACCTCGGCAAGGGAGTGATGCGCGCCGTCGAACACGTCAACACCGAGATCAGCGAAGCCGTGCTCGGGCTCGACGCCAGCGAGCAGGCTTTCCTCGATCGCACCCTGATCGATCTGGACGGCACCGACAACAAGAGCCGCCTGGGCGCCAACGCGATCCTCGCGGTCAGCATGGCCGTGGCCCGCGCTGCGGCCGAGGAAAGCGGCCTGCCGCTGTACCGCTACTTCGGCGGGTCGGGCGGCATGCAGCTGCCGGTGCCGATGATGAACGTCATCAACGGCGGCGCGCACGCGAACAACAACCTCGACTTGCAGGAATTGATGATCATCCCGGTCGGTGCACCGACTTTCCGCGAAGCGGTGCGCTACGGCGCCGAGGTGTTCCACGCGCTCAAGAAGATCATCCACGGCAAGAACATGAGCACCGCCGTCGGTGACGAAGGCGGCTTCGCTCCCAGCGTGGCCAATCACGAGGCGGCGATCCAGCTGATCCTCGAAGCAATCGACAAGGCCGGCTACACCGCCGGCGAGCAGATCGCGATCGGCCTCGATTGCGCTGCGAGCGAGTTCTACAAGGACGGCAAGTACGTGCTCGGCAGCGAGAACCTGACGCTCTCCGCACCCGAGTGGACCGACATCCTCGCGACCTGGGTCGACAAGTACCCGATCATCAGCATCGAGGATGGCATGGCCGAGAACGACTGGGACGGCTGGAAGCACCTGACCGACCGCCTCGGCAGCAAGGTGCAGATCGTCGGCGACGACCTGTTCGTCACCAACACCGCGATCCTGAAGGAAGGCATCGAGAAACGCATCGCCAACTCGATCCTGATCAAGATCAACCAGATCGGCACGCTGACCGAAACCTTTGCCGCGATCGAAATGGCCAAGCGCGCGAACTACACCGCCGTCATCAGCCACCGCTCGGGCGAGACCGAGGATTCGACCATCGCTGACATCGCGGTCGGCACCAACGCCGGTCAGATCAAGACCGGCTCGATGAGCCGCAGCGACCGCATGGCCAAGTACAACCAACTGCTGCGCATCGAGGAGGACCTGGGCGACGTCGCCAGCTACCCGGGCCGCAGCGCGTTCTACAACCTGCGCTGACCTCCGGTTCGCACATCGTCAATCGTCATCACCCGCACCGGAACCTGCCGTGCGCTTCATCAGCTTCGCACTCCTCGCGCTGATCGGGCTCGTGCATGCCGAACTCTGGTTCGGCAAGTCCGGCGTGCCGCACGTGCTGGACCTGCGCAGCCGGCTCGAAGAGCAGAACGGCATCAACGAAACAGCCCGTCAGCGCAACGAGCAGCTGGCCGCCGAGGTCAACGACCTGAAGGAAGGGTTGGAGATGGTCGAGGAGAAAGCCCGCCTCGAACTCGGCATGGTCAAGCCCGACGAGATCCTGGTGCAGTGGAGCGCGGCGGCGAAATAGGCTTTGTGAGACCACGCTCCGGCCCGCTGGACCGAGCAGCGAACGGACCTGCAGTGCGCAACACGGAGGTGGTCTGATGCATCCGTTGCTCAAAGACGCCGCGCGGCGGGCGTCGCAGTATCTCGACCGGCTGGATGAACGCAGCGTGGCACCGCTGCCGGGCGCGGTGAGCCGGCTGAAGCAGATCGAATGCGACCTCGCGGAAGCACCGCAACGGCCTCAGGACGTCTTGCGTCGACTCGACGAACTGGGGTCACCGGCCACGGTGGCCAGCAACGGCGGACGCTTCTTCGGCTATGTGGTGGGCGGCACGCTGCCGGTCAGCATGGCAGCACACTGGCTGGCGACGGCCTGGGATCAGAACGCTCCGTATCCGGCCGCGGCGCCCGGCGCCGCCGCGTTCGAGCACACGGCCCTGCGCTGGATCATCGATCTGCTCGGCCTGCCCTCCACGGTTGCCGGCGCGTTCGTCAGCGGCGCCACGACTGGAAACCTCTGCGGTCTTGCCGCCGCGCGCCACGCCGTGCTGGCGCAAGCGGGCTGGGATGTCGACGCGCAGGGATTGTCCGGCGCGCCTCCGATCACGGTGGTGATCGGTGACGAGGCGCATCCCAGCGTGACCAAGGTGCTGGGGGTGCTCGGCCTCGGACGGGATCGCGCGATCCGCGTTCCGGTGGATGCCCAAGGTCGAATGCACGCAGACCAGCTGCCTCGCCTGTCGGGACCGAGCATCGTCTGCCTGCAGGCCGGCAACGTGAACACCGGCGCCTGCGATCCTTTTTCCAGCCTCATCCAGAAGGCGCACCAGGACGGCGCCTGGGTGCATGTGGACGGCGCGTTCGGGCTGTGGGCGCAAGCGACTCGTCAACACCGACATCTTTGCGACGGCGTGACCGAAGCCGACTCGTGGGCCACGGACGCGCACAAGTGGCTCAACGTGCCCTACGACAGCGGACTGGTGTTCGTGCGCGATCGCGAGGCGCTGCGCTCCACGATGGGCGTCGCCGCTCCCTATCTCGCCGCTGATGATGATGGCGCCGCCGCCTCCGATCTGACGCCGGAACTGTCGCGGCGAGCGCGCGGCATCGATGCCTGGGCCGCTCTGGCCTCGCTCGGGCGCAGCGGCTTGCGCGAGATGATCGAGCGATGCTGCCGGCACGCGCAGCGCTTTGCTCGGGGCCTGGGTGACGCGGGGCACGAGGTGCTCAACGACGTCGTGTTGAATCAGGTGCTGGTCCGTTTCGGCGATTCCGACACCACGCGACGCACGATCGATGCGATCCAGCGCGACGGCACCTGCTGGTGCGGCATCACGTACTGGCAGGGCCGAACCGCGATGCGCATCAGCGTGTGCTCGTGGGCCACGACAGACGACGACGTTGATCGAAGCCTGGCGGCCATGCTTCGCTGTGCTCAGGAATGTGGCGCCCCGCCGAAGGGATCAGCGGGCCGGGCGCTCAGTTGAGCGTCGTCGAGCCGGGCGCCTGCTGCGGCGTCGGCGTGAACAGCTCGCCCACATCAACCGCGTCGAAGTGGTATTTGATGCCGCAGAAGTCGCACCCGATCTCGACCCTCCCCTGCTCGACGATGATGTCGTCCACTTCGGTCCGGCCCAGTCCCATCAGCATCCGCCCCACCCGCTCGCGGGAGCAGGTGCAGGCGAACCTCGGTCCATCCTCGCCGGCCAGGGGTGGGAAACGCTTCAACGGTTCCTCCCAGAACAGGCGACGCAGCACGGTGTCGGCGTCGAGCGTCAGCAGTTCGTCACGCGTCAGGGTGGCTGCCAGCATCGACAGGCGATTGAAGTCCTCGTTCACGCCGATCTCGTCCTCGTTTCGCCGACCCAGGTTGCCCGCCCCCTCGACCGGCAGACGCTGGATCAGCAGTCCGGCAGCTACATCGTCGTTGGCCGCCAGGATCAGGCGCGTGTCGAGTTGCTCGGACTGCAGCATGTAGTGTTCGAGAACCTCGCTGATCTTCTGCAGCGGTTCCCGCTGATCACCGTGCAGCGACACCACACCCTGGTAGGGCTGCTGACCCGGGAACTTGGTCCTCGAATCGAGAGTGATCGCGCAACGGCCCTTGCCGTGAACGTTGAGCATTGCCTCCACCTGGGCATCGGCGGCCACGTCTCCGACCACTTTCGCGGTCACGCGAAATGCGAGGTCGCTCTGGACCTCGACGACGGCCAACTTGACCGGCCCGTCACCGAACACCTGCAGCACCAGCGCACCGTCGAACTTGATGCCGGCCTGCATCAGTGCGCCGGCCGCGGCCATCTCGCCCATCAACACCCGAACCGGCTCGGGAAACTCGTCGTGGGAGGTCACGCGGCGCTGCAGGACCTCGCGCCAGCCCTCGGTCAGCCGCACCAGCATCCCGCGCACCGGCATGCCTTCGAAGATGAACTTGTGCAGCTCACTCATGCGGTGCCTGGGTATCGATCCGGGCCAGCTGGCTGCGAAACCGCTGTGCATTCGCGACGTAGCCCGAAGCGCTGCGCGCCAGACCGGCAAGCTGCTCGGGCGTGAGCGGACGCACGGCCTTGGCAGGGGCGCCCATGATCAGCCAGCCGTCCTCGAACTCCTTGCCTTCGGTGACCACCGCACCTGCCGCAACCAGGCACGACTTGCCGATGCGTGCGCCGTTCAGCACGACCGCCTGGATGCCGATCAGCGAGCCATCGCCGATCGTGCAGCCGTGCAGCATCGCCTGGTGGCCGACCGTCACGTCACAGCCCAGCGTGGCCGGCCAACCGGTGTCCGAATGGATGACAGCGCCATCCTGCACATTGCTGCGCGCGCCGATCAGCAAGCGCGTGTTGTCGGCCCGCAGCACGGCACCGAACCAGACACTGGCGCTTTCGGACAGCACGACATCGCCGATGACCTGCGCGCTGTCAGCCACCCATGCACTGGGCGCAATCGAGGGCACGGCGTCCCCCAGACGGTAAACAGCCACTGAAACGCTCCTGAGGTGAAGTCGATAATTCTAGAGATGCACCCCGCCCATTCCGAATCCGCTGCTGCAGTTTCCTTGCGAGGCCGCGCGCTCGCTGTGTGGATGGAATCCGATCCCGACACCAAGGCCGAGCAGACACGAACGCTCTGGGCCGAGCGCGATCGGCATGCGCTGGAATCGCCATCGGCAGAATTCGGGGCTGCTGGAACGCCCGGGCCTCAGGAGGCACCCGGCCGTCCGACGCGTCCCTGCCTCGTGGACCCCAGGAACGTGCCCTCGCGCTCGCCCTCGACGATCGAGGGACGGGCAGCCCTGCTGCACTCGATCGCGCACATCGAGTTCAACGCGATCAACCTCGCGCTCGATGCGGTCTGGCGCTTCGACGCGATGCCGGCTCGGTTCTACCTCGATTGGCTGCAGGTGGCCAACGAGGAAGCGCTGCACTTCAGCCTACTGAGAGAGCACCTGCGTGGCCTCGGGTTCGACTACGGCGACTTCGATGCACACGCAGGCTTGTGGGTGATGACCCAGCGTACCGCCGACGACGTGCTTGCGCGCATGGCACTGGTGCCGCGAACCCTGGAGGCCCGCGGGCTCGACGCGACCCCACCGCTGCAGGCCAAGTTCAGGCGTGCCGGTGATGCTCGGGCGGTGGAGATCCTCGACGTCATCCTGCGCGACGAGATCGGTCACGTCGCCATCGGCAACCGCGGGTACCGCTGGCTCTGCACCCAGCGGGGCCTCGACCCGCTGACACATTACGACGTGCTGGCCGAACGCCATCAGGCGCCTCGACTGCGCCCGCCGTTCAACCATGCCGCCCGACGCGCGGCAGGCTTCACGGACGAGGAAGTCGCATTGCTCGGCTGACGCGGCTGACCAGGCTGTTTACCGCCCGAGCGTCCCGCGGGGTGGCCGGTTCGGTCGGCTCAGGTCGGCGTGTGATGGCGCCGCAGCACCCGCTGCGGATACGGAATCTCGATGCCTTGCTCGTCGAGCACGGCCAGCAGCGCGAGATTCACTTCGGAACGCACATTGCCCTGGCCGTTCTCCGGGTCGAGGATCCAGAAATTGACCAGGATGTTCATGCCATCGGCGGCGAACTCGACCAGCTGCACCGTCGGTGTCGGGTCCGGCAGCACGCGCGCGACGCCAGCCACGGCCTGCGCAATCAGTGGCTGCAGCGCACGCACGTCGGTGCCGTAGGCCACCTGTACCGTGGTCGTGAGCAAGACCCGCGGATCGGCCAGCGACGAGTTCTCGACGCGCTGCGTGATCAGCATCTCGTTGGGCACGATGGCCTCGCGTCCGTTGAGAGCACGAATCACCGTGTAGCGTGTGCGGATATCGGTGATGCGCCCGTCGAAGTTGTCGACCTTGACCATGTCACCGATGCGCAGCGAGCGCTCGGCCAGGATCACGAAGCCGCTCACGTAATTGGCGGCGATCTTCTGCAGTCCGAAGCCCAGCCCGACGCCGATCGCGCCTCCCAGCACACTCAGGGCCGTCAGGTCGATGCCCACCACGCTCAAGGCGAACAGCAGGCCGACGAACAGCAGCAGGGCCTGGATGATGTTGGCCACCATCTTGCGGATCGACAGGTCGTTGCCGCTGCCGCTCAGAAGACGCCTCTCGATCGCTGCGGCCACCCACAGCGCCAGCACCATCACCAACCCGATGGTCAATGCACCCTCGACCACGTTGCGCAGCGACAGCTCGGTGCCACCGGCCATCCAGCGCACCTCGTCCATCGCTTCGAGCAGCAGAGGCAGCACGCCGGTGACCCAGAGCACGACCGCCAGCCAGGCGATCCAGGAAATGCTGCGCTCGATGATGCGCATCCACCGGGATTCGGGGTAGTTGACGCTCAGGACACGCACGGTCAGCCGGATGACCAGCAGAGACATCAGGATCGGTATCGCCAGCTTGAAGACCGCCGCCTTCACGACACCGGTCAGCAGCAACTTCGCGCTGAAAGCCAGCACCAGTGCCAGCAGCGGGAACAGCACACCGTCGACGATGCGACGCCCGAACCAGATCGGCGCATCGATGGGAGGGTGTCCGCGCACCAGCCGCACCAGCAACCAGGCCAGCGCCAGACACAGCAGCAGCGCGCCGAGCTCGGTCAGCGCGCTCGGCTGGAAAAGTGCGTCGACGAGGTCCTGAAGTTCGGCGGAGTCCAGCGGGCGGGTCAAGGGTGCGGCTCCGACGATTCGACGCCGTCGACGCCCGCCAGGACCCGCAGATGAGCCGCGACACTGCGCGCGAGAGCACTCAGGTTGTAGCCCCCCTCAAGACACGACACGATGCGTCCCTTCGAATGGCGTTGGGCCACCGCCATCAGACGGCGAGTTATCCAGGCATAGTCGGCCTCGACCAGGCCGAGCTGGCCGAGATCGTCCTCGCGGTGAGCATCGAAGCCCGCCGAGATGAACAGCATCTGGGGACGGAAGGACTCCAGCCTGGGCATCCAGTTGGCCTCGATCAGCGAGCGGATTTCCGGACCGCGCGTGTACGCCGGTATCGGCACATTGACCATGTTGGGCCCCATCGGCACGCCGCCACTGTACGGATAGAAGGGGTGCTGAAAGAAGCTGACCATCAGCACCCGCTCGTCGCCGGCGATGATGTCCTCGGTACCGTTGCCGTGGTGCACATCGAAATCGATGATCGCCACGCGCTCCAGTCCGCGCACGTCGACCGCATGACGCGCCGCGATCGCAACATTGTTGAAGAAGCAGAACCCCATGGCCGCATGGCGTGTCGCGTGGTGCCCCGGCGGGCGCACTGCGCAGAACGCGTTGCGTGCGTTGCCGTCGATGACGGCATCCGTCGCCGCCACGGCGGCACCTGCCGCCCGGCGCACTGCGTTCCAGGTGCCCGGACTGGCGATGGTGTCGGGGTCGAGGGAACGCGGCTCGCCATCGGCCATGACCTGCTGCAGCACATGCTGGATCTCGGTCACGTATCCGCTGTCATGCGCCAGGGCGACATCGGCGAGGTCGACGAGGGGCGCGTCACGCGCCTCCAGCGCGATGTCGAGCCCGACCGCGCGCAGGTGATCGTCGATCGCGTCGAGGCGTTGCGGCGACTCGGGGTGGCCGCGTCCCATGTCGTGGCCTCGGCAATCGGGGTGGCTGTAGAAGGCGGTCGGCATGCTGATCCGGAAAGTGAAACCGCGCCTTCCATCGGTTAACGTTGGTGCGATGAACGCCGTACCCGCCCACCGCCTGACCGAGGAACTCGCGCGACTGATCGATCAGATTAGCACGATCATCGTAGGCAAACGCGAGCAGATCCGTGATTGCGTGGCGTGCCTGCTGGCCGGTGGCCACCTGCTGATCGAAGACGTCCCGGGGGTCGGCAAGACGACACTCGCGCATGCGCTGTCGGTGTCGCTCGGACTGCGTTTCTCGCGCATGCAGTTCACCGCCGACATGATGCCCACCGACCTGATCGGGGTCAGTGTCTACGAGCGCTCGACGCAGACCTTCGTGTTCCACCCCGGGCCGGTGTTCGCACAGGTGCTGCTGGCCGACGAGATCAACCGCGCCGGGCCGCGCACGCAGAGCGCGCTGCTCGAGGCGATGGAGGAGCAGCAGGTCACCGTGGAAGGCGAGACGCGGCCGTTGCCCCGCCCCTTCTTCGTGATCGCGACGCAGAACCCGAGCGATCAGCTCGGCACCTACCCGCTGCCCGAGTCGCAGCTAGATCGCTTCCTGATGTGCATCACGCTGGGCTATCCCGACCGCGCCAGCGAGCGCGAGCTGCTCGCGGGCCAGGACCGGCGCGATGCGGTGGGCCGGCTGCGCGCGGTGATGAGCCCGGAGCGCCTGATCGAGGCGCAGCAGGCGGTGCTGGCAGTGCACGCATCGGGTGCACTGCTCGACTACCTTCAGGCGTTGATTGCCGCCACGCGCTCAGGGGTCTGGTTCACAGAGGGGCTGAGCCCGCGCGCCGGCATCGCGGTGCTGCGGGCAGCCAAGGCGCACGCGTTGCTGGACCAGCGCGAGCACGTGGCACCCGACGACATCCAGGCGATCCTGGTTCAGACCACGGCGCACCGATTGATCCCGGTACCGGGCGCCGGCCGCGGCCGCGCCGAGCAGGTGCGCGCGATGATCGAGGCCACGCCGCTGCCGTGACCCCGACGGCCCGCCTCCGGGGGCGGCTGCGCCGTCGCGTCGATGCCTGGTGGCAATCCCGCTCGCCGCGCTCCGACAGCCTGCTGCTGACGCAGCGCAATGTTTACATCCTGCCGACGCGCGCCGGGATGATGTTCTGCTTCACGCTGGGGGTGCTGCTGATCGCGTCGATCAACTACCAGCTGAACCTCGGCTACCTGCTGACCTTCCTGCTGGCCGGCAGCGGTGTGGTGTCGATGCACATGACGCACAACACGCTGCGCGGCCTGACGCTGCACCTGAGGCCGGTCGGCCCGGTCTTCGCCGGCGACACGGCACGACTCGAAGCGGTGCTGTCGAGCCCGGGCAGCGCACGCTATGGCGTGGGTCTTCGATTGCAGGATGCCAGCGCGTCGACATTGGGCTACACCAACGTTCCCGCAGGCGGCCAGGCGACGCTGCATCTCGGCTACGTCCCGCCACAACGCGGGCAGCATGCGCTGCCGACACTCAACGCGGAGACGCGCTTCCCGCTCGGCCTGTTTCGCGCCTGGGCGGTCTGGCGTCCGGCGATGTCGCAGGTCGTGTATCCGCAGCCCGAGCGTCCGGCAAGCGCGCTGCCTGCGACCCGCCTCGTGGCGGGCGGTACGGTTCAGTCGCACGCCAGCAGCAGCGGCGAGTTCGAGGGCATCCGCGGCTACCGGCGTGGCGATCCTCTCAAGGGCATCGCCTGGAAACAGGCCGCCAAGGCGATGGCCAGCGGCGGCGATCTGGTCAGCCGGGACAGCAGCACCCAGAGTCAGCAGCAGTTGTGGTTCGACTGGCAGAGCTGTGGCATCGGCGGCACCGAAGGCCGCCTGTCGCGGCTGACCGCGTGGATCATCGAGGCCGATCGACGCGACGCGGCCTGGGGCCTGAGCCTTCCGGGGTGCGAGATCCCGATCGATCAGGGCGAAGCGCATCGCCGCCGCGCACTCGAAGCACTGGCACTGTGGTCTCCATGAAGACGCGCAGCTTCGCGTGGCCCGGTTGGGCCCACCTGCCGCGGGACAGCCGGGACACGCTGTTCCTGCTGGTCGTGATCGGCTGGACGGTGCTGCCGCACCTGTCGCATTTGCCAACATGGTGCACGGTGCTCACGGGAGTCGTGCTGCTGTGGCGAGCGCGGCTGGCGCTGGTCGGAGCCGCCCTGCCGGGGCGCTGGGTCCTGCTCGGCGTGCTGGTGATCGCGACGGGCCTCACTTTCTGGTCCTTCCGCTCGCTGCTGGGCAAGGAGCCCGGCGTGACGATGGCGGTGGCGTTGATGGCCCTGAAGACGCTGGAACTGCGTGCCCGCCGCGATGCGTTCGTGGTGTTCTTCCTGGGCTTCTTCCTGATCCTGACGCAGTTCCTCTACTCGCAGAGCCTTCTGGTCGCCGCCGCGATGCTGGTGTCGATCTGGGGGCTGCTGACCGCGCTGGTTCTCGCCCACATGCCGGCGGGCTCGCCCAGCCTGCGCCAGGCCGCCGCGCTGTCGGGCAAGACCGCACTGCTGGGTGCGCCGCTGATGGCGCTGCTGTTCCTGCTGTTCCCTCGGGTCGGGCCGCTGTGGGGCGTGCCGCAGGATGGCCTGTCGAGCACCGGTCTGTCGAACGTGATGAGCATGGGGACCGTGGCCGCCCTGGCCCAGGACGACAGCATTGCGCTGCGCATCCGTTTCGAGGGCGCACCTCCCGCACCGCAGGACGTGTACTTCCGTGGCCCGGTGCTGGGTCATTTCGATGGCCGCGACTGGACGCCGCTGAAGCCGACCTTCCCGCCCCCGCTGACACCCCGCGCCGACCTGCGCGTCGAGGGAGCGCCCGTGCGCTACGAGATGACGCTCGAACCGCTGCGACTGGCCGTGATCCCGATGCTCGAAGCCAGCCCGTCAGGCCCCGTGGTCGAGGGCGTGCGAGTCGCGCAGCACGACGATCTGGAATGGGTGGCCGAACGACCACTGTACGAACGCATCAGGTTCACGGGCATCGCCTACCCGCGCTTCACCCATGGCCCGCAGCAGCCGGTGATCGGCCTGCAGGACTACATCGACCTGCCGCCTGGACACAACCCGCGCACGCTGGCCTGGGCGGCCGCGCTGCGCAGGGACGCTCGGTACGCTCAGGCCAACGGGACCACGCTGGCACAGGTGCTGTTGTCGCACATCCGCACGGGTGGCTATGGCTACACCCTCACGCCGGGTCTGTACGGAGAACAGGATCCGCGCAGCGCGATCGACGAGTTCTGGCTCGATCGCAGGCTCGGATTCTGCGAACATTACGCAGCCGCCTTCGTCGTCGTGATGCGTGCGCTCGGCGTGCCGGCGCGCGTGGTCACCGGTTACCAGGGTCTGGACCCGACGCCGGTCGACGGCTACCGCATCGTGCGCCAGAGCTATGCCCATGCCTGGGCCGAATACTGGCAGGCGGATGTCGGCTGGGTGCGCGCCGACCCGACCTCTGCCGTCGCGCCCGACCGGGTGCTGCGCAGCCGACCACTCGTGACACCGCCCGGGCTGATGGCCGGCGCACTGAACGGCGTGAACCCGCAGTTGCTGGCGGGTCTGCGCGACGGATGGGAGGCGCTGAACAACCGCTGGAATCAATGGGTGCTGAGCTATTCGCGAGGCTCCCAGCTCGACCTGTTGCAGCGACTGGGTTTCAGCGCTCCAGGGTGGGAAGACCTGGCGCTGCTGCTGGTTGGCGCGTTCAGCCTGCTGGCGCTGGCCGGCGCCGCCTGGGCGTGGTGGGAGCGCCACCACACCGATCCCTGGGTGCGGCAACTCGATCGCCTGCGCGCGGCCCTGCGCCGCCTCGGCATCGGTGCCGCCGATCACGACGCGCCCCGCACGCTGGCAAAACGGGTCCGAACGCAGCTCAGCGAGGCCGGCGAGCCGCTCGCGGTGATGCTGGACCGGATCGATGTGCAGCGCTACGGTCGGGAGTGCACGTCTCGCCCGGACGGCCGTCTGACGCGCGAGTTCCTGGCCCTGGCGCGTCGGCTGAAGCCGATGGCGGCAGACGTTTCGCCGACAGCGCGCAATCAATAATCCATCGATGTACTTTCTGCCTGACGACACTGTTCGTCCCATGGGCCACCGGCCACCTGAAATATCGACACGGCCGACCCGTCTCTGGGCCCATGCCCTGAGTCTCGCGTTGCTGCTGTGCGCGCCCACGCACAGCCCTGCCGCCGATGGCACGGGGACTCACGCTGCCAAGCCCGGCGCGGCCAAGAAGATGCATCCGGCAAAACCGAGAAGCAAGGTGCGATCGGATGCCGATCCGGACATCGTCACCTACGGCCGACGGGCCGACGTGATGCAGTTCGCCACCGAGGTCGCAGCGCGGCAGGGACTCGATGTCGAGGCGGTGCAGGCCACCCTGGCTCAATCCCGGTTCGTGCCCGATGTCGTCAAGTTCATCATGCCGCCGCCGACCGGCACCGCCAAGAACTGGGCGGCGTACCGCGCACGCTTCATCGAGCCCCGGCGGGTGCGGGCCGGGGTCGAGTTCTGGCGTGTCAACGAAACCTGGCTGGCACGGGCCGAGCAGCGCTACGGCGTGCCGCCCGAGATCGTGGTCGGCATCGTCGGTGTCGAAACACTCTACGGCCGACACATGGGCAGCTTCCGCGTCATCGATGCGCTGGCCACGCTGTCATTCGACTTCCCCAGGGAACGCAAGGACCGCAGCGCCTTCTTTCGCGACGAACTGGAACAGCTGCTGGTGCTCGGCCAGCGCGAGGGCAGCGATCCGCTGGCCCTCAAGGGCAGCTACGCCGGCGCCCTGGGCATGCCGCAGTTCATGCCCAGCAGCGTCAACAAGTACGCACTCGATTTCGACGGAGACGGTCACATCGACCTGCACGGCAGCGCCGCGGACGTGATCGGCAGCGTGGCCCATTACCTGGCCGAGTTCGGCTGGCAGCGCGGTCTGCCCACGCATTTCGAGGTGACCCCGCCCAGCGACCCCGGCGAACGGGCCCTGCTGCTGGCACCCGACATCGTTCCCAGCTTCACGGCACAGGTGTTCGTCGAGCACGGCGCAGTCTTCGGGGCCAGGGCACCGGACCTGGCGGCTTCGGATGCCGGCACTGCAGACGATGGCAAGGGCGCCGCGCACGATGTCGGCCTGCTCGCCCTCGTCGAGCTGCAGAACGGCGATGCCGCCCCGAGCCACGTGGCCGGCACGGCCAACTTCTACGTGATCACGCGGTACAACTGGTCAAGCTACTACGCTCTGGCGGTGATCGATCTGGGGACCGCGGTCAAGGGTGCGCGCTGAGCGGCGCGTCACCCTGGCAGACTCCAATCCAGTCGTCCAGGCTCGGCACCTCGGCGATGTCAAGCCCGCAGCTCAGCTCCCAGCTCGAGTCGTACCAGCCCGGGCCGCGGACGGCGGACTCTGCAGCTTCGACCAGCGTCTCGACGGACCGGGCGGGCAGCGGAAATGCCGGGCAGAGCGAGAGAAACACGATCGCGCGTGCGATGAGGTCGCTTGATCCTGGCGTTGAACCGGTGCTGAACATGGCGGGCTCCTGAACGGTCGTCGATCGGCTTGATCGATGACGTCAGTTTTCCGGGGAGCGTGTGCGCCGACCATCCCGCCGAGGGGTCGAGAACGGGCTACATGCGCACCCCTTGAAGCACCACCCGGAAATGGGGGCGGGGGTGGTCCCACCTTTTCAGGTCATCGGGATCACGCTGACGGACACGTCCATGCCCTGCATCATGCCGCCGCCCAGGATCACGCCGCGCAGAGGCACCACGTCGGCGAAGTCGGCGCCCCAGGCCAGCGTGATGTAGCGCCGGTCGGCGAGCTGGTCGTTGGTCGGATCGAACTCGATCCAGCCCTGCCCCGGCAGGTAGGCAGCCACCCAGGCGTGCGAAGCGTCGACGCCCATCAGTCGCGGCATGCCGGGCGGCGGGTCGGTCAACAGGTAGCCGGACACGTAGCGGGCCGACAGGCCGTGACCGCGCAGGCAGGCCAGCATCAGGTGGGCAAAGTCCTGACAGACGCCGCGGCGGTGCTGCATCACCTCGTCGACCGAGGTGCTGACCGTCGTCGCGCCGGCATCGAACTCGAAATCCCTGTGGATGCGGTGCGTCAGATCGGTCAGCGCCTCGACCCACGGGCGGCCAGGTCTCAGCGACGAAGCGGCATAGATCCGTGCTGCTTCGGACAGAGGCACCAGCAGCGTCGGCTCGGCCATGCGCGCAGCGCCCAGATCCTCGGCAGCGTTCTGGCGGCGCAGCACTGCCAGGCGCGCTTCGTCGACCGTCATCGATTCACGGGGATCGACAGCCGGACGATCCCCGACCTCGACCTGGCACTGCATGCGCACGGTCAGCTGGCGGTGGGCGCCGTGCAGCCCGAAATGCGTGATCGAATTGCCGAAGCTGTCCGTGGCTGAATGACGCTCGTCGGGTGACGGTTCGATCTGCAGGCTGTGCGAGACCAGCCGCTGCCATGGCAGCACGCGCGGCGTCAGGCGACCCAGCTGCCACGATTGCGACACCGGCGCGGTGTAGGCATATCGCGTCTCGTGCTCGACCGTGTAGCGGTCGAACACCATCGACGGATGCTGTTGCTGCTGAGATTGCTGTTGCGACATCTGGCCCAGTGCGCGAAGGTGGTCAGGCCACCAGAGACAAGACGCTGCGCGACGCGGCGTGCGAGAAGAACTTCAGCGTCAACTCGTCCGACACGGCGTGTGCCGCCCGCTGCAGTTGCACCAGCACATCGGCCAGCGCCTCGCTTTCGGGGTTCAGATCCAAGGTATCGAGATTGCGCAAAGCGTAGTGCGCAGGCGCCAGCACGTCGCTGGCAAAACGTCCGTGACTGAGCTCGAGCTTGGCCACGTACTCGGCCAGACCCTTGACCTGGAACGCGATCGAGCGCGGGTTGACCTCGTCGCGAAGGAGAAGATCGAGCACGGGAAGCCACTCGGGAGCAACGAGATAGCGCGAGCGGTAGGTGACCGTCGAGTCGCCGTACTCCAGCAGCCAGTCCAGCCCGTGCGAGCGGCCTTCGTTGATGGCGACCTGCAGAACATTGCACAACGTCGACAGCCGCTCGATGCGCCGGCCGATGGACAGGAACCGCCAGCCCACGCCGCGGGTCATGCCATCGAGAACGAATCCGGAGAGCGTCATCATCGATGTCACCGCGCGATCCAGCCAGCCCATGGCGAGCGGCAGTCCCAGGCTGGTGGACGACAGGCCGCGCTGGAACACCGGATCCGAAATCAGCTGGTTGAGCGATCGCCAGTGATCGGCCGACATCCGATCGCGCAGGTTGAACGCCACGCGCGAAAGTTGCCGCAGGCGCTCGCTCAGGCCCTCGTCGGGATGAGTGGCCGCTCGCAGCAGATCGGTGCTGGGGTTATCGGTGTTGTCGATCAGTCCGAAGCGCTGAGCCAGGATCAAGGTCGGTGCAACGCCGTCCGCGGATTCACGGGAATCGTCCAGCACATCGCCGATCGCGACGCGCAGGAGGCGGGCTGCGGACTCGCACCGCTCTCCGTAGCGGCCGAACCAGAACAGGTTCTCGGCCGCGCGCGAAGGCACGTTGGCGCGCGACGCGACGAGATCCTGGGGCTTGACGGTGCGGCTCAGCAACGAAAACGAGGCGTTGACCGGCGCGTCCGACAGGACCCACGTGTCCTTCGAGCGCCCGCCCCGCTGCATGGCGATGACGCGGGACTGGTCGTCACCCGCCACGCGCGTCAGCCCGCCGGGCATCACGTGGTAGCCGCTGGGCGTCGCCACCGCAAAGACACGCAGCCCGACGGTGCGGGAACCAAGCTGTTCAGCGCGCTGGCGGTCGGATCCTTGTTCGATCACCGGCGCCTGCGATACGTGCACCCACTCCTGGGCGACGTAGCGCTGCGGGCGCGCCGCCACGCGCTCGCGCAGGGCTGCACGCTCTTTCGCCGAGAGGTCGGCGCCGAACACCGCCGGCTCGCGGATCGATCGCTCCAGGGGCTTGATGATGAGCTTGTCGAGGCGGCTCCAGGCGTCGTCGAGCGCGGCCGGCTCCCCCAGCCACCACGTGGCGACCGAAGGCAATCGCAGTGGCTCCCCGAGCAGTTGCTCGCTGAGCTTGGGCAGGTAGCCCAGCAAGCCGCCGGACTCCAGCACGCCCGAGCCGAGCGCGTTGGCCAGCAGCACCGTGCCACGGCGTGCGCAATCGGTCAGTCCGGGAACGCCCAGTGCCGAATCGGAGCGCAGCTCCAGCGGATCGCAGTAGTCGTCGTCCTGCCGCCGCAGGATCGCATTGACCCGCTTCAGGCCTTCGACCGTCTTCATCCAGACACACCCATCACGCACCGTCAGATCGCTGCCCTCGACAAGCGGAAATCCCAGGTAGCGCGCCAGCAGTGCATGCTCGAAATAGGTCTCGTTGTACGGACCTGGCGTGAGCAGGACAACCAGGGGATTGGCCCGCTCGGAAGCGCGGTCGGCCATGTCCTTGGGCGCCCAGCGCAGCAGCGATTCACGCAGCGCATCGAAGAAGGATGCGAGGTGCTGCACATGCAGATCGCGGAACATTTGGGGAAACACGCGAGAAACGACCAGCCGGTTCTCGAGCGCGTAACCGGATCCCGACGGTGCCTGCGTGCGATCGTTGACCACCCACCAGTGACCATCGGGTGAACGCGCCAGATCGGCTGCGTAGTTGAACAGGTGCACACCGCCCGGAGGGCGGATGCCCTGCACCTGATGCAGGTAGCCGCTGTGGCCGAAGATGATCGATGGCGGAATCGCACCGGAGCGCAGCAGTTCCTGCGGTCCGTAGATGTCCCCCAGCACCCGGTTCAGCAGATCGGCCCGCTGTGCGATGCCGGCGGCGATTTCGTCCCACTCGGTGGCCGACAGCAGCAGCGGCAGCGGATCGACTTCCCACGGTCGGTCGGCCCCTTTCGGATCGGCGTAGACGTTGTAGGTGATCCCGTTCTCGCGGATCTCGCTTTCCATCAGCGCCAGCGTCTCGCTCACCTCGAGACCCTGGCGCGCCGCCAGCGAGCGCAGGAACGCATCCCAGTGTGGTCGAGGAATGCCGGGCGCCGACAGCAACTCGTCATAGCGCCCCTCGACCGAGGCATAACCGGATAACAGACGACTCAACATGTCAGACAACCAACTTCATCGGGTCCATTGTCATACGCGGGCCCCGCGGGTTTGGTCACCGACGGGTCGCAACGCCGATGTGAAAACCCGGGGCCCGCATTCACACGTGGCCCCGGAATGGCCGGGTCAGGTCGACGACGGCGCCCGACGCAGGTCCAGCGTGAACGGGAAGTTCGGGTTGCGCTCATCCTTCGGCACCTGCATCGAACCCGGCGTGTGGCCGGTGCGGAAGAAGCGATTCAGGCGCCGCGCCTCTGCCTCGTAGGCGTTGACGGGGAAGGTGTCGTAGTTGCGCCCGCCCGGATGGGCCACGTGGTACTGGCAGCCACCCATCGATCGACTCATCCAGGTGTCGAGCAGGTCGAAGGTCAACGGCGCATGCACGTCGATCGTGGGGTGAAGTGCAGATGGCGGGTTCCAGGCGCGGTAGCGCACTGCACCGACGAACTCCCCGACCTGCCCGGTGGGCTGCATCGGCACGACCCGGCCATTGCAGGTGAGCACATGACGGTCGCTGATCAGCCCCGTGGCCTTGAGCTGGATCCTCTCGACGGAGGAGTCCACGAACCGCGCCGTGCCGCCAGCAGCGTTCTCTTCCCCCATCACATGCCATGGTTCAAGAGCCAG
>Ga0116157_10000558_pt1 | contig 38399 bp, 41 predicted proteins | sample AD_UKC048_MetaG_FD_89882 | JGI IMG/M metagenome (GOLD analysis project Ga0116157, IMG submission 89882) | Active sludge microbial communities of municipal wastewater-treating anaerobic digesters from USA - AD_UKC048_MetaG | ecosystem: Engineered > Bioreactor > Anaerobic > Digestate | place: USA... | reverse complement strand
GGGCTGGGCGTGAGCGCACCTACCGCCGATGTCGGCTTAAAAATGCGCCCTATGATGGGCATCGACATGGGCTTCTTGGAATATGGCATGCAATTGGGCAGCGGCACTTGGGATTTCAAACCCAGCCTCACACTCACCGGCTAAAACACGCTTCTGAACACAAGCCTCGCGTGGGGCGCACAAGTGAGCGCTACCCAACGGCTAGAGGATAAAAACGCCTCTGGCTATGCCTTGGGCGACATAGTCCAATCCACCCTCTGGGGAAGTTATGCGCTCAACCGCAGATTATCTGTCTCAGTGCGCGGGCTTTACACAGATCAAGACACCATCAAAGGCGCGTTCAACAACACCCATATCGCCATTGGCGCAGGCGATTACACCCAAAACTACGGCGGCCGCTTCATGGATGTCGGCCTAGGCTTATCGGGCACTATAGACACCGGCTCATTGGCGGGTACACGCTGGGGCGTAGAATGGCTGCAGCCGGTATCCGATAAACCCAATGACTATCAGCTAGAGCGCAAAGGCACCTTGGTGTTTAACTGGGGCATACACCTGTAAATGAGCTCACTCAAGCCGTTTAAGTTTGCCTTTCACGCTATGGGTTCACCCTGTGAAATTCAGCTGTACGCGCGCGATCACGCCAGCGCCCAAGGTATTGCCCAACAAGCCATTGCCGATGCCAACCGCCTTGAGCAGCGCTATTCTCGCTACCGCCCCGACAGCATTTTGTCAGCCATTAATCAGGTGGCCGCGTGGGGCGGCAGCATTCAAGTGGATGAAGAAACCACCAGCCTGCTGAACTACGCCCATGCCTGCTACCAACAGAGCGACGGCCTCTTCGATATTACCTCTGGCCTATTGCGCCAAGCGTGGAATTTCAAAGCCAATCATTTGCCAGAGCAAGGTCACATTGAGCAATTGCTACAGCGAATTGGCTGGCATAAAGTGCGTTGGGATGCACCGACGATTAACTTTCAACCCGGAATGGAGTTGGATTTAGGTGGCATAGTCAAAGAATATGCCGCCGACCGATTAGCCACCCTGTGCTGGAATGCAGGCGCGCACCACGGCTTTATCAATTTGGGCGGCGACATTCGCGTTATAGGCGCCCACCCCGACGGCAGCCCTTGGCGTATTGGTGTTAAACACCCGCGTCAACAAAGCCCAGAAGCGATGCACACGATAGAATTACTCAGCGGCGGCATTGCCAGCAGCGGCGACTACGAACGCTGCCTTACCCTAAACGGTGTCCGCTACGGCCATATCCTCAACCCAAAAACTGGCTGGCCAGTGCAACATATGGCCGCAGTAACAGTGGTTGCCGATTTGTGCGTACTTGCAGGCAGCGCAGCCACCATCGGCATGCTAAAACAAGAAGCAGGGCCAGCATGGTTAGCCGCACTCGGGCTGCGCCATCTTTGGGTGGATATTCATGGCACAGAAGGCGGAACTCTTTGAGAGGGAGCGGAGATCGATGAATACAATTTTAGTGGTCGATGACGATCAGGTTTTTTGTCAGGTGATGCAGCGCGCGCTCATACGGCGTGGGTTTCAGGTGGAAATTTGTTTTAATATTTCCGATGCCGAAAAAGCTGCGCAAAAAACTCTTTTCGGTAAAGCCTTGGTAGATTTAAAAATTGCGCAAGAGTCTGGGTTGTCACTCATACGCAGCCTAAAAACCATTAACCCCGATATTCAAATTATTATGCTCACGGGCTACTCCAGCGTTTCAACCGCCGTTGAAGCCATAAAACTCGGCGCACTCAATTATTTTTGCAAACCGATTGATGTGGACGAAGTGCTAAAAGGTTTTAGCGAAGCGGATTTAATGGAAGAAGAACCCACGCCGATTTCCACACCCAGTTTGGATAGAATTGAGTGGGAACATATTCAAAAAATTCTACAAGACCACCAAGGCAATATTTCCGCCGCCGCCCGCACACTAGGCATGCACAGGCGCACACTGCAACGCAAACTGCAAAAGAAACCGGCGAGCCATTAGTGGCTGATAGATATGGGCTTACTTAAAATCCTCGCTTGCGGGGCGGACCAAATATGCCCCTATTTCGTGTTTTTTTGGGTTATCTCTTTTTCTGCCTCATGCTCTACCAACTTTCCCCTGTAGGCTTTTAGCATGGCGTAAATTTCCAGCGTTGGAAACTCAGCAACAAATTTTCTGTGATATTCAAGTACGCAGGTGTCTTTGGTCATTACCAATTCAGAGACCTCACTACCCCACCACAATTTTGGTATCTTTTCGGTTAATACCGACTCACAACTGCTTATGCCATCATTAATTGAGGAGAGCGACATTTGAGCGACTTCCATAAAAAAAACTCAAGATCGCTATCTTGACTACTAAGATAAGGCGAACCAGTGTTAATTCCAGGTGTGATCGTCCATTCCATAGTTTTTTCTCACTGGGTAATAGGTGCCGGTAATAGAACCATCACTCTTTGTTGTAAATGCAAATCTAATTTCCAGAACTATAGGGAGGCGGAAGAATTAAATTTTAACCACTTTCGCTCTTGCCCTACCCAAAAGCCCAGCTCCACAATTAGCTAAGCTACTTCTTTTTAGCTGCTGACTTGTCAGCTGCTAGTGGGTTTCCCAAGGCTGGTTCTTAGGATTGGCAAGATCACGGCTGCCGTGCATCACAGCAAGCATAAGCACGCGGTGTGGGTCTACGCGGTACATAACACGATACGATTGCACGATGATTTCACGAATCGTTTTGTCGTCTGCTTCGGGAACTTCTCGGCCGCTGAGCGGAAAATCAATTAAGCGTTCAGCTGTTGTAAACACCAAATCAATAAACTCTCTCGCATAGAATGGAGAATCTTTGCCAATGTAATGTTTTATATCTTCTAAATCATCCAGTGCAAGATCAGACCAATCAACGATCATTGCCTAATAACCTTTTTTTAGCCTCTTCGTGCGATGTAACTTTGCCTTCACTAACGGCTTTTAAAGAGCGCTCTAGCTTTTGACGCACATACAATGTGTACATCACGTCATCCCATGTGGCTTGTTCAGGCAAATGGTCAATTAGTTCATGAGCGGACTGCTTTATCGATTGCATAGTCTGTTCTCTCTTAGCTGGCGTTACGGAGTTGTTCTACGGGGACTTCCATAGTGTGTTTGACAATCATGGCGCATAGTATTTAAGACAGCTTCTTTCTAGTCGGCATTATGGCTTTTAAATCAGCTTGCGCAAGCTGTGTCCAAATTACCACTGTTCAAGCTCACGCAATAACTCTTCGCTGCTAATGCCTTGGCCTTGCTCCGCTTGCTCTAAACCTTGGTGGATTTTTTTAACCACAAAAAGGCGGTAGAGAATATCGTCAAAGTTCACTGTATCCGGCAAGTGATTGATTGCATCAATCGCCTCTTGTTTAGCGGTTTGTAGGGACATAGGCTTCCCCTTAGTTGCACCCTCTACCCGAAAGCCTAGCTTAGCCCTGTATGGCAGGTCAATTTATAATGTTGGGGGCAGCGAAGGAAGGCACTCACCTAAGCTCGTTGCCATTTTTAAGCAACGCTTTGGCGTGGCAACCGAATTGTGGTGATAGTGCCCCGCGGCTTGTTAGGCAATTGCTCGACACTGCCGCCGTAGCGCTTGATGGTGGTGTGCGATAGCAACATCCCAATACCTAGACCCGATGCTTTTGTACTGACAGTTTCTTTGCCCAAGATGCTCGACACATCATCTGCAATGCCCTCGCCTTGATCTACAATTTGCCACGATAAATCCTGCTGATCTAATTGAATTTCAACGCGAACATTCTCTGGGCTTGCATCTGCTGCGTTGTTTAATAAATTGATAATTGCGTGATCAAGGCGCGAATCATAGGCGATAAGTTGCTGCTCAATATTCTCAGAAAAATGAACGCTAAACGTGACTTCTGGGCGCATCAATTGCCAGAGATCGATAATGGAATTGCAATAGGCTTTGATGGGTTTTTGCTTGTGCTGGCCTTTGGTCGCCGCCGAGGAATCTTGCACCATTTGCTTTAGGCTAGCGGCGCACTGCGCAACTTGTTGCGATAGCACGTTTAAATCGGCTGATAGCTGTGAATCCTTTTCATAGTCACTGCGCAACTCTGCCAACAAAACCGTCATAGTCGCCAAGGGTGTATTGATATTATGCGCAGCACCTGCCGCCAAGGTTGCAACTGCAATCACTTGTTCATTGCGCAGTTCATCTTCGCGCATTTCATTCAATACTTCCTCTTGTTGGCGCAGGCTTTTCGCCATTTTCACCACAAAATAAGTAATCAGCGTTGCACTCACAAAAAAGTTAAACCACATCCCAATAATATGCCAACTCAGTTTTGAATGAGCATGCATATGATCCATCGCAAAAATCGGCAGCGCGACATGAAAGAACAACAGCATTGAATAAGCCGCAACACACAGCGCCGTAATAAACCACGTGAATCGCCACGGCAAAGTCGCCGCCGAAATACAGACTGGCACCAGTAAATAAGACACAAACGGATTGGTCGCACCGCCACTAAAATAAAACAGCACGTTAAGGCAAACCACATCAATTAATAACTGAATAAAAAACTCAAGATCAGTGACCGGCAAGGTTTGCCGCAACCGAAAAAACGTAAACACATGCACAGCATTAAACACACACAACACACCTGCCACTTGCGCATAAGGTAAGTTGATATTCTCAATCCAAAAGCTGGCGAGAAAGCTGCACCATAAAAAACTGAGCAGTAAGCTGCGAATAATTGTCAACAGCCGTAAATGCTGTCTTGGGGGTTCGATTACGGTTTTTTGGGCTTGGGGCATATGAATATTTAATTGAGAAAAGTTAGCGTTGAAAGTGCGCGAGTTATTAAGCAACTAATTTATTTGGCAATCAGATAAAGATTATCCCAATAACCTATAAACTCCCCAACACCATCAATTGAACCTATGCCATCAAACATCATACTGCTAACGTTTTCCGGCGCGGGCAAATTGGCGATGTGCAGGTGCTGCCATCCATCAACTCGTTGGGGATCGACGTTTTGTTGGCTAATGCGGTGCCGACCCTTGCAATCGGGTAATTCAAACCACACAACACGCAAACGCCCGCTTCCGGTTTGGGTTGAGTTCGCATCTCGCATAAAATAACCGCCCAGTTCGAACTTGGAATGCCCTCCAGTTTCCAAGCACTGCTCAAATGCACCGCTACCACTCGAGCCCTTAATCGACTGACGAACTACACGCAAACTACCTACATGCTCTTTGTATTTATCAGCATCCCAATGAGTATTCGAATCTAGCTGCCACGCACTTGCGCCTTGATCAAAATCTGGATTTTTCAACAGATTTATACCCACAGGTATTTCAAATGAATATGTTCCCCTTGCTTTAACGCCTATAACTTTATCAATGCCCTTCGGCACCAATGAGATATTGTCCCAATAGCCACTGGAAAGCAGATCCATGCTATGGGTGAAAAAGCTTTTGTTCCAATAGAACGCTCTTTGAAATACATTCAGCTTTCGAATACTTGCCCGCCGATTCTGAGTTACGGTAATCAGTAAAGAATGGCTATTTAGCGCTGATTGTATGTTATCTAGCTTTAGCGTTTGCCAACCCTGTTTTTGCTTGGGTTCGAGATACCCTCCAAACTGTCCTCCACCGGCACATTTATTATCGTCAAACCATATGAAATTCAGCCGGTGCGCGGAGCTTTCTCGCGGATATTCCAGATACGAGAATTCTGCACTTAGCGAAAATTTTCGAGCATCGCCAAAATTAATACATTGGCTGGTATGCACTTCGTGTGTGTACCCATCATCCGGTGCTGGTGATGAGCGACTCAAAACATGATGTGCACCTTGCTGATTAGATGTGCGCACAAGCTTCATATCTGGATGCAGAATCCAAGCCACCGTACCCTGCTCAAAGTCTCCATTTTGTACCAAATTTTCATTTGATGATTGCGCCAGACTAGTGGGTGCATACGCCAAATTTATTAACGCGCCCACTAATATCGCAAAACAGAATCCACACATAGGGTAATTGAATTTAATTTTATCCACAGTCATTCCTTTAATAGAGAGCCAATGTTTTAGCTTACACAATGAAATAGATTAGAAATTGAGTCTTGAAAAATAGTAGTCATAGCGATGATGCCTGAAGGATTATCACTGAAAACCAAACATGACACCTATGTAGACCGCGTAACCTAATAAAAAGCACGCACCTTTCGCGCGCGATACTCGCAAACCAAAAAATAAAAATGCCAGCAACAATAAAGTCGCACCCAACATTACCCATTGGTCGATATGCAGAAACCGCCCTGTAAAGGGTAAGGGAGAAATAACAGAAGCCGAACCCAAAATAAGCAAAGTATTAAATATATTGCTGCCAATAATATTACCCACTGCCAAATCGGCCTCACGTCGCACCGCCGCGACAATAGATGCAGCCAATTCCGGTAAAGATGTACCTGCCGCAACTACAGTTAAGCCTATAATCGCATCTGGTACGCCAAAGGTTTGAGCCAAACCTACCGCGCCCAATAAAAAACGGTCTGCACCGTAAACCAGAAGCGCAAAGCCCACCAAGAGCACCAGTATCGCTATGGGCATAGCCATAGGTGTTGCTTCAATGTTATCGGCTTTTTGTTGATGCAGCTCTGCAGCTGGGTCGTGTATATCCGCTTTCTCAGTGCGATAGGCCCACACCAAATAGGCAGCCAATAGTAACAACATCAGCAGCCCGTCCCAGCGAGAGAGCCCACCAATACTCGCCAACCCCATAAATAGCGCGCTCGCCACAAGCAAGGTCAAACCATCTCGCTTTAAACAACGTAAGTGTGCCTGCAAAGGTACAATCAGGGCACTAACGCCCAAAATAAGAAGAATATTGGCGATATTGCTACCAATGACATTGCCCACCGCAATTTCAGGTTCCCCACTTAAGGCCGCTTTAATCGATACCACTAATTCAGGCGCAGAAGTACCAAACCCTACAATTACTAACCCGGCCAGTAGCGGCGATGTGCCCAATCGCCGTGCCGTTGCCAAAGCACCTCGTACCACAGCTTCACCGCCAATAATGAGCAACACCAAGCCTAACAACAGCCAGAACAAATTAAGCATAGATTCCCCTCACGTTTGGAGTTTAGATTTACATTAAGTAGGCGTTTGTGCCGATAACAATTTCAACCCGATAATTCCGGCAATAATCAGCACAAAACACAATAATTGCAGGATACTCACATCTTAACTAAAGCGATTGAGCGAAGCCGTACTAAAAACGCTGATTCGGAAAATAATTCTCCTCTATCCAGCTCTTGCGGTAGATTAACAGCTGGATTCTTGCCTGCGCGAGGATGACGAGAAATATATAAATTAATTCTGTAGGTTGGGCATATTCACATGGATGTGAAGTAGTAGCGCAATGCAGGAGCAATTGCCGAGCCATCCCCAACAAAATACTCACCACATATTTTAAATTTATTAGTCACGGTAAATAGTTTCAATTAGGTGAAAACCAAATTGCGTTTTAATGGGGCCATGCACTACATGTATCGGCAACTTAAAGACCACATTATCGAATGCTTTCACCATTTGACCGGGGCTAAACTCGCCAAGGTTTCCGCCCTTTTTCGCTGAGCTACAGCTAGAGTGCTTCCGCGCCATAACACCAAAATCAGCGCCTTTGGCGATAAGTTGTTTTATCTTCTCTGCCTAAGTTTGAGTTTTAACTAAAATATGCCGAGCGGATGCTGTTTGTCTTTTTGAATTCATTTTTATTCACCGAAAACTTTAAATTTATTGGTGATAACCATCACCTATTCTTACGCCGACCTTAACTTTAACGCATCCACAAATAAACGAAACAAAGGGGAAAGATGGCGGCTGGGATAATACATATAGTAACCTTCGTAAGTGATTGACCAATCACTTAACAGGCTAACCAGCCTACCCGCATTCAACTCACTTTCTGCCATGGCCGATGGCACCCACGCCAAGCCCAACCCATGCACTGCGCCTTTCATTAACAAGTGTGCGTGATTAACAATCATGGCGGATTGAGGCCGGTAGCTAATCACACTTTGAAGCTGAGTTTTATCAGGATTTTGAAATTCCCAAGCCATAATATTTTCATGCCGTGGCAAACGCATTGTTAAACAACGATGCTCCTGCAAATCCTTCGGCGCCTGAGGTGAGCCATGAGCGGCAATATAATCTGGTGAAGCAACTACAATCATTTGCACATTTGGCGTAACCCTAACTGCCACCATATCTTTATCAACATCACCACCCAACCGAATACCTATATCGAAGCGGTCTTTAACTATATCTGTCAGCGCATAGTCGGTAGTGATTTCCAGTAGCACATCGGGATAATCCATTGCGAACTTGGCGAGCTTATCCCACAACAGCAGATTGATAACGTGCTCGGAACTATTGATTCTTAAAGTTCCTCGCGGCGAATCACGGAACTCATTCAACCGCCCCAATTTCTGCTCGATGCCTGTAATCAAGGGCTCAATTTCTGCGCGCAAACGCTCGCCCGCTTGCGTTGGCGAAACACTGCGAGTGGTGCGATTCAGCAACTTGACGCCGATTCGATCCTCTAGTGTTTTGATGGTGTAACTCAACGCCGATTGTGAAACACCGAGTTGACCCGCCGCTTTGGTAAAACTACCAACCTGCGCAACCAAGATAAATGCACGCAAGTCATTTAAATTTTCGGGCATCAACTTATACCTTTTGGCCGCTGTGGCTCTGTTTGATTATGCAAATTAGGTTACAACGTAGATCATTTTACCGAGCAATTAACCCATAAAAGCACCACATTAATCAAATTTGCTTATAAATCTATGCAGAATATGGGGCTTAATTGATCAACGCTTACTGGCTATGGTGAGGTCAAGCGCTTAGGCAACCTTAAACAAAGAACAATTGAGGAAATTCACGCCTTCGCCACCGTCTCGCCCCCTGAGACAAATGACTCGATTTTGCCATATTCAATCCTTGGCCTAGTAAGTGGAAACAACATATGTCACCAACCTTATCCTCCCCACTGAAACGAATTAGCGCATTAGATGCGCTTCGTGGTTTTGCATTGCTTGGCATTATTGTCATGCACCTGCTTCAACATTTTGGTTATGGATTTGTGCCGGCAACTCAAGAAATTCTACATTTCCCGCGCTTGGACGCGGCAATCCAGTGGGTAGGCAACAACATTGTTATGGGACGATTTATCAACATTTTTGCTTTTTTATTTGGCATGAGTTTATTCATTCAAATTGATAAAGCCGCGAAAAAAGGAATCGACTTTCGATACCGTTTTGTATGGCGAATGATTTTACTCATGCTATTCGGGTTGCTATGCCATTCGTTTTACAACGTTGAAATCATCTCTGTCTATGCTTTTTTTGGCCTGCTGCTGTTGGCGCTTTATCGGGCAAAAACTTGGATATTAGTGATTCTGTCTATAGTGCTATTGCTAGGTGTACCGCGCGTTGCTCAGGTTCATTTTCACAATCAACAGGTTACCGCCGAGCTGGGCTTATCCGAGCAGGTAGTCAACACTCAACCACAAACTAACAGGGCTCAACCTGAGCACCTCACCAATCCTTCTTTTATTAACTCAGCAAAATTTAATTATACGGAGCGTCTTGCGGCAAAGCTTAATTATCAATTTGGCTACATTGGTAGAGGCTACGTGACCTTTGCTTTATTTATTTTAGGCTTGCTGGTAGGGCGAAGCCGCTTCTTAGAAAGCGCTAATCTAAATAAGAAAAAATTACTGTACGTATTTGCGAGCTTTACGGCTTTCACTATCGCCATCAGCACATTACAAACTTTGATGCCTGAACAAAACATCCGCATATTTTTTAGGGCGGATGGCGTACATCTACCTTGGCCACTTGTTTTATATCAGACACTCAGTGACCTCAGTTTAGTAACCTATTCCGGCGCATTAGCAAGCGGGTTTCTCGCACTTTATTATTCCAACCGTTTTGGCCGATATTTGGAGGTTTTGTCTCCTTATGGTAGAGCAGCCTTGACGAACTATATTATGCAAGGCGTCATCGGCAGCATTTTGTTTGCGCCTTGGGCATTTGGTTATACATTTGGTTCATGGGGATATTTCGTTCTGGTCATGTTGGGATTGCTAATATATTTGGTTCAATGGGCGTTTAGTTATGTGTGGCTCAAACATTACCTATACGGCCCTCTGGAGTGGTTGTGGCGCAGTGGCACATATATGTCATTCCAATCATTTATCATTAAGCAACAGAAATAGAAGATGCTTGATAAGCAATGCAACCAAGAGCCTTCACATTATTCACTGACCGATTTTCGCCTTGAGAATATCTGACAAATAAACATGAAGTTACTCACAACAATTCAAACCTATTACGGAGATAAGATATGACTTACACCCAATTTTTCAATAACGCATTTAAAGCAAAATTATTCGCTCTGCTAATATGCTTTCCAATGCTGCTAACACCAACAACATGGGCAGCAGATGCTATGCTGCCAATAAAACCAGAGGCATCCATCTCGAACGCCGAGCAGAAAATTATTGATCTTTCGAAAACAAAATGGCAATGGATGGCAGAACGCAATGTGGATGAGCTAGACAAGCTTTTTCACGCAAAGTCGGTGTTTGTGCACATGTCACGCACCATGTCTAAAGCGCAAGAACTTGAAGTGATACGCAGCGGCGGGATTGAATACAAGAAAGCAGATATTCATGAAGTATCGGTAAACATTATCGGGAATACTGCCATCCTACTCAACAAGATCACCTTATTGGCAGTGGTTCGCGGCAATGAAGTGACTAATCCATTTGCGGTAACTGAGGTATATGTAAAAGAGAAGAATAAATGGAAAATCGCATCGCTATCTTTTACTAGACTCGTTACACCCTAACATTTACTGGCATTATTTTTCTCGTCGCGCTTACACAAATCACTTTTTAAATAGTGATTTGTGTAAGCGCGATTTTTCATTTTACTACGCCATTCATACTCCAACGCCAGCGTGATTACCTTCGGTGGAGTTCACGAAGTTGAACTCCACCGTTTTTGTATTCATCTTTACTCACCACATATTTTAAATATATTAATCACGATAAATAGTTTCAATTAGGTGAAAACCAAATTGCGTTTTAATTGGGCCATGCACTACATGAATTGGCAACTTAAAGACCACATTATCGAATGCTTTCACCATTTGACCGGGGCTAAACTCGCCGAGGTTTCCGCCTTTTTTTGCTGAGCTACAGGTAGAGTGCTTCCGCGCCATAACACCAAAATCAGCGCCTTTAGCGATAAGTTGCTTTATCTTCTCTGCCTCACTTTGCGTCTTAACTAAAATATGCCGAGCGGATGCGGTTTGCCTTTTTACATTCATGATGGACTCCTGTGTACACGGGCAGTTTATAGGCTGAGATTGAGAGCAATCAGAATTTAAAGAATAATTTTTGCCGCCCAATCGCGGCTGGCGATTTTTTCATTTTGCGGAAAGTTCGGCAGGCTTAATGTGCCTTCGCTGTCTGCAGTCATTGAAATCGCTTTTTGCCATTGACCATTTAAAGGATCGAACCATTTTAATGTGTAGGTCTTATTGGGAACAAAGCCTTTTAATCTTGGCACTACCGATTTATTTTCAAAATACAGCAGCGCGAAATCTTTTTCGGCGGTGCGCATCATGTAGGCCCAACCATCGAGTCCATCTTCTGGGCTGCCCGGCGCTTTGCGCGGTAAAACCTGATCAGATGCCAACAACAACTCCTGATAGCGCCGACCTTCTGATTGCATAAATGCATTCAAATGCTGCATGTAATTCGCGGATTCGTAATTCAATGCATCCCAAATGTGTGGCCGCGCGCCTGCGGGTTCGCCGGTAGACGTAATATCGTAAGCAGCGGTGCCATGAACGTGGCCAGCCAATCCGCCTGAGAGCACCGAACCGTACATTTGCGCGCGCGCGAAATAATTATCCCGCGCGGAATTTGCGGGCGGCTCTTCACCGGCGGGCTTATTAATTTCGTGCAGCCAGCCGGTGTAGTAAGGCTCAAAATTAATTGTGGGATACGCTGGCGTTAGTTTGAATTGAGTTTCTAGCAATTCACCGACGCGATGATCGCGCGGTTTGTTGCCCACGCTGTGCATGGTCATCCAAGGTACTTGTTCGCCGTGACCAAAGGCTAAATAGGTGGAGCGATCAATGAGCGCGGTGAGCGGTTGACCAAACGGCGGCGGGCCGTATTTCTTTTGGTGATAGCTTAACGCTTCATTAAATTGTACCGCGGTAAGGCTGAAATCTTTCGGAATCCAATCCAAATGTATGCCGCTGAACACGAGATTGTTCGCACCGTAACGCGAGAGTAAATATTGCGTATAACGAGCAAAGGTTTCATTGAAATTAAAATAGGCATTCCACGACGGGCCCACATCGCGACGCACGGTTTCTAACAAAGCCACGAACCCCTGCTGAGATAAGTAAGTCATTTTGCGGTCTAGGCTTTTGAAGTACGCCGGATTTATGCGCGTAAAATCTGAAACGCCTTTATGTTGTGCAGACATAGCGAACGGCAGGTGGCCGTATTCATCACGCATACTTTTTGCGGTGAACGAGCCCCAGTAACTCACGCCTCCAGACGCATCGGTGCCCTTCCCGCTGGAAACGTCGTAACCGAATTTTTCCCACGCATTTCTCAGGTAAATACCGCTTTTATCTGCATGGGTGCTGGGGTTTAAATCTGCATCCCAATTGGGGAAGGCGGCAATCATGCTGACCGAATTAAAACCCTGCTGCTTGCGAAAGGCCACCGCATCTTCAAAGCCAATACCTGGGCCTGGGCGGTAATCCTTGGAGGTGGGCGCATTGCGAAACGGCAGCCTCCACGTTGTGCCTGCGAGCCAAGTGTCGCCCACCATAAAGAAAGGTGTGCCGTCAGCGTATTCAAGCGCATGACCATTGGGCGATACACGAACGAAACCGTGACGATTGGGGTTCTCCTGCTTTTCGCGAGCCGACCATGCGATTGCAGTAAAAGTGCCGGAGCGACCATTCAAACCGGCATCGTCAGCATGGTTAGAACCGCTGCGCCAAGTCCATTCACCCAGTGCAGTCGCAACTAGGCGCACCACATAGCGGTTCTCACCATCCCAAAAACCGTACACGCGCTTATCAAACCCCGGCCCCTTGAGCTGAACCCACATATCCACATCGGTGTAATAATTTTCGTAAGGCTTTTCCGCATGGAGCACAATTTCCTGCATCTCCCAAGGGTGTATTTGTTTCTGCTGCGCCGTATTTTGCGATGGCGCAGCACAACCACTAAGCACCCCCGCCGCACACAACACCAGCAATGTGCTTATTAACAGCTGCTTTAAAAGTCGGTTCATGGTTAGCCTCTTGTTTTTAACATGGTATTTTTAGCGTGTTATTTTTAGAAAAGTATTGCGGAGGATACTAGCAGAAACAAGCTTGAACTCACATTGACCATAAGGCTATGAAATGCAAAGTGCGGGTTAATAAAAATTTACTCAGCGTTCCCGCCAGACCGATAAGGGGTTTGGTAAAAAAAAGCGGGCATTGGCCCGCTCACATGACGATTAAAATGCGGATGAAGATTAATTCTTTTTCAAATTAAGCCAACCATTCGCGGTAAGCCATTCCATAATGGGTGCCTGCCAACGATCACGCGGAATTAGGAAAAAACCGTGATCGCCTTTTTCAAAGAGATGCGCCTGAACAGGAACTTTCGCTTTTTTAAGCGCTTCAAGAAAGAGAATGGAATTTTTTACATCGACCAATTTGTCATCTACAGCATGCAGCAAGAGTGTGGGTGGCGTGTTTGCCGTTACGTGCAATTCGTTAGAGAAGAAATTGATGCGCTCATTGGATGGCTTTTCTCCCAACAAGGCTTTGCGTGAATCCAAGTGAGTGACATTTGAATCCATACTGATCACAGGATAAACAAGCACGAGAAAATCCGGGCGCAAATTAACATTGTCAGGATTTTGTATTTGAGGTTTGTTGAAATGCGTAGCCAAGGTTGATGCAAGATGACCACCCGCAGAAAAGCCAACCGCACCGATTCGATTTGCATCCAAATTCCATTCACTCGCGTGTTGACGCGCAAATTTCATCGCTTGTTGCGCATCCTGAAGCGGGCCAATGGATTTATCGATCATCCACACATCATTTGGAATGCGATATTTAACAACAAAAGCAGCAATTCCGTGATCCACAAAATAACTGGCTTGTTGAATGCCTTCATACTCAAAAGTTAAGCCCCAATAAGCGCCGCCCGGAAATATCACCACGCTCGCACCTGTCGCTTTAACTTTTGCAGGCAAGTACACCTGAATATAGGGCTGGGAAACTTTTTGTATCCAGCCTTTATCTGCACCCGTTTCTTCATTAGGCGAAGGTTTTGAGTTTGGAATCGCAGCATCGCCATACAATTGGAAACTCTGCATTTTGGGGGGAAAGAAATAAGCCGGATCATTTGCTGGCGTTTCTGCTTTCTGATCACTTATAGTCTTGGTATTTTTTTCCTCTGCATTAACCGCTAGAGAAAAAAACGCCATAAAGCCAATTGCCGTTATTGTGGATAGCCATTTTTTCATAGCAAACTCTACTCTTTATCGTTAGTTAAAAAATTATTCGCCTTGCCAGAAATTAGTAAACTTTCCTGCGCGATATTTTACATCAGAAAAATTAGCAACAAACTTTTCAGCCATAGGTGCTTGGGCAGTAAAACCTATGTGTACTGGTGCCGTGGATTTTAATTCAAAGTGACGTACAAAATTCCAATCGCTGCCATCTTGAGATGTATAAAAATATGCATCGCGCTAGGCACAAATACGTTAAAAAATATTTCAGGTCAATTACACCGCATTGCAGTTCATAGCGGGTTAGCAGGGATGACGACTCCCTTCTCAAGTAAGCACAATGCAATTCAGAATAAATAACTTCTGTGTTGTTTACAAACACACACTTACTTTCTAAACCTACTCCCACTCCAACCTAAGTGTAATTACCTTAGGTGGATTTTCTGGTAGCGCAGAGCGCTTAATATAAACCGAAGGTGTGGCGGCTTCTGCAAGATCAGAACCGTATACATGCGTTCCCTTGGTTGATTTTACGAAGGTCAACTCTACCGTTTTTGTATTCATTTTTATTCACCGCATATTTTATATTTATGAGCACTTCAATTTAGCTCACTCAAACCAAGCATGATGCCCATGCATGGTCGCACGCTTAACATTCCAAAAAGTTGGTAAATGGCAATATTAACCGACAAAACGTAACAATACCTCATTTACCCAAAACACGACCCAACAAAACAAACTCTAATACCCCAGAGCAGACCACAAATACATCTTTGAAGATTGGCAAACGCCGCTTGACACAAGTTTCCATGGAAACTAAAATGCGTTTGTTTCCACGGAAACTAATTTTATGATTCCATTATTTTAGCCTACACCACGCAGCAATCGAGAACCACTATGAACTTTGAAACTGAACAAATAATTCGCAATACCTTAGCCGACTCAGAGGCAGAGCGCGTACATTTCGGCGAGGTGGTTGCACGCCTGAGCGCCGCTGGAGTGGAATCTTATTCAGTGGATTATCGAAATAATCGCTTCACTTATTTCTTAGGCGACGACGAGTCTTTGACTCTAGAAACACAAGCTTCAGACGTAGCAATTGGCAATGCCTTTAGCGCGGCTGAAATTCAAGCCGCCATTCGCCAAGCACAACAAGGTGTAGTTAAATATCCAGAATTTAAAAAGCTGAGTAAGCAAGCGGGCTGTATTGGTTATACAGTGTGGATAGCGGGAAGACATGTCACCTATTTTGGCCGCAAAGGCGAACAACATATAGAACACTTCCCCATCTAGACCACCAAATAAAGTACGAGAAAAAGATGACAAACTCTTCACTAGCAAGTCCTTTAGAAGCTCATTTCGGTTATTGGATTAGGCAAGTATCAAACAGCGTGTCCAGCCGATTTCAAAAACTTATTGAAGCAGAGGGCGTATCTGTAACTGAGTGGGTTGCGCTACGAATACTGCTTGATCAAAAACACACAACCCATTCAGAACTGATTCAATCCCTTGGCCTTACCAAAGGCGCAACCTCAAAAGTGATTAGCCGATTAGAAGAGAAAGGGCTGCTGAAAAGAACGCTCGCAAAGGGTAGCGCGCGCGATCAGCTGTTAGTGTTAACAGAAAAAGGCCGCGCACTTGTACCTCGGCTTGCATTGCTCGCCGATCAAAATGAAGATCATTTTTTTGGACATTTAGATACAGCACTGCGGCGCGAACTTATGTGCACCTTTCAATCACTTGCAGAATTTCACAACATTCAAGCGCCACCGCTTGAATAATTACACCTCTTCTGAGTGTCAACTTGGAAGTGGATTCGCGAATGCTTTCCAATAGTATTACCTTTTATTCGCACAAAATTCACTCCAAAGCTCACCCAAAAGATGAGTAAAATGTAGGAGGTCGGCCTCTAATACAACACCCAAGATTCAAGGGCACACAACATGTGGATTCAAAAAGAAATTCAATTAAAACCCCGCACCAGAGGGTTTCACCTCATCACCGATGAAATAATGAGCCAGCTACCAGAGCTTAGAGGTGTTTCCGTTGGACTGTTAAACATCTTTATTAAACACACATCTGCATCTCTCACCATCAATGAAAATGCTGACCCAACAGTTCGCCAAGATTTTGAAAGTTATTTCAATAAATTCGTACCAGAGGACGAACCCTACTATCGCCACCTTGATGAAGGCTCAGACGACTTACCTAGCCACATCAAAAGCAGCATTCTGGGTTCAAATCACTCGCTCCCGATAACACGCGGAAAACTCAATATGGGAATTTGGCAAGGGATCTACTTGTGTGAGCACAGAAACAGTGGCGGCAGCAGAACATTGTTACTGACTATTCATGGTGAATAATAAAACACCCCTTCGAACAAAAATCATTCAAACCCCTTGACACCACATTACTGTGCGGCGCATAGTACGAAAACACTGTGCAACACACAGTGTTTGTCGCACAGTATGGAGGTTTACATGTCAGAAGAACATTTAGAGAAATTACGACAGGAGCTGCGACGCGGCGTACTAGTGCTCGCCGTGCTTGGCTCGCTTAAGCAGCCGCACTATGGCTACTCGCTGCGCAAGCAGTTGCAAGAGGCGGGCATTGATATCGATGAAGGTACGCTCTACCCGCTGGTACGCAGGCTGGCTGACCAAGGCCTGCTGGACAGTGAATGGCAACAGGGCGATGGCCGCGAACGCCGCTATTACCAACTTTCAGCCATTGGTACAGGGCTACTCGCGAGCCTATCCGGCGAATGGCAAACCTTAAACTCAAATATCGCAAAACTCTTGGAGGTTTAACATGAACCTTATTGATCGTTACATTAGCGCAGTCGCGCAACAACTCCCCGCCAGCCGCCGCGATGATATTGCGCGCGAACTGAAAGCCAATATCCTCGATCGCCTTGAGGGTTTTGCCGAGGAACATGGCCGCCCCACCACACCTGCCGATGAATCTGCCATTCTGCGCGAGCTTGGGCACCCTCGTCAGGTTGCTGCAAGCTATTTACCACCGCGTCAACTGGTAAGCGCAGCCTGGTTTCCCTTTTATACCCAATGTCTTATCTACGGTTTAGCGATAGTCCTGCTGATTCAGCTCTTAGGGTTTGGTGTGAGCTTATTGGGAGGCGGAAACGCAAGTATTGGTGGATTACTGGGCGGCGCCATACACAGTGCACTGCTCATGTTTGCCTGCGTAACTGGGGTTTTCTATGGCTTAAGTAACCTGCCTGAAGCAGCCAAGATTTCACCTTACTGCAATTGGAAGCCGGAGCAATTACCCCCAGTACAACACCCTTGGCAGCGGATAAAACTTGAAGAAACTGTAAATGAATTCGCGAGCAATTTTTTTCTCATTTTGGCTCTGCAATATCCGCTGTGGATGTCTGCCGAGACACTCGCGAGCTTGCCGGTTAGCGCGAGCCCCAGCTTGCAACCTTGGGTTTTACCCCTCAGTGCATGGGCGCTGTTTGCGATAGTCTTTAGCCTCTGGAAATTTCGCTATAACTACTGGACACCCTCAACACTATGGATATCCATTGCGCAAAATTTTTGCGGTTGTTTAATCGCCGCTGGGCTAGCAAACGAAAAGATACTGGTCATTAATCACAGCATTCCTTTGCCGGTTGCAACCCATATTAATGACATACTGTACTGGGTGCTCATTGCATCGGTTTGCGTATTTTTGTTTTGGATAGCACGCAGTATTTATTGGTTAAAACTACTGCGAAATATCAAGGCAGCGTGAAATACACATCGCCCGTTTTCAGAATAAAAACACTGCCATCATCTAGCGTTATTTGAACTTCAAAATTCTGGCGGGCGTATTGCGGTGCTTCAAGTAGCTTGAGGCGCAACTGCAGCGGTGCAGACGAATTCACCAGTAAACTCGTAAGCTTTATAGCGCCATGATTTATCGACTCAAACACATCAACAAGCTCACTCCCAGCGGGATACTTATCGCTGTAATTATTCGCACTGGTAATGGATATTTTGGTGAGCTTTTGTTTTCCGGCAGGAAGCGGTGGTGAACAAGCCATGGCTTGCGCGAAAAGACTCCATTGCAATACCGGAAAAGCCTTGGCCTGATATTGTTGGTAAGCCGCATTAAGTTCAAGACTAAAGGTATTCCAGGCAGGCGACTCGTTATTAGCAAGCGGCTTGGGCGATTGCGACGTTACAGTTTCAATGGGCTTTTCATAGCGAACCATGCTCGTGTTGTAGCCAGTGATTAGATAAACCTGCTGCTTAGGCAGAGTTCCACCACAGGTATCCGTAGGGTCGCCACCGCCACCACACGAGCTCAATAACAGCGAAACACACAGCGTACTAATCCCAGCGAGATTCCTTACCATTTTCATAATTAGATCCTATTAACGGTTAATTCCTATTTAAGTTAAAATCCTATCGAAAGTTAACTCCTTCAATAATTCATTACTCACAATGCTTATCTCAAGCAACACGCCCACACCAAAGCGCGCGCAGCATAAGCTAATGGCTCAGCTGGCTTGAATCAACCCGTCAATTGTAGAGTTTTGTACACCCCAAATTAACCATTTGACGGGATAAGCTCGCTAAAGCACAGAATACTGACATCCACTGACACAAGCTTCACGTATAATCTGCCCTTTTGTTGAATTTGCCCAATTGAGAGTAGTAGATGGACACGATTATCGTTCGCGGCGCACGCACCCATAATTTAAAAAATATCGACTTGGATATCCCGCGCGATAAGCTCGTGGTGATCACCGGCCCCTCTGGCTCGGGCAAATCCTCACTCGCGTTCGATACGCTCTATGCCGAAGGTCAGCGCCGTTACGTAGAGTCGCTCTCTACTTACGCACGCCAGTTTTTGTCGATGATGGAAAAGCCCGATGTCGATCATATTGAAGGTTTAAGCCCTGCGATTTCCATCGAGCAAAAATCTACTTCGCACAACCCACGCTCCACCGTGGGTACCATCACCGAAATTTACGATTACCTGCGCCTGCTCTATGCCCGCGTAGGTGAAGCCCGCTGCCCAGAGCACGGCGTGCCGCTCACGGCGCAAACCGTAAGCGAAATGGTTGATACCGTTTGCGCCATGCCCGAAGGCAGCAAATTAATGTTGCTTGCTCCAGTGATTCGCGAGCGCAAAGGTGAACACCTGCATGTATTTGAACAACTTAAACGCGATGGTTTTATTCGCGCGCGTATCGATGGCATTCTCTGCGACTTAGACGATACCCCCACGCTCGATAAGAAAAAGAAACACACCGTTGAAGTGGTGATCGACCGTTTTAAAGTGCGTGACGATATTAAATTGCGTTTGGCAGAATCCTTTGAAACCGCGATTAAATTATCCGAAGGTATCGTCATTATTAGCGATATGGATGAGAAAGAACCGGATCGTCTTTTCTCCTCTAAACATGCCTGCCCAATTTGCGATTACAGCCTCACCGAATTAGAGCCGCGCCTCTTCTCGTTTAACAATCCTGCGGGCGCTTGCCCCTGCTGCGATGGCTTGGGTGTGAAGCAATTTTTTGATGAAGAAAAAGTGATTCAAGACACAGCACTCAGCCTTTCTGAAGGTGCAATTCGCGGCTGGGATAAACGCAATGTGTATTACTTTCATATGCTGGCATCGCTCGCCAAACACTACGGTTTTGATGTGAATACGCCATGGCAAAAACTCAAAGCCGCTCAGCGCTCTGCGGTGCTCTACGGCTCCAAAGATGAAATCATTGAATTTAATTACGTGAATGATCGCGGCGATGTGTACAAACGCAGCCATGCGTTTGAAGGCGTGTTGCCTAATTTAGAACGCCGCTATCACGACACCGAATCTAATTCCGTGCGCGAAGATCTAACCAAATATTTATCCACCCAAAATTGTCCAGAATGTTCTGGCGCACGTTTGAAATTAGAAGCGCGCAATGTATTTATCGACGAAAAAACCTTGCCCGAAATTACTGCCATGCCGGTGGCCGATGCGCACGAATATTATATGCAATTACAATTTACTGGCCGCAAAGCCGGTATCGCCGATAAAGTATTAAAAGAACTGCGCGACCGTTTCCGGTTCTTGGTAGATGTGGGTTTAAATTATTTAACACTTAACCGCAGCGCAGAAACTTTATCGGGTGGTGAAGCGCAACGCATTCGTCTTGCTAGCCAAATTGGCGCAGGATTGGTGGGCGTTATGTATATTTTGGATGAGCCTTCAATTGGTTTGCATCAACGCGATAACGCGCGCTTGTTAAAAACACTTACGCATTTGCGCGATATTGGTAACAGCGTAATTGTGGTGGAACACGATGAAGATGCAATTCGCTTAGCAGATCACGTTATCGATATTGGCCCCGGCGCTGGCGTACACGGCGGCCAAGTGATTGCACAGGGCAATATCAAAGCGATTCTCGCTAACAAAGATTCCATTACCGGCCAATATTTAAGTGGCGCGCGCGAAATTGCGATTCCTGCCCAGCGCAATCCCGTTGACCCCAAACAAATGCTGCGGTTGATCGGCGCCAAGGGCAACAATCTACAAAATGTTACGCTCGAAATTCCGGTGGGTTTAATGACTTGTGTGACCGGCGTTTCCGGTTCAGGAAAATCAACGCTTATCAACGCAACGTTGCATCCACTCGCCGCAACTGCACTCAATGGTGCAACCACGCTAACCCCTGCGGCGCACGATAAAGTCGAAGGCATGGAATTATTCGACAAGTGCGTGGATATAGATCAATCACCGATTGGCCGAACACCGCGTTCGAATCCTGCAACTTACACAGGTATTTTCACACCCGTTCGCGATTTATTTGCAGGCACCCAAGAAGCGCGTTCGCGCGGCTACAAACCCGGCCGATTCAGTTTCAACGTAAAAGGCGGCCGCTGCGAAGCCTGTGAAGGCGATGGCGTTACCAAAGTGGAAATGCATTTCTTGCCCGATGTATATGTGCCTTGCGATGTGTGCAAAGGCAAACGCTACAACCGCGAAACATTGGATGTGAAATACAAAGGCAAAAATATTCACGAAGTCTTAGAAATGACCGTGGAAGATGCGCGCCCTTTCTTTGATGCAATCCCCTCCATTGCCAATAAATTGCAAACACTGATGGATGTAGGCCTTACCTATATTCGCCTCGGCCAAGCCGCGACAACTTTGTCTGGCGGTGAAGCGCAGCGCGTAAAACTCGCAAAAGAATTATCTAAACGTGACACAGGCAAAACGCTTTATATTTTGGATGAGCCGACAACTGGCTTGCACTTTTACGACATTCAACAATTATTAAACGTGTTGCATCGTTTACGCGATCACGGCAACACAGTCGTGGTAATCGAACACAATTTAGATGTGATTAAAACTGCCGATTGGATTGTGGATTTAGGCCCAGAAGGCGGCAGCGGTGGCGGACAAATTATCGCAACCGGCACACCGGAAGATGTCGCGAAAGTTGCGCATTCTTATACGGGTATTTTCTTGGCGCCTATGCTGGAAAAAAACGCGAAGAAGAATGCGCCAAAGAAAAAGCAAAGTGGAAAATAAGAATTTCAGCTTTACGCCTTTAGCCGATACCGCCCAAAAAATTAAGGGGGCGGATATCTGGCTACTGGATTTTTCACTGTTAACTGAAAACCAAATCACCAATCTTTCTAAGTCTCTGTCACAAGAAGAATTGACTCGCGCACAAGCCGTCAAACACAAGCAACAGCACTTTTTAGCAACGCGCGCACTCGTTCGCAAAGTATTGGCGTATTACACAGGCATACCAAGCGCCTCTCTCGAATTCGCACGTAGAGAACAAGGCAAACCTTATTTAGCAAACACCCCCAGTCCGATTTATTTTAATGTATCGCACAGCGGAAATTTCGCCGTGCTCGCCGTTACAACATTAGGCGAAATAGGTATTGATATAGAAACGATTCGGCCGCGAAATTTTTTAGCCATTGCTGAGCGCTATTATCATGCTGATGAATTAAAGCAATTAACGGCAACACCTGAAGCCGAGCGTGAGTCATTATTTTTTAAGCTGTGGACTCTTAAGGAAGCTTTTTTTAAGGCGACGGGCGGCGGAATTTCAAGCGGATTAGATAAAGCCATATTTAGTTTTAGCGACACAAAGATTAACTCAATATTTTGCGAATCATTAAATCTACCAAACAACAATTGGCAATTTCAGCAAGAATTTATTACACCAACCACGCTCGTTGCTCTGGCGCTGCTGACAACCGAAATAATTCAACGCCAGTGGTTTGATGGCAACGCAATGCTAGGTTAGCGATTCCTCGCGATCAGGATTTAACCAACCGGCACAGATCCCATTTAGGGTAATTACAGACTTTTACTTGACTATGGTGCGCCCACTGCTAGCATTGCCGCCGTGATCGACTCCCACTCTTTACCATAAGAATCCCGCCATGTTGCCATTTCATCAGGTTGTAAAAGACGACTTCTCCGCCGTCAACGCACTCATCATTAAACAATTGCATTCCGATGTAGGCTTGGTGGAAAACATCGGCCAGTATTTGGTTGAAGCAGGCGGCAAACGTCTGCGCCCACTGATGGTTTTGCTTACCGCCAATGCGCTGGGTTATCCCCAAACTAGTGGCAAAGCAGAACACTTGGATTTAGCGGCGATAATTGAATTCATTCATACCGCCACCTTGTTGCACGATGATGTGGTGGATATGTCAGCCCTGCGCCGTGGCCGCCCCACCGCCAACGCCCAATGGGGCAATGCGCCCAGCGTATTGGTAGGCGACTTTCTATATTCGCGCGCATTTCAAATGATGGTGCAGATTGGCAATATGGATGTGATGGCAATTTTGGCCAATACCACCAACCTCATCTCTGAAGGTGAAGTGCAGCAGTTGGTGAATGCCAAAAACCCCGATGTCACTGAAGCGAATTACCTCAATGTTATCGACAAAAAAACCGCCATTTTATTTGCTGCAGCCTGTGAAGTAGCCGCAGTGCTCTGCGGCGCAACGGCGCAACAACGTCAGGCCCTGCGCAGTTACGGCCACAAAGTGGGTATCGCATTTCAACTGGTGGATGACGCCTTGGATTACACCGGCGATGCCGCTACCCTCGGCAAAAATGTGGGCGATGATTTGGCCGAAGGCAAACCAACCTTGCCACTCATTCGCGCCATGCAAAAAGGAACACCCGAACAAAGTGCGCTCATCGCCACAGCAATTCGAAATGGCGATGCCACCCAGCTCTCTGCAATTTTGGAGATTGTGCAAGCAACGGGCGCAATGGATTACACCTTAGATGCCGCACGTGAACAGGTTCGATTAGCCGTTGCTGAACTGCAACTATTACCTTCCAACACCTATACGCTCGCCATGCAACAAGTGGCTGAATTTTCTCTGGCCCGCACCTACTAATCGTTCGCTTAATTGACGCTCAGGCCAGCGCTGCGGCCTGAGCTAATAGTCATTTTGACTGCCATTTTCGCCGCTTATAACCTTGACTTATCGTCATTCCATCCAATACTTAGCTAAGCGAAATATCCATTTAAGAATTCGATAAAACGAATGGAGCCTCTTCGCAAACACCCTCCGTATCTCAGTACATTTGTTTGTACCTATAGGACGCCCTATGCCACGCTTTCAAATACCCGCGCTTATCATTCTGTTGATGAGTTTAGGCGTCTGTCAAACGACCTTCGCAGAAGTAAAAACACTGCGGGTAAATGATTCTAACGACCCAAACGGTGACTATGCAGTTGCCATGCTTAAACTTGCTCTCGATCACATGGAGACCAAATACAACGTGGACGTAGGCAAGGAGAACATGACTCAAGCACGCGCCAACGAAGAGGTAAAAACCGGCAAACTCGATTTAATCTGGACCACTACCGACAAAGCGACAGAAGAAGAGTTAGAACCTATTCGCATCCCCTTATTTAAAGGTCTATTGGGTTGCAGAATTTTTATTATCAATAAAAAAAATCAACACAAATTCGATCAAGTAAAAACCTTTGAGGATTTAAAAAAGTTAACCTATGGACAAGGCAAAACATGGGCGGACGGAAAAATTCTGGAAGCTAATGGACTAACAGTTATCAAAACCTACAAATACGACAACTTGTTTTATATGGTTGATGGCGATCGCTTTGATGCGTTCCCCCGTGGAGTTCACGAACCTTTTGGCGAAATTGAAAAGCGCCCAGATCTAAATCTGGGAGTAGAAAATAGTATTTTGTTAATTTACAAAATGGATCTTTATTTATACACCCGCAAAGAAAATCGCAAATTTGCGAAAGAGTTAGAGGAAGGCTTTAACAAAGCCATTGCTGATGGCAGTTTTGACCAATTGTTTTATAGCTCACCGCAAGTAAAAGACATTATGGAAAAAGCCAATATGAAAAACCGCAAAGTTTTTTACTTGGAAAACCCTACGCTTCATAAAGATACACCTTTAGATCGCAAAGAACTGTGGGCAGACCCTAAGGACTTCTAGTCGCCCCCACGGTGGCTGCAAAGCCGCCCCACACCTACCGTTATTCAATCCAAAATCCTTTGCCTCCCACCTGCCCAGCACCCTAGCTTGCACACAAGCTAGGGTGCTGCCCGTCAGATAAATACTGCCGCTTTGTTTAACAAATGCGAACTAGGGTCTATATTCATTAAACAATAAAAATCTCGCCTTCATAGGACGAGAATAAAAACTCGGCTCCTACAAATACGCTGCAACCACGATAGGTTCAATATGAAAAAAAACGCCCTGTGGATCCTAATCTTACTAAGCTTTATTAGCACCAGAACACTCGCCGAAGAACAGTTGATTCGGGTAAATGATTCCAGTGACCCCAATGGCCCCTACGCCGTAAAAATGATTCAACTGGCCCTCAAGCATATCGATAAAAAATACAAACTGGTGGTTACCAAAGAACCCTATTCCCAAGTCAAAATCATGGAGGAAGTGAATATAGGAAAGCTGGAAGCTTTTTGGAACTCGTCAAATGCAGACAAAGAAGAGCGCTTTACCGCTGTGCGAATTCCACTTTACAAAGGCCTGCTAGGCAACCGCATTTTTATTATCCACAAAGACAACCAAAGCAAATTCGACAATATCAAAACCCTTGAGGATTTGAAGAAGATCACCATTGGCCAAGGTAAAACTTGGGCAGACACCATGATTTTGGAAAGCAATGGGCTTACTGTTGTCAAAGCCAACAAATATGAGAGCTTGTTTTTGATGTTAGATGGCGGTCGATTTGATGCATTCTCACGCGGCGTACACGAACCCTTTGGAGAATTAGCGAACCACCCTGACCTGAAGGATCTCACCGTAGAGAAAAACCTTATGCTGGTCTATCGCATGCCGTTTTACTTGTTCGTCGGTAAAGGAAACAAAGCGCTCGCGAAAGATTTAGAAAATGGACTTAACGCCGCAATTGCCGATGGCAGTTTTGATGAAGTGTTCTTTGGCGACCCCTCCGTACAAGACGTACTGGCAAAAGCCAACATGAAAAACCGCCGCGCTTTCTATTTGGATAACCCAACCCTCTCCAAGGAGACGCCCCTCGACCGCACCGAACTTTGGTTTGACCCTAAGTCTATTCCATAATCACTGCGCGCAAACCGCTTAAAATGGCACACCAAGACGCTCCCCGCTGGACAAGCTAAGCACAGCGGGTAGAATGGCGGCCTTTTGTGCGGCTCGGTGCTGCGCAGCCATCCACTACTGAGTTTATTCCATGATCACTTTTGAACCTAAAAGCTCATATACCCGCGACGACTTGATCGATTGCGGTAACGGCCGTCTGTTTGGCCCGGGCAACGCACAGTTACCTACGCCGAATATGCTGATGATCGACCGTATCGCGCATATCAGCCAAACCGGCGGTGAGTTCGGCAAAGGTGAGATTGTTGCAGAGCTGGATATCAACCCAGAATTATGGTTCTTTGACTGTCACTTCCCCGGTGACCCAGTAATGCCTGGCTGCTTAGGCTTAGATGCTATGTGGCAATTGGTTGGCTTTTTCTTGGGCTGGAAAGGCAACCCCGGTCGCGGTCGCGCACTCGGTTGTGGCGAAGTGAAATTCACCGGCCAAATTCTGCCAACTGCAAAGAAAATTACTTATCACATCAATTTAAAGCGCGTAATTGAGCGCAAGTTGATCATGGGTATTGCCGATGGTCGCGTGTCTTGCGATGGCAAGGACATTTATTTCGCCAGCGATTTACGCGTTGGTTTGTTCCAAAATACCGACAGTTTTTAACTATCAACTAGGCCATTCCAGTGGGGCGAGCTTGTGTTGCGCAGCAGCAAGTGTGGCATAATCGCGCCCTAGTCATGACGACTCAGTCTCAAGCTTAAGGGGCGCATACTTACTGCTCCCATGAATAACAAAGCTGTATGCCGCATCCAATGCTGCACCCTACAAAAGAGTAAAGAGGTAGCCTATGAAACGTGTTGTTGTTACTGGGATGGGAATTGTTTCCTGCTTGGGCAATGATAAAACCGCCGTGTTAGACGCTCTGCGCGCTGGCCGTTCAGGTATCAAATTTCAAGAAGCATACAAAGAAATGGGCTTGCGCAGCCATGTAGCGGGTTCAATTGATATAGAACTTTCAGAGTTAATTGATCGCAAAGTTCTGCGCTTTATGGGCGATGCAGCGGCTTATGCTTATGTCTCCATGCAACAAGCGATTACCGATTCAGGCCTTACCGAAGAGCAGGTCTCTAACGAGCGCACTGGCATTATCATGGGCTCTGGTGGCGCATCTTCTGAGAATTTGGTTGAGTCTGCCGATATTCTGCGCGAGAAAGGCGTTAAGCGTGTTGGCCCTTACCGTGTAACCCAAACTATGGGCAGCACCACCTCAGCTTGTTTAGCAACTCCGTTTAAAATCAAAGGCGTTAATTACTCCATTTCTTCAGCGTGCGCCACCAGCGCACACTGCATTGGCGTTGCACTTGAGCAAATTCAACTCGGCAAACAAGACATCGTTTTTGCGGGCGGCGGCGAAGAAGAGCATTGGACTCTGACTGCACTCTTTGATGCCATGGGCGCATTGTCTACCAAATACAACGAAACCCCCGGTCAAGCCTCACGCGCCTATGACGCTGAGCGCGATGGTTTTGTTATCGCAGGTGGCGGCGGTTGCTTGGTCATTGAAGAATACGAACACGCTAAAGCGCGCGGCGCAAAAATTTACGCAGAAATTGTTGGCTACGGCGCAACCTCTGATGGCTACGATATGGTTGCACCATCGGGCGAAGGTGCTATGCGCTGTATGAAACAAGCATTAGCTACCACTGAAGGCAGCATCGACTATATCAATTCTCACGGCACCTCCACTCCGGTTGGCGACTTGGCAGAATTGAAGGCGATTAAAGCCACCTTTGGTGATGCAATTCCACCCATCAGCTCAACAAAGTCTCTGACTGGCCACAGCTTGGGCGCAACGGGCGTACAAGAAGCGATTTACAGCTTGTTGATGCTGGAAAACGATTTTATTTGCGCCTCTGCCAATATCACCACCTTGGATGCAGAAGCTGTCGGTATGCCGATTGTGCTTGAGCGTAAAGACAACGTGAAACTGAATCGTGTAATGTCCAACAGCTTCGGCTTTGGCGGTACTAATGCGACTTTGGTGTTTCAGCGCGTTTAAGCCTTGCGGATAAACAAAAAGCCCCGCTAGTTTGCGCTAGCGGGGCTTTTTTATGTCTGTAAAACACTTAACTCATTGCTGATTATGCAACCACTGCTTCACCAGCGGCAATAAGCTCGGCCGCCAAGATCTTGCTTGCACGCCAAAGGCATCGCGAATTAAACGGCAACCGAGCACAGCGCTTACAGGTTCATGGGTAGGTAGGGTATCTATAAGAGTGAAATTTGCATCTTGGTTTAGCAGTTGATGCTGCGCAAGTAGCTGCACGAGCTGTTCGCCAAACTCGGCTTCATTGAGCGCATCGCCGCTGCAATAGTGCATGACACCCCAATTATCGGCCCCGCAGGCAATTTGTTTGACGACCGCTACGCAGACTCGAACCGCATCGGATAACACCGTGGGAGCGCCGCGCAGACGAGTATTGAGCGTAATCGGCTGTTGGTTTTGAATGGCATTTAAGAGGCGGGTGAGATGATTATCGCCAATGCTGCCGATAACCCACCCCAAGCGCAAAATAATAAACTTGGCGGCGCTGTGCTCTATCGCTTGCTCCGCCGCAAAAAAGGCTTGGCCAGCAGGGCTTAAAGGCGAGGGAACATCTTTTTCGCTATGACTGGTTTTGTTGTCTGCACCAAACACTTGATAGCTGGAAAAGTGAATCAGCGGCACCCCCAAGCTGGCGCAGGCGTTGGCGATATTCGCGGCAACTATGGGAAGTAAAATTTGCTGCTCAGGGGTGGGCGATTCCTCCCAAGCCAGCGTGTTAATAACCACATCGGGTTTATGCTGAGTTAAATACTCGCGCGCCGCTAAAGCATCTTCCCACTGAATTTGCGGCGATAGGAGCTGGCATTGCTCGCGCTCTAAATCGTGCTCAAGGGTTCGCCCCAATGCGCTTTGAGTATCTGTAACAATAATTTTGAGGGACATAAACCGCGTTTACTCACACTGATCTGCTCCCCTTTGAACATTAGGGGGATTTAACCTTGGAGTCTGTCAAAGAGAGGCTTAAAGATCAATACAAATCCCCCTCACTCCCTTTTTCTAAAGGGGGATTGTCGCAACCCATACTTTATTTAGAATCTCCCCTTTGAAAAAGGGGCCTGAGGGGATTTGGGCTGTTGCTTACCGTCTATACTCTGGCACAATGCCCACCCCTTTTTGCTGTACGAGATCAACTCATGAGTTCTCAGCCGACCGCGCAAAAATCTACGCATCTCGCTTTAACCATTGCAGCCCTTGGGGTTGTGTTTGGCGATATTGGTACCAGCCCGCTCTACGCGCTCAAAGAAACCTTTAACCCCAAATACGGTATTCCCCTCACCGAACTTACGGTACTGGGTGGCTTGTCGTCGGTACTTTGGGCATTGATGCTAGTGGTGTCGCTGAAGTATGTGGTCTTAGTTATGCGCGCCGACAACCATGGTGAAGGTGGCACCATGTCGCTGTTAGCGCTGGGGCTTAAATCAATCAGCGATCAGCCCCACTGGAAACCGTTTTTAATCGTGTTGGGGGTTTTGGGCACATCGCTCTTTTTTGGCGATGCCGTTATCACACCCGCCATGACGGTGTTGTCTGCATTGGAAGGCTTGGCCGTTGTGGAGCACTCATTCACGCCTTACATAATGCCCATCGCCATTGGTATCGTCATAGGTATTTTTGCCTTACAGCGCAAGGGAACATCTAAGGTAGGCGCTATTTTTGGGCCAGTGACTATTATCTGGTTTTTAGTCTTAAGCGCATCGGGCATCTATGGCATTGTGCAGAATCCCGTCGTGTTTAAAGCCCTCAACCCCATTTATGCCTTCCACTTTTTAACCGATCACGGCTTAGCCTCATTCCTAATTTTGGGTGCAGTTGTACTCGCAGTTACCGGTGTAGAGTCACTCTATGGTGATATGGGTCACTTTGGTAAAAGCCCCATTCGTACGGCGTGGTTTGCGTTGGTGTTTCCTTCGCTGGTAATTAACTATTTTGGTCAGGGCGCGATTATCCTGCTCGACCCCACCACCATCGACAATCCCTTCTATAAACTTTTCCCCGCGTGGGCACTCTACCCTGCCATCGCCTTGGCAACTTGCGCCGCCGTGATTGCCTCCCAAGCCTGTATTGCGGGCACCTACTCGCTTACCAAGCAAGCCGTGCAGTTGGGCTTTTTACCGCGGTTAAAAGTGGTGCAAACCTCTGCCTCGGAAATTGGCCAAATTTATTTACCAGGCGTAACCATGTTGATGATGGTCGTTGTGGTGCTGATCGTTTTAACCTTTAAAACCAGCAGCGCTTTGGCATTTGCTTATGGTGTCGCCGTTACCGGCGGAATGATGATTACGTCTACGCTGACTTTTTTTGTGATTTATTACGGTTGGAAGCTTCCTCTCTGGCTCTGTATTGCTGCAACGAGCCTGTTTCTTACCATCGATATAGCGCTGTTTAGCGCCTGCTTTATCAAGGTGTTCAATGGCGGCTGGCTACCCGTTTTGATCGCTGTATTAGTGCTAACCATTATGCTCACGTGGCGTCGCGGCCGCGAAGTGTTGTTTAATCGTCTTCGCTCATCTTCAGTCCCGCTGGATGTACTTTTGCCCTCCCTCTTTATCAGCCCGCCACATCGCGTACCCGGCACGGCTATTTTCCTAACTGCTACGCCAGAAGCCACGCCGCACGCGCTGCTGCATAACCTCAACCACAATAAAGTGCTGCATGAGCGCGTCGTGTTTTTAACGGTGGATGTCACCAACTCCCCCTGGATTGATATGAAAGATGCCTGTGAAGTGCAGGATATGGGCAACAATTGCTTCCGAGTGATTATCCATTTTGGCTTTATGAATCAGCCTGATATCACTCAAGCGCTTAAGGCCTGTGAGCCCAAGGGTTTGACTTTCAATATGATGGAAACATCCTTCTTCCTCTCGCGCGAAAAAATTGTTCCGGTCGCAACTATTGAAAGCGGCATGCCCATGTGGCGCGAGCATTTGTTTGCCGCCATGGCGCGCAACGCGGGCACAGCGGTAGATCACTTTAATATCCCCACCAACCGCGTAATCGAGTTGGGCACCCAGGTAGAAATTTAACCCGAACCTATAACTACAGCACCTATAACGACAGCCTCCATGACCACATCGCCCACTCATATCGAACTTGATATAGCCATCATCGGCGGCGGTGTGGCGGGCTTGTGGTTGGCGAATCGCCTCATAACCCAAGGCTTTAATCTTGCGCTGTTTGAGAATAAAGCCTTGGGCAGCGATCAAACCATGGCCTCCCAAGGCATGATTCACGGCGGCATGAAATACACTTTGAGCGGCATGCTTACCGGTGCATCCGAAGCCATTGCCGATATGCCGCAACATTGGCGCGCCTGTTTGTGCGGTGAAGGCGATGTAGATTTACGCGCAACGCGTATTCTGAGCGATCACTTTTTCCTCTGGTCGAGCGATAGCATCACATCCAAACTCAGCAGCTTTCTCGCGAGCATTGCCACTCGCGGCCGTGTAGATGCGGTGCCCGATGACCGCCGCCCGCCACTGTTACGCGGCCAAGATTTTAGCGGCAATCTCTATCGTTTAGCCGATATTGTCATCGACACCCACAGCTTGGTAACCAACCTCGCCCACAACATTGAGCACCGCTGCTTTTTAGTGGATAGCGCGCAAACCCAATTTAAAAAAGACACTTCCGGCAAGGTCAGCCTGCAAATCCAGCAAGGTGAAAATACGCTTGAGATACATGCCCAACGCTTTATCTTTACCGCTGGCCAAGGCAATGCCGCGTTGCTGCAAGAGCTAGGATTAGAGAACCCCGCCATGCAATTGCGCCCCTTGCAGCAAGTGATGGTTAAACACAACCACCCTTTTAGCTTTTTTGGCCACTGTTTGGGCGCAGAGACAACGCCACGACTAACCGTTTCCAGCCACAGTATCAACAAGGAGGAGCAAGTGTGGTACCTAGGCGGCAAGCTCGCCGAACAAGGCGCGCAGCTGCCGAGCGAAGAACTTATCGAAGCCGCAAAAGCCGAACTGGCCGAACTCATTCCGTCGGTTGATTTCAGCAACGCCGAGTGGGCGACACTACCGATCTGCCGCGCCGAGCCATTACAAACTAATTTTACGCGCCCCGACAATGCATTCATCGCCCCAGCAAAAGGCTGCAACAATCTTCTAGTTGGTTGGCCGACTAAGCTGACCCTCGCGCCCAACCTAGCCAATAAAGCACTGGAGTTGCTCGCACAAGCAGGAATAAACCCCAGCACCAAAACCGCGCCAAGCGAACTCACCAGATTTTTATCCAAACCACCCATAGCCCAAACTCCTTGGGAGCTGGCGTTTCCCGCCGCTATGAGTGCTGAAGAGCAGCTAATGTTAAAGCTGCAAGAGGAACTGGTAGAAGCTTACGATGAAACCAAGGATGAACCCTACGGCGTAACTAGCTTTGCGCTGAACCACGAAAACCAAGAGCACCAAGAACGCAAGGATCAGCCCTAATGCTCCCGCAAACTCAACTCGGCAAAACCGATATTCGCATCAGCCGTCTAGGCTTGGGCACGGTTAAACTCGGCCGCAACCAAAGCGTGAAATACCCTGAAGCCTTTGAACTCCCAAGCGATGCCGACGCCCGCCAACTACTGCACTGCGCCCGCGATTACGGTATTAACCTGCTCGATACTGCCCCCGCTTACGGTGTAAGTGAAGAACGCTTGGGCTACCTACTTAGAGGCGAGCGTAAAGACTGGGTGATTTGCACCAAAGCAGGCGAAGAGTTTAAACGCGACTATGAAAATGGCCTTGGCGAGAGCTCAGGCGTCTCTAACTTTGATTTTGAAGCGAGCGCCCTGCGCAAAAGTGTTGAACGCAGCCTGCGCCGCTTGCGCACCGATTATCTCGACATAGTACTGATTCACTCCGATGGTAATGACGAACACCTGATTCACCATCACCAAGTACTGCACACCCTCAGCGAATTGAAACGCGCGGGTTGGATTCGCGCTTTTGGCATGTCCACCAAAACCGTGGAAGGCAGCCTGATCTGCGCGCAGGAGGCCGATGTGGTTATGGCCACCTTTGACCCAGCGCAAGAGAGCGACCTTGCGCTTATGCAAAGCTGCGCGACTCATAAAACCGGCGTGCTGCTGAAAAAAATCTTCAACAGCGGTCACTTGCTCACGCAAGATCATCTAATTGGCGACGACACTTCACGTTCATGGGAGCAGAACAGTAAACGCACCAACGCGATCATCGAACAGCAAATGAAAGTAATTTTTGCGCAGACTGCAGTTAACAGTGCCATAATCGGCACCCTCAATTGCCAACACCTGCGCAATAACGCTCAATGCGCCTTGCTCGGTTTGGCCGAGAATGCCCAATTAGCCTAAGCCTGACCTTAGAAAAAAGACTATGACCGACTCCCTTTTATGGCTCGACCAAGTGCGCTGGAACAGCGATGGGCTAGTGCCCGCGATTGCGCAAGACGCCAAAACCGGCCGCATTTTAATGATGGCGTGGATGAATCGCGAAGCATTAGAACTCACCGCTAAACTCAAGCAAGCGGTATACTTTTCACGTTCGCGCAACAAACTCTGGCACAAGGGCGAAACCTCTCACCACATGCAAAACGTGCAAGAGATTCGGTTGGATTGCGATGAAGATGTGATAGTACTCATGGTGGAACAAATCGGCGGAATTGCGTGTCACACAGGGCGGGAGTCCTGCTTTTATCGCGTCTTTAATAATGGCGAGTGGCAAGTGGTTGAGCCCGTTTTAAAAGACCCGAGCGAAATTTACTAATCGGCGCTTTTTATTCATTGATCGCGACATAAAAGAGACCTAAATGAGCAACGATATTCTCAAACAACTGACCAACATACTGGAAGCGCGCAAACAAATTGCAGACGCAGAGTCGTCTTATGTCGCCAGCTTGCACAAAAAAGGGTTAAATAAAATTTTGGAAAAAGTCGGTGAAGAATGCACCGAAACGATTTTAGCCGCAAAGGACGCACAAACCAGCGGCGACAATACTGATTTGATTTATGAAACCGCTGACCTTTGGTTTCACAGTTTGGTGATGCTCTCCCACATGGGTGAAAGCGCCGACGCAGTACTTAATGAATTGGCACGTCGTTTTAATATTTCTGGGCACGATGAAAAAGCATCGCGCACCAGTAACCATTAATTTTTTTAGCGAGATACTACTATGACTGATATTACTTTCGCAGCCGGCAACTTTGGCAGCCCAATGCAAATCCTCATTATCGCCATTATTGTATTGATTTTGTTTGGCGGCAGCCGCTTGCGCAATATCGGTGGCGATTTAGGCAACGCGATTAAAGGCTTCAAAAAAGCCATGAGCGATGGCGATAAAAACAAAGAAGAAGAACAAGCAAAACTCAGTGCCGAGTCGCAAAAAATTATTGAAGGTTCGGTAGAGAAAAGCGCAGCAGAAAAAGACAAAGTTTCTGTTGATAAAGACGCTTCGAAATAATTAAAGGCCAGCCCTGTGTTCGATATTGGTTTTTCCGAATTAGTTGTCTGCGCCATAGTCGCGCTGCTTGTCATAGGCCCAGAGCGTATGCCCGAAGCGGTGCGCACTGTCGGTTTATGGATTGGTCGCTTTAAACGCGGCCTGCGCGAAACCCGCTCCGAAATTGAACGGCAAATGGGCGTGGATGATATTCGCCGTCAGTTGCACAACGAAGATATTATGCGCAGCCTGGAAGATGCACGCCGCGATATGGATAGTGTAGTGGCGCAAACTCAAGCGTCGCTCACAATCGAAAATGATGTTATCGAGCGCGAATATCAAAGCGAGCCAGATCTACCCTATCATTCTCATTACGACGAAAATGCAACACTGGAAAATCTTGCCGATGCGGCAGTTGGCGCTGAAGACGATAGCTCCAATTTACTTGCGGAATTATTGGATTCATCGCTAGAGAAAAACCAACAGGCTGAAAAACCCCTACAGACAGAAACAAAGGTACAGCTCGATAAAAAAACTACGCCGGTAACCGCATCGGCCAGCGCCGCTATAGCGACACCTCAAATTGCGCAAACGAGCCAACCCACAACACAAGCCCACACCACCTCTTCTGATATCTCTTCTAATAGTAAAGCAGCTTTATGATTTCGGCCGACAACGATAAAGAACTACCCTTGGTGCAACACCTGATTGAATTGCGCACCCGCTTACTGTGGGTGGTCGGCGTTGTATTCGCACTGTTTCTTGGGCTTTACGCAGCCTTTGCTAACGACATTTACGCCATAGTGTCTGCGCCGCTTATGGAGTTATTGCCAGCCAATAGCAGCATGATTGCTACCGATATTACCTCGCCATTATTAACACCTATGAAGCTCACCTTTTTTGTGGCACTGGTGTTGGCGATTCCCTATATCCTCTATCAAATTTGGTCTTTTGTAGCACCGGGTTTATACAAACACGAAAAGCGCATCGCGCTACCGATTTTATTTAGCAGCGTAATTTTGTTTTATATCGGCATGGCCTTTGCGTATTTTTTTATTTTCCCGCTGATATTTAAAATCACTACACAGTCTGGTTTAGTTGGCGTAACAGCCATGACCGACATTTCAAAATATTTGGATTTTGTGCTGCATATGTTTTTTGCGTTCGGGTTTATTTTTGAAATTCCCGTTGCAACTGTGCTGTTAATTTCTGCCGAAGTTATGTCGGCAAAATCGCTGATTAAAAAACGCCCCTATGTGATCTTGGGCTGTTTTGTGGTGGGCATGATTCTTACTCCACCCGATGTAACCGCACAATTTCTGCTGGCAGTACCCATGTGGATGCTATTTGAAGTTGGGGTTTATATCGGCTTGTTTATTGAAAACCGCCGCAAAAAAGCGGTGCTAGAGGCGGAGTAATCCGCCTCACACCTGCTGCGCAAATACTTCCGCAATATCCGCTTTATGTTCCTCAATTTTCACCCAGGCTTTTTCGTGAAAGAAAAACACCACTGTATTAATCGCCGGCTCCACCAAGGCAATGGTTCCGCCCACTAAAGCACTACCCGTTAAGGCGTAGCCAACAGTGAACGCCACACCGAAGTGTAGAGTTGCAAAACTTGCGGTTTTGGCCATGATCGTCTCCTCAGTGAACCCGATATAAATAAGCAGTTGCTTCAGGGTTCATACTAGGCGAGCAAATCAAAAAGATAAAAGCAATTGAAAATATGGTTGTCATTGCTATTTTCTATAGCAATAACGTACAGCTACCATTTAGAAAAAGGATGTACCGAAAGATTGGAGTTGTAGTAACGCGCATCTGCAGTCACTTCCACCCCCACCCAATCGGGTTTGGCAAAGGTTTGCGATTCAGATTCCAGCTCAATCTCTGCCACTACCAAGCCTTGGTTTTCACCAAGGAACTCATCCACCTCCCACAGCATGCCTTCATGGCTAATCTTGCGGCGATATTTTTCTATCAGCGGGCCATCGCACAGTGTGAATAATTGTTTGGCGTCCTCAAGTGGAATCTCGTATTCAAATTCAGCTCGCCTGGCGCCTGTGGTTGCGCCCTTAATGGTGAGATAACCAAGCTCACCGGCAACGCGAACCCGCACTGTGCGTTCTTTGCTGCGGTTTAAATAACCTTGGCAGAAATAGACGGCGGGCGCGGTGCGCCATGCTTCGTTGACTACTAAAAATTTGCGTTCGATTTCGATAGCCATAAATTATTCCCTTATGTAAATAATAATTGCACTTAGTCTAACAACTTAAATCCCCCTAGCCCCCTTTTTTTCACGACTGCATGGATGCAGAAAGTAGAGTAACGCAGGAGCAGTTACCGAAAGGGGGAACTTGGAATGTGCGCTGAACTTACTCCCCACTTTGAAAAAGGGGGCTGGGGGGGATTTAAAAAACTCAGAATTAAAAACGAAAAAACCACGCAACGAGTGCGCGGTTTTTCTGTGAAAACACACTACTTAAACTTAAAACGCGTAGTTCATACCCAATGAGTAAGTTCTGCCAAACCAGTTCAAGCGGCGTGGTAACTCTTCGCTGAGGCTGTAACTGCGGTTGGGCTCATCGGTAAGGTTACCGATGGAGAACACCACGTTTACGCCATTCTCAAACTTGTAGCTGGCTTGATAATCCATCACAGTTTCCGCCGCATAAATCACCGGTGCTCGGGTGATGTTCAGCGCTTCGCCCACAAATGAGCCTTGGTACGTTGTAGATAAACGCGTTTCAAAACCTTCGTAGCTGTAGAACACGGTGATGTTGCCAGAGCGCTCAACCAACCCGGGGAATGGCAAGGTACTGCCAGAGTTGGTTGGGTCAAAGCTGTTTCTCACGGTAATTTTACTGTCCACCATGGAGATGCTGCCTGACACGCCCAAGCCTTTCCAAAGGTCTGGTAAGAAGTTAAAGGTTTGGGTGTATGACACTTCCAGACCGCGAATATAACCGCCTTCAGCATTGTTGGTAGAGAAGGTGTAGGTGCCGTTAACCACCGGCTTATCCACCACTAAACCACCTTCAACCACCGGGAAGGTTTCCGGAATAATGAAACCATTGCCAGCGAAGTCAAAGTTTTCGATGGACGCATCCTGAATAAAGGATTTGATCTCGCGATGGTAAGCCGCAATTGAGAATGAGCCGTTAGTCTCATCCATGTAGTGCTCGTAAGAGATATCAATTTGATCCGCAAGGAAAGGCGTCAAAGTTGGCGAGCTGTTACTACCGTAGTTGTAGGTTGGGCCATTAGGGTTGTTGGCATCAACGCTACCTTGGTTAAAGTTAGCAAGGCGATCCAGCGGCGCACGGGATAACACACGCGCCAATGCGAAACGCACTTGATCCTTATCGGTCAGGTGATAGTTCAAGTTCAACGACGGCAAATTGTTACCATATTCAACGCCGACACGAGTCAGCGCCAAATCTGAACGGCAGTCGCCCACTTCATCGCAAATCTCAATTGCACCCTTGGTAACGTCGCCGTTGACGTTTACAAATGCCATATTGGATTGATCGGTTTCAATGCGACGGAAGCCGATATTACCGGTTAAATCGCGGTCAAACAGTGTGGTGTTGATATTGGCTTGAATGTAAAACGAGTTTACGTCTTCTTGAATATCCGCCTGCTGATCCATAGACCATGATCTACCTTCCCCCCAGCGTGCCGCCGCTTTTATGGGGCGAGGCAGTGGGTTG